>Ga0209913_1000302_pt1 | contig 46356 bp, 44 predicted proteins | sample PersoiDNA2013203_FD_185805 | JGI IMG/M metagenome (GOLD analysis project Ga0209913, IMG submission 185805) | Permafrost soil microbial communities from the Arctic, to analyse light accelerated degradation of dissolved organic matter (DOM) -... | ecosystem: Environmental > Terrestrial > Soil >...
CCCGCCAGTATGATGAAGATTGCTAACACCCACGCAAAAACGGGGCGATCAATAAAGAACTTTCCCATCTGACAGCCTCTTAGTTAGCTTTGGTTGCGGCGTCCTGCTTGGCTGGCGCCGGAGCGGCAGCACCTGCGGCCGGTGCTGCTGCGGATGCAGATGTATCGCCGACAGGACCCTTCCATGGGACCGGCTTCACCGGTGCGCCCGGCTTGGTCTTCTGGACACCTTCGACGATCACGCGGTCACCGGTCTTCAGGCCTTCGGTAACAACCCAGTTGTTGCCCTGTGCCGCACCGGTCTTGACCGGACGCACAGCAACCTTGTTGTCTTCGCCAACCACAAATACGGTCGAACCGTTCAGGTCGCGCATGACGGCCTGTTGCGGCACGATGATGGCTTGCTCATCGATTGCCTGTTCCAGCTTGGCGCGCACATACATGCCCGGCAGCAGGGTACGGTTCGGGTTCGGGAATTCAGCACGGATGGTCACTGCGCCGGTGGTCGCATCGACGCTGACGTCAGAGAACAGCAGCTTGCCCGATTGCGGGTAAGTGCGGCCGTCTTCGGTCACCAGAGTCACCTTGGCCTTGTCCTTGCCGACGGTCTTCAGTTGGCCGGCGGACATGGCTTGCTGCAGCTTGAGCAAATCGGTGCTCGACTGCGTCAGGTTGACGTAGATCGGATCGAGTTGTTGCACGACGGCCAGTTGGGTGGCGTCGCCCTGGCCGACCAATGCACCTTCAGTTACCAGCGCGCGGCCGATGCGGCCCGAGATTGGCGACGTCACAGTGGCGTAGCCCAGGCTCAGAGCGGCGGTCTGCACGGCAGCCTTGCCGGCGGCGACGTCCGCTTCCGCTTGTTTCTGTGCGGCGACGGCGTCGTCATATTCCTGCTTGCTGACGGCGTTGACTTCGACCAGCGGCTTGTAGCGTTGCGCCTTCAGCGATGCTTGTGTCAGCGAGGCCTGGCTCTTTGCCAGTGTGGCTTGTGCGCTGTCGTAGTTGGCTTTGAACGTTGCCGGATCGATGCGATAGAGCACTTCGCCAGCCTTGACTTCGCTGCCTTCACGGAAGGTGCGCTTGAGAATAATACCTGCGACACGGGCACGCACTTCAGCGATACGGGTCGCTTCCAGACGGCCAGGCAGCTCATTGCTGATGGTAATTTGTTCAGGCGCGATGGTGACCACGGAAACTTCGCCAGGCGGCATGCCTGCTCCGGGTTGGGCATTCGGTTTTTGACCACAGCCTGCAAAGGCGGCCATCACGGCAACGGTCAGGGTAAGGCGCGTGAAACGACTAACTGAGCTCATAAATATCTCGCACGGTAAGTAAAGTTGAAGCTGCTACAGCAGCGGGTGATTCGAATACGGTCACGAATAGGATCAATGCAATTGGCAATACAGCTGGCAATAAGCCGGAAATACAACCGGTGATACGGGGTGCAACAGGATAAAGCAGACAGAAACTCGAAAGAAAATGACGGAACGACAGAAACAAGAAGATAACGCAAAAATTGTTGCAGTGCAGAAAAGACAGCGGGTAGGGTAAAACCAACAGCGGCTATTGAAATCCGGTGCTATTATACATACATTCTTGTATGTATGTATTGCGGGAATGTATCGTAATCTTTCGCAATACATGCAAAACAATGCGGAAACATGCAGACTTTCGCGAAACAGGCTCCTTGTCAAAGGAAATTGCGACGGTTTGTCTTTATTGCACAACGACGGTGCACGGAGATTGTAATGACACCAACTATTTGTCCGGCCGCCTGATATGGCGCGCTCGACCAAGGAAGAAGCCCTCGAAACCCGTTCGCGCATCCTCGATGCTGCAGAGCAGGTATTTTACGAGCGCGGCGTTTCGCATACCTCGCTGGCCGATGTCGCCAAAGCGGCGGATGTGACGCGTGGCGCCATTTACTGGCACTTCAAAAACAAAAGCGATCTGTTCGATGCCATGTGCGACCGCGTGCGCCTGCCGATGGAAGCAATGATGGAAGACAACGCCGATGAGCGCGTTGTCGATCCACTCGGCGAATTCATCAAGGGCGGGGTGTATGTGCTCAAACAAGCCGCCACCGATCCGCGCTGTCGCAAAGTATTCGACATCATCTTCAATAAATGCGAATTTGTCGACAACAACGATCCGATTCTCATGCGCCAGCGCGAATGCCACATGCAGGGTATGTTGCGCATGGAGCAAATTCTCAAAAACGCCATCGCGCGCGGCCAGTTGGCACCCGATCTCAACATCCGCCGCGCCTGTCTGATGACACATGCGATGTTCAGCGGCTTGCTCGCGGACTGGTTCTTTGCGCCCGCCAGTTTCGATCTTGAAAAAGAGGCGGAAAACTTGCTCACCGCCTGTATCCACGCGGTCAAAACGGCACCGACACTACGGAATTAAGCATCGGTTCTGCGGACGGGCAGCTTCGTTACACGCTGCCCGCCAATCTTGTCAGGGTGCCGGCGGCCCAAGCAATTGATTGATTTGCGCCAGATCCTCTTCTTTCAGGCTGCCTGCAGCCGACTTCAGTTTTAATCCATTCATCAGCGTGTCGTAACGTGCCTTGGCCAGATCGCGGCGCGTAGAAAACAGCTGCTGCTGCGCGTTCAACACATCGATATTGATGCGTACACCAACCTGATAGCCGAGGCGATTCGACTCCAGCGCGGACAGGCTGGACACTTCCGCCGCTTCGTAAGCCTTCACCTGCGACAAGCCATTGCTCACGCCAAGATAGGCCTGCCGGACATTAAGTACCGCAGTGCGGCGTGCATTCTCCAGGTCCGAGCGCGCCTTGTCGGCCAGTGCAATCGACTCGTCGACTTTACTGCTTACGCTGAAACCGGAGTAGAGCGGGATATTCCACTGCACGCCGATGGAGTTGGCATAGCCGCGACCATTGGTGTAAGGCGTCAGTTGGCTGTTCTGATTGGTGTAATTGCGTCCGGCCGTCAGGTCGACGGTGGGATAGTGGCCCGCACGGTTGCGCTTGATTTCGCTCTGGGCGATTTCCAGCGAAACCTGTTGCACGAGAACGTTGTAGTTCTGCTGTTCCGCACTGCTGATCCAGGGATCAATCAGCGCCGGTTGCGGCATGCTCAGTTGCACGCTGGTGCGCAGCGTCGACAGCGGGGTCGGCGGCTGACCGATGATTTGCTGCAGCTTGCTGAGCGCGACTTCGAGATCATTCTGCGACGCGATTTCCTGCGCATTGGCGAGATCGTAGCGTGCCTGCGCTTCATTGGTGTCGGTGATGGTTGCCGTGCCGACATCGAAGTTGCGTTTTGCCGAGGCCAGTTGCTCGGAGATCGCGATCTTTTGCGCCCGCAGGAAGCTCAACGCATCCTGGGCACTCAAGACATCGAAATATGCCTGACCGACGCGCAGCATCAGATCTTGCTGCGCTTGTGCAAATTGCGCTTCGCTGACGGCAACCGACAACTTCCCTTGACGGTAAGTCTCCCAGTTGGCTATGCGCAACAACGGCTGCGTCAATTGCAGCGTGTACGTGTTGGCAGAGTTCTGCATGGTGTCGCCGGAGCGCGTATAGCTGCCGTTGATGCCGATGGTCGGAAGGATGGCTGCACGGCCTTGCGTGATTTTCTCTTCACCGGCGCGCAGCGCATAACGCGCGCTCTGATAGACGGGATCATTCGCCAGCGCCTGCTGGTAGACCTGCACCAGATCGGCGGCGTGGCTGGCAGGCGTCAACGTTGCAAGTAGCGTTGCCGACGTGATGCCGGCAGTCAGGATTCGGAAGGCGGTAGAGATAGGGGTAGGGGGCATGCGCAGGATTTTCACGGGGATAGAGGATAAATAGCCGTGGTTCGGCTATTCAGGCACTTCGCAGTTCCGGGGAAAATCAAAAAATCGTCCGCCTTCGAATATCTTGAGCACATTTGGCATGCCGGCGACGTTGAGACGCCGCCACAATGCGCCCGCTCAATAGGTCGGCATGGTGGTGTCCACTTGCTGAGCCCAGGCGTGAATGCCGCCGGTCAGATTGGTCACCTTGGAAAAACCCTGGCGTTCGAGAAAGGCGGCAACTTGCATGCTGCGTGCGCCGTGGTGGCAGATGCACACCACGGGCTGTTCTTCTTCCAGTTCGGAAAAGCGGCTGGGAATCGTGTTCATCGGAATCAGCTTGGCCGCTTCGATGCTACAGGTTTCAAATTCCCAAGGCTCGCGCACATCCAGCAGCAAAGGCGTCGGGCGATCCGGGTCGGCAATCCAGGCGGCCAGTTCCGGTGCGGTGATGTGCTCCATACAAATTTCCTAGAAAGTGAAGTGGGAATGTTCGGTGGCCGAATGCAGGGGCTTGGCCATCAGTTCAAACACGGAAACCGTATCGTAGACCTGATCCGATGTGCGGGTGATCACTTGCAGCGACATCACCGGCGCTTCGCCGATGATAGCCAGGATGCGGCCGCCGACCTTGACCTGCTTCAGAAACGCGTCCGGCAGGAAAGGCAGTGCGCCGGAGATGACGATCACGTCGTATTCGCCTTGCCAGCCTTGTGCGCCATTGCCCAGTTCGACGCTGACGTTGGTCACGCCGTAAGCGGACAGGTTCTTTTCAGCCAATGCCTTCAGGTCAGGATCGATTTCAACGGTGGTCACGTGGCGAGCCTTGTAGGCCAGCAACGCAGCCATGTAACCGGAGCCGGCGCCGATTTCCAGGACTTGTTCGTGTTTCTTGACGTTGGCTTCCTGCAGGATGCGAGCTTCGACCTTTGGCGCCAGCATGTTTTCGCCGCCCGGCAGAGGAATTTCGGTATCGAAAAACGCCAGGCTGCGATAAGCGGCAGGAACAAATTCCTCGCGCTTGACCACGGTCAGCAGGTCCAGCACATCTTGCGCCAGCACATTCCAGGGGCGGATTTGCTGTTCGATCATATTGAAACGGGCTTGTTCGATATTCATGGCAGTAGGCTCAATAGCGACGTAAAAGCAGCATTTTATCAAACACGGCTGCTGCGAGACAGCGTCCAACGCGCGCTTTTCGTTGCTTTCCGGGGCGCGGCGCAAGATATTTTGCGAGCAAATGCCGGATTAACGCTTGCAAAAAGGAAATATCAGGATGGGCGGCCCTCTTCTTTGTCGTTCCCGGTGTCCTCTACGGTGGCATTCTCTTCTGCATGGCCGAACCACTTGCGCTTGACCCAGGCGCCCAGATCATCGAGATAGGTATAGGCCACCGGCACCACCACCAGCGTCAGGATCGACGAGGTGATGATGCCGCCGATCACGGCCTGGCCCATCGGCGCGCGTTGCTCTGAACCTTCGGCGATACCGAAAGCCAGCGGCACCATGCCGAATACCATCGCCAGCGTGGTCATCAGGATCGGGCGCAGACGCACGTGTGCGGCTTCCAGCAAGGCCGCGCTGCGTTCCATGCCTTCCTTGCGTGCCTGATTGGTGAAGTCCACGAGCAAAATCGCGTTCTTCGTCACCAGGCCCATCAGCATGATGAAGCCGATGATCGAGAACATGTTCAATGTCGACCGGAAGAACATCAGCGCCAGGAAAACGCCGATCAGCGTCAGCGGCAGCGACGACATGATTGCAATCGGCTGCAGGAAGCTGGCGAACTGTGACGCCAGAATCATGTAAATGAACACGATCGCCAGCGCCAGCGCGCCCACCGCGTAGCCAAAGGATTCGTTCATGCTCTTGGTCGAGCCGCCGATTTGATAGCGGTAGCCGGGCGGCCAGTTCATCTGATCCAGCATGGTCTTGATCTCGGCGTTGACCTGCCCGGCAGAGCGGCCGGCGGCATTGGCCGATAACTCCACTTCGCGGTTCAGGTCGCGCCGGTTGATCTGGTTGGCGCCGACGGTGTTTTTGATCTCCGCCACCTGGCGCAGCGGCACCATGCGCGGCGTGCCGTCCGAATTGGTCTGGGTGCTGGCCAGCATCAGGCGCGACAGGTCGTCGACGGTATTGCGATCGGTCGGCGACAGGCGCACGTTGACGTCGTAGTTTTCGTCGTCGGGCGCGCGCCAGCTGCTGGCGGCTTCACCAGCCAGCAGCGGACGCAATGCATTGCCGATCTCCGCCACGCCGATGCCGAGATCCGAGCCAATATCGCGTTTTGGTTCGATGGAAATCGTCGGCTTTTGCGCCTTCAGGCTGGAGTCCAGGTCCACCACGCCGCGGATCGCGAGCAGCTTTCTCTGCACCTCATCCGACAGGCGCGCCAGTTGATCCAGGTCCGGCCCCAGCAAGCTGAAGCGCACCTGCTTGTTGTCGCCGCCGACACCATCCAGCGTGCCGATGTGCGTCACTGCGATGCCGGCGATCTGCGTCAGGCGGTCGCGCAATTGCGGCGCCAGTTGCGAGGTACTGAGCTGGCGCTGGTTGCGCGGCTTGAGACGGATGAACACGGTCGCGTAGTTCTTGCCCTGCGAGTTGCCGGTGTTGACCGTACTGTAGGTATCGACCACTTCGGGGAACTGGCGCAGCACGGACTCCACCTGATGCACCTTACTTTCGGTCAGTTCCAGCGAGGAGCCGACCGGCGTGTAAAAGGTTACGCCCGACTCCGAATAGTCCGCCTGCGGCACGAACTCGGAACCGATCAGTCCGGTCGCCGGTAAGGCAAAACCCGCAATGAACGTCACCAACGCCAGCGTCAGTGTCAGCACGCGGTGCCGCAACGACCATTTCAACAGGCGCTGATACGTCGCCGACAACCACTGCACCAAGCGATCGAACTGATTCAGTACACGGCCGATGGTGCGTGCATACCATCCGCTTTTATATTTCTCGCCATGCACATCGGGATCCGGCCAGATCGACGACAGCATCGGATCGAGTGTGAACGACACGAACATCGAGATCAGCACCGCCGCCGTTACCGTCACGCCGAACTGATGGAAAAAGCGGCCGATAATGCCGCCCATGAAACCTACCGGCAGGAACACGGCGACGATCGAGAAAGTCGTTGCCAGCACCGCCAGCCCGATTTCCGCCGTGCCTTCCAGCGCTGCCATCTTGTGTGACTTGAACTTGCCGTGCACCTTCATGCCTGCATGGCGCACGATGTTTTCGCGCACCACGATCGCGTCGTCAATCAGCAGGCCCACGCACAGCGACAGGGCCATCAGCGTGATCATGTTGATCGTGAAGCCGAACATGTACATGAACAGAAAGGTACCGATCAGCGCCACCGGCAAGGTCAGCCCGGTGATCACCGTCGAGCGCCACGAATTGAGGAACAGGAACACGATCAGCACCGTCAGCAGCGCGCCTTCAATCAGCGTGCGGCGCACGTTCTCGACGCCGGTGCGGATCTGGCGCGAGCTGTCCTTGATGATTTGCAGGCGCACGCCGGGATAGAGCTTTTGCAGGTTCGGCTCCATGTCCTTGATGGCTTGCTTCAAGCCGTCTGCGACGTCGATGGTGTTCTGGCCCTGCGCCTTGAGGATGTCCAGCGCGAGCGTGCGCTGGCCGTTGTAGAGCGCCAGCGTTTCCTGTTCTTCTTGCCCGTCGACGACCGTTGCGATCTGATTCAGCGTCACCGGCTGGCCACCGCGGCGCGCCACGATGATACGTTTGAAGTCTTCCGGATTCTTGACGCGGCCTTGCACCTGCACGACTTTCTCGGCATCCGCCATGCGAATGGCGCCGGTCGGCAGTTCCTGGTTTTCGTTCTTGACGGCGTTGATGACCTGATCGACGCCGATGCCCAGCGCTTCCATCTCGTTGGGTTTGACATAGATATTGACCTGCCGCTTGACGCCGCCGACCAGCGTCACCGAGCCCACGCCGCGGACATTTTCCAGGCGCTTCTTGATGATCTGATCCGAGATCGTGGTCAGTTCGCGCAGCGTGCGCGGTTTGGCATTGGCTGCGTTGGGATCATTGGTGACCGAGATCGAAAAGATCGGTTGATCGGCCGGGTCAAAACGCGTGATGCGCGGCTGGTCCACTTCCTTGCGGAAGGCCGCTTGCACCAGCGCCACTTTTTCGCGCACATCCTGCGCGCCTTGTGCCGGATCGACCGTGAGATCGAACTCGACGATCACCACCGACAAGCCTTCGTAGGAGTGTGACGTGAGACTGTTGATGCCGTTGATGGTGTTGACGGTTTCTTCAATCTTGCGCGTGACGTCGGACTCGACGTTCTCAGGCGACGCGCCGGGATACGTGGTCTGTACCACCACCACCGGGAAGGTGATGTCAGGGAACTGGTCGACACGAAGGCGCTGATAAGAGAACAAGCCGAGCACCACAAACGCCATCATCATCATCGTGGCGAGCACCGGGTTGCCGATACTGATACGGGTGAACCACATGCTTATTCCTTCGTTTTGACGGCAGGTGTCGATGTCGATGTGACGTTCGCCGCTGCAGGTGCAGGTGTAGCCGTCGCACCGCCTGTTGCCGAGAAACGTACCGGTGTGCCCGTATTCAGATTGCCCAGATTGGCCTTGACGATGCGCGCGCCGTTTTGCAGGCCGCTACTGATTTCGACGGCGTTGCCGCGGCTGTCGATGCCGCGCATGCCCAGCGTCACGTTGCGCCGGATCAGCTTGCCGTCTTCAATGGCGTAGACATAGGTCTTGTCGCCGTCCGTCTGGATCGCCGTTTGCGGCACGGTCATCACGGCGTCGCGCTTGTCCAGTGTCAGGCTGGCATCGGCGAACATGCCGGCGCGCAGCAAGCCTTGAGGATTTTCAATGCGTACGTACACCATGATTGAGCGCGATCCCGATTGTGTCGCCGGATTGATGCGGACGACCTTGCCGACGACGGCTTGTGGCAGACCTTCGACGGTCACCAGCACTTCCTGGCCCAGTTTGACTTTCAGGATGTCGGCGGTCGGCACCGGCGCTTCCAGTTCCATCTGGCTCAGATCGACGACATCGAGCAACTTGTTGTCGATGGATACCTTTTCACCCGGCTCGACGGTGCGGCTGCTGATCATGCCGGTAATGGGCGCCTTGATGACGGTGTCGTTGAGCGCTTTCTGGGCGACGTCGAGTGCGCCGCGCGCCGTGTCCACATTGGCTTTGGCGATGTCGAACTGGCTGGCGGCATTGTCGAAGGCATTGCGCGAGATGAAGCCTTTGTCGAGCAGGGCGAGGTTGTTGTCGCGGGTCTTGGTGGCAATGTCGAGCTGCCCGCGCGAAGCGACCAGCGAGCCTCTGGCCTGCTCAAGCTTGGCCTGATATTCGCTGGTGTCGATGCGGATCAGCACTTGTCCGGCCTGGACCGCTTCACCGGCTCGCACCAGGACTTCTTTGACTTCGCCCGCAACCTTGGCCTTGACCGATACCTGATTCAGCGCGCGCAAGGCCCCCGACATTGGCAGCACCTGACGCAATGGCTCGACAGTGGTCATGACGACGTCGCTCGGCAGGAATTCGAGAACCTGGGCTGGCTTCTCAATCGCCGCAGCCGGCGGACGTTTTCTGGTGACGAGAAAAGCGACGGCAATCATCAGGATCAATAGTCCAATCAGGACCGGGCGGCGTTTTAAAAAGGAAAGATTCATCAGGTTTTTGTTAATTAGCCGTTCAGGCGCAGGTCGATGAGATTGGCGGGAGCAGGCGTTGGTTCCGGCCGTGGTGAATGAGGCTGCCGCTTCATTTGTGGCAATTGCTTCGGGAGGTCGGCATGATTGTTGAGTCCGGGCATGGTCGCCCGGTCGGCCCGGCTCGCCCGCGAGTCAGCAATGTAAGTGGCAATAGCTGTGCCGTCAAGAAACTGCGGGAAAGATCGGATGTAAAGCAGCGTAAATAGCAGCATCAGTCGCAGCATAGGTGCTATCTCCGGCCGGCGATACGATTTTGCGACAAACCGACAATCTGCAGGAATGAAGGGGGGAAATGCCTCAGCTTCTTGTGTAGAAACGCTGAAAGCCTTTTACAATGGTAGCGTCCGCCATTTGTCTTTCATTATGCTTTTGGCAATTATTCGCGCAAGTTGAACCACCGGACCTGGTAATCACAGGAGCGCCGCAATGCAAAACATCAGCAACCAATTTTTCATCAACAACACCGCGGCACCCACTGCTGCGAAGGCGTACGCCAATAACAACGATATCGGTTTCGCCCAGATGATGATTGCCCGCAATACGGGCGTCGACGGATTGGTCAATCCGATGCGTCCTGACGTGAGTCCGGCGCTGACGATGGCGTTGGGCGGTCTGGTCGGCGCCTACGGCATCAACGTGCCACCCAAGCTACGGATTTTTTCGACCAAGAAGGGCTTCAAGCTGGAAGAGGGCGACGAGCGCAACAGCAAGTTCGAGATGCTGCTCAACGATCATACCGGCGTCTCCGATTTGTTGGCGCAGGCACAGACTCAGGCTCTGGCGTCCCGCGAAGAAGCGATGCAGTCGGCCATCGAGACCTTTACCCAGGGCAATTCTTCCGGCTATGACATGAAGGGTTTCCTGACTGAGTTCAGGGAACAAGAAAAGCCGCGCGCCATCAGCATCGTCTATGACGGCAACAGCACGCAGGTGGAAGAGTCGGATGGCAAGAACTGGCGTCCGATCAAAAACGAATCGGATTTCATGGCCGATCTGGTCAAGGCCTACACGCGCTATACGCTGACCCAGGCTGCAACGGAAGCGCATGAAGCAAAGGGCAAGACCAAGACGAAAAATTCCCTGACTTCATTGCCGATCGATAAATAAGCAGTGTTTTCATGCAGGAAAAAGCCAGGCATTGCCTGGCTTTTTTATTGCTGTCGATTTGCCGGGGAGTGCCGATAATCGTGATTGCTCAACTCCCGAAGCTGCTGCTGCCCATCAGCTTGGACAAGCGGGTCGAAATTTCCTGCACGATACTCTGGACTTCATCGAGGCTGGGGTTAACTTTTTTGTCGATCCGCTCGATGTAGGGAATGTTCAGCGCCGCCAGCATGCGGTCGTTGGCGCCTAGCACCGGATAAGACAAATTCACCACGCCCCGGATCTGGCGGCTTTCCATGCGCGAATAGCCGCGCTCCTGGGTTTCAGCGATCTGGCGCAGCAACTGCGCATGATCGACTTCCTGTTCGCCGTCCATCCTGATGTGTGCCGCCAGCATGCGGCCGCGTTCGGCCTCATCGCGAAACGACAGCAGCACGTGGCCCGACGCTGTATCGGTCAGGCTGACCAGCGCGCCGACCTTCAGTCCGAAAGCCCACCGCTCGGGGCTGTCGACCTGCGCCACCACAATCACGCGACCTGCTTCATAGACGGTCAGATGCGTCGATTGCATGGTCCGGTTCGCCAGCTCACGCATATGCGGCAACGCCGTGCTCACCAGTGAACGAATCGGCTGGTGATAATGCGCCAGCTCAAACAATTTCAGCGACAAGCGATATTGATCGTTATCGGCAATCAGGTAGCCGCGCTGTTCCAGCGTCACCACCATGCGGAAGATTTCATTGACGCTGCGTCCCAGCTGTTTGGAGATCTGATTGAGCGTCAGCATCTGCTCCGACTTGCTCAACAGCTCCAGAATATCCAGGCCCTTATCCAGCGCCGGCGCCGCATAGCGCGCCTTGCCTGCATCGGTAGCGCTGTCATTGGCGGAAATATCTTCCGCAGGATCAACATTCAGATCCGCGTCGGGCACAATTTTCTTGGTTCTTGGCATGGATGGCCTGATGGAAGATGACACCGCGCAACCCGTATGGGTTTGCGCAAACTCGAATTATTTCGCATTTTATCTCTGAAACCGACATTCATGAATGATTGCCGGTTTCAAAGAATGCTTTGCCCGCCAATTCCAAACTTGTTTATGGGCCGTAGCGAGAGGCTGTGATCTGGTAGCGGCCGGAGCGCAGGGCACCGGAGTGTACTTGAGTACACGAGGATCCCGAGCACCGCACGCTGCCAGATCACAGCCTCGCAGTAGGCCCATAGACAAGTTTTAGAAGGAGTGGCTGATGCCGGCGTATGCCCCGTTTTGGTTTTGACCAGGCAACGGATTGTTATTAGTCGCTTCCACCGAGAAGTTGGCATTGCTGCTATTACGCACCGTACCCGCACCCACATACAGCAGAGTGCGCTTCGACAGCGAGTAGTTCGCCCCAGCCATGAACAGATTGGCGTTGCCGCCGCCCTTGTTCACGTTCACGCGAAACACCGAGCCGATCAGCGTCAGCGCCGGCGTCACCTGATAATTGGCGCCGACCCAATAATGATTAGCCTTATCCGACGATGTCGGTGCGGCATCCGGCGCGCGCAGATTTTCGTAACCCGCGAACAGCTTCAGTTTGTCGATGGTCAGCGTGCCGCCCAGGATCAGTTCTTTGGAGGTATCGAACACATCGACAAAGCGACCGTTGGCATCGCGCACTACGTCATAGATCGCGCGTAGTTCGACGGTCTGGTTGGCATAGACCAGCGAGATGCCGTCTTTGCGTTTCTTGGTGAGCGAGCCGGCCTGTTCGCCGAGGCTGGTTTGCACGGTCGCGTTGAACCCGCCCCAGGTCGGCGTCTGGTATTCGATGACGTTGTCGGCGCCTTGCCAGTTGCGGCCGCGCACCAGTGTTGCGGTGCCGATGAACTGCTGACCGGTCGGGTCGAGAAACCAGACGTCGTTGTCAATGAACAGATTCTTGCCAAGCTTGAGCGAACCGGCGCTGCCGGCCAGACCGACGTAAGAGCGGCGATTGAACAGCGCCGAGCCGTTGGTCGATCCCTTGGTCGCATCGAAACCGGATTCCAGCAGGAAGAAAGCGCTCAGTCCGCCGCCCAGATCTTCGGTGCCCTTGAAGCCGATCATGCTGGTGCCCCATTGATTGCCGGAAGCGCGCCACAGGCTGCCGCTGGTGCCGTTGCCGGTGGCGACGTTGGATTGATAGTCGACGCCGGCATCGACCCGGCCGTAAATGGTGACACTGCTTTGTGCCTGTGCACTGCCGGCAGTCAGTCCAGCCAGTCCGGCAACGCCGAACAGGGCGCCGGCGACCGTGCGTGTCATTTTCTGTTTGATGAATGTGAATTTGAGTGTGAATTTGAATGTGTCATGCCCATGGGTTTTGCGAGCAGTAAATGTCGTTGTCTGCATAAGAATCTCCGTATTTATGGTTGTTGTGACTACGTGTTTGCTTGTTTTTATAGGCACGGGCCCAGAGGTCGGGCGGCCCGCGGTGCAGCGGTAAATATCAGTGTTTGTCATTTCCTCCTGTTAATATTGTTATTTCATTTGTAAAATGATTTTTTAATTGAGAGGGATCATAAAATATTGCTTTTTAAGCATCTGTGTTTTGATATCTCATAGATATATATTGGTTATCGCTTCAAACTACATTGAGATAATGTAGTCTGCAGCGACTGGATATTAGCAAAGTAAACTCAAATATAAAATTGAATTTTATTGATGAGTTTAAAACTGCGTGTGATAATCGCCACACAGCAAAAGACACAGCCTTGTGCACAACTAACTATTAAGCAGTGAGCACAAAGGCGAAGCACGACAACAATGGAGACAGGCGCGACAGCCTGAAGAGATGGAAGGACGGCGGCATCCGTGCGCGATGCCGGCGCAGTTATCTCTACTTCCGATGGTGTGCAGTGATCCGTAGCCGGCACAACTGATTTCACTCCATTACATTTGACAGCGACGATGACCAAGATCACCTCCATGCGCGTACTGGACGTACGTTTTCCGACCTCCAAGACTCTCGACGGCTCCGACGCCATGAATCCGGATCCGGATTACTCGGCTGCTTACGTCATTCTCGAAACCGACAAGCCCGGCCTCGAAGGCCATGGCCTGACCTTCACCATTGGCCGCGGCAATGAAATCTGCTGCGCCGCCATCCAGGCCATGGAGCATCTGGTCGTCGGCCTCGACCTCGACTGGGTTAGCGAAGACATGGGGCGCTTCTGGCGTTACATCACCTCCGACAGCCAATTGCGCTGGATCGGCCCGGACAAGGGCGCCATCCACCTCGCCACCGGCGCGGTCGTCAATGCCGTCTGGGATCTGTGGGCCAAAGCCGAAGGCAAGCCGCTGTGGAAACTGGTCGCCGAGATGTCGCCGGAAGAACTCGTGCGCTGCATCGACTTCCGTTACATCACCGACTGCATCACACCGGAAGAAGCGCTGGCGCTGCTGCGTGCACAAGCGCCGGGCAAGGCCGAACGTATCCGTTTGCTGGAGCAAAACGGCTATCCCTGCTACACCACCTCCGCCGGCTGGCTCGGCTACGACGACGCCAAGCTGCGCCGTCTGTGCAAGGAAGCCATCGACGGTGGTTTCAATCACATCAAACTCAAGGTCGGCCGCGATCTCGCCGACGACAAGCGCCGCGTCACCATCGCGCGCGAAGTCATCGGTCCGGATCGCCATCTGATGATTGATGCCAACCAGGTGTGGGAAGTCGACCAAGCCATCAACTGGGTCAATGAACTGGCTTTCGCCAAACCATGGTTCATCGAAGAGCCGACCAGTCCGGACGATGTCGAAGGACATCGCAAGATCCGCGAAGGCATCGGCGCAGTCAAAGTCGCCACCGGAGAGATGTGCCAGAACCGCGTGCTGTTCAAGCAATTCATCATGCGCGGCGCAATCGACGTGGTGCAGATCGATTCCTGCCGTCTCGGCGGCGTCAACGAAATCCTCGCAGTCATGCTGATGGCAGCCAAATACAAGCTGCCCGTCTGCCCGCATGCAGGCGGCGTCGGCCTGTGCGAATACGTGCAGCATCTGTCGATGATCGACTACGTCTGCATCGCGGGCACCACCGAAGGACGCGTGACCGAATACGTCGATCACCTGCACGAGCACTTTATTGATGCCTGCGTGGTCAAAGGGGCAGCGTACATGCCGCCGACCGCGCCGGGATTCTCGATCACGATGAAACCTGAATCGCTGGAGCAGTATCGCTTTCGTGGTTAATCAAAAAGCAAGATAAGAATAAAGACGGAGACAAGACGTGGACTTACATTTAAAAGACAAGGTCGTGATCGTGACCGGTGGCGCCTCCGGCATCGGCGGCGCGATCTCGCTGCAACTGGCGGGAGAGGGCGCGATTCCGGTGGTGTTCGGCAAGAGCCAACCCAGCGATGGGTTCAAAGAACAACTGCTGAAGTTGCAACCCAAGGCACGCTTCTTCCTGCTCGATCTGATGGATGAAGAAAAATGCAAGCAAGCCGTTGCCGACACCGTGCGTGAGTTTGGTCGTCTCGACGGCCTGGTCAACAATGCCGGTATCAACGACAACGTCGGTCTTGATGCCGGTCGTGCCGCCTTCATGCAGTCGCTGGAAAAAAATCTGATCCATTACTACGTCATGGCGCACTACTGCGTGCCGCACCTCAAGGCAACGCGCGGCGCCATCGTCAATGTCTCTTCCAAGACTGCAGTCACCGGCCAGGGCAATACCAGCGGCTATTGCGCATCGAAAGGCGCGCAACTCTCGCTCACGCGCGAATGGGCGGCAGCATTGGCCAATGACGGCGTGCGCGTCAATGCCCTGATCCCGGCGGAAGTGATGACGCCGCTGTACGAAAAATGGATTTCCAGTTTCGACAACCCTCAAGAGAAGCTTGCAGGCATCACCAGCAAGATCCCCCTCGGCAAGCGCTTCACGACTTCCGAAGAAATGGCCGATACGGCCGTCTTCCTGTTATCCGATCGCGCTGCGCACACCACCGGCCAATGGGTGTTCGTCGATGGTGGCTACACGCACCTCGACCGCGCGTTGACCTGAGGGGAAGTCAATGCGTTACTGCCTCGCACTTGACCTGAAAGACGACGCGGCGCTGATCGCGCGTTACGAAGAACATCACCGCAGGATCTGGCCGGAGATTGCTGCTCATCTGCGCGCCAACGGCGTGACCGGGATGGAAATCTACCGGCTCGGCACGCGCATGATGATGATCATGGAAACCGATGATGCGGTTTACGACGCAGCAGCCATGGCGCAAGCCATGCAAGACGATCCCAAGGTGCAGGAGTGGGAAGCATTGATGTGGCAGTTTCAGGCGCCGACGCCATGGACGCCGCAAGGAGAAAAATGGGTGCCGATGACGAAGATCTTCGATCTCGGCAATCAGTGAGGGCAACGTAGCAACGCAACACACAACACAGCCAATCTATAAACAAGGCTGGTTTGCATCAACGAGGCAGGTATGCAATCAGAACAAACAGAGACCGCAAACGAATCGGGATACCTGATCCGCTTGCGTAACGTGACCAAGCGCTTCCCCGGCGTATTGGCGTTGGACAATTGCCAGCTGGATTTGTTGCCCGGCGAAGTCCATGCACTGATGGGCGAAAACGGCGCCGGTAAATCGACGCTGATGAAGATTTTGTCCGGCGTCTATCAGAAGGACGAAGGCCAGATTTTTGTCGATGGCAAGGAAGTTGCCATCGACGGCCCGCGCGCCGCCCAGGAGCTGGGTATCGGCATCATCCATCAGGAGCTCAACCTGATGAATCATCTCAGTGCCGCGCAAAACATCTTCATCGGCCGCGAACCACGTGGACGCTTCGGCGTATTCCTCGACGAGGACACGCTCAATCGTCAGACCGCCGAGATCTTTGAGCGTATGCGCCTCAAGCTTGACCCGCGCATCAAGGTCGGCGAGCTGACCGTCGCCAAGCAGCAGATGGTGGAAATCGCCAAGGCGCTGTCTTTCAACTCGCGCGTCCTGATCATGGACGAGCCGACCGCCGCGCTCAATAACGCAGAGATCGACGAACTGTTTCGCATCATCCGCGATCTGCAAGCGCAAGGTGTCGGCATCGTCTACATCTCGCACAAGATGGACGAGCTGCGCCGCATTTCCAATCGCGTCACCGTCATGCGCGACGGCAAATACATCGCCACCGTGCCGACTGAAGAAACACCGATCGACACCATCATCAGCATGATGGTCGGACGTCAACTCGACAGCGCCCGCCCGGTCATCGCCAATGCCGGCGACAACAAGGTCGTGCTGGAAGTCAAAGGACTGACGCGCGGCCATGCCATCCGTGACGTCAGTTTTCAGCTGCGCAAGGGGGAAATTTTAGGCTTTGCAGGTTTGATGGGCGCGGGCCGCACCGAAGTCGCGCGCGCTATTTTCGGCGCCGATCCGCTGGAAGCCGGTGAGATCTTCATCCACGGTGGCAAGGCGGTGATCAAGTCACCGTCCGACGCCGTCGCACATGGCATCGGTTACCTGTCGGAAGACCGCAAGCATTTCGGTCTGGCCACTGGTCTCGATGTGAAGGCCAACGTCGTCATGTCGAGCATGAACCGTTTCCTGAAAAAGGGTTTGTTCCTCGATCAGGCGGCGATTCGCAGCACTGCGCAAAGCTATGTGCGCCAGCTCGCCATCAAGACGCCGTCCATCGATCAGCCTGCACGCCTGCTGTCCGGCGGCAACCAGCAAAAGATCGTCATCGCCAAGTGGTTGCTGCGCGATTGCGACATCCTGTTTTTTGATGAGCCGACGCGTGGCATTGACATCGGCGCCAAGAGCGAAATCTACAAACTGCTCAACACCCTCGCAGAACAAGGCAAGGCCATCGTGATGATTTCTTCCGAGTTGCCAGAAGTGCTGCGCATGAGCCACCGCGTGCTGGTCATGTGCGAAGGCCGCATCACCGGCGAACTCAGCGCCGCCGAAGCCTCGCAAGAAAAAATCATGCAACTGGCAACGCAGCGTCCTTCCGCTGTTGCCACTGCCACCACTACACATTGAGAAGACGACCATGGCAAATACTCCCAATCCACTGTCGCAAGCGAACCTGACCATGACATCCACAGCCAATTCCGAAGCCGGCGCAGGCAGCCTGCGTGCGCGCCTGTTCCATCCATCCACGCGGCAAAAGCTGCTGGCCTTTGCCAGCTTGCTGGCGCTGGTCGTATTCTTCAGCTTCGCCAACGAGAACTTCCTGCAGGTCGATAACCTGGTCAGCATCCTGCAATCGACAGCCGTCAACGGCGTGCTGGCGATTGCGTGTACCTTCGTCATCATCACGGCAGGCATCGATCTGTCGGTCGGCACCATGATGACTTTCTGCGCGGTGATGGCCGGCGTGTTTTTGACCTACTGGGGTCTGCCGATTTACTTTGGTATTTTCGCCGCGATCTTCTTCGGCGCATTGTGCGGCTGGTCGTCCGGAATGCTGATCGCCAAGCTCAAGGTGCCGCCGTTCATCGCCACGCTGGGCATGATGATGCTGCTGAAGGGCTTGTCGCTGGTGATCTCCGGCACCAAGCCGATCTACTTCAACGATACGCCGTCGTTTTCGCAAATCTCGCAAGAGTCGCTGATCGGCGACCTGATTCCGGCGCTGCCGATTCCCAATGCTGTGCTGATTCTGTTTCTGGTCGCAATCGGCGCGGGCATCATCCTCAACAAGACCGTCTTCGGCCGCTACACCTTCGCACTGGGCAGCAACGAAGAAGCGCTGCGCCTGTCCGGCGTCAAGGTCGATTTCTGGAAAGTCGTGGTCTACACCGTCAGCGGCGCCATCTGCGGCATCGCCGGCCTGTTGATCGCGTCGCGCCTGAACTCGGCGCAACCTGCGCTGGGCCAGGGTTACGAACTGGATGCGATCGCCGCCGTGGTGATCGGCGGCACATCGTTGTCGGGCGGCACCGGCACCATCCTCGGCACCATCATCGGTGCGTTCATCATGAGCGTGCTGATCAACGGTCTGCGCATCATGTCGGTCGCGCAGGAATGGCAAACCGTGGTTACCGGCGTGATCATCATCCTCGCCGTCTATATGGACATCCTGCGTCGCCGCCGTCAATAACCTGCCCACGATCTTACTGCGAGGCCGTGATCCGGCGCTGGGCGGTGCTCCGAATCCTCATGTACTTAAGTACATTCCGGTTCGTCCGCTCCGTCCATCACCGGCTGACGGCCTCTCGCTACAGATCGTGAACAGGTTTGAATTTCGCTATACCCCGCTGTTTTACATCAACCAAGGAGACTTAAAAATGATAAAGAGAAGAGCACTCAACATTGCCATCGGTTTGACTTTCGCCATGGGCCTGGGCAGCGTCGCACACGCTGAAGACATCTACATTCCACTGATTTCCAAAGGCTTCCAGCATCAGTTCTGGCAAGCAGTGAAGGCAGGCGCCAATCAGGCCGCCACGGATTACAAGGTCAAGGTGACTTTCGAAGGTCCGGAAACCGAAGCCATGGTCGACAAGCAGATCGACATGCTGTCTGCCGCGCTGGCGAAGAAGCCGCAAGCGATCGGCTTTGCCGCACTCGACAGCAAGGCTGCGCTGCCGCTGCTGAAGAAGGCGCAAGCCGCCAAGATCCCGGTCGTTGCATTTGACTCCGGCGTTGACAGCGATATTCCCGTCACCACTGCCACCACCGACAACAAGGCTGCTGCCGCATTGGCCGCAGACAAGATGGCCGAACTGATCGGCAAGGAAGGCGAAGTCGCCGTGGTTGCTCACGATCAGACCAGCCGTACCGGCATCGACCGTCGCGACGGCTTTGTTGACCGCATGAAGGCGGCGTATCCGAAGATCAAGATCGTCAGCATCCAGTACGGTGCAGGTGACCAACTGAAGTCTACCGAAGTCACCAAGTCCATCCTGCAAGCCTATCCAAAACTCAAAGGTGCCTTCGGTACCAATGAAGGTTCGGCCATCGGCGTGCTGAACGGCGCCAAGGAAATGAAGCGCAAGGTCGTCATCGTCGGCTTCGACTCCGGCAAGCAGCAGAAGGATGCGATTCGTGACGGTCAGATGGCTGGCGCGATCACGCAAAATCCTGTCGGCATCGGTTACAAGACCGTCGAAGCAGCAGTGAAGGCGCTCAAGGGCGAGAAGCTGCCGAAGATCATCGATACCGGTTTCTACTGGTACGACAAGAGCAACATCGCGGATCCGAAGATCGCGGCGGTGCTGTACGACTGATCTGCCGGTCAGCTATTCAAATAGTCACGTGATCAATTGAGGATCCGATGCCGGCCTGTATTCGTGAATCTGCGAGTGCACGCCGGCATTTTCATTTCTACGTTCTGCATCACTAAAAATCATGACACTGCGTATCGACGCACATCAGCATTTCTGGCGCTATCGCGCTGAAGATTACCCCTGGATAGGCGCCGGCATGGACGTGCTCGCGCACGACAAATTGCCTGCCGATTTGCAGCCCCTTCTGCAAGACCACAAGATCGCCGCCACTATCGCCGTGCAGGCGCGTTCAGGCCGGGAAGAGACGCGCTTCCTGCTTGATCTGGCGAAGAACACCGACTGGATCGCCGGTGTCGTCGGCTGGGAAAACCTCTCCGTCGCCGATCTCGGCGAGCGTTTGTCCGAATGGCATGCAGGCGACAAGCTGGTCGGCTTTCGCCATCAGGTGCAGGACGAAGCCGACGCGCGCGCTTTCCTCGAACACGCTGACTTCAATCGTGGCATCGCCTTGCTGCAAGCGCAGAGTTATGTCTACGACGTACTGGTGTTCCAGCGTCAGCTGGCCGACACGCAAGCATTCTGCGCGCGTCACGACAAGCACTGGCTGGTGCTGGATCATCTCGGCAAGCCGGCGCTGCGAGAATTTACGCAGAGCGATGCCGCGCTGGCGCGATGGAAGAAAGAATTGCGGGCGCTGGGGAAACTGCCGCACGTCGCCTGCAAATTATCCGGACTGGTTACCGAAGCTGACTGGCAAGCCGGCCTGCAGCAAAACGACTATGAGCACATCCGCATCTGCCTTGACACCGCGCTGGAAGCATTCGGGCCGCAGCGTCTGATGTTCGGTTCGGATTGGCCGGTGTGCCTGCTGGCAGCGTCGTATGAGAAAGTGGCACAACTGGTGGCTGACTGGGCTGAGGCCAATCTCAGCAGGGACGAGCAGGCGCAACTCTGGGGCGGTACCGCAGCGCGCTGCTATGGCATTGCACGCTGACAGACTGATCGGAAGACACTCCGGAAAATATTTCTAAACCAGGGCGCCTGCATCAGTCGTCTCCTTCAGTCGCCCTGCATCAGTTGCAGCGGCGACGCCTGCAACTCTCGCATCTCTTGCTGGCGCCCGGACTGCTGACCGACAAAGGTCAGCAACCATTCCTGCAAATAGGTCGGTCCTGGCGTCGTCTTGCCTCCGGACAAACGCTGCCAGCCGCGCACGATCATGCCGTCGGCATGCATGCTCAGCAATTGCGGCTCATACAGAGGCGGTAACAACAATACGCTTGTACCTTCGTCGCTTTTTTGCGCAGACAAGGTCATCTGACGCGTCGTTCCGGCCAGACTCATCCCGACGATGCCGGCGAACCCGGCGTCGGCAGCGATCTCTGCTTCGGTGCGGCGAATTCCTTCACTTCTGAATTGTCGAATTATACTGTACATAAAAACAGTATATTCTAAACTTGCCCGTCGATGCAATACGAGGCGACATTCCGGACGTCCTCGCTCGGTATGGTCAGCGAACACCGCGCAACAAGTGCGCTCGCTGCGGCTCACTTCGTATATGAATATGCAGATATATTCGTGGCGGCTGCTCGCTTGGCACAAGAGAATCAATGGATTCATTTCTACTTTGGAGCGCCTTGCCATGAGCCGAGATTTGCTGCTGTTGCTGGAACCTGGATTCACCGATCCGAAATACCCGGGAGATCGTTTTATCTGCCCCGATGGTGCGCCGATAGAAGGCTTGCTTGCGGGCGATCCTGATCACGTATCAAAGCTGGACATCCGTCGCCTGCCTTTCGCCAAGCCGCGCCAGGTCGTGGTGGATGCGCTCGATGCCGATCATCAAAGTCTGCCTGTACTGATTTTTGGCGACGAACAGCCGCTTCCCGCCGATGCACAGCACGTACAGCAACTCGGCAACAAACACTTCGTCACTGACACCCGCCGCATTCTCGATCTGCTGGCCGAGCGCCACGGATTTTTCAAGACGCATTGAACGACATTTCGCGCGATGCATGAGACTTCGCGTCGCGATTCCCCTCGAGGAGATTAATTCATGAGCGACACTACAGCGCCGCCACGCCAGCTGCATCTGAACATCAACGTCTTGCATTCCGGCTTCGTCCCGTCGGCCTGGCGTTTGCCGGATGCAGATCCGCACGCCTTCATCGATGTCGGTCACTATGTGCGCGTCGCGCAGATTGCAGAGGCGGCAAAGTTCGATGCGGTCTTCCTGGCTGACAACGCCTCGATTGTCGAGCAGATCGACTTCCGTCCTATCACCGCGCTGGAGCCGACTGTGCTGCTGGCGTGCGTGGCGGCTGCGACCACGCACATCGGTGTCATCGGCACAGCCTCGACCAGTTACAACGAGCCGTACAACATTGCCCGGCGCTTTGCCACGCTTGATCATGTGAGCAAAGGCCGGGCCGGATGGAATGTGGTCACCACCGCGGATCTCGGCTCGGCGCGCAACTTCGGCCGCGATGCCGTCCCCGACCATGCCGGACGCTACGCGCGTGCGGCGGAATTCACCGACGTCGTCAAAGCACTCTGGGATAGCTGGGAAGACGATGCGCTCATCGGCGACAAAGTCAGCGGGCGCTTCATCGATACCGACAAGGTTCAGCCGATTGCACACCATGGCACGCACTTTTCGGTGCAAGGGCCGCTGAATCTGCCGCGTACGCCGCAAGGCCATCCGGTGCTGGTGCAGGCCGGCGGTTCCGCTGACGGCCGGGATCTCGCCGCGCGTCATGCAGAGGCGGTGTTTTCAGCTTCGCAATCGCTGGAAGAGTCGCAGGCCTATGGTCGTGAACTGAATGCACGCGCCGCGGCTTACGGACGCGGGCCGCATGCCGTCAAGATCCTTGCCGGGCTGACGACCATCATCGGCGCAACGGAAGCGGATGCCATTCGCCGCCGCAATGACTTGATCGACATGATTCCCTGGAGCTACAACATCAATCGTCTCGCCGGCATTCTCGGCGTCGCGCCGGATCGCATCAAGCTGGACGAGCGCCTGCCCGACGACATCGGCTTACCCAACAAGGGCAACGGCAATCACACCTTCTTCAACGCCACGCTGGCACAGGCGCGCCTGCATGGCTATACCGCGCGCCAGTTGGTCTATGCGCTGGCGGGCGGCGGCGGCCACCGGGTTGTGGTCGGCACGCCGGAACAGATTGCGGACGACATCGAACACTGGTTCAAGGCCGGCGCCGCCGATGGTTTCAACCTGATGCCGGATGCCTTGCCGAGCGGCTTGCAGGACTTTACCGAGGGCGTGGTGCCTATCCTGCAGAAGCGCGGCATCTTCCGTCGCGAGTATGAAGGCACGACCTTGCGGGAGCATCTGGGATTGGCGCGCCCGGCAGGACGCAAAGGAATTGCTGCGGCAGCTTAAACAGGAAGATGCATCACCTGAAGGGAGTTACCCGAGCGCATCGGGTAACTCCCTTTGGTTTCAGGATTTCAGTGTTTGTGATCCAGCCGGCGTGACAGCTTTTCGCCGAACAACTGGATGATGGATACCAGCGCAATCAAGATCACGATCACTTCAAACATCACCCGCGTCTCGTAGCGTTCATAACCATAACGGATCGCCAGATCGCCGAGTCCACCTGCGCCCACCGCACCGGCCATCGCAGAAGCGTTGATCATCGCAATGACGCTGACGGTCATGCCGCCGACGATACCCGGCAGTGCTTCCGGCAACAGCACGTGGCGTACGATATGCCATCGACGGCATCCCATGGCCCGCGCCGCTTCGACCAAACCGGGATCGACTTCATTGAGACTGACCTGGGCAATACGCGCATAGAAGGGAATCAGATTCACCGTCAACGGCACTACCGCCGCCCAGGTGCCCAGCGTGGTGCCGACCAGAAAGCGTGTGACCGGCAGCAGCGCCACCAGCATGATGATGAAAGGCACGGCGCGAAATACATTCACCGTCGCCGATAAGCCGCGATGAAAGCGCGGTTTGGGATACAGACTGTTGCGCGCCGTAATCGTCAGCACAATCGCCAGCACCAGGCCGAGACTGATGGCGATCAGCGCCGAGCTGCCGACCATCAGCAGCGTTTCGAAGAAAGCCTGAACGTATTTGTTAAGTGCGGGCAGGGACATAACCGAGAACCTCAATAAAATCTGCGCCTTGGAAGCGGTCATTGTTGTTGCCGCCGCCGAAATGGCTTCCGCCGCGGATCTTGATCGCTTCCCACGAGGCGACAGGCAGCGAAACCAGCAGGTTGCCTTGCGCATGGCCGCGGATGCGGTCGAGCCCGCCATGAATCAGCGTCGCATCAGGCCCGAGCAGCGCCAGCTGTTGCAGGCTGACGCCTTGCGGATGTGCAGAACCGTTAAAGCGCAGGCTGAGCAAAACGTCGCCGGCCTGATTGCCCAGATCGTCAATCAGTTGTGCCGCCAGATCGGCAGGCAAGCCATGTTGCAAGGGACGCAGCAAAGCGCGTGTGGCTTCCGCCTGTGGATCGCCGAAGACGCGCCACACTTCGCCTTGTTCCACCACCTGGCCATGATTGAGCACCAGCACGCGATCGCAGATTTCGCGGATGACGGCCATGTCGTGTGTGATCAGGACGATGGTCAGGCCCATCTTGCTGCTGATGTCGCGCAGCAGCGTCAGGATGGATTGTGTGGATTCCGGATCGAGCGCCGAAGTCGCTTCGTCGCACAGCAAAATTTCCGGCTCATGCACCAGCGCGCGAGCGATGCCGACGCGTTGCTTTTGCCCGCCGGAGAGTTTGGCCGGATAAACATCGGCCTTGTCGCGCAGACCGACCAGATCGAGCAGGGCATCGACGCGTGCACGGATCTGCTCCGGGGCGACACCGGCTACGCGCAAAGGCAGGCCGACGTTGTCGCGCACGGTCTTGGCCGACAGCAGGTTGAAATGCTGGAAGATCATGCCTACCCGGCGGCGTAGCTTGACCAAGGCATCTTCGTCGAGACTGCCGACCTTGAGACCATTGATCGCGACGGAGCCGGTATCCGGTATTTCAAGCGCATTGATTGACCGCAGCAACGTCGATTTGCCCGCGCCGCTGCGGCCGATGATGCCGAAGATCTCGCCGCGTGCAACAGTGAAGGACACCTCGCGCAATGCGTGGACTGTCCCTGTCGGCGAAGGATATTGCCGGGAGATGTTGTCAAACACCAGATGCGGCTGAACACCTGCGGCCGGCGTTGTGTACGCCTTGGCGGCAGGCTTATCGGTCGCCGGCGTGGAAGGGTTCGCCTCCACGCCGATCAGTGCAGAAATGCGCAACGCGGTGTTCAAGGAGGTGTTCAAGGCTGCGCTCAAAATACGGGCAGCACCGAGCCGCCAAATTGCTTCTGGATGAACTGGCGTACTTCTTCCGACTGGTAGGACTTCACCAGCGGTGCGACCCATGCAGCGTTCTTGTCCTGATCGCGCACCACGATGACGTTGACGTAAGGATTGTGTTCGCGCTTTTCCACAGCGATGCCGTCGCGTGTCGCAATCAGGCCGACCTGATAGGCGAAGGTATTGATGATGGCCGCGGCGTCAACGTCTTCCAACGCGCGCGCTAGAACAACCGAGGCGCTTTCGATGAGGGTGATCTTCTTTTTGTACGACGTGATGTCTGCCAGTGAGGCCGTGCCGGTGAACGGATCGAAGCCCTCGCGCAAGGTAATGAAGCCTGCATCGCGCAAGATCACCAGTGCGCGCGTCTGGTTACTCGGATCGTTGGGGATGGCGATCTTGGCGCCGTCAGGCAAATCCTTGAGCGCTTTGTATTTCTTGGAATAGAAAGCGATCGGCGAAATGATGGTGTTGCCCACGATGCTCAGCTTGTAACCGCGCTGCTTGATCTGATCACGCAAGAAGGGGATGTGCTGGAACGAGTTGGCCTCCAGATCGCCATTGTTGAGTGCTTCGTTCGGGCTGGCCGCGCCGGAGATGACGACCGGCTCCACGTTCAGGCCGTTTTTCTTCGCTACCTTGGTGACGACTTCCCAGATCTGCTCGTCGACACCGCCGCGCACACCTACGCGCAAGACTTTGTCGGCGCTGTGGGCAACGCCGAAGGTGGAGATCAGGACTGCCGCCACCATGGCTTGCAGGCGAAGTCGATAACGTTGATTCATGCTCGTTCCTTTGATGTTTGTTCTGGAGGGAGGGAATGCTTATTTCTTGAAATAATCCGGCAGACGGAAGCCGTCATAGAAGCGATCTGCGCGGATCGCATTCTGGAAGGTGTCCGAGCGATAGGCCTCGACGATGTCGCGTGCATATTGGTCGGCCTGTCGGGTTTTCTTGACCGCCAGGACGTTGATGTAGGCCGGCGTCATGTCTTCGAGGATGAAGGCTTCGGACAGCTTCAGCTTGGCGAAGATGGCGAAGTTGCCCTGGATCGCCGCAAAATCGGCATCGTCCAGCGCACGCGGACCTTGCGCGTTTTCCAGCAATACCAGCTTGAGGCCGACCTTGTTTTCGATGACATCGAGTTCGGTGACATCGACCGGATTAGCGTTTTCCTTGATCCGGATCCAGCCCAGACGTTGCAGTATCCACAGCGCGCGTTGCAGGTTGACCGGATCGTTCGGTACGGCAACAGTGAAGCCCTTCTTCAAACCATCGAGGCTGCGGTGCTTCTTCGAATACAAGCCCATCGGTGGTGTCGGCACCTGCACGATGCCGACCAGGTCGGTTTTGTTACGGTCGTTATACGATTTCAGGAACACAGAATGCTGCATCACGTTGGCGTCGATATCGCCTTTGAACACGGCGCTATTGGCTTCCAGGCCGGTGCTGAATTCGTAGTATTTGATCTTGTAGCCCTTCTTCTCCAGCTCGGGTTGCACGCCGATTTTGAATTCATCGATATACGGGCCGGGTACGAAGCCCACGCGCAGTTCGGGTTTTTGTGGTGCAGCGATAGCGTGCTGTGAAGTAACGGTGACGGCAAACAGACTCAGTGCCAGTGTCATCAGGGATTTATAAAACTTGGCTTGCATGTTCGGCGTCATTTTCTCTTGTTGGATTGATGTGCGGGCGTCTTGTGGACGTACCTGCACATACCTGCACAGCAGCGCTGGAATGCGCCGCCGTGCAGGATGAACGAACAAGTGTAGAGAGGACTGCGAGCGAGACAAACGAATGAATTCGTTTGTTCTTATGCGGATTTTTTCAGCAGATGAGCGCGAGGGATTGCTTACGCATACGAGAAGCCGAAGCGCTCGTTCGGTGGGTTGTCGTTGAGGTGATAGTCGCCGATTGCCGCCTCGCGCTGGGTCGCCGGATTATGCGAAGCCAGCGTACGTGCGTTGCGCCAGTGACGATCAAGCCGGCGTTTGTCACTGGTTGCCGATGCACCGCCGACTTCAAACAGCAGCGTGCTGGCTTCCAGCACCTGGCCGATAATGACCTGTTGCGCCTGAAAGGTTTGTACATCCAGCGCGATGTAGTCTTCCGGTTTGGCGGTGCCGGCTTTGCGTGCCTGATGCACGTTTTCGATCGCGGTGGCGATGGCGTTGACCAGTTGTTCCGCCGACCATGCAAGGCTGGCGAGTCGTCCCACCACGCGATGCACCAGCGGATTTTCGCGCGGACTGGATTGTCCCGGTACGCCGAAAGTGCGCGTGCGCGCCTGTGTGAATGCGACGGCGTCGCGCTGTACGGCGCGCGCGATACCTGCCAGCGTCGCCAGATGCACGGTCTGGTAAAACGCGGTGATGATGGTGTTGCGACGCGGCTGCGAGACGTGATAACGGTCTAGGATTTGCTGTTGCGTGATCAGCACATTGTCAAAGCGCGTCGTGCCGCTGCCGGTCAGACGTTGACCGAAACCATCCCAGTCATCGACCCGGGTGACACCCGGCGTATCGCTCTTGATCAGCACGTTGAGGTCTGACTCATCATCGTGCGCGCGCACCAGAATCCAGTCCGCATACAGCGTGCCGGTCGAATAATATTTTTCGCCGTTCAGCAAAAAGTGGCCGGGACGCTTGTCCGGATCGGGCGTGACCGTGACCGAATTGCTGGTCGAGTTGGTGCGCTCGGAGGCAGCCGCACCGAAGGTTTCCCCTTTGCCGATGACGCTGAGCCAATGGCGGGTGTCTTCGTCGTCTTTGCGCTCCAGCAGCAGTTCGGTATAGCCGGCATTGACGCGCAGGATTTGCGGCAAGTTGGATTCGGCTTCCGCCAGACGAATCAGCAGGCCGAAAAATTGCGGCAGCGTGACGCCGCTGCCGCCTTGCTCCACCGGTACGCGCAGGGATGTAAATCCGCTTTCCTTGAGCCATTGCACGGCTTCATAGGGCAGCTCGCGGTCGTTCTCGCGGTCGATGCTGCCTTGCGCGATGCGCGCGAAGATGTCCTGAAAGCGAGCGAACAATGCGTCGGAGTTGGTCGGGCCGGATGCTTGAGTCATGGTTGCCTTTTTTGCGGGTGTTAATCGTGTCTATGAATCGCTGTCGTCGAAGTCGCAGTGCAATCCCTCCGGTCCGTCAGTTGAGGGAAAGGGGGCGGGGGCGGATCACAGTACTAAGCGAACGATTATCTGGCAGCAAAACTTGCTTGATAACGAAGATAAACAGATATCGATATGACCGCCGGACGGAGTCGGCTTTCGGGGAGGGGGCTGCGATGGGGATGGCATTGAGGGCAGGGGAAGGGGATTCAAGCGCCCCAATCGTTCCATCAATAGAACAATCCATCCGAATTTTGCCTCCTAGTCACCATTCGAATCAAAACCTACACTTCGTCTCAAGCAGTCGCACTTGCAAAACACAAAAGCGAACGCAACTGTTTTGTATCAGTCCGGTTTCAGTTTAGTAGCAGCTTAGAACCAGTTTCATATCACCGTCGGCTTTGCAGGCACATTGCCACAAGCCAATTTATTGTGAATAAATTAATTTTTGGAGAATCATCATGCGCACCACTACCGCCCGTTTTGACCTGAACGTCAAACAACTTGCCGCTGCAGTTCTTCTGATCGCAGCAGCAGGCAGCACTTATGCAGCAAATACGACAGCTGATGCCGACAAGGGCACTCAGGTCAACGTGCAACAAGTCGTTAAGCATCAATCGAAGTCCGCTATCAAGCGTCAGGAAATTCAGCAAAAAGTCGCTAACCGCGAACCGCTGAGCTACGCCGAAACACTGTATCTGCGTTAATCCGACGCCGATACAAAGCAGCACCAGACAAGGTCTACCGACCTTTACTCATCACTACCATCGATATCATCGACATACCAAGGAACTATCATGAACATCAAGAAAATTGCCACAGGCCTGCTTTTCCTCTCCGTCATCGGCAGCGCAATGGCTGAAGAAGCCTACCCACCAGAAACACAAATCGCTTCGCACAAGACACGTGCCCAAGTGATCGAAGAACTGAAGCAAGCACGCGCCAATGGCGAAATCATCAGCAACGATCTGTATCCGGTTGAAGTGCAACACAAGTCGACCGTGACACGCCAGGCCGTCAAGGAAGAATTGAAGCAAGTCGACCGCAGCAAGTCGCTCGATATCGGCGCCTGAGGATTGCATGACGGACAGCTAGTACTGCCGTTTCCGTCCTCTCCTCCAGCACGCCAAGCGCGTTCAGCCTCGCAAGAGGTCTCGTTTTACACCCTTGCAAGATCAGTTGTCCCCCGCACGCTGATCTTGCAAGCGGATGTCTTCAGCACTCGCATTGTCTTTCTCAGTACTTCTGTTTTTTCTCTTTTTTTATTTCACGACTGAATGAAGGATCGCTTTACTCCTGAGGTATCTCCTTGCACGCAATCCGCGAGTGACAAACAGGAGGATGAATCATGAAAAAAATTCTCGGCATCTACAGCGGCACCAGGCAACATCGTATCGGCGACGGCTTGCTGGCGCGCACGCTTTTTTCGCAGCGTACGCTGGGCCGGCACGTCAGTCCTTTTTTGTCGCTCGACCATGTTGCACCGACGCCGATATCGACTCTTGCGCCGACTCCGGACAATGCCATCACCGTCAGGCCGCACACCTACAGCAATTGCAAGATGCTCACCATGGTTTATCAAGGCCAACTGGAATATACCGATGCCTCCGGAAAGACGGCGTTGATCGGGGCGGGTGATGTGCAATGGGTGACCGTTTCCGACACCACTGCATCCGGGACATTTCAGCCCGTCAGCACACGGCGCAACGACGTGATCGAAATGCTGCAGCTGTGGATTGACTTGCCGTTGCCGGCATCAGACTGTCCGCCCCATCTGCACCATGTACCGGCAGAGAAGATCATCGGCGTCGACGCAATTCCAACACTGCGCTTGCCCGAGGACGGCGGTCATATCCGTGTCATCGCGGGACATTGTGCGAGCCACCGCGGTGCGGTGCCGACATCGTCATCGTTCGACGTATGGGAGCTGCAGCTGAAATCGCGCTGTGCCAGTGAATTGAAGACGGTTGAAGGGCGCACGCTGCTGCTGGCAATCCTGAACGGTTCGGTCATGATCAACGGCGATCAGACTGCACGCGCCGGTGAAGTCGTGATGCTGGACGCCGAGGGTGAAGGTATCTTTCTCGAAACTCATGCCAGCACCACCGCGCTGCTGCTGAGCGGTGATCCAATCAATATGCCGACCAGCTCTATGTCGGCGACAAGCTCGGTTGCTGCCTGATCAGTAATCTTCCAGTTCTTCAAAACGCTTCGCCAGAAAATCGATCAGTTGCCGCACCGACGGTAACAGGAAGCGGCGCGACGAATACACGGCGTGGATGATGCCTGACTTGGGCGCCCAATCCGGCAGCACCTTGACCAGGCTGCCGTTTCTCAGCTCATCGATCACCACCATCGTCGGCAGGAATACGATTCCCGCGCCAGCGACGGCTGCGCGTTTCAGCGCGGTCGTATCGTCCGTCATCATGCGCGGGTTGTAGCGGATGGAGGCGGTCTCGCCATCGGTGTTTTCCAGATACCAGACGTGATCTTCCGCAGGAATCGTCATGCTCAGGCTGGGGAAACGATGCAAATCGGCAGGTACTTCCGGCACCCGGCATTTTTCCAGCAGAGCAGGACTCGCGGTCAGACACCAGTGACGCACGCCGAAAGTCTTTAGTACCAGGTCGCTGTCTTCCAACGGCGGCAGACGCACACGCAAGGCCACGTCGACACCTTCATTGATGACATCCACACGGCGGTTGGTCGATTCCACCTGCAAGGTGACCCGTGGATGTTCCATCAAAAAATCCGCCAGCATCACGCCCACACGACCGTGCAGCAAGGCTACCGGACAGGTCAGGCGGACCGTGCCTTGCGGTTCTGCGCGATTGCGCTCAATGGCCTCCTGCGCGGCTTCGGCTTCCACCAGCATTGCCTTGCAGTGTTCGTAATAGCTCTGACCCAGTTCGGTCACCGACAGGCTGCGCGTGGAGCGCTGAATCAGGCGCGTGCCCAGGCGCTCTTCAAGCTGCGCAATGCGTCTGCTCAGTTTCGACTTGGGAATTCCCAATGCCCGGCCGGCGGCGGCAAAGCCGCGATGTTCCACCACGACGGCGAAGTAGTAGAGGTCGTTCAGATCTTGCGTCATGCGCCTTCCCTGTTTATTTTTGTGCGCGGCAAGGATGTCGCCGCAGGGCAATTATCGGCTGAAAAGTCTCTGCATGCTTGGTTTGGCGCCGAAGCGGTAGAATACGCCCCTTCGAATGTGAACCTGAAAATGAACTGCCGTCCTCAATGCGGCGCCTGCTGTATTGCGCCTTCCATCTCCAGTCCGATTCCCGGCATGCCAAATGGCAAGCCTGCGGGCGTGCCTTGCGTGCAACTGATGGATGACTTGCGGTGTGCGATTTTTGGCAAGCCGGAACGGCCTGCGTGCTGTTCAGGCTTGCAGGCGTCTGCCGAGATGTGCGGCGAGAGCCGTGAGGCGGGGATGTTTTATCTGACGCGGCTGGAGCAGCTCACTGCGCCTTGATCTCCGGTATTTTTTGCGAGCACTACTTCTCCAGTATCGTCACCACGCAGGCCGCTTCTTCCAGCCCGTAAAATCCTCCGCCGTTTTCCGCCAGTCCCATTCTTGCGCCTTCCACTTGCCGTTGACCGGCTTCGCCACGTAACTGCGTGACCAGTTCGTGAATCTGGATGGCGCCGGTCGCGCCAATCGGATGCCCCTTGGAGAGCAGTCCGCCGGAGACGTTGATCGGCAGGCGCCCGCCCAGTTTGGTATCGCCGCTTTCAGCCAGTGGGCCGCCGTCGCCGTAGGCGCAGAAGCCGACGTTTTCGGCGTGCAGGATTTCGGCAATGGCAGAGGCGTCGTGCAATTCAGCGACGGAAATATCCTGCGGGCCGATGCCGGCCATGTCGTAGGCCTTGAGCGCGGTGAGACGGGTCAGGTGGCGGTCGTATTGTTCCGGTGTGCGTTCGGTGCCGCTGCCGACTGCGATGCCGCGGATTTTCACCGCACGCGATGCGTTGCCCAATTTTTTCACGGCCCAATCCGACATCACGACCAGCGCACAGGAGCCGTCGCTCATCGGCGCGCACATGGCGCGCGTGATCGGCCATGCAATCATCTTGTCTGCCAGCACTTCTTCGATGCTCATCGGTGTGCGGTATTGCGCCAGTGGATTGAATTGCGAATGCCAATGGTTCTTTGCGGCGACGGCGGCGATCTGGCGTTGCGTGGTACCGAAGGTCTTCATGTGGAAATGCGCCTGCGCCGCGTAGATGTCCATGAACACGCTGCGTTCGGCGGCGTTGTTGGCCTCCGCCGCTTCCGGGGGAAGATCAAGCCCGGCGCCCATGGCCAGCAATTGTTGCATGTGGCGGTCGGCGAGGTCGCGATCCCAGCTGCCCTTGAAGGCTTCGAACATCTCCTGGCGCTTGTGTGGGTAGTTCATCTTTTCCGTGCCGACCACCAGCGCCACTTCGTACAAACCGGCGCGCACTGCTGCATAGGCCTGCATCAATCCCGAGCTGGAACTGGCGCAGGCATTATCGGTGTTGAAGATCGGAATGCCTTCGAATCCCATCGCGCGCAGCGAGGCTTGACCGCGCACCCCGTGCTGCCCCTCCAGCGCACCCTGGCGCGTGTTGCAGAACCACGCCGCTTCGATGGCACCTTTGCCGATGCCGGCATCTTGCAGCGCCAGTTCGACCGCGGCGGCGGTCAGTTGTTTGACGGACTTATCAAGATATTTGCCGAGCGGCGTCATACCAATGCCGGCGACATAGACGGTTTTTGTCATGAGGCGACCTGCTGGTAAAGAGGGAAGGGACGCTACCGGTCGCGATTCAAACGCGACCGGTAGCGTAAAACTGACGGAGTGTGGCTGAGTTCTGCTTACTGGGGCAATGCTTTGGCCGCAGCCACCACCTTGGCCGTATCGAAGTTGTTGATACCGGCGATGAACTGATTGGTGTACAGGTCTTCCAGCTTGGGGCTGGTCTGGATGACGTTGTTGGCCTTCATGAAGGCCACCATGTTGGCGACGGCGCTGATCGGGATTTCACCCCATTTGACGCCCGGTTCCAGCTTGAGGAATTCGCCGCGCGTCTGAATGATGTGCAGGCCTTGCTTGATGGCAGTCGCGTCATCCACGCTCGATGGCTTGGTGAGCGGGAACACTTTCCAATGTACCTTCAATGACCCTTGGGGATTGGCGAGCGCGGTGACCGAGCCCATGGCCACACAGCGCAGGACTTTTTCGATGGTCTTGGGGCGCTTGGTGATCATGTCGTCGCGCACGAAATACGAACCACCGAAATTGAGCTTGTCGGCAAACGGCGACGAGAAGCGGCGCAGCTTGAGCCCCATGTTTTCTGCGGTGGCGATTTGCGAATCCCAGGTGCCCCAGATGTCGACGCGGCCACGCGACAACGCGGTGACGGCTTGCGCACCGGAGCCGGTTTCGACAAAGGTCACATCTTTGTCCGGATTGACACCCGCTTCGTTGAGCATGCCTTTAAAGATCTGTACCATTTGCGAACCGTAGGACAGCACGCCGATCGTCTTGCCCTTGAAGTCGGCTATCGTTTTGATCGGCGACGAGTCGAGCACCACCGGGAACTGGAAGTTGTGGCGCATGTTGAGATACACCGCTTTCAGCGGCGCACCCTTGGTGCGCGCAATGATTGCCGCCGCCGGGCCCATGTTGACCATGTCGGCCTGGCCGGTCAGCACGGCCTGCATGGCCGTGGTGGAATTGGTAGGCTGCAGCGTGACGTCGAGGCCGGCGTTTTCCCAGCACTTGGTGTAGATCGGCAGGGAAGTATTGTTGACCTGCGACGCGTCGAGCACATCGGTACCGATCGCGATGGTGACTTTTTCTCTCTCCTGCGCCTGGGCCGGTACGACCACCAGGCTAAACACACCGGCGAGAGCGGTGCAGAGCGGCGTTGCGAATGCAGTGAATAGTCTTTTCATGACATGTCCTCGATGTGTTGACGAGCGGAATCCTAACTGATGTCCATACATACCCGCAGGTACGAATCTGTCTGTAAAGCGAGTAATGATGCCAGCAACTGAAACGTGTAAATAAAACGGGTCAGCGGCCCTGGAACTGCGGCCGTCTTTTTTCCAGAAAGGCATAACGCCCTTCCGTGAAATCTGCACTGGAAAACAATTGCGACTGGCCGTCGAGCTCCAGTCCCATCACATTTTGCAACGGCGCCGGCATGCGAGTGAGTGCCGCTTTGGTCAGCGCCACCGACAAGGGTGGTGCACCCGCAAATTGGGTCGCGATGTCGAGCGCACTCTGATGCAGTTCTTCCGAAGTAACCAATTGATCGGCGAGCCCGAGGCGCAGCGCCTCATCGCCGTCGACTACCGCGCTGGTGAACAGCAGGCGGCGTACCTGTCCTGCGCTAACGCGCTGCGGCAAAGACCACAGCAAGCCCATATCCGCCATCAAGCCGACGTTGGAGAAGGCTGTGCAAAAGCGTGCGCGTTCGCTGCACAGCACATAGTCGCAGGCCAGCGCCAACGACATGCCGGCGCCGAATGCGGTGCCGTCGACGGCGGCGACGACTGGTTTGGAGAGTTCGGTAATCAGGCGCAGCAGGCGATGGGCCTGCGCCATGCGTTTGCGGCTGGCGAGCGTGTCGCCCGAAGGCAGACTGGACAGGTCGCCGCCGGCGCAGAAGCTGCGGTCGCTGCCGCCCAGGATAACGGCGCGGCAGTCGGCATTTTCTGCGAGCTGTTCGAAGGCGTCGATCAGGGCGTCGCGCATTTCCGGCGTCAAGGCATTGCGCCGCTCAGGCTGGTTCATGCTGACCCAGGCGATGGCGTCGGTATGCGCGACGGTGACGATGGCTTCCATGTCCGCTCCTCCTGATGTTGCTTGGCGCTGATCGGTGCTGCCCGTGTGAAATGAGCCTTTTTTTGATTTCTTGTGGCTTCTTGGTTTTTTTATTCCGATGCTGTCGTGCCTGCCGCCGGTCAGTCTTCCCTGACCAGGCGTTTTGCCTTGTGCGTACTGCGTGTGAGCGTGCCGAAAGGCAGGACCTCTACTGCAGCGCCGACCTGCAACTTCTCTTTGATATCGCGCACAAGCTGCGCGGCCAGTTGATCTGCATCTGCCGACGCATCGCTTTGTTCCACGCGCACGTGGATGGATTTCATGAAGCCGCCGGCATCATAGACAGAGGCATTGATCACCAGCTGATATTCGTCGCCGAGACCGGGCGACTTGCGCACCACCTCTTCGACGGCGGAGGGGAAAACGTTGACGCCGCGCACCACCAGCATGTCATCGGCGCGTCCGCGCACACCGCCGAGCAGGCGCGCATGCGTGCGGCCACAGGTACAAGGCGTGGAATCGCGCACCACGATATCGCCGGTCCACCAGCGCACCAGCGGTCCGGCCTGTTTGTCGAGATGGGTCACCACCAGCACGCCGGGTGTGCCGTCGGGGACGGCCTGGCGGGTTTCGGCGTCGACCACTTCTGCATAGAGGAAATCTTCCGCCAGATGCAGTCCGGCCTGCGCGTCGCATTCGCCGGCAATCGGCTGAAATTCAAGACAGCCGTAGGCATCGTAAGCGCGCGCACCCCACAGTTCTTGAATACGTTTACGCGTGGCGGGGATGCTGGCGCCGGGTTCGCCACCCATCATGATGGTGCGCACGGTTGACGTGGCCGGGTCGCGTCCGCGCTTGCGGACTTCTTCCGCCAGATGCGTGATGAACGAGGGCGTGCCGCACAGCACGGTGCTGCCGTAGGTGAACAGGGTATTGATCTGGCGTTCGGTATCCTGGCTGCCGGCCGGGATCACCATGGCGCCGACGCGTTGATAACCGGCCGTGGCGCCGAGACCGCCGACGAACCAGGTGTAGCTGTACATGCATTGCACGATGTCGTCCGGGCCGATGCCCTGTGCGTGCGAGTGGCGTGCATACATCGCGGCCCAACGATCGAGATCGTGCTGGGTCCAGAATTGCGGCGTCGGCGTCGACGTCGTGCCGGAGGAAAAATGCATGCGCAGCACGTCGCTTCGCGGCACAGTCATGAACTGTCCGAAAGGTGCATCGGGACCGATGGAATTGACGTAGTCGGATTTGGTCGTGAACGGCAGCTTGCTCAGGTCAGCCAGCGAACCAAGTTCGCCGGCGTTCCAGCCTAGCCGTTTAAACAGCGGCGCATAGTACGCGCTGTCTTGTGCGAGCCGCGCCAATTGGGTTCGCAGCTTCGCCAGCTGGAATGATTCCAGCGTGGCGCGATCCCAGCTTTCGATGGGATCCAGATGCAAGGGCGCGGCGGCAAGGAGCGCACCGGAGCGCATTACTCCGCTCCGAGCCCGCGAATGGCAAAGGTGGCGATGGTGTCGGCGACGGTGAGCTTTTCAGCTTCGGTCTGATCGACGCGGGGACGGAACCAGATAGTCGTCCAGTTGAGTGCACCGAAGAATGCCTTCACCACGATCTGCAGATCTTGCTGCGGCGCGTGGCCTTCTTCCATGACCAGGCGGATGGTGTCGCGGAAAAGGTTTTCGTATTGATCGCGCAGCACCAGAATTTCGGACAGGACTTCGCGTTGGGCGGCAGTGGTTTCGCCGGCCAGATGCATTTCCAGACCTTGCACGGCAACGCGCTGGTACGGCAGGTGATCCATGATCACGGTGATGTGCGCCAGTGTCATTGCGCGCAGCTTGTCGATCGCCTTCTGATGCGACAGCGAGGCAGCAGCTTGCACGGCGGCCAGATCCATTTCCATGCCGCGCTTGTGCACGTCGAAGAACAGGTCGGCTTTCTTGCGGTAGTGATGGTAGATCTTGCCCTTGGTGGCGCTGAGAATGTCAGCGACATCATCGATGCTGGTAGCGGCATAACCTTTTGTCATGAATGCCAGAGCCGCTGCATCGAGAATCTCGCTGCGTGGATCTGTATCGTCTCCGGCAAATTCACTTGTTGTCGATGTGGGACGTGCTGTGTCGACCTTCATTATGCTTGCTCCTCATTATTAAACTCCGCATGTATCGCCCGTGCGAGCACCAGTCTCTGGATCTCCGAAGTACCTTCATAAATTTCGGTGGCGCGCTGATCACGATAAAGACGCTCGACGAGCGAAGGCTTCACGAAACCTTCCCCCCCAAATACCTGTACGCCGATATCGACTGCGTCATGAGCAGCCTCGCTGCAGAACAACTTTGCTTGGGCGCCGATGAGCGCGACATCCTGACCGGTATCGAAACTGCGGGCGGTCTCGTATGCAAGCATTCTACCTGCGGATAGCCGAGTTGCGACATCAGAAAGCTTGAAACCTATTCCCTGGTGGTCAACCAGATGCTGTCCGAAGGTGGTGCGAACCGCCGCACGGCGCGCCGCAGCGGTGAATGCCGCGAGTGCAATGCCGTTCGATTGCGCCGCCACGACGACGCGTCCGACGTTCAACGCTTCCAGCGCCAGCTTGAGGGCTTTGCCGGGCGCGGCGATCATGCTTTCGGCCGGCACCCAGGTATCCAGTACGACGGTGGTGTTGACGGTGCCGCGCATGCCCATCTTGTCTTCGCGCGCGTCATCGCGTACCCCGTCGGCGTTGGCCGAGACCATAAAGGCGGCGATGCCTGCGCGTCCCTTGCCGGGTTCGGTTTGCGCAAATACGACGTAGTAGGCGCATTCGCCGCCGCCACCGATCCAGCGTTTTTCGCCACGCAGCCGCCAGCCGCCGTTTTCCGGAATGGCGAGCGTCTGCATGTTGGAAGGATCCGAACCTGCTTCGCGTTCGCTCAGTGCGAAGGAAATCGATTCACGCTTGGCAACGATAGAGCGGATGTAGGTGTCCTTTTGTGCGCAAGTGCCGGCACGCAGCAGCGGCAACGCGCCCAGCTGCAAGGTTGCGACGATGCCGCTGGTGGATGCGCAGGCACGCGCGAGCTCCTCGATGACCGCGCAGAAGGCTATCAGCGATGCGCCGCCGCCGCCATATTCCTTGGGGATGAACATCGAGGCGATGCCGCTCTCGTGGAGTGCTAGAACGTTTTCGTGTGGGTAGCGTTGATCGCGATCGATCTCGGCCGCAAGGGGGGCCAACTGATCATGCGCAAGCCGGCGAGCAATGTCTCGCCAGTTACGAGCCTCCTCAGTAAGAGGAGGATCCCAAATAATCGCCATCTTCTCTCCATTGCCGTGTGAGGTGCGGCTGCAGGTGTGTTGTAGCGCGGCTTTTTCTTATATTGACTTCGATCTAATATACTAAGTAGTATGATTGGAGTCAACCAACGTGCTTAATTGTTGGTCAAGCAGAAACATTTGCTTTCGCCAATAAAAAAATTTAGTACACGCGTTCGCAATACTTTACACGCCAGCTAAAAATCTTGCCGGCGCGGCCCCAGAAGGGGCGAGGAGACGGTCATGAGCGAAAAAGTTTATGTCGCCGGCGTAGGCATGATTCCCTTTGCCAAACCAGGTACGAGTGCGTCGTATGTGGACATGGGCGCGACGGCAATTCGTGCTGCACTCAACGATGCCGGGTTACGTTACGAAGCCATCGAACAAGCCTATGCCGGGTACGTCTACGGCGACTCCACCAGCGGTCAGGCGATGCTCTACGAAGTCGGTCTCACCGGCATTCCCATCATCAACGTCAACAACAATTGCGCCACCGGTTCCACCGCACTTTTTCTCGCGCGTCAGGCGATCGCCTGCGGCGCCATCGATTGCGCGCTCGTCGTCGGCGTCGAGCAAATGTCGCCGGGCGCGCTGAAGACCGTCTACACCGATCGGCCCGCGCCGCTGCAACGCTTTGCAGATGTGATGAAAAGCATCCAGGGATTCGACGACAACGCGCCGCGCGCTGCGCAATTCTTCGGTGGCGCCGGGCAGGCTTATCTTGATCAGTACGGTATTGCACCGGAAACATTCGGACGCATCGCGGTGAAGGCGCGCCGTCATGCCGCGCACAATCCCTATGCTGTCTTTCGCGCACCGCTGACGCTGGAAGAAGTCATGGCGTCGCCGCAAGTGTTCGGCCTGATGACGCGCTTCCAATGTTGCCCACCGACCTGCGGCGCGGCAGCAGCGGTGCTGTGTTCAAAACGTTTTGCGCGCTGGTTCAAGCTCGATGCCAGCGTCGCCATAGCGGGGCAGGCGATGACCACCGACCGGCCAGAATCCTTTGACAGTGGAGATATGCGCAGACTGGTCGGCTACGACATGACGGCGACCGCAGTGGAACGCGTCTACGCCGAAGCCGGCATCGGTCCGGAAGACATCGACGTGGTCGAGTTGCATGACTGCTTCACCGCCAACGAATTGATCAGTTACGAAGCGCTCAAACTGACACCGCCCGGCACCGCAGAAAAATTCATCCTCGACGGCGACAACACGTATGGCGGCAAGATCGTCACCAACCCGTCCGGCGGCCTGCTGTCGAAGGGGCATCCGCTCGGCGCGACCGGTCTGGCGCAATGCGCAGAACTGGTCTGGCAATTGCGCGGGCAAGCCGGGCAACGCCAGGTCGACGGTGCGCGCTGGGGATTGCAGCACAACCTCGGCCTGGGCGGTGCCTGCGTCGTCACTGTCTACCAACAACAATAAGACAAGCCAAAAATCGAGCGGCGCTTTCACCGAAGCCGCCTTCTTTCACCATCCATCGATTGATGCAATGACTCATTGAAGGAGACCGTATGAGCAGCAAGCTGGAAGGAAAAGTCGCCATCGTCAGCGGTTCGGGACGCGGCATCGGACGCGAGATTGCACTCAAGCTGGCGGCCGATGGCGCCGCGCTTGTCATCAACGATCTTGATGCCGCCGTCGCCGAGAGCGTCACGCAAGAAATCGTCGCCGCCGGCGGACGCGCAACGGCCTGCGTTGGTAACGTCACCGCGCCTGAATTCGCCGCGCGCTTCATCGACACGGCGCTGTCCACCTTCGGCCGCCTCGACATTATCGTCAATAACGCCGGCTATACCTGGGACAACGTGATCCAGAAAATGTCCGACGAACAGTGGGACGCCATCATGGATGTACACGTCACGGCGCCGTTTCGCATCCTCCGCGCGGCATCGGAGTATTTCCGCCGCGCCGCCAAAGAAGAGGCGGAGCAAGGCCAGGAAGTGTTCCGCAAGGTGGTCAATATTTCGTCGGTGTCGGGCGTGATGGGCAACGCCGGACAAGCCAATTATTCCGCTGCCAAATCGGCGATCAACGGTCTCACCAAAGCCCTTGCGAAAGAGTGGGGGCGTTACAAGATCAACGTCAATAGCGTTGCCTTCGGTCTGATCAAGACACGCTTGACGGAGGCAACCGCCGGTGATGACGCCACCATCAACATCTCGGGACAAGAGATCAAGGTCGGCGTCAATCAGCAGTTGATGAAAAATCTGGAAACGATGATTCCGATGGGACGCGCAGGCACACCGGCGGAAGCGGCAGGGGCGGTGTATCTGTTCTGTATTCCGGAGTCGAATTACATCAGCGGGCAGATAGTCATCTGCGGCGGTGGCCGCCCGTAACGGCGATTTAAAAAAAGGATGCCGTCATCCCAGCGCACGCTGGGACGACGGAGGTAAATCATTGCTGAAACTTTACAACAACGTCAGCGTTTTCCGGCATGCTCCTTGAGCATCTGCTTCGCAATCAGCAATTGCTGAATCTGCGACGTCCCCTCGTAGATGCGCATCACACGCACGTCGCGGTAGATACGCTCGATCGGATATTCCGCCATGAAACCCGCGCCGCCGAAAATCTGCAGCACGCGATCTGCCACCTTGCCGACCGTTTCGGTAGCGAACAATTTGCAGCACGACGCTTCCTTGATCACCGGCAGTCCTTGGTCGAAACGGCGCGCGGTGTGCTCGAGCATGCAGCGGGCGGCGAACAATTCTGTTTCGGAATCGGCCAGCATGGCTTGCACCAGCTGATGCTGCGCTATCGGTTCGCCGAAGCTGCGCCGTTGCGTGGCGTAGTCGAGCGCCTCTTCCATCAGGCGCATCCCGGCGCCGATGGCTGCGGCGGCGATGCTGAGCCGGCCGCGGTTGAGTGACGACATCGCCAACGCAAATCCCAGGCCCGGTTCGCCAATGATGGCATCGGCCGGAATGCGGCAGTGCTCGAAAGTCACGTCGGCCGTATGCGAACCATGCAATCCCATCTTGCGATCAGTTTTGCCGATGCTCAGTCCGGGCGTATTGCGATCCACCAGAAAGGCCGATAGACCGCGATGATCGCGACTCGCCGGATCAGTGCGTGCGATCACGGTGAAGACATCGGCCGACGGTGCATTGGTGATGTAGCGTTTGACTCCATCCAGCACCCAATGATCGCCATCGAGACGTGCGCTGGTGCGCAAAGCGGCGGCATCCGAGCCGCAGTCGGGTTCAGTCAGGCAGAACGACGCAATCATTTCGCCGCTGGCCAACTGCGGCAGATAACGTTCGCGCTGCGCGTCGCTGGCATAGGTCAGCAGACCATGCGAGCCGACGCCGTTGTTGATGCCAATGGCAGAGCGGAACGACAGATTGGCGCGGCACAGCGCAATCAATACCGCTACCTCATCATCCATACCCAGCCCGAGTCCGCCCCATTGCTCGGGAATGCTCAGGCCGAACAAGCCCAGTGCCGCCATTTCGCCGAGGATGTCGTCCGGCACGCGGCCGTCTTGTTCAACCTGCACTTCAGCCGGCAGCAGACGTTCGGCGACGAAGCGTTCGACCGCCGTGACGAACTGGCTGCGGGTCTGTTCATCAAGCGGCATGGATCTTTTCCTTGTTGGTCTGTCCGTGCGTATAGCTCTGTGCGTGCAGATCGGTGGCGTGCGGAGCAATGTCGGCCTGGCCGAAATTGAGCACGACGACGTCGCGTTCCGGCACGCTGCAACGAAACGCAATGCGACCGGCATCGCGGCGCCAGATTTCCGTACGCAGGGTTTCACCGGGGAACACCGGCGCCGAGAAGCGTGCGGCGAGGGATTTGATCTCCAGCTTATGCTGCCAGCAGATGGTTTTCAAGATGGCGTGACCCGCGATGCCGAAGGTGCACAGTCCGTGCAGGATAGGGCGGTCAAAACCGGCACGCTGCGCGACATCGGGATCGGCATGCAAAGGATTGGTGTCGCCGGACAAACGATAGATCAGCGCCGCTTGCGGGAGAATCGGCAGATCGATGCAAAAGTCAGGCGGCGTTTCCGGCAAGGGAACCGGCGCCGGATGCGGCGTATGCGCGGAAGTGGGCGAAGGCATGCCTTCCACGCCGCCATCGCCGCGGCACATGGTGGTCATGCGCAGGGTACAGATCGGTTCGCCACTGCTTTCTTCGGTGACGACGCGCTCCTGATAAATCAATGCACCTTTGCCCGGCCCCTTGTCGACGATATCAACGATGCGCGTATCGCCGATGAGGCGCGCGCAAACAGGCAGCGGCCGATGCAGGACGATTTGCTGCTCGGCATGTACCACGCGGGTCCAGTCGATGCCGGTCTCGGGCAGCTTCATCCAGAAGCCCGGATAGGCCAGCACCGCCGCCATGGTCGGCAGCACGCGCAGACCTTCTTCGTAGACGTAGTGCAGCTCGTCGCGATCCAGCGGATTGGCGCCCAGGCCGATGCCGAGCGCATAGAGCATGCAATCGTGCGGCGTGACATGTTGCCGCGCGATGGGGATCTTCCAATGCATCAGCTTGCGATAGTCGATGGTCATGAGGCCTCGTCACAGATGGTGTTCGAATACGATTACGTCGGGTGCGCACGAGAGAACTGCAGATACATCAGGGCGATGAAGGAGGGATGCCGCAATGCGGCTAAGGAAAATGAAGAATCGTCCTTGACATAAACATACTACTAAGTATGATTAATTAAAGTCAATAAAAATAAATACAGCGAAGCAGACCGCCTTGTGGGCGTGACGAGGGATTGCGTCGTTGTCGCCAGATGGATGTCGCAGCAGCGGCGGAAATAGAACAAGCAAAAAACGAGAAGCGAAGACGAATCGGCAGCAAGTCGGAAACAATTCGCGCATCAAAAAATTACGATTTATGGCGCAGTGCAGGTAAAGTACACGCGAGATTCACCGTGCGTACGAAGGAGACCATACCGATGCATCACCCAGGAACGTTGATCCGTGACATGCTGGCCCGCGGCGGCGCCGTACCCGTGCCTGGCTGCTATGACCCGCTCGGCGCATTGCTGATTGAGCAGGCCGGTTTTCAGGCCGCCTACATGACAGGATTTTCGCTCGCGTCCAGCTATGGCAAACCGGACATCGGCCTGCTGACCATGACCGACATGGTGCAGCAGGCGGCTCGCATTGCCGAGGCGGTTTCTATCCCGGTTATTGTCGACGCCGACACCGGTTACGGCGGCGCGGCCAACATCGCCGAAACAGTCCGCGCCTTTGAAAAAGCCGGCATCGCAGGCCTGCATCTGGAAGACCAGATCATGCCCAAGAAATGCGGCGCCATGGCCGGCAAGAAACTTGTTCCCAGCGAAGAAATGGCATTGCGCCTGCGCGCCGCGCGCGCTGGCCGCAAGAGCAGCGAATTTGTGATCATCGGCCGCACCGACGCCATGACTATCTATGGCCTCGACGAAGTCATCATGCGCGCCAAAGCGATGGAACGCGCCGGCGCCGATGCCGTCATGGTGCCGTCGCTCAGCACCCCGGCCGAACTCGAAGCGGTCGCCTCCAGCGTCAGGATTCCCGTGATTTATGTCGCCGCAGAAACAGTGCGTCCCAGCTACACGCAACAGCAATTGGCGCAAGCAGGCTTCGCCATGGCGTTGTATCCTTTATCGCTGATACAGACCACATTCAAGGCGCAGCAAACCATGCTGCGCAGCATGTTTGAAGCAGGCGACACCGCCCAACTGGTGGACGGCATGGCGAAGTTCGCCGATGTCGGCCGTCTGGTCGGCGTTGAGCGCGCCGCCGCGTTCGATGCGCAGTTGAACGAACCCGAAGTACCGACAGAATCCACTGGGAGCTAGCCGACATGGGTGCCACCATGACGCAAAAAATCCTTGCCCGCACCAGCGGCCGCAGTGCTGTTGAGCACGGTGAAATCATCTGGGCCAGTCCCGATCTGGTGACCGCGCCCGAGGTGTCGTTCTCGGCTTACATCAAACGCATCCGCGAAATCGGCGTGACCAAACTGGCGCACCCGGAACGCGTCGCCGTCATCATCGACCACGAAGTGCCGGTGCACAGCATCGCCGGCGCCGAACGCAACAAGCTCACCCGCAAGCTGGCGTTGGAACTGTCGGTCGGCCATTTCTTTGACGGCGCAGGTATCACCCATCCGCTGATGGTCGAGCAGGGACTGATCGCGCCGGGCATGTTCGCCGCCGGTGCTGACAGTCATGCTCCCGGCCTCGGCGCGGTCGGCGCCTTGTCGGTGCCATTCGGGTTTGAAGTGTCCATGGTGCTGGCCACCGGCCAGATCTGGATGAAAGTACCGGAAACCATACGCGTACGTCTGAACGGCGCCTGTGCACCGGGCGTCGGCGCGCGCGATATCGTGCTGGCGACCATGCAGCAACTCGACGATGAAGCCACCAGCTACCGCGTTATCGAATACCAGGGCGAAGGCCTGTCGACCTTGTCCGTGCCGGAACGCATGACCATCTGCGGACTGTGTGTGGACGCCGGCGCCAAGTCGGGCATCGCCGCCGTCGATCAGCGCTGCATCGATTATCTGCGTGAACATGGCGTGAGCAATCCGCAGCCGCAGGCGTCAGTCAATAGCGACGACGACGCAGACTACGCCATGACCATCGACATCGATCTGTCGACGCTGACACCGCGCGTCTCGATTCCGCCGTCCCCCACTCATGTGCGCGAAGCGCAGGCCATGTCGGACATCGTCATCCAGCACGCTTATATCGGCTCCTGCGTTTCCGGTTCGATTGAAGACATCCGCGCCGCCGCCGCCATCCTGCGCGGTCACAAGGTACACGCCGACGTCAACCTGCTGGTCATCCCGGCGACCCAGCAAGTTTTCCAGCAAGCCTTGCAAGAAGGATTGCTGACTGAACTCACCGCTGCCGGCGCCAATATTTCGCCATCGACCTGCGGGCCTTGCTTCGGCGGTATCGCACAGCTGACCGCGGGTGAACGCCGCATCAGCACCAGCACGCGCAACGATCCCGGCCGCATGGGCAGCAACGAGGCGGAGATCTTCCTCGCCAGCGCCATGACGGTCGCGGCTTCCGCCATTACCGGACATATCACTGATCCGCGCGCCTTCGCGAAGGGAGGTGTGCAATGACGGCCGAAGTGACAGGCGCTACCGGCAAAACCAGCAGCGGCCGCGCCTGGAAATTCTCCAGCGACATCTCCAGCGACCAGTTGATTTCGGCACGCCATGTCTTTGAATTCGATCCGCGCATGTTGCGCCATCACTTGCTCGCGGAAGTGCGTCCTGAGTTCGCGCAGCAAGCGCAGCCGGGCGACGTCATCGTTGCCGGTCGCAACTTCGCCCACGGCAGCAACCATAGCCACCCCTTCCTGGCGATGAAGGCGCTCGGCGTCGGCTTGCTGGTGCGCTCGCTCTCGCGCGGCCCGTTCCGCCTCGCGATCTTCATGGGCGTGCCGGTATTGATGGTCACGACCGAAGTACTGGACGCCATCGACGACGGTCATCAGCTCGACATCGATTTCAGCCGCGGCGCGATTCATAACGTCACGACCGGCCAGCAGATGCAGGTCGAACCCTTGTCACCGTTCTTGCAGGACATCGTCAACGCCGGCGGCGGACTGGAATTTGTAAAGACCACTTTAGTGAACTGATTTTGCTCTATGATGCGTGACCTTCAGGAGTCAATTAGATGCCAGCCATGTCTATCGTGCGCGACACTTCATTCAGCCAGGAAGCAAGCACTCATCTGAACCAGCCCAAAGCCGATGCTGCTGGCACTGCCGCTATCGTCGTCGAGGCGCTGGAAAAAACCTATGCCACCCACGACGGCGGCAAGGTGCAGGCGCTCGGACCTATTTCCGTCACCGTGCCGCAAGGCGGTTTCATGACCATCGTCGGTCCTTCCGGCTGCGGCAAATCGACGCTGCTCAAGCTGCTCTCCGGTTTGATCCCGCGTTCGGCCGGGTCGATCAA
>Ga0209913_1000303_pt1 | contig 46201 bp, 33 predicted proteins | sample PersoiDNA2013203_FD_185805 | JGI IMG/M metagenome (GOLD analysis project Ga0209913, IMG submission 185805) | Permafrost soil microbial communities from the Arctic, to analyse light accelerated degradation of dissolved organic matter (DOM) -... | ecosystem: Environmental > Terrestrial > Soil >...
GCCGCCCGCAGCCAGTTGCGGGCCCAATCCCTGGTGCCGCTGTCGGTCGAGCCCGTCAAGGGCAGCCAGGCCGATGCCGATGGGGTGCACCGGCGCGGCCTGTTCGGCAAACGTGTGTTCAGTTCCACCACGCTGGCGATCTGGACGCGCCAGCTGGCCGGCCTGGTCAGCTCGGGCCTGCCGCTGGAGCGGGCCCTGACCGCGATGGCCGACGAGGCCGACAGCGAGTCGCAACACCACCTGGTGGCCAGCCTGCGCGCCGAGGTCAATGCCGGCGCCTCGTTCGCCCGGGCTCTGGCGCAGCACCCGGGCGAGTTCTCGGACATCTTCACCGCCGTGATCGCCGCCGGCGAGCAAAGCGGCCACCTGGGCATGGTGCTGGAGCGCCTGGCCGATGACCTGGAAGAACGCCAGGCCCTGCGCAGCAAGCTGATCGGCGCCGCCTTGTACCCGGCCATCGTCACCTGCGTGGCGGTGGTCATCGTGCTGTTTTTGGTGGGCTACGTGGTGCCCCAGGTGGCCAATGTGTTTGCCGGCACCAAGCGCGCCCTGCCCTTGCTGACCCAGATCATGCTGGGCGTGAGCGAACTGGTGCGCCACTGGGGCTGGCTGATCGGCCTGATGCTGGTGCTGCTGGGCGGGCTGGCGCGCTACCTGCTCACGATCGAAGCCTGGCGATTGCGCTTTGACGCGGCCTGGCTCGGCCTGCCGCTGGTGGGCAAACTCAGCCGGGGCTACAACGCGGCACGCTTTGCCAGCACCCTGGCCATGCTGGCCGCGGCCGGCGTGCCCATCCTGCGCGCGCTGCAGGCCGCCGCCGAGACCGTGTCCAACCGCGCCATGCGGGCCGACGCCCTGGACGCCCTGGTGCTGGTGCGCGAAGGGGCCCCCCTGGGCTCGGCCCTGGCACAGAAAAAGCGCTTCCCGGGCCTCGTGGCCATGTTTGCCCGCCTGGGCGAGCAGACGGGCCAGCTGCCGGTGATGCTGCAACGCGCCGCGGTGCAGCTGTCGACCGAGGTGCAGCGCCGCGCCATGCAGCTGGCCACCATCCTTGAACCCCTGCTGATCGTGGGCATGGGCCTGATGGTGATGCTGATCGTGCTGGCCGTCTTGATGCCCATCATCCAGCTCAACCAGTTCGTGAAGTGAGGATTCGGTATGCCGGTTTCGTTGGAGGGGCAATTGGTGGTGGCGATTTCGTCGCGGGCCCTGTTCGACTTCGAGGAAGAGAACCGGATTTTCGAGCAGGGCGATGACCAGGCCTATATGCGGCTGCAACTGGAGCGGCTGGAGCAGCCCGCGCGGCCCGGGGTGGCGTTTTCGCTGGTGCAGAAGCTGCTGGCCTTCAACCAGCCGGGGCGTCAGCTGGTCGAGGTGGTGATGCTGTCGCGCAATGACCCGGTCAGCGGGATGCGGATCTTCCGCTCGGCGCAGGCCGGGGGCATTCCGATGCAGCGCGGGGTGTTCACGCAGGGGCGTGATCCCTTCCGCTACCTGCGCCCGCTGGGGGCGCACCTGTTCCTGTCGGCCAACGAGAGCGATGTGCGCCAGGCCTTGGCCATGGGGTTTCCGGCGGCGCGGGTGCTGACCGAGTCGGTGCAGGCCAGCAACAGCCACCCGACCGAAGTGCGCATTGCCTTCGACGGTGACGCGGTGCTGTTCTCGGACGAGGCCGAGCGCGTCTTCCAGAGCCAGGGCCTGGACGCCTTTCAGCAGCACGAACGCAGCAAGGCCAGCCACCCACTGCCCGATGGCCCGTTCAAACCCCTGCTGGCCGCACTGCACCACCTGCAGCAGGCGGGCACGGCCCACATGCGCATCCGCACCGCCCTGGTCACGGCCCGCAGCGCCCCGGCCCATGAGCGTGCCATCCGCACGCTCATGGACTGGAACATCGCGGTGGACGAAGCCATGTTTCTCGGCGGGCTGGAAAAAGGCGGTTTTCTGCGTGAGTTCGAGCCCGACTTCTTCTTTGACGACCAGACCGGCCACGTCAATTCGGCAGCGCGCCATGTGCCCGCTGGGCACGTCAACAGCGGTGTGTCCAACCCGCCACCCGCCGTCTGAACGCGGGCATCCTGCGGGGTGAAGCCTTTGTAAAGGGTGCGTAACACTGCGAAAAACCGGCCGCCATGGCGAGGCCTCAGGCGTTGAAGTCTGTGTCCTGTGCCACCATCTGTCCCCGACGAAAGGATCAGCATGAGCTCCACTGACCGTTTGCGTGCCTTGGCCGCAGCTTTGAAAACCCCCTGGGCCCCCGCTTGCCTGGGCCTGTTGTTGTGCCTGGGCCCGTTGGGCGCGAGCGCCGAAACCACAACGGCCACGGCGCCCCAACCCTCGGACGAGCAGCCCAGCGAGGGCGAAGCCCTGGCGGCCCGCCAGTTCCGCATGCTCGACTTCAATGGCGACGGCTACCTGTCGCGCGGCGAGGTGGCGCTCTTCCCCAAGCTGTCCAAGGCCTTTGACGCCGCCGACGCCAACCACGACGGCAAGGTGAGCTTCGAGGAAATCCGTGCCTATGCGCGTGAAGTGCGCGCCCAGAAGGACAAGGCTGAGGCCAGCAGCAAGGCCGACAGCGGCACCAGCAAGCCCTGACCCTCCTGTTCAACCCGCCAAGCCCCATGCTCCAGAAACTGAAGTCGTTCAGCACCGTTGCCACCCGTGTCTGGGCCTTGTCCCTGCCGTATTTCAAGTCCGAGGAGCGCTGGAAGGCGCGGGGCCTGCTGGCCACCATCGTGGGCCTGAACCTGGCCGCTGTTTACATGCTGGTGCTGATCAACGACTGGAACCGGGTCTTCTACGATGCCCTGCAGAACAAGCAGGCCGATGTGTTCTGGCAGCAACTGGGGCGTTTTGCCCTGCTGGCAGCGGTCTACATCGTGATCGCGGTCTACAAGTTCTACCTCACCCAATGGCTCGAGTTGCAGTGGCGGCGCTGGATGACCCGGCACTACCTGCAACGCTGGCTCGGCCAGCACCTGTACTACCGCCTGGAACTGAGCCGCTTTGCCCGCGCGCAGGCCCAGGGCGCGAGCTCGCCCGACAACCCCGACCAGCGCATCCAGGAAGACGTGAACCTGTTCACCGCGGCCTCGATCTCGCTCAGCATGGGCCTGCTCAATGCCGCGGTCACACTGGCCAGCTTTGTGGGCATTCTGTGGGGGCTGTCGGGCAGCTTCGGGTTCTCTTGGCAGGGCAGCGACTACAGCATTCCTGGCTTCATGGTCTGGATGGCGGTGCTGTATTGCGTGGCCGGCAGTGTGGCCACGCACTACATCGGCCGACCCTTGATCGCCTTGAACTTCGGGCAGCAGAAACTCGAGGCCGACTTCCGCAGCCACATGGGGCGGGTGCGTGAGTACAGCGAATCCATCGCGCTGGACCGTGGCGCCGCAGTCGAGAACCAGCAACTGGACCTGCGCTTCTCGCACGTCATGCGCAACACCCTGGACTTGATGCGGGCCCAGAAGCGCCTGATCTGGTTCACCACCTTCTTCGGCCAGGCGGCTACTGTGTTCCCCTTCATCGTGGCGGCGCCCCGCTTCTTCAGCGGCGCCATCCAGTTGGGTGAACTGATGCAGATCGCCTCGGCCTTTGACCGCGTGCAGGGCTCGCTGAGCTGGCTGGTGGACAACTACGACTCCCTGGCCGGCTGGCGTGCCACCACCGAGCGGCTGGCCAGCTTCGAAGAAAACCTGAACGCCCTGCAAGCCCATCCTGACCGGCTGAGCACCCAGGCCGGCGATGCACTGCAAATCGACAACTTGAGCCTGTCGCTGCCCGACGGCACCCCTTTGCTGGCCCCCAGTTCGGCCCGGGTCGCCGCTGGCGAACAGGTGCTGGTGCAAGGCCCCTCGGGCAGCGGCAAGTCGTCGCTGTTCCGAGCGCTGGCGGGCTTGTGGCCCTATGCCCAGGGCTCGATCACCCAGCCGGCCGACGTGATGTTCATCCCCCAGAAGCCCTACCTGCCCAACGGCCGGCTGCGCGACGCCCTGGCCTACCCCGAGGTGGCAAGCCGCTACGACGACACACAGTTGCGCGAGGCCCTGGAGCAAGCGTTGCTGCCTCACCTGAGCAAGTCCCTGGACCAGGAAGACGCCTGGAGCCAGAAGCTTTCAGGCGGCGAACAGCAACGGCTGGCCCTGGCCCGGGTGTTCCTGAAACAGCCCGCCTGGGTGATGGCCGATGAGGCCACCAGCGCCCTGGACGAAGCCAGCGAAAAGTTGATTTATCAGCGCCTGCTGGCGCTCACCCAAAGCCGCGGCGGCGGCCTGGTGTCGATTGCGCACCGGCCGGCGCTGGCCGCCTTTCATGAGCGCCGCTGGCAACTGGAGCCGCTGCCCGGACCAGGCCGGGAGTTCCGGCTGGTCAGCGCAGCCGCCGAGGCGACACGGAGCACCCCATAAAAAAACGCAGCCCGAAGGCTGCGTTGAATTTGGAAGAAACTCGCTCGCTCAAACCATCAGAAAGAATGACGGATACCGACGCCGAAGCTGTTGCCAGTCGACTTGGAGGTGATCTTGTCGTTCATGTACACCGCGTAGATGTCGGTGCGCTTGGACAGGAAGTAGTCGTAACCGAAGCTGGCGGTCTTGCGCGATGCGCCACCGTCGATCTTGGTCTGTGCATAGGCGGCCAGGAACTTGCCGGCACCCACTGGAGCGGAGGCGCCGATGGAGGTGGTCTTGGCCTTGGGGGTCAGGTCGTTGTTGGCCTGGCCGTAGGTCAGGAAGGCCTTGGCCACCGAGAAGTCATACGAGCCACCCAGCATCCAATCGGTCTTGGTGTTGAGCGGGCTGAAGGTGGTGACGGTCGGGTTGTTCAGTTGGTCACGCTCATAGAAAGCGGTCAACGCCAGAGGGCCGTTGAAGTACAGGGCGTTGGCGCCGACGTTCTTCTTGCCCGAGTTGCCACCGGTGTCAGCCAGGTTGCTGAACTGGTAGTGCACGTTGCCCGACAGACCACCGAACTTGGGTGTGCTGTAGATGACTTCGTTGGACCAGCCGGTGTCCGACGGCGTGGTGGCCGTCCAGCCCGTGCCGTTGAACAGGCCCACGTTGGCATGCAGCACCAGGGGCGAGAAGGTGAAGGAGTCACCGAAGGGGTTGAAGATGACGGTGGGCAGGAAGTTGGGAGCGAGACCGCGGCCGATGGTCACAGCACCGAAATCGCCCGACAGGCCCAGGTTGGCGTCACGCGAAAAATAGTTGTCGCCCGTGAAACGGCCCGGGGTGCCCGAGTTGATGCGCATGAACGAAGTCAGCGCGAAATTGGCCTTCAAGCCACCACCCAGGTCTTCGGTGCCTTTGAAGCCGAACCACGAGGTGGTCATGCCACCGCTGCCCACCTGCTTGGTGGCAGCCGAATCGCCGGCCATGCGGATCGAACCCGCAAAGCCGTCCATCAGGCCCATGACCTGAACCGAGCTTTGAGCCTGCGCGCCACCGGCCACAGCCGCCAGCGCCAACATCGACAGAAGAGATTTTTTCAAGTTTTTCTCCAGAGGTTTAAAAAACAGCACGCCATGAAAATCAATCAGACCCGGTGCACACCCGGACATCCCTGTGCGATCGCAGCGCCTCCATGCTCCCCCGCTCGATTGCCTGCATGGGCAACCTGACGATCGCAAACTCAGGGATGTGGTCTGTTGACATTCTGTTGTCAGCACACGAATGAAACAGACCGTTTCAATTTAGTGACAAGCAATTGGTGGGCCATCCTGAAGGTCGGATAGTGGACATATGAAAACCGTTACACCCACTGGAACGGCTTTCGGGTAAAGAATGTATCCAAGGACAGCCCGGCTTGCAGCCCCAAACGGCCTCCAAACGACCGCCGGCAGCCATTTCACAGCGTGTCAGGACGACGCGCGCGCTCCTGCATACCCCGTCGGTAGTCCACGCAGGCCTGGGTATCGGTGTTTGGGGCTTTGGCACATTCGCGGTGCATGCACAGCGTGCGCAGCAGAATGCCGACATCAGCACACAAGGCTGCACCATTTTGGTGATTTTTATCCACCGAGGCCTCAGCCCGCCGGGGGTCTGCAGCTGCCGCAGTGCCCGTTTCGGAGGGTTTGGGATTGGGCTCGTTGCGCCTCTGACGCACCGCCGTAGAGGGTGTTGGCGCCGCTGCGGCATTCCCTGGATGGCTGGCGGAAGCCTGCGTTGCGGGCGGCACGGCGTGCGCCGCAGGCGGGGTCGGGCCGACCGAAGTGGCAGGTCGAACCGGTGCGGCAGGCACGGCAGGGGCCATGGGGACCGCCGATGGCGAGGGCAAGACCTCCTCCAGCCCCGGGCTCGGAGCCGACGCCACCGCAGTGACAACCGGCTGCACCTCATGAGACCGCCAGGCCAGCCAGCTGCCAGCGCCTGCCAGCATCAGGGCCAAGGCCGCCCCACCCCATCCAAGCCGCCGCGACCAGGCCAGCGGTTGGCGAACAGAGGCCGGGCGCACCGGGTCGCTCGACAGATCCAAGGTCGGCTCAGGCCTGGCTTGCAAGGGGGTACTCCCCCCCGCCGCATCGGGAACGCCCGGCACGGAGGCGCCATGGACCGATGCCTCGTGGGTCATGTCCACGGTCACCTCTCCCAACGGGCCTCGCTGCGGCAAGCGCTGGGTGACCGCCTCGGGTTCGGTCCGCGCCATCACACCGCCGGCCTGGGCCGCAGGCAACCAGAGGTCCCCGAGTTCCTGGCGCCAGTCGAAGCGGCTCAGGTTCTCGTCCTCGGGGCTCAGTTGCATGCACGCGGCCAGGGCCCGGGTGCTGGCGGGCCGCATTTCGGGCCGTATTTCCAGCGCCTGCCCCAATCCATCCAGGAACGGCGCCGAATAGCGCAGGCCGAACTCGGTCGTCAACACACGGGCCACCTCGTGGAAGGGCTGCATGCGGTCCTTGATGATGCGGAAGGTGGCCGGGGTGGGTGCCTGGCCACACAGGCAGTCGTACACCACGGCCGCCAGCGAGTACAGGTCGGACCAAGGCCCGGGCTGCATGTCTTCGGTGTCGGCATACTGCTCGATCGGCGCGTAATGCACCTTGAGGATGGCCGTGTGCTGATGCCCCTGGCCTGCCAGGGCACGCCGCGCCGCGCCCAGGTCGAGCAGCACCGGCGGGCCGATGTCCTGCAAGAAGATGTTGTCGGGTGACACATCCCGGTGCAGGGTCTGGTGGTCATGCAGGCACTGCAGGGCCCCCAGCAGCCCCCCGATCACCTTGCGCAACCAGGCCTCGGGCGGCGGGCCTCGCATCTGGGAGCGGGCCTGCTGCAAGGTCATGCCCTGGTAGAGCGGCATCACCATGTAGGCCGTGCCATGGGTCTCCCAGAAGCGGAACACCTTGACCAGGGAAGGGTGGTCAAACGAGGCCAGCAGGCGCGCCTCGTTCAAAAAACCCTGCAGTCCGCGCTGGAAAGCCGGCGCCTCATGGGGTGAGCGCAACGCCACCGACAGGCCCTGCCCCCGACCGACCAGGGCGCCAGGCAGGTACTCCTTGATGGCCACCGAGCGCTGCAGGGAGCGGTCAAAAGCCTTGTAGACCAGCCCGAATCCGCCGATGCCGATCAGGCCCTCGATGTCGAACTCGGCCAGCCGCGTGCCCACCGGCAGGGCGTCGGCATGGCTGGGCCCCTGAGAGGCGAGTTCGGGCGGAACGGGTGAGGACATGGCGGAAATGGGTCTGGGCGGGGCTGAGCAGCCGCGTCTGGGGGAAGTCCTCCCCTGCGCGGTCTGCTGCAGGCATGGACATGCTCGCACTGCCAATTGTCCTTAATTTGGTCGACGAACGGCCAAAACGGGCAAATTTCGCGCTGATCGTCGAAATTTTGGGGCGGGATTTCTTCAGATACCCGCCTCGGGAACGCCGTTCAAGCCCCTGTTCCGGGCCCGGACCGTTACCATTGGCGCCATGTTCAGTTACCGCCACGCCTTCCATGCGGGCAACCACGCCGATGTGCTCAAGCACACCGTGCTGGTGTCCGCGCTCCAATACATGACCGAGAAAGACGCGGCCCTGACCGTGATCGACACCCACGGGGGCGCGGGTCTTTACAGACTGGACGGTGATTACGCCAGCACCAGCGGTGAAGCCGACACCGGCATCCGCTGCCTCGTCGATGGCCCGTTCTCGGCTCAGAACACGGCCCTGGCCGTCAAGCAGGCCCCGGCCAAACCGGCACCGGAGGCCGCGGCCAAACCCCTCACACCCGCGCTGCAAAGCTACCTGGACCAGATCCGCTCCTTCAACAGCGGCAACTCGCTCAAGGTGTACCCGGGTTCGCCCTTCATCATCCAGCGCCTGCTGCGCAGCCATGACCGCCTGAAGGTGTTTGAGCTGCACCCCACCGATGCCCGCTCACTGGACGGCAACATCGCCCAGCTGGAAGCCGGCCGCCAGGTGGCGGTGTTGCGCGAGGACGGATTTGAGGGCGTGAAGAAGTTCCTGCCGCCACCGGCACGGCGCGCCTTGCTGCTGTGCGACCCCAGCTACGAGATCAAGACCGACTACTTGCGGGTGCAGGATCTGATCGCCGACTGCCTGAAGCGCTTTGCCACCGGCACCTATGCGGTCTGGTACCCGATCATCCCGCGCCCTGAGGCGCACGATCTGCCCAAACGCCTGAAAACCATGGCCAACAAGGCCGGCAAGGCTTGGCTGCATGCCACGCTGACGGTGAAGTCTGGCAAGGCCGGCACGGGGCTGCCGGCCAGTGGCATGTTCCTGATCAACCCGCCCTTCACGCTCAAGGCCATTCTCAAGGAGGCCCTGCCGCAGATGGTGGAGCTGATGGGCCAGGACCGGGGCGCGGGCTTCACGCTCGACAGCGGGGGCTGACCCCCCTCCGCGCAGCCCTGCAGGGCTCAGTTGCCGCAGGGCAGGCCGGTCACCACCGGCAAGGACAGCGCCACCTCCTTGATGCCCACGCCCATCAGATCGAGGGCGATGGCGGCCGCTCGGCTCACGTCGATGATGCGACCCATCGTGTGAGGCCCCCGGTCGTTGATGCGTACCAGCACCTCTTTGCCGTTGTTGAGGTTGCGCACGCAGACGCGGGTGCCGAAGGGCAAAGTGCGGTGCGCGGCGGTCATGGCGTTCATGTTGAAGCGCTCTCCGCTGGCGGTGCGCCGGCGGTGCAGCTCGATGCCATACCACGATGCACCACCGCGCTCGAAAAACACCTCATCGGGAGCCATCAGCGTGCTCAAGGGATCGCCGGGCGGCTCTTCGGCAGCCTCCTCGGACGTGCCGCCCACGGCCTCCAGCCGGCTCGCCAGCGGCAACTCCACCCCGGCAAAGCCGGGCTGGGCCGCCCAGGCCGAATGCAGGTGAGCGACCAGCGCCCCCCCCAGCAGCAGCCCGCGCAGCCAGCCCGGCACCGCCATGGGCTCAGAGCGCTGCAGCGCCTGCATCGGCCACCAGGCCCAGCCGATCCAGCAAGGCCAGGGTGCTGACACTCTGGTTCATGGTGTAGAAGTGCAGTGCCGGTGCACCGCCCTGGCGCAGTTGCTCGCACAGGCGGGTCACGACATCCAGGCCGAAGGCCTTGATCGAATCGACATCATCGCCAAAGCCCTGCAGGCGCAGGCGGATCCAGCGCGGGATCTCAGCGCCGCAGGCGTCCGAAAAACGCATCAGCTGGGTCGAGTTGGTGATGGGCATGATGCCCGGCACCACTGGCACCTGCAGGCCCAGCTTGCGGCTTTCGTCGACAAAGCGGAAGTAGGCGTCGGCGTTGTAGAAATACTGGGTGATGGCCGAATCCGCCCCGGCACGCACCTTGGCGGCATAGGCCTGCAGATCGGCCTCTGGTGAACGGGCCTGGGGGTGCACCTCGGGGTAGGCTGCCACTTCGATGTGGAAGTCGTGCCCGGTCTCGGCACGGATGAAGGCGACCAGATCGCTGGCATATTGGAATTCGCCGCCCGCGCCATAGCCGCTGGGCAGGTCGCCCCGCAGCGCCACCAGGCGCTTCACGCCCATGGCCTTCAGGGTGCCCAGCTGTTCGCGCACCGAAGCCCGTGTGGCGCCGATGCATGAGAAATGCGAGGCCGCGCTGCAGCCCTCAGACAGGATCTCGCGCACCGTGGCAAAAGTACCTTCCTGTGTGGAACCACCGGCCCCGTAGGTGACCGAGCAGAACTCGGGCCGGCGGCTGTAGAGCGCCTGACGCACGGTACGCAGCTTGGCCGCCCCCTCGGGCGTCTTGGGGGGAAAGAACTCGAAACTGACCGGCAGCCGGGCCGAGCCTGCTGCACTGGATGTGGACGCGCTCATGCCGCCCTCCTTGAGTGAATGAAGAATTCGCGGTTGCCATCGCCGCCGCTGATCGGACTGTCAAACCAGGCCAGCACCTGCAGCCCCAGTTCCTGACACGCGTCGCGCAGTCGCTTCTCGACCACGCCGAACAGCGCCGGGTCGCGCACGATGCCGCCTTTGCCCACCTGGCCGGGTTGCAGTTCAAACTGCGGCTTGACCAGCATGAGCAGTTCGCCGCCCACGCCCAGCATGGGCATCAGGGCGGGCAACACCAGGGTGAGCGAGATGAAGGACAAGTCGCCCGTGATGAAGTCGAACTGGCCGTCAAACGGGCCGCGCGGGCTTTCCAGCCCCTCGCAGTGCTCCATCAACTCCAGTGTGGTCAGGTGGCGGGCATTGACCTGCTCGATGCAGGTGACACGCTCATCGAAACGCAGGCGTTCATACAACTGCCCCTGCCCCACATCGACGCCCACGACATGGGCAGCGCCAGCCTGCAGCAGGCAGTCGGTGAAGCCGCCGGTGGATTGACCCACGTCCAGGCACAGCTTGTCGGCCACCGACAGGCCGGTGGCCTGCAGCGCGCCCTCCAGCTTCAGACCACCGCGCGACACATAACGCGCCTCAGCGGTGTCAACCAGTTCGATCAGGGCGCTGTCGGGCAACTCCTGGCCGTTCTTCAGCACCGCCACCCAGGGCGAGGCCTCGCTGGGGCGCCATTGGACGCCTGCCGCGATGAGGCGCGAAGCCTGAGACCGGGAAACGGCCAGGCCGCGCTCCACCAACAACTGATCAGCTCGCATGAAATCCTTAAATATGAAACACGGTGGGCCAGGGCGCCCGCCCTGCCCGCCCGGAAAATCAGGCAGGCCTCATCGGCAGAATGCCACGGCCCCGGCCCGGGGCTGGCGGCATCCTCCGATCACAGATCGATCAGAGACCGATCAATAGCGGTAGGTGTCGGGCTTGTAAGGGCCTTGCTTGGGCACGCCGATGTAGGCGGCCTGCTCGTCGGTCAACTCGGACAGCATGGCGCCAACCTTCTTCAGGTGCAGGCGGGCCACCTTTTCGTCGAGGTGCTTGGGCAGCACATAGACCTTGCCGCTTTCGTAGAAATCGCTGTGCGTGAACAGCTCGATCTGGGCGATGGTCTGGTTGGCAAAGCTGGAGCTCATCACGAAGCTGGGGTGGCCGGTGGCGCAGCCCAGGTTCACCAGGCGGCCCTTGGCCAGCATGATGATCTTCTTACCGTCCGGGAAAATGATGTGATCGACCTGGGGCTTGATCTCTTCCCATTCGTACTTCTCGACCGAGGCAATGTCGATCTCGTTGTCGAAGTGGCCGATGTTGCAGACGATGGCCTGGTCCTTCATCTTGGCCATGTGGTCATGGGTGATGACGTGCTTGTTGCCGGTGCAGGTGACGAAGATGTCGCACTTGTCGGCGGCGTAGTCCATGGTCACGACCTTGTAGCCTTCCATGGCGGCCTGCAGCGCGTTGATGGGGTCGATTTCAGTGACCCACACCTGGGCCGACAGGGCGCGCAGGGCCTGGGCGCTGCCCTTGCCCACATCGCCGTAGCCGGCCACACAGGCCACCTTGCCGGCGATCATCACGTCGGTGGCGCGCTTGATGCCGTCCACCAGCGACTCGCGGCAGCCGTACAGGTTGTCGAACTTGCTCTTGGTCACCGAGTCGTTCACGTTGATGGCGCGGAACATCAGGCTGCCCTTGGCCGACATTTCCTTCAGGCGGTGCACCCCGGTGGTGGTCTCTTCGGTCACGCCGATGATGTGGGCGCTCTTGCGGCTGTACCAGGTCGGGTCTTGGGCCAGCTTGGCCTTGATGGCGGCAAACAGGCAGGTTTCCTCTTCGCTGGTCGGGTTGGCCAGCAGGGACGGATCGGTCTCGGCACGCTTGCCCAGGTGCATCAGCAGCGTGGCGTCACCACCGTCGTCCAGGATCATGTTGGGGCCTTCGCCTTCGGTGCCGGCAGCGCCGAAATCGAAGATGCGGTGGGTGTAATCCCAGTAGTCGGCCAGGCTTTCACCCTTGATGGCGAACACCGGCGTGCCCGAGGCGGCAATGGCGGCGGCAGCGTGATCCTGCGTCGAGAAGATGTTGCACGAGGCCCAACGCACGGTGGCGCCCAGGGCCTGCAGGGTTTCGATCAGCACCGCGGTCTGGATCGTCATGTGCAGCGAGCCGGTGATGCGGGCGCCCTTGAGGGGCTGCTGAGCCTTGAACTCGTCGCGGATGGCCATCAGACCGGGCATTTCGGTCTCGGCGATCTTGATTTCCTTGCGGCCCCAATCGGCCAGACCGATGTCGGTGATCGCGCAATCGGCATTCAGGGCGGGGGTGATGCGTGCATTCATGGTTTGCTCCAAAACATGTTTGAAAAAACCACTTGCCGGGGCGAAAAAGACTCATCGCACGGGAAGTGGATGAGCGTCGTTGCGTAGATGGTCCGAGCCTCACGCCCCGCTGTGCTGGGGGCGCTGCAACGCTCCTCGGATGCGCGCATTTTAGTGGCAAAACGCCGTTTGTCACCCAATGCCCCCTGATCGACCTCAACATGGCCCCCATCCGCCCCCCTGCCTACAGGGCCGGCATGGCCTCCCGAGGGATGATGGCCCCGGGCCAGCCGATCACGGTGCCCGAAACCCGGTGCGCCAGAGCCGCGGCCTCGGGGATGGAGCCCCCCCGCAGGCGCCCTGCCAGATAGCCCGCCGCAAAAGAGTCGCCCGCAGCACTGGTGTCCACCACCCGCGCCACGGGCTGGGTCGGCACATGCCATTGACCGGCTTCGGTCGCCACCACGCAAGGGCGAGCCCCCTGCTTCACCACCACTTCGCGGCAACCCAGCGCCAGGCTGCGTTGCACCGCATGTTGAGCACTGTGCGGCCCGTACAGCACGGTTTCATCGTCCAGCGTGAGCAGCGCAACATCGGCCAGGGCCAGCACGCGCTCATGGGCTTGTCGGGCCTGGTCCGCGCGCCACAGCGCAGGTCTGAAATTGTTGTCGAACCAGATCAGCCCGCCGGCGCACCGGAAGGCGGCCAGGGCTTCGAACAAGACCTCGCGCCGCGCTGGAGGAAACAGCGCCAGCGTGATGCCCGACAGGTAAAGCACATCGATCTGATCCGGGTTCAACAGGGTCGCAAAATCGAGCTCGCCACTGAAATAATGACGGGCAGCGCTGTCGTTGCGCCAGTAGAAGAACCGGCGTTCCCCGCCGACATCGGTCTCGATCAGGTACAAGCCAGGCATGCGCCCGGGCAGGCGGGCCACCCGCTCGGTGAACAGCCCCTCGTCCTGCCACTGGCTCAGCAAGCCGTCACTCAGTGGATCGTCGCCCAGCGCGGTGGCGTAATGCACCTTGGCGGGCCAGTCCTGCAACAGCCGCGCCATGTAGATCGCCGTGTTCAGGGTGTCACCCCCGTAGCGACGCATCAGGGGCTGCCCCCCGAACTCGATCATGCACTCGCCCAGCGACACGATGTGCACGGGCCCGGCGCTTGCAGCCGCCGGAAAATGGGAACTCATGGCGCCAGACCCCTGATCAGACAGCCGAGGGCCGCCGGTAGGCCACGCAATCCACTTCGACCCGGCAGTCGATGACCATGGGGGACACCACACAGGCGCGCGCCGGCGGATGCTCGCCGAAATAGCCCATGAACACCCGGTTGAACGAGGCGAAATCACGCGGGTCGTCCAGCCAGACGCCACAGCGCACCACATGCTCAGGGCCATAGCCCGCCTCGGCCAGCACGGCCAGCACATTGCGGATGGCCTGGTGCGACTGGGCCACGATGCCGCCGTCAACCACCTCGCCATCGCGCATCGGGGTCTGCCCCGACACAAACAACCACCCGTCGGCCTGGGCGGCGCGGGCAAACGGCATCTTCTGGCCGCCTGTGCCATCGGCGACGCCATAACGCTGGATATCGGACATGAGAAAACTCCTTCTTTCTTGAATTCAATGACGCGCTGTGATGCGCGGGTTGGGAGGTGCAAGGCCGCCTGTCAGGCTGGGGCCTCAAGCCGCGGCGGTGCTGCGGCAAAGCGGGCAGGCAGATCGGACGAGCGAGGCAGAAAGCGCCCGGCGCGGGCGCCGGTGGCCTGCCCCTGGCGGTACGACAGCACGCCGTTGACCCACACCGCCTCGATGCCTGCGGCGCGCTGCTGGGGATCGTCGAAGGTGGCGGTATCGCGCACCGTGTGGGGGTTGAACAACACCAGATCCGCCCAGTACCCCTGCACAATGCGGCCCCGCTGTTCCAGGCCATAGCGGGCCGCCGACAGGCCGGTCATCTTGCGCAGGGCTTCCGGCAAGGCGAACAAGCCCTGCTCGCGGGCGTAATGGCCCAGCACCCGGGGAAAGGCCCCCCACAGCCGCGGATGCGGATGGGGATCGTCGGGCAGGCCGTCCGAGCCCACCATGGACATCGGGTGGGACAGGATGCGACGCACATCCCCCTCACTCATGCCGTGGTAGACCGCACCGGCAGGCTGCAGGCGGCGCGCTGCCTCCAGCAGGCCGACCTGCCAGGTCCGCGCGATCGCGGCCAGGGGCTGCCCCGCCATGTCGGGGTGGGGCGTGGACCAGGTGATGAAGATGTCGAACTCGTCGGTCACCTGCTTGAGGTCGAGCGTGGACGAACTGGCGGCATAGGGGTAGCAGTCGCAACCCACGGGCTGCAGGCGTGCGGCGCCTTCCATGGCCGCCAGCACTTCGGTGCTGCGCCCCCAGTTGCGGGCACCCGCGCACTTGAGGTGCGACACGATCAGGGGGCTGGGGCCATGGCGGGCCACGTCAAAGGCCTCGTCCAACGCCGCCAGGATGGGCTCGAACTCGCTGCGCAAATGGGTGGTGTAGAGGGCCCCATGGGCTGCCACCTCGGCCACCAGGCGCTTGAGTTCATCGGTGCTGGCGGCAAAGGCCGAGGCATAGGCCAGACCCGTGCTCAAGCCCAGCGCACCCGCGGCCAGGCTGTCGGCCAGCTCCAGCCGCATGGCTTCGATTTCAGCCGGGTGGGCGGCCCGGTCCAGGTCATCCAGGTGGTTGCTGCGCAAGGCCGTGTGCCCGACCAGCGCGGCCACGTTGACCGCCGGCTGAGCGGTCTCGATGGCCTGCCGGTAGTCGGCAAAGCGCGGGTAGCGGAAGGCCGAATCCGGCCCGAGCAGGTTCATGGGGTCGGGCGCGCTGCCGCGCAGCCGCACCGGCGACGCGCTGATGCCGCAATTGCCCACCACCACCGTGGTCACGCCCTGGCTGATCTTGGGCAGCATCTCGGGCTGACGGATCACCATGGTGTCATCGTGCGTGTGCACGTCGATGAAGCCGGGCGCCAGCGCCAGCCCCTGGGCATCGATCTCGCCCCGGGCGGCAGGCCGGGGCTCGTCGCCGCGGAACAGACACAGCCGGCCGGCGGTGTCCACCCCCACATCGGCCAACTCGCCAGGGCGGCCCGTGCCGTCGTAGACCGTGGCGTGGCGGATCAGCGTGGCCAGCCTGTCGTGGGTACCCATCACAGCACCCCGGCCAGGGCCCACACCAGGCCAAACGCCACCACCGAGATCAAGGTCTCGAGCACCGTCCAGGTCTTCAGGGTCTGCACCACGCTCATGTTGAAGTACTCCTTGATCAGCCAGAAGCCGCCGTCGTTGACGTGCGACAGGATCAGCGAGCCTGCGCCCGTGGCCAGCACCAGCAATTCAGGGTGGGGGTAGTGCACGGCCAGCGCGATCGGGGCCACGATGCCTGCAGAGGTCGTCATGGCCACGGTGGCCGAACCGGTGGCCACCCGCATCAAGGCCGCCAGCAGCCAGCCCAGCAGCAGGGGCGACAACTGGAAGGCCGCCGACAGGGCCACGATCTGCGTGGTCACCCCCGAATCCACCAGGATGCGGTTGAGGCCACCACCGGCCCCCACCAGCAAGGTGATGCCTGCCGTCGGTGCCAGGCATTCCTGCGAGAACTTGAGCACGTCTTCGCGTGAAAAGCCGCGTGCCAGGCCCAGGGTCCAGAAACTGACCACCGTGGCAATCAACAAGGCGATCACTGAATTGCCGATGAACAGCAGAAAGCCGTTCAGGGTGCTGCCGGCCGGCGCCAGCACTGGGGCCCAACCGCCCAGCAGCATCAGCCCCACCGGCAGCAGCACGGTGAACATGGTGATGCCGAAACCCGGCAGCGAGCGAGCCCCGGTGTCGCGATCGGTGAACTGATCGGCCATCGGGTTGTGGCTGGGCAGGACGATGCGCGGCGCAATGAACTTGGCGAACAGCGGGCCGGCGATGATGGCGGTGGGCACACCGACCAGGATCGCGTACGCCACCGTCTTGCCCACCTCGGCGCCATAAGCACCCACCGCCATCATGGCGGCCGGGTGTGGCGGCACCAGGCCGTGAACCACCGACAGGCCCGCCACCATGGGCAGCCCCACCATCAGCATGGACACCCCGGTGCGCCGGGCCACCGTGAAGGCGATCGGGATCAGCAGCACAAAGCCCACCTCGAAGAACAGGGGCAGGCCGCAGACAAAGGCGATGCAGACCATGGCCCAGTGCGCGTTTCGCTCGCCAAACCGATCGATCAGCGTGAGCGCGATGCGATCAGCACCACCGGACTCGGCCATCATCTTGCCCAGCATGGTGCCCAAGGCCACCACCAGGGCAATGTGCCCGAGGGTTTTGCCAACGCCGGTTTCGTAGGCCGCCATGATGTCCTTGGCCGGCATGCCAGCCACCAGGGCCAGGCCCAGGGAGACCAGGGTCAGCACGATGAAGGGGTTGATGCGGTAGCGTGCAATCAACAGCACCAGCGCCACGATGGCGATGAGCGCATAGAGCAGCAAAGACGGGTTGGCGACAGCAGGCACAGGGTCTCCTTGGTTGTTGTTTCTTGGGGCAAGCGGTTCAATCGGCGCCATCCGCAAGGCGGAGTCGACGCGCTGACCCAGCGCGGCCTGGCATGCAGGTCTCGCGTTGCGCTCAGACACGCCTTCGGCGGTTCAGGGCCTCGGCGTCAGAACAGGGTCTCGACGGCGCTCAGCACCTGGTAGTGCTCGTCCACCAGCAGCAGCTGACGCCATTTGTCGAAGGTCAGGCAAGGGTGGGAGATGTCGAAGATCAGGATGTCGCCCACCCGCAGATCGGCGCCCTCGGGCACGCTCATGAAGGCGTGCTGATCCATCATCGCGGTCAGCACCCAATCCTCGGGGGCGGGCCGCACCCCGGCAAAGCCACCCGGGCGGGCCTGCAGGCTCACGGTGGGCAGGCCGGCGTCAAAGGCCGCGTCGCGCTTGCCCAGGGCAATGATGGCGCGCCCCGCCTCTGGCAAGGACTGCACATGGGCGCACAGCTGCAGGGCCGGCAACAGGCTTTGCCCCATCTCGCGGGCCACCGGGTTGTCGGCCCGGATGCGGCGCTCAGCCTGGCGGTAGATGCCCACGTCGTGGGTCAGGTAGCAACCTGGGCGCAGCACCACGTCCAGCGTGCAGCCCAGGTCCTGCCCCGAAAACACCTCGGCCACCACATCAAACCAGGCCGATCCGGCCCCCGACAGCAGCACCGTGCTTTCAGCAAAGCGCTCGCCCGCCACCAGTGCCCGGGTGCGCTCCAGCACCTGCTGCAAGAAGCTCCGGATCGCATCCGACTGCTGCAACACCCCTTCGTAGACCTCCACCCCGACCAGGGCCAGGGCGCGAGGCCAGCGGGCCAGGGCGGCCAGGCATTCGGCCTCCTGGGCGGCATCGCGCACCCCGGTGCGGCCACCCGGCACGCCGTATTCGATCAGCACCCGCAGACGCTGCCCCACCTCGGTGAAGAAATGCCCCAGTGCATCGATGTTGGCCGCCGAATCGACAATGCAGCAGAAACTGAAATCCGGGTCGTGGGCCTGGATGCGGGCGATCAACGCCATGTTGCCGCGCCCCACCAGCTGGTTGGCCATCAGGATGCGGCGCACACCGTGGCGGTGGGCGGCATGGACTTGCGAGGCCGTCGCCAGCGTGATGCCCCAGGCGCCATGCTCAAGCTGCCGATGGAACAGCGCCGGGCTCATGGTGGTCTTGCCATGGGGCGCCAGCTTCACCCCGTAGCGGGCCATGAACGACTGCATCCAGCGCAGGTTGTGCTCGATGCAGCTCTCGCGCAGCACAGCAACGGGAAGACTCACCTCGTCGTCCAGGATGCGCCATTGCAGATCCTTGAGCTGGGCCAGCGTGCACCCGGCGGGTGCGGCACCCAGGCCCTTGGTGTCGAAGTTCAGTTGGTTTTGGGAAAAGAGGGCTGCAGTGGTCATCGTCGGTCCTGGTCTGGACCGAGATTCTTGGCGATGGCAGCCGTTTCGCGTGCGGGATTTTCAAACACTTGTGGCTCGCAACATCTGCTCACAGAAGCCCCCCTTCCGACGCCTGCCCAGGCCAAGCCGGTAAAATCGCGGCCCACGGGCCAGGCTCAGGCCACCGCCCTTGGCTCCAAACTTGGATCCGCCCTCCCTGGCGGCTGCCGGCCAGCCCTGAGCGCTTGCCGGCCAGGCCACGACAACCCTCTGCCTCACTCGGAAAAAGACCTTGAGCTTTCTCGAAGAAACCCGCCGCCGTCGCACCTTCGCGATCATTTCCCACCCGGACGCGGGCAAGACCACGCTGACTGAAAAGCTGCTGCTGTTCTCGGGCGCGATCCAGATCGCCGGCTCGGTGAAGGCACGCAAGGCCAGCCGCCACGCCACCTCGGACTGGATGGAGATCGAAAAGCAGCGCGGCATCTCGGTGGCCTCGTCGGTGATGCAGATGCTGTACCGCGATCACGTGATCAACCTGCTCGACACCCCCGGCCACAAGGACTTTTCGGAAGACACCTACCGGGTGCTGACGGCCGTCGACTCGGCCTTGATGGTGATCGATGCCGCCAACGGCGTGGAATCGCAGACCCGCCGACTGATCGAGGTGTGCCGTCAGCGCGACACGCCCATCCTCACCTTCGTCAACAAGATGGACCGCGAAGTGCGCGAGCCGCTGGACATCCTCGACGAGGTGGAGCGCGAGCTGGGCATGCCCTGCGTGCCCATGACGTGGCCGGTGGGCCAGGGCAAGAGCTTTGCCGGCATCATCAACCTGCGCACCCAGGCCATGACGGTGTTCGAGGCCGGCAGCGAGCGCCTGCCGCAGGACTTCGAATCGATCCCGTTGACCGAGCACGAGGCCCTGGTCAAGCGCTTCGGCAGCGAGTTCGAGGCCGCTGTGGAAGCCATGGAGCTGGCCACCGGTGCCTCGCCCAGCTACGACCACGAGGCCTTCCTGGCGGGCAAGCAGACCCCGGTGTTCTTTGGCTCGGGGGTGAACAACTTCGGTGTGATGGAGGTGCTCGACGCCCTGGTCGACCTGGCACCGCCCCCCCAATCGCGCAAGAGCACGGTGCTCGTCAACCGCCAGCCGGTCGAAAAAGTCATCCAACCCGAGGATGACGCGTTTTCGGGTGTGGTGTTCAAGGTGCAGGCCAACATGGACGCCAACCACCGCGACCGCATCGCCTTTGTGCGCATGGCCTCGGGCAAGTACACCCCAGGCATGAAGCTGCGCGTGCAGCGCACGGCCAAGGAACTGCGCCCCACCAGCGTGGTGACCTTCCTGTCGCAGCGCCGCGAGGCCGTGGACGAGGCCTACGCGGGCGACATCATCGGCTTCACGACCCATGGCGGCGTGCAGTTGGGCGACACCATCACCGACGGCGCCAGCCTGCAGTTCACCGGGCTGCCCTTCTTTGCGCCCGAGCTGTTCATGAACGTGATCCTCAAGAACCCGCTGCGCACCAAGCAGTTGCAGCAAGGCCTGGCCCAGCTGGGTGAAGAAGGCGCCATCCAGGTCTTCAAGCCCGACATGGGCGGCGCCATGCTGCTGGGTGCCGTGGGTCAACTGCAGTTTGAAGTGGTGCAGCACCGCCTCAAGACCGAGTACGACGCCGACGTGCGCCTGGAAAGCAGCCAGTACACCGGTGCCCGCTGGATCACGGCCGACACCCCCGCCGAACTCAAGGCCTTCACCGACGCCTACCCCCTGCGCCTGGCCCACGACGCGGCCAACACCCTGGCCTACCTGTGCACCTCGCCCTATGACGTGCGTCTGGCCCAGGAGCGTTTCCCGAAGATCCATTTCCACCCGCTGCGCGAACACGCCGGCCTGGCGCTGCAGACGGCGGGTTGAAGACCATGACAGCGGAACCCGGCGCCTCCACCACGCCTCCACGCTCCCTGATCCATCAGCTGTTCTGGTTTGGAGTCTCAGGCGTGCTGGGCCTGATGGTCGACATGGGGGTGTTGTGGCTGACCGTCCCCTCGTTGGGCCTGTATGGTGGTCGGGTGCTGTCCTTTTTGTGCGCGGCCACCAGCACCTGGGCCTTCAACCGGCTCCAGACCTTCGCACCGACCGGGCGCCAGGGCAAGACACTGGCAGCCGAATACCTGGCCTACCTGGGCACCATGAGTGTCGGCGGGGTGATCAACTACAGCGCCTATGTGGCCTTCATTCAGCACTTCCCCGAGCTGCCAGGAAGGGCCATGTTGGGCGTTGCCGTGGGCAGTCTGGCAGGCATGTGCGTCAATTTCCTGAGTGCGCGGTTCCTGGTCTTTCGCCGTATCTCGGGCTCCGGCCCGCGTTGAGGATCCCGGCACAGCCCAGACTGTGCCCTGCCATGGATACACCCTCCACTGATCGGCACCCGCCACCCCCACCTGCGTCACTGCCATGAAGCTGAGTCAATGCCTGGACAGGCACAACAACAACTTCGACCTGCTGCGTCTCCTGTTGGCAGCCCTAGTGATCGTCGGTCACGCCTATGCGCTGGTGCCCTCTGCCGAAGGACGAGGGGACTTTTTCCAGTCACTGCTAGGCTTCGACTATGCAGGCTCGCTGGCCGTGAAGTCCTTCTTCTTTCTCAGCGGGTTGATGGTGAGCAACAGCCCCTCATTGCGGCATGACCTGCCCGGCTTCATCGGCGCACGCGTGTTTCGCATCTTTCCTGGCTTGATCGCATGCACCCTGTTTTGCATGGCCGTGATGGGCCCGATCATGACCCGAATGCCACTGGGCGACTACCTGACCCACCCGGCCACCCGCAGCTATGCAAACAACATGCTGCTGAACCTGCAATGGACCCTGCCGGGGGTCTTCGAAATGAACCGCATGAACGCGGTGAACGGCTCGCTATGGACACTGCCCTACGAGGTCTATAGCTATGGCATGCTGGTGGCCCTGAGCCTGCTGGGCCTGATGGCAACACCTCGGCTGAGCACGGTGCTCGCAAGCGGAGTGATTGCTGCAGGCTTTCTCGTACCAGACACCATGACCACCCTGAAGTTCGGCGGAGAAGCCAGACTGTTGCCCGCCTGCTTTGCATTCGGGGTGTTGATGGCTTTGCACAAAGATCGGATTGAAGTCCGTGCCAGTCTTGCAACGGGCTTGGTGTTATTGACCTTGCTGCTGAAACACAGCGCACTGTTTCAACCTCTGGTGTACCTGAGCCTGTTCTATGGATTCCTGGTGATCGCCAGCTCACAAGGGTTCAGAAAGTTGCGGCTGCCGGGTGACTTCTCTTATGGCGTCTACCTGTACGGGTTTCCGGCCCAGCAAATCGCCGTCGCCTGGTGGCCCCAGTGGGACACCCTTGCCAATCAACTCTTCGGCTTAGGGATGGCAGCCACACTCGCGGCCATCTCCTGGTACGCCGTTGAAAAGCCCTCCATGCGAATTGGAAAACGTTGGATCACCCGCTCGTCATCTCGCGCACCTAAGCCCGCCAGCGCGCCCAATCCACCCAGCAGTCCCTCATGAGCCCGCTTCATCCCACACTCCAGGCCTTGACCGATTTCCCCACAGACAAGGTAGCCGGCCTGCGCGGACTCCTCACCGACATCGATGACACCCTCACCTCCGAGGGCGCCATCACGCCAGATGCCCTGCAAGCCCTGCACGGGCTGAAGGCGGCCGGCTTGCGGGTGATCGCCATCACGGGGCGGCCGGTGGGCTGGAGCGAGCCTTTTGCACAAGTCTGGCCACTGGATGCCATCGTGGCGGAAAACGGGGCTGTCGCCCTGATCCCCGAGGGCGACGGCCGCCTGCGGCGCTGCTACCAGCAAGAGGAGCCCCTGCGACAACAACAGTTCCAGCACATGCAGGCCGTGTTGCAGGACATTGAAGCCAACGTGGCCGGCGCCAGGCGGGCCACCGACTCGGCTGGGCGCGAAACCGACATCGCGATCGACCACAGCGAGTTCACCACGCTGCCGCCCCCGGCCATCGAACAGGTGGTGGCCCGGATGCGGGCGGCGGGCATGAACGCCACCGTGAGCAGCATCCACATCAACGGCTGGTACGGCCCGCACAACAAGCTCGAAGGGGCGCGCTGGATTTTGCGAGAGCTGTGGGGCTGCCCCCTGGATGAGGAACTGGATCGCTGGGTGTATGTGGGTGATTCGACCAACGACCAGCTGATGTTCGAGCACTTTCCGCTCAGTGTGGGGGTGGCCAATGTACGCCGCTTCGTGCCGCAATTGCAGCACCTGCCGAGCTACATCACACCCAGCGAGCGCGGCGCAGGTTTTGCTGAACTGGCCCAGGTGTTGTTGGCGGCGCGCTCCGTCTCGCCGGGCTGAATCGGACACCTCGATCGCGGCATCGCAGCCCAGGCCCGCCGCAATCCAGCGCCTGGCCAGGCGGACCAGATGCCCCAACGGCTGATTCGATCCGACGATCGCGCTGGACAGCGCTGCTCGGGGTTACCCTACTGAGCTGTGGCAAGATGGTATTTCTTGTCTATTACCTGACGCTCAGGGAGGAAAGGGGAAACAATATCCCTGACCTGTGTGCTGTCAGCCACATCCACGCCAAAGGTCATGATCCAGCCACGCATTGCCGTCGTCATCCCCTGCTACAACGAAGCCCTGTCGATCCAATTGGTGATCGACGAATTCAAGGCCTGTCTGCCCGAAGCTCAACTGTTTGTCTTCGACAACAATTCCAGCGATGACACGGCCGGCATCGCCCGCCAGGCCGGCGCCACCGTGATCCCGGTCAAGCTGCGCGGCAAGGGCAATGTGGTCCGGCGCATGTTTGCCGACGTCGAGGCCGATGTCTACGTGATGGTCGATGGCGACGCCACCTATGACCTGCGCGACATCCGGGCCCACATCGAGCGATTGCTGACCCAGCGCCTGGACATGCTGGTCGGTTGCCGGCGCGACGATGGCTCCAACCCGCAGACCTACCGGCCCGGCCACCGCCTGGGCAACCTCATGCTGACGGGCTCGGTGGCCTGGATCTTCGGCGGCGGCTTCACCGACATGCTGTCGGGCTACCGGGTGTTCTCGCGCCGCTACGTGAAATCCTTCCCGGCCATGTCGCAAGGCTTCGAGACCGAGACCGAATTGACCGTGCATGCGCTCGAATTGCGCATGCCTTACGCCGAAGCCGACATCATCTACCGCGCCCGCCCAGAGGGCTCGACCAGCAAGCTCTCGACCCTGCGCGATGGCTGGCGCATCCTGGGCACCATCCTGAAGCTGTTCGTCAGCGAGCGCCCACTGGCATTCTTCGGGCTGCTGGCACTGCTGCTGTCCCTGTCAGGCTTGGCTCTGGCCATTCCCCTGTTGCTGACCTACGCCGAAACCGGACTGGTTCCTCGCCTGCCCACCGGCGTGCTGGCCACCGGCATCGTGATGTGCGCTGGGCTGTCGCTGGTGTGCGGGGTCATTCTGCACACGGTGACCACCGGACGCCGCGAGGCCAAGCAGCTGACCTACCTGTCTGTCCCGTACTACGCACCGTTCCGATGAACACGGCCGACGAGGCAAGCGGACAACACGCCCGACCTGGGCCGGCCCCTGGACTCGCCACTGGCCTGATCGACGTTCCAGCTTCTATGCCGTGCTAGAAACACCATCAGCACGGAGATCCACCTCCCTACTCGGCACCCGGCCCTCAACAGACACACAGCCGCATGACTGAATTCGCATTTCTGCAAAAGTTCTATGGATCCCTGGCCTTGATGGTGCTGGCATTCTGGGGGCTGGGGCGATCCCTGCTGGACATCCTCAAGGCCGAACACCGGGATGACCGTTGGCTGTCCAATGCACTGGCCATTGCTGTTGGCCTGGGCGTTTTCACCCTGGCCCTCCAGGGCCTGGCCATCGCCGCTCAACTCAAACGCCCTTTCTTGCTGGCTTTGTTGATCCTGGGTTGGTGCCTGGCGGCTCGACAAACATGGCGTTCATGGCAAGACCGGCGCTTGACTGACGCACGATCGCGCGAAGTGACCTGGCATGCTCTGGACCTGCTCAGCCTGGGTCTGGTGTTGACGGTCTGGGTACCCACTTTGGTGGCGCCCTTGACGCCCCCCATGCAATGGGACGAACTGATGTACCACCTGCCCCACGCCAAGCAATGGGCTCAAAGTGGAGCACTGACGATCAACGAGTGGCTGCGCTATCCCTGGTTTCCGTACAACTACGACTTGCTCTACGCAGCGGCCATCGTCCTCAAGGGCGACATCCTTGCCCACCTCCTGCATGCACTGGCAGGCTGGCTTGTGGCGCTCATGATGTATCGGCTAGGTCTACGCCATGGTGGACGGGCTGTCGCGTGCCTCGCCACGTCAGCCTGGTTGGTGATGGGCGGGCACCTCTATGCTTCGGCCTACATCGATCTGGGTATGTCCCTCTTCGTGATGAGCAGTTTCGTATCGATGTGGCTTTGGTGGCAGCAAAGGTCACAACAGGGCTGGCTGCTGATTGGCGCCTTTTGCCTGGGCCTGGCCGCAGGCAGCAAGTACCAGGCATTGACGTACCTGCCGCTCTTTGTCACGGTCCTGCTGTGTTTGGAGCACAGATCATGGAAGACTTGGGCCACTGCAGCGGCTGCCTTTCTACTGCCCTGCGCCTACTGGTACCTGCGCAACTACATCGAGACGGGAGATCCTTTTGATCCCCTGGGCGCGCATATTTTTGGCTTTTATGACTGGAACGAGTGGGACCTGAATGGGCAACTCGCTGACCTCAAGAAGGTGTCCAACTGGCCTCCCAAGGCACTGTGGCCGGCTCTTCTGGCCTTGCTCATGCCCCGTTTTTACCGCGACCCGTATCGCCGTGGCGCCTTGCTGTTCGGGGTGTACGGCAGTCTGGTCTGGCTGGCCACTTCACATTACGACCGTTACCTGCTGCCGATGTACCCCGTGCTGGCCTTACTGAGTGCCCAGGTGATCGTTGACGCAGCAGGCTGGACACTCAGGCATCGGCCACGCCTGGTTCTCGAACCTGCATGGATACGCCAGCAGTTGAGCCTGCTGTTGGCATTGGGTTTGCTGTTGGCGGCTGGACGCCACGGCTGGCGGGCCAGCCAGGACTACATTAGCCGCGTGGCCTTTACACCAGCCCAGCGGGAACTCATCCTGACCCAGGTCTTCCCGGTCTACCCCATGCTTCAAAAGCTGAATCTGTTAACCGACCGAAAGATCTATCAAATCGGCCTGGAAAACCTGATCTATTACGCGCCGACCCCCATCTGGGGAGAGGTCTTCGGCCCCTGGCGCTACAGCGAGCGCCTGCACATTGGTCTGCAAATAGGGGCGCAAGCCTTGGCACAGCGCCTCAGCAGCGATGGATTCAATACATTGCTGGCGCGCGATGATGTGCTGCAAGACTTTCGGCGCGACCCCGAATTCGACCGCTACTTCCGCAGCATTGAGAAAGGGGCTGGGGCCGAGGCTTTCCACGTCCTTCCATGAGGGCGCCCCTTTCACCATCGGGCCGGTGGCGTCTCTGCTGAGGGCGTGCTCAACCTCCATGGCCAGCTGAACCTGCACCGGGACCCAGGCTAGGCACCTCGATGGCGGCATCGCAGCCCACGCCCGCCGCAATCCAGCGCCTGGCCAGACGAGCCAGCAGCGGCGCAGCCCAGCGCAAGGGGGCTGGCAGGTGGGCGGCCGGAGCACTGACCATGCCACAGCGGTAGATCGACAACTCAGGCGCCCACTGCAGGGCCAGGCAGGCGCCGCGGCGCCGCCGCGACACCAGCACGCCCAGGGGGCAGGGTTCGGCCAGACAGCACACGCCGCAACCATTGCAGGGCTGGCCCCAGGCCGGCTTGGCCGGGGCTTCGGGGTGGATCTCGATGACGCGGTGTTCAGACATGGGCAGAGGGCCCCGCCATCATGCCAGCCCAACCCTGGCCCCGACGCGATCAGGCGGGCTTGTTCAGGCCCAGCTTCTCGATCAAGGCCTTCTCGCGGCTGAAGGTGTCCTGGGCAAACTTCTGGTACTGGGCACTGTCCATGTAGTTGGGCAGCATGTCGTAACGGCCCAGGGCCTGCACATAGCTGGGCTCTTCCATGGCCTTCTTGAAGGCGTCGTGCAGGCGCTTGACCACCTCGGGCGGCGTGCCGCGCGGGGCACCGATGCCGAAGGGCGAGTTCTGCACCAGATCCAACCCCAGCTCCTTGAGCGTGGGCGCGTCGGGGAACTTGGCCAGGCGTTGCTCGCCCCAGGTGTTGAGCACGCGCAGCTTGCCGCTTTCGACCTGGGGGGCAAAGCCGGTCGAATCGGCGGCGGCCATCACATGGCCGCCCAGCACGGCCTGCATCAGATCGGCGCTGCCCTTGTAGGGCACATGGGTCAGTTGCAGGCCCAGCTTCTGTGCCACCTGCTCCATGGTCAGGTGCGGGCTGGTCAGCGTGCCGGTGGAGCCAAACGTGAGCTTGCCCGGGTTGGCCTTGGCATAGGCCACAAAATCGGCCCAGGTCTTGATCGGGCTGCTGCTGGGCACCACCAGGCCAAAGGCATAGCCGGTGACATTGATCACGTAGCTGATGTCTTTGACCGGGTCCCAGTTGATCTTGGTGGTGTAGGGCATGCGGAACACGCCCAGGGGGATCTGCGCCACGGTGTAACCGTCGGCCGCCGAACTCTGCAGCGCCTGCGCCGGCAGGGTGCCGCCGGCGCCGGGCTTGTTCTCGACGATGACGGGCTGGCCCAGGATCTTGCCGGCGTTGTCGGCCAGTTGGCGCATGGTGATGTCGGTGGGGCCACCGGCCGGAAAGGCGACGATCAGCTTGACCGGTCGGGCCGGAAAGGCCTGGGCGCGGGCCGCCAGCGGGCCCAGGGCCAGCGTGCTGCCAGCCAGCTTCAGCAGGGATCTTCTTTGCATGGGGGTGTCTCCAGTGAAATGGCGCCGTGCGCCGAATCTCAGGCTGCGCTTTTGCGCAGCCTTGTCCCATGACCGTAAACGATCAGACCCCTACCGCCTGTCCCCCGCGCGCCAGCACTGGCGCCAGCGCCACCCCAGTGTGGGTGGCGCGCTGCACCAGGCCTTCGGGGGTGGTGGCGGCCACGATGCGGCCCCCGCCCTGCCCGCCTTCGGGCCCCAGGTCGATGATCCAGTCGGCCTCGGCCATCACGTCCAGATCGTGCTCGATCACCACCACGCTGTGACCGCCGTTGACCAGCCGGTGAAGCACGTGGATCAGCTTTTCCACGTCGGCCATGTGCAGGCCCACGGTGGGCTCATCCAACACATACAGGGTGTGCGGCGCCTTGTTGCCACGCCGGGTCACGTCGTCGCGCACCTTGCTGAGCTCGGTCACCAGCTTGATGCGCTGCGCCTCCCCGCCTGACAGCGTGGGCGAGGGCTGGCCCAGCGTGAGGTAACCCAGCCCCACGTCCTTGAGCAGTTGCAGCGGGTGGCTGATGTTGGGCATGGAGGCGAAGAAATCCACCGCCTCGTCCACCTCCATCTGCAGCACGTCGCCGATGCACTTGCCGCGCCAGGTCACGGCCAGGGTCTCGGGGTTGAAGCGCGCGCCGTGGCAGGTCTCGCAAGGCACCTTCACGTCGGGCAGAAAGCTCATCTCGATGGTGCGCACACCCGCCCCCTCGCAGGCCGGGCAGCGCCCTTCGCCGGTGTTGAACGAGAAGCGCCCGGCGGCATAGCCCCGGGCCTTGGCCTCCAGCGTCTCGGCAAACAGCTTGCGGATGGTGTCCCAGAAACCGATGTAGGTGGCCGGGCAACTGCGCGGGGTCTTGCCGATGGGGGTCTGATCCACCTCCAGCACCCGGTCAATCACCTCGTAGCCCTGCACCTCGGCACAGCCGACCAGGCCCACCCGGCGCCCCTCGGCCTGGGCCTGACGCCCGGCCTGGGTGCTGCGCTGCTGCACCAGGGCCTGCACATTGGTGAGCAGCACATCCCGCGCCAGGGTCGACTTGCCCGAGCCCGACACCCCGGTCACCGCCACCAGACGCTTGAGCGGCACCTGCAGGGTGATGTTGGCCAGGTTGTGCAGGCGCGCCCCTTCAACGCTCAGCCATTGCCCACCTTCAGGCGCACTCAGCACCGCGCGGCGCGGCGCCAGCGGGTGCTGGATGGCATGCAGCAGGTAGCGCCCGGTGACCGATTCGGCACAGGCGCCGATCTCGGCCGCCGTGCCCTGGGCCACCAGGCGGCCCCCGCGCTTGCCCGCGCTGGGGCCGATGTCGATGATGTGGTCGGCGTGGCGGATGGTGTCCTCGTCGTGCTCGACCACCACCAGGGTATTGCCCTTGTCGCTGAGGTTTTGCAGCGCCTTCAGCAGGATCTGGTTGTCACGCGGGTGCAGCCCGATGGTGGGCTCGTCGAGCACGTAGCACACGCCCTGCAGGTTGCTGCCCAGTTGGGCGGCCAGGCGGATGCGCTGGGCCTCGCCACCGCTCAGGGTGGGGGCGCCGCGGTCCAGGGTGAGGTAGCCCAGGCCGACCTCGTCGAGAAAGTCGAGGCGGCTGCCGATCTCGGGGATCAGGTCGCGGGCGATGTCGCGCTCACGTGCGCTCATCTCGTCGGGCAGGGCCAGCGAGGCCACCCAGTCGCGCACCTGCAGCACCGAGCGCCGCGCGATGTCGGTGATGCCCACCTGGGCAAAGCGCACCGCACGCGCCACCTTGTTGAGCCGGGTGCCTTCGCAACTCGGGCAGGCCTCGTCGCTCAGGTCTTCCACCTCGGGCTCGGCAAAGGTCTGTTCACGGCCCTTGTTGTCGTCGTCGCGCACCGAATCATCGAGGGCCTTGCGCTGCTCTTTGCTCAGGCGCACGCCGGTGCCCACGCAATCGGGGCACCAGCCGTGCTTGCTGTTGTAAGAGAACAGGCGCGGATCGAGTTCGGCGTAGCTGGTGCTGCACACGGGGCAGGCGCGCTTGGTGCTGTACTGGGTCAGACGGCCGATGGCCGAGGTGTCGCGCCCCTCGGCCATGGCCTCTTTCAGGCCGGCCAAGTCGCTCAGCACATGGACCACGCCCTTGCCATGCTCCAGCGCGGTGGCCAGGGCCTGGCGCAGCTCGGCCTCGTTGTCGGGCCGCACCATCAGGCTCCACACCGGCAGTTCGATGGTGTGTTCCTTGAAGCGGTCAATCCGCGGGAAGCCCGTGGTGGGCAGGAAGTGGCCGTCCACCCGCAGATGGGTGTAGCCGCGCGGTCGGGCCCAGTCGGCCAGCTCGGTGTAGACCCCCTTGCGGTTGATCACCAGCGGCGCCAGCAGCCCGATGTGCTGGCCGCGGAACTGGCGCAGCAGCTGCGAGGCGATGCTGTCGGGTGTCTGGGGCTGCACGGCGGCGCCGTCGTGCACGCAGTGCTGCACGCCCAGCTTCACATAGAGCAGGCGCAAGAAGTGCCACAGCTCGGTGGTGGTGCCCACGGTGGACTTGCGCCCGCCGCGCGACAGGCGCTGCTCGATCGCCACCGTGGGCGGAATGCCGTACACCGCATCCACCTCGGGCCGGCCGGCCGGCTGCACGATGCTGCGCGCGTAGGCATTGAGACTTTCAAGGTAGCGGCGCTGGCCCTCGTTGAACAGGATGTCGAAGGCCAGGGTCGATTTGCCCGAACCGCTGACCCCCGTGACCACGCTGAACTTGCCGCGCGGGATGTCGACCGACAGGCCCTTCAGGTTGTGCTCGCGGGCGTTGACGATCTGGATCGCATCGGCCCCGTGGGCCGGCACCTGGCGGCGCGGGCGCACCAGGGCCTGCAGCGGGGTGCCCTCTTCGACCGCATGGGCGCCCAGGCCCATGGCGCGGTCGTACTCGCGCAGGGCCTGGCCGGTGTGCGAAGTGGCGTGGGCCCGCACGTCTTCGGGCGTGCCCACGGCCACCACCAGGCCGCCGCCATTGCCCCCTTCAGGGCCCAGGTCGATCAGCCAGTCGCTGGCCCGGATCACGTCCAGGTTGTGCTCGATCACCAGCAGCGAATGCCCGGCCTCCAGCAGCTTGCGCAGGGCGCGCATGAGCTTGGCGATGTCGTCGAAATGCAGGCCGGTGGTGGGTTCGTCGAACAGGAACAGCGTGCCCTTGCGCGCCACCGGCTGGCGGCTGGAACTGCCGGCCTTGGCGGCCTCGGCCAGAAAACCGGCCAGCTTCAGGCGCTGCGCCTCACCGCCCGACAAGGTGGGCACGGGCTGGCCCAGTTTCACGTATTCCAGGCCCACATCCACAATGGGCTGCAGGGCGCGCAGCACCTCGCGGTCGCCGGCAAACAACTGGGCCGCCTCGCTGACGGTCAGGTCCAGCACATCGGCCACGCTCAGGTGGCGGCCGCCGCGCTCGATCTTGACCTCCAGGATCTCGGGGCGGTAGCGCTGGCCATCGCAATCCTGGCAGCGCAGGTACACGTCCGACAGGAACTGCATCTCGACGTGTTCAAAACCCGAGCCACCACAGGTGGGGCAACGCCCATCGCCGCTGTTGAAGCTGAACTTGCTGGCGGTGTAGCTGCGCTGCCGGGCCATCGGCGCGGTGGCGAAGATCTCGCGCAGCGTGTCCCAGGCGCCCACATAGCTGACGGGGTTGGAGCGCGCCGTCTTGCCGATGGGCGACTGATCGACAAACACCACATCACCCAGGTGGTCGGCGCCCAGCAGGCGGTCGTGCAGGCCCGGGGTTTCGGTCGCCTTGCCGAAATGGCGCAGCAGCGCGGGCGCCAGCACGTCCTGGATCAGCGAGGATTTGCCCGAACCCGAGACGCCGGTCACGCAGACCAGGCGCTGCAGCGGGATCTCGACCGAGACGTTCTGCAGGTTGTGCTCACGGGCCCCCTCCAGGATGAGGCGGGGCGTGTTGTCACTGACCAGGCGCTTGAAGCCCATGCCCACCTGCTTGCGCGCGCCCAGGTACTGGCCGGTCAGGGTGTCGGCACGGCGCAGGTCGTCGGTGGACCCGTCAAACACGATCTGGCCGCCGCGCTCGCCCGGGCCCGGGCCCATGTCGATCATGCGGTCGGCGGCCAGCATCACGGCCGGGTCGTGCTCGACCACCACCAGGGTGTTGCCGGCGTCGCGCAGCCGGTGCATGGCCTCGGTGATGCGGTTCATGTCACGCGGGTGCAGGCCGATGCTGGGTTCGTCGAGCACGAACAAGGTGTTGACCAGCGAAGTGCCCAGCGCGGTGGTCAGGTTGATGCGCTGCACCTCGCCGCCCGACAGGGTGCGGCTTTGCCGGTCCAGCGTGAGGTAGCCGATGCCCACATCGCACAGGTACTTCAGGCGGGTGGTGATTTCCTCGTACAGCAGCTTGAGGGCCTGGGCCTCGCCGTCCGAGCCATGGCCCGGCAGGTGCAGGGCATCGAAGAAGCGGCGCAGGCGCTCCAGCGGCAGCAGCATCAGGTCGTGCAGGCACAGGCCGGGCAAGGCCTCGAGCTGCTCACGCGACCAGGCCACGCCGGCCGGCATGAAGCGTTTGGCGGGCGCCAGCACGGCATCGGCGGCTTCGCGGCTGCCGATGCGCCACAGCAGGCTCTCGGTCTTCAGGCGGGCACCGGCGCAGGTCTCGCAGGGCGTGTAGCTGCGGTACTTGGACAGCAGCACCCGGATGTGCATCTTGTAGCTCTTGGTCTCCAGGTACTCGAAAAAGCGTTTGACGCCATACCAGTGCTGGTTCCACTTGCCGTTCCAGTTGGGCGAGCCCTGGATCACCCACTTCTGCTGCTCGGGGGTGAGCTTGTACCAGGGCGTGTCGCGCGGGATGCCGGCCGCCTCGGCGTGGCGCATCAGGTCGTCCTGGCACTCGGCCCAGGCCGGGGTCTGCATGGTCTTGATGGCACCGGCCCGCAAGGTGAGCTTGTCGTTCGGGATGACCAGGCCGTAATCCACCCCGATCACGCGCCCGAAACCGCGACACACCTCACAGGCGCCCACGGCCGAGTTGAAGGAAAAGGCCGACGGGATCGGCTCGCTGTAGCGCAGGTCGCTGTCGGGGCAGTGCAGCCCGGTGGAAAAACGCCACAGCTCAGGCTCGGCGTCGTCGCCCGCCAGGGCATAGACGTTCAGCCGCCCGCTGCCCCGCTTGAGCGCAGTCTCGATGGCCTCGACCACCCGCACCTTCTCGGCGTTGCCCACGCGCAGGCGGTCGGCCACCACGTCCAGCACCTTGCGCGGGCCGGTGGGTGTGGCCACCTCGCGCTCGGCCTGCACGCGGGTGAAGCCGCTGGCCGCCAGCCATTGGCTCACCTCGTCGGCCGTGGCGCTGGCCGGCAGCTCGACCGGGAAGGTCAGGATCAGGCGCGGCTCCACCCCGTCGACGCTGGCCGCCAGGGCCCGCGCCAGCAACTGGGCGTAGATGGTCTCGGGCGAATCGTGGCGCACGGGCTGCGCGGTCTGTCGGTCGAACAGGGCTCCGGCACGGGCAAACAAGAGCTTGAGGTGGTCGTTCAGCTCGGTCATCGTGCCCACGGTGGAGCGCGAACTGCGCACCGGATTGGTCTGGTCGATCGCAATCGCCGGCGGCACGCCCTCCACCCGGTCCACCGCGGGCTTGTCCATGCGGTCCAGGAACTGGCGCGCATAGGCCGAGAAGGTCTCGACGTAGCGACGCTGCCCCTCGGCGTACAGGGTGTCGAACACCAGACTGGACTTGCCCGAACCACTGGGCCCCGTGACCACGGTCAGCTCACCCGTGCGGATGTCCAGATCGAGGTTCTTGAGGTTGTGCTGGCGAGCACCGCGGATTTTGATGATTCCCTGGGTCATGGTCGGCTGGTTCCTGTGGAGGCCAAACATTCTAGGCAGCCCACCGCGAAGCCGGCATGACGCAAGCCAAAGCCCTTCAAATCCGCCACCGCCGCACCCACAGTGCCGGCTCGGGACCTCCGACCAGCCCAAAGTGCAGGAACAGCGGGCAACACCCCTTGGCGGATCAGCTCAGGCCAGCAACGAAGCGGTCAGGCCGGCGCAGGGCTGGACAGGGCGAAGAGCGTCCGCGTCTCGCGCCCGCACCCAGGAGTGACACGCAGTGAGGAGGCCGTCAGGCCCCTTCCGCATTCAGCCAGCCTCAAACGAAGCAGTCAGGCCGGCGCCGGGCCGCCCCAAGGCGGCCTACGGCCCCCCTGGGGGGCAGGGAGTGACACGAAGTGCACGACCATGGGGGCCAACCGTCCAGCCCGGCGCCGGGCCGCCCCAAGGCGGCCTGCGGCCCCCTTGGGGGGCTGAGCCCTGCGGCTCCAGGCCTGCCTGCGCAGGGCTGGACAGAGCGAAGAGCGTCCGCGTCTCGCGGCCGCACCCAGGAGTGACACGCAGTGAGGAGGCCGTCAGGCCCCTTCCGCATTCAGCCAGCCTCAAACGAAGAGGTCAGGCCGGCGCCGGGCCGCCCCAAGGCGGCCTGCGGCCCCCTTGGGGGGCAGGGAGTGACACGAAGTGCACGACCGTGGGGGCCCCACTCAATCACCACTGTAGATATCGACGTGCCGGGTCTCCGGCACAAACACCAGGCCGATGGCCAGGGTGGCCGCCGCGATCACCACCGGGTACCACAGCCCATGGAACATGTTGCCGTTCTGCGCCACCATGGCAAAGCTGATGGTGGGCAGCAGGCCGCCGAACCAACCGTTGCCCACGTGGTAGGGCAGGCTCATCGAGGTGTAGCGGATTCGGGTGGGGAACAACTCGACCAGCAGGGCCGCAATCGGCGCGTAGACCATGGTCACATAGATCACCAGCAAGGTCAGGATGAGCACGATGGTCACGTGGTCCACCTTGGCGGGGTCGGCCTGGGCCGGGTAGCCTGCGGCCTTCAGGGCCTCGCCCACCTGCTTCTTGAAGACCGTGATGGCCCGGTAGCTCTCATCGTCGAACTTGTGGTTGACCACACGCCCCACCGGGGCCGTGATGTCCTGCTCGCCAATGCGCACCCGGGCAGCGCCGCCTGCGGGCGACACCTGATTGGAATAACTCACGGCGTTCTGGGCCAGAAAGCGCTTCGCGATGTCGCAGGAGCGGTAGAAGTCGATCTCGCGGGCCACCGGGTTGCCCTGGAAGGAGCAGTCGCCCGCGGCAGCGATCACCACGATCTGGTTGCGCGCCTGAGCCGCCGCCAGGTCCGGGTTGGCGGCCTGGGTCAGCGCCTTGAACAGCGGGAAATACGTGACCGTGGCCAGCAGCAGGCCGGCCAGGATGATGGGCTTGCGCCCGATGCGGTCGGACAGCGTGCCGAACACGATGAAGAAGGGCGTGCCCAGCAGCAAGGCCACGGCGGTCAGGATGTTGGCGGTCGAGCCGTCCACCCGCAGCACATTGGTCAGGAAGAAGGGCGCGTAGAACTGCCCCGTGTACCAGACGACGGCCTGCCCGGCCACCAGGCCGAACAGGGCCAGCAGCACCACGCGCAGGTTCTTCCAGCGGCCAAAGGATTCGGTCAGCGGTGCCTTGGAGGTCTTGCCCTCGGCCTTCATCTGCTTGAAGGCGGGCGACTCGTTCATCGACAGCCGAATGAACACCGACACCCCCAGCAGCAGGATGGAGACCAGAAAGGGAATGCGCCAGCCCCAGTCGGCAAAGGCGGCCTCCCCCACCAGGCTGCGCACCCCCAGGATGACCACCAGCGACAGGAACAACCCCAGCGTGGCGGTGGTCTGGATCCAGGCCGTGTAGCCCCCTCGCCGCCCGGGCGGTGAATGTTCGGCCACGTAGGTGGCCGCGCCGCCGTACTCCCCCCCCAGGGCCAGGCCCTGCAGCATGCGCAAGGCCACCAGGATCACCGGCGCCGCCAGCCCGACCGTGGCGTACGACGGCAGGATGCCCACGATGAAGGTGGACATGCCCATGATCAGGATGGTGACCAGGAAGGTGTACTTGCGCCCGATCATGTCGCCCAGGCGCCCGAACACCAGGGCGCCAAAGGGCCGCACGATGAACCCGGCCGCAAAGGCCAGCAGGGCAAAGATGAAGGCCGAACTCGGGTCCAGCCCCGAGAAGAACTGCTGAGCAATGATGCCGGCCAGCGATCCGTACAGATAGAAGTCGTACCACTCGAAGACGGTTCCGAGTGAGGACGCGACGATGACACGGCGCTCCTCGGGCGTCATGGGTCGTGCAGAGGCTGCCATGGTTTGTCTCCGTTGGTAGGGGCCGGTGGCCCGGCCTGGGCTCTGGCAGCCACTATCAGAAGCTACTCTGACCGAACCCTGACAAACCGGCCTGGGACAAGCCCTGATGCAAGGGTAAACACGGGTCAGGGGTTTACCCGATCCCCAGGCCGCCTGTCGTTGGCTGAACGGTCGATCACATACCGCTCAGCGCGCCAGAACACCGCTGGAACCCGCATGGGGCTTGGGTTTGAGGATTTTCAGGTCTCTGCCCAGGGGCCTGCCTTATCGCTGGCTTACGTAAGCAGTTGGTCAGGGAGGCTACCCAGAATTGTTTCGTGGCCGGTGGCTTTCGGGCCACGTCCTGCATCCATTCCACCAACTGGAGAGAGACATGAGCGACCCCGTTGTCGACAAGATAAAAACCCACCCGAAGTACCTGGAACTGCGCCGCAAGCGCAATGGCCTGGGCGTTCTGCTGACCATCCTGATGCTGGTCGTCTACTACGGCTACATCGCCCTGATCGCCTTTGACAAGGCCTTTCTGGCGCAGCCCATCGGCACCGGCGTGACCACGGTGGGCGTGCCGATCGGCATGGGCGTGATCATTTTCACCATCGTCATCACGGCCATTTACGTGAAGCGCGCCAACGGTGAATTCGACCAGCTGACCAAGGACATCCTGAAGGACGCCACAAAATGAAAAAGCAACTCCAATTCGCACTGGCGGGCGCCCTGGCACTGGCGGCCAGCGGCTCGGCCCTCGCGGCCGGCGGGGACCTGGGTGAAGCCGCCAAGCAGGCCACCAACTGGACCGCCATCATCATGTTCGCCGCCTTTGTGGCGGGCACGTTGTGGATCACCAAGTGGGCGGCGGCCAAGACCAAGTCGGCATCCGACTTCTACACCGCGGGTGGCGGCATCACCGGCTTCCAGAACGGCCTGGCGATTGCGGGCGACTACATGTCGGCCGCCTCGTTCCTGGGCATCTCGGCCATGGTGATGGGCGCCGGCTATGACGGCATCATCTACTCCATCGGCTTCCTGGTGGGCTGGCCCATCATCACCTTCCTGATGGCCGAGCGCCTGCGCAACCTGGGCAAGTTCACCTTTGCCGACGTGGCTGGGTACCGCTTCCAGCAGACCCCGATCCGCGCCTTCGCGGCCTCGGGCACCCTGGTGGTGGTGGCCTTTTACCTGATCGCCCAGATGGTGGGTGCCGGCCAGCTGATCAAGCTGCTGTTCGGCCTGGACTACTGGCTGGCGGTGGTGATCGTGGGCGCGCTGATGATGGTCTACGTGCTGTTCGGTGGCATGACCGCCACCACCTGGGTGCAGATCATCAAGGCCTGCATGCTGCTGGCAGGCGTGAGCTTCATGGCCTTCATGGTGCTGGCCAAGTACGGTTTCAGCCCGGAAGCCCTGTTTGCCGAAGGCGTGAAGGTGAAAGCCGCCATCGCCGCCAACGCCGGCAAGTCGCCGGAAGAGGCGGCCAAGATCGGCCTGTCCGTCATGGGCCCGGGGGGCTTCATCAAGGACCCGATCTCGGCCATCTCCTTCGGCATGGCGCTGATGTTCGGTACTGCGGGTCTGCCCCACATCCTGATGCGCTTCTTCACCGTGCCCGATGCCAAGGAAGCCCGCAAGTCGGTGCTGTGGGCCACCACCTGGATCGGCTACTTCTACGTGCTGATCTTCATCATCGGCTTCGGCGCCATCACCCTGGTGCTGACCAACCCTGAAATGGCCGATGTGGCCAAGGGCGTGATCAAGGGCGGTGCCGGTACGGCCAACATGGCGGCCGTGCTGGTGGCCAAGTCGGTCGGCGGCGACGTGTTCTACGGCTTCATCTCGGCCGTGGCCTTCGCCACCATCCTGGCCGTGGTGGCCGGTCTGACGCTGTCGGGTGCCTCGGCCGTGTCGCATGACCTGTACGCCACCGTGTTCAAGAACGGCAAGGCCGACAGCGCCTCCGAGCTGAAGGTGTCGCGCCTGACCACCATCGCTCTGGGCATCGTCGCCGTGGTGCTGGGCATCGCCTTCGAAAAGCAGAACATCGCCTTCATGGTGTCGCTGGCCTTCGCGATTGCCGCCTCGGCCAACTTCCCGGTGCTGTTCCTGTCGGTGCTCTGGAAGGACTGCACCACCAAGGGCGCCGTGATCGGTGGCTTCCTGGGCCTGATCTCCTCGGTGGGCCTGACCATCGTGTCGCCCTCGGTGTGGGAAGCCACGCTGGGCTACCCCAAGGGCTCGGCCTGGTTCCCGTACTCGTCGCCGGCCCTGTTCTCGATGGCCATCGGCTTCTTCGGTGTGTGGCTGTTCTCGGTGCTGGACCGCAGCGCCCAGGCCACCAAGGAACGTGCCGCCTTCGCTTCGCAGCAGGTGCGCTCGGAAACCGGCCTGGGTGCCTCTGGCGCCTCGGGTCACTGAGCAGGCCATCCTGCCTGGATTGCGGGACACGCCAGCGTGTCCCGGCAGCTCCCCAAAAGAAACCGGGCCTTGGCCCGGTTTTTTCGTTGGGGGTCGGCTCTCTAGCCCTGGCCTTTCAAGGCCCGCAGCTTGATGAAGGCCAGGCCCGCCATCACCGCGTCATTGATGGCGTCGTGCGCATCGCGCAGCGGCAGCTGCAGATCGGCCATCAGGGTGGCGAAGCGCAGGTCGATGTCGGCATTGTCGTGCTGCTGGTAGGGTGGCAGCTGGCGGAACTTGTGGTCGTAGTACAGGGCCGACACCTCGATCTTGGGCTGTGGCAAAGGCTGGCCCAGCAGGGGCCGCACCACGCGGTTGAGCATGGCCACATCGAACTCCAGAAAGTAGCCCACCAGCGGGCGCGGCCCGATGAAGTGCAGCAGGCGGCGCACGGCCTCGTCGGCGGGCAGGCCTTCGGCCACGTCGCGCTCGCGCAGGCGGTGGATGCGCACGCTCTCGGCCGACACGCCGCGTTCGGGGCGCACCAGCAGCTCCAGCCGCTCGCTGGTCATGAGGCGGTCGCCCACGATGCGCACGGCCCCGATGGACACGATCTCGTCGCTGCGCACATTGAGGCCGGTGGTCTCGCAGTCGAGCGACACCCACTCATCGGGCGGCGGGTCGTCAAACAGAAAGGCAAACGACGGGTCGGCCAGACGGCGCAAGGCCCAGTCACGGCGCAGGCGCTGCAGCCAGCGCTGGGCCACAGAAGGCAGGGGCATGGTGCTCATGACAGGGCGTCCAGACGGAAACGGTGGCGCAGCTGCACCTTGAAGCGCTTGACCACGCTGAGCGAGTCCTTGAGCAGGTCGCGGTCCAGGGCGCTGAGCTGGGCAAAGTCGACCGCGCCGGTGACCGGCCGCTTCAGGTCGCTCTCGGCCAGGCCGGCTTTCAGCTTGAGGCCCATGAAGACCTGCAGGCTGTCGGTCAACTCGGCGGCCGTGTCGGCACTCAGGGCCCCCGTGCTCACCAGGGCCGCGATGCGGCCGCTGGTGCTGGTCTCGGTGATGCGGTGGGCCAGCGCCAGGCTGCGCACCCCATGCACCAGCGGAAAAATGCCTTCTTTCTTGAGGTTGAGCTGGCGCCCATCCTCCCCCAGCGAGAACAGTCGGTGCAGCCAGCCATTGGAGGATTCGCCGAAGGCGTCGAGCGCCGAGGCAAACCGGCTCAGCATGGCCTCGTTGTCCAGCGACAGGGCCTGCACCTGTTCCTGCACCCGGGTCAGCAGCTGGGCGTCACCACACACCGCGTGGGCGTCCATGAAGATGGCGAGCTTCATGAGCTTGTCGGCATCGGGCACCAGCAGCCAGTCGCGGGCGCGTTGGCTGAACTCGCTGACGCTGCCGCGCCAGTCGGGGTTGCTCAGCATGATGTGGCCCGGGCATTCGGGGTAGCCGAATCGGCTCAGGGCCGCCGAGAAACGCTCGCAGAGGGCCTGCAGATCGGCCGGCGGCACATAGCCGTCGCGCAGCACCAGGGCGTTGTCCTGATCGGTCTTGAGCAATTGCTCGCCGCGGCCCTCGCTGCCCATCACGAACAGGCAGCTGTTGGCCACCAGTTCGGGCGGCGCCAGCATGTCCCAGGCGCGTTCGAACAGCCGCAGGTTGAGCTGCTGCACCAGGCGCGCAATCAGCCCCACCCGGGTGCCGCCCCGCGACAGCAGGCCGATCATTCGGTTGATCTGGCCTGCCGCCTGCTCCAGGCCGGCCAGATCGCGGGCCTGCTCGATCTGCACCGTGATGAGGTGCGAGTGGTTGCCCAGAAAGCTGAACAGGTCCAGGGCCTCCAGGATGCCCCGCACCTCGCCGCCTTCTGCCACCACCACACGGTGCACCCGGCTGCGCAGCATCAGGGCCATGGCGTCGCCCAGCAGGTCGCCCGGGCGCACGGTGACCAGTTGGTAGCTGGCCAGCTCGCCCACGGCCAGTTGGTCGAGCGGGCGGCCGTCGAGCACGGCGCGCTGCAAGGCGGTGGCAGTGAAAATTCCCAGCCGGGGCGGGTCACTGCGGCTGTCGCGCACCAGCACGTTGGAAGTCTTTTCGGCTTGAAAACGGCGCACCACCGTGACGATGTCGGTATCGGCCTCCACCGTGGGGGCCGGCCGCACAAAGGCCTCGTCGACCCGCGCCATGGTGAGCGAGTGCAGCTCGTGACTGCCCTGGCGCTGGGCCAGGGTGCTGAGCTTGTTGCTGAGGTCGGAGAACAGCAGCGCACCAAAGGTGGCGTTCGAAGCGATCAGCTCGTTGACGGCCTGGTGCGCCAGTTGGTAGGCCACCACCTCTTCAGAGGCCACGAAACGGTGGCTGACCCGACCCGCCACCAGGCCTCGGCCATCAAAGCAGTCGTCGGGGCCGTAACTGCCGATGACCTCCTCACCATCCAGCTGGGTCACATAGCCCTTGATGATGACGAACAGGTGGGTGGGCGCAGAGCCCACCTCCAGGATGGGGGTGCCGGCGCGAAAGTAGGCCACATCGACACTGTTGCGCACCAGACGCTGCTCGTCGGGGTTCAGGCAGTCGAATGGCGAGGCCGAGAAATTGAAGGCGTTGGGCATCGCTTGTCTCCGATCAGGGGCCGCGGCGCCGAGGCGGGCTGCGGTGTTGTCGAAGGATTGTCGCGCGCCGGAACGCGTCGCGACTTGACCCAGGTTCAGCTTTGGGGGGGCGGCTTGAAACCGTTCGGCACCTGGGGCACCGTGTCCCAGTGGTCCCGCAGCCAGGGGTCGTCCTCCAGACAGGCCCGCAGCAGGGGCAAGGCGTCCAGGCCCCAGAACACGCGCCCATCGACCACCCAGGTCGGCACGCCGAAGGCGCCGACGGCCAGCGCCTCCTGGGTGTTCTGGCGCAACTGGGCCCGCACCACGTCGGCGCCCGGCTCGTGGCGCAGTGTCAGGCGCTGCTGCAAGGTCTGCAAGCGCTCGGGGTCCAGCGCATCCTGGCCGCCGTGCCAGACATGGCGCATCACTTCACGCGCCACATGGCGGCTGATGCAGCCGTCCGGGCTGGTGGCCAGGGCCAGGCCCAGCAAGGACACGGGCGAAAACGGGTGCTGGGCCGGCATCTGCAGGCCCACGCCCAGGCTGTGCCCCAGCCAGGCCACGTGGCGGTAGGTCCAGTCGCGCTTGGGGGCGATGGCAGCCGGCCCGCCGTGGCCGTAGTGCTTGACCAGGGCGCCCAACAGCACGGGCTTGTAGCTCACGTGGTAGCTCAGGCCCTGCAGGGCTTGGGGCAGTTGCTCCAGCGCCAGCCAGGCATAGGGGGACACGAAGTCGAGGTAGAAGTCGATGTGTTTCATGCTGTCCTGGGGTGGCGGGCTGGGAGGGGCTGTGCGCGGCTCAGGCCCGCGATCAGGCTTGGGGCTCGCGCACCAGGCCGCTGCGCAGCAGCACCTGGCGCCAGACGCTGCGCTTGTAGCCGTCGGAGGCGCCGCTCCAGGCGCGCAACTCGTCCAACGTGCGATAGCAACCCTGGCACAGGCTGCGGTCGGCCGTCATGCGGCACACCGAGACGCAGGGCGAAGGCACATTGTCTTCGGCCGCCATGGCGGCTTCGGCCTTGGCGGCCAGCAACTCGAGTGTGCTGCTCATGGCGCCGGGGCCTGCACCACATCGGCCACCGGGGCGCCGCCCGTGAGCGACTCCAGGTCTTGCGGGCGCAGGCGGAACACACCGTTGGGGTGCCCGGCCGCAGCCCAGACCTCTTCGAAACGGAACAGCTCGCGGTCGATCAGGGTCACCGGCGGGTTGAGGTGGCCCACCGGCGACACGCCACCGATGGCAAAGCCGGTGCTGGCCCGCACGAAATCGGCATCGGCCCGGCCGGTCTTGCCCACCAGGGCGTCGACCTTTTTCTCGTCCACCCGGCGGTCGCCCGAGGCGATCACCAGCACGGCGAGGTTGTCGCTCTTGCGCTTGAAGATGATGCTCTTGGCGATCTGGCCCACGGCCACGCCCAGGGTGTCGGCGGCCTCCTGGGCCGTGCGGCAGGACTCGCCCAGCATTTGCGGGGCATGGGGATGGCCCTTGGCCTGCAGCGCAGCGGCCACGCGCTGCACGCCATCAGGCAGGGGTTTCAATTCGGCACCACACATGGTTCTGGCTTCCTCAGGGTTCATCACGGCCAGCATTGTGCCGCTGTCGCGATGTCCAGGCAGACGCAGGGCTCAAGCCGAGCGCTTGTTGAGGATGGCCTTGCCTGCGCGCGAACCCGTGGGCCGGCCCAGGTGGCGGCTGATGAAGTCGCCTGCGTCGATCAGGGCGTCCAGGTCGATGCCGGTGGCGATGCCCATGCCGTGCAGCATGTAGACCACGTCTTCGGTGGCGACATTGCCGGTGGCGCCCTTGGCATAAGGGCAGCCGCCCAGGCCGGCCACCGAGGTGTCGTACTGCCACACCCCCATCTGCAGCGTGGCCAGGGTGTTGGCCAGGGCCTGGCCATAGGTGTCATGGAAGTGGCCCGACACATCGTCGAGCGCGTACACCTGCAGGGCGGCCTCCATGGCGCGCTGCACTTTGAGCGGCGTGCCCACGCCGATGGTGTCGGCCACGCCCACGTGCTGCACGCCGATGTCTTTCATGAGCCGGGCCACCTGGGTCACGCGCTCGGGGGCGATGTCGCCCTCGTAGGGACAGCCCACGGTGCACGAGATGGCACCCCGCACACGGATGCCGGCGGCCAGCGCCGCGGCCACCACGGGCGCGAAGCGCTCGATGCTCTCGGCGATCGAGCAGTTGATGTTGCGCTGGCTGAAGGCCTCGCTGGCCGCCCCGAACACCACGATCTCGTCGGGCTGCGACAGCACCGCCGCCTCATAGCCCTTGAGGTTGGGCGTGAGCACCGAATACTGCACCCCGGCGCGGCGCTGCAGGCCCGCCATGACCTCGGCGTTGTCGCCCATCTGGGGCACCCACTTGGGGCTGACGAAGCTGGTGACCTCGATGTGCGTGAGGCCGGCGTCCTGCAGGCGGTGCACCAGGCCGATCTTGACCTCGGCAGGCACGGGCTGCTTTTCGTTCTGCAGACCGTCACGGGGTCCGACCTCGACCAGTTTGACGTGGGTGGGCAGTGTCATGGGGGTGTCTCCGGAGATGCTTACGCGCCGGCCTCAGTAGCCGCGCTCGGGGTTGACCACGCCGGCGATGGCGTCCAGCGACGCGCCGGCCTGCAGCGCCCGGATCTTGCCGGCGATCTGGGCGATGCTCTCTTCGCGCAGGGTGCGGGCCGAGGTGTGGGGTGTGACCGTGATCTGCGGGTGCTGCCAGAAAGCATGGCCGGCGGGCAGCGGCTCGGTGCGGAACACGTCCAGCGTGGCGCCGGCGACCTGGCCACTGGCCAGGGCGTCCAGCAGATCGGCCTCGACCAGGTGCGCGCCGCGCGCCACGTTGATGACATAGGCCCCCGGGGCCAGGGCCGCCAGGGTGTTGCGGTCGATGATGTTCTCGGTCTCGGGGGTGAGGGGCAGCAGGCAGACCAGCACGCGGGTGCCGCGCAGAAAGGCCTGGAAGCCCTCGCCGCCCACCGGCCCCGAGAAGCACTCGATGCCCTCGACCTGTTTGGCACTGCGGCTGTAGCCCCGCACCGGAAACTCGAACAGGCGCAAGGCCTGGGCCACCCGCTGGCCCAGCACGCCCAGGCCCATCACGCCGACGGTGAAGTCGCTGCGCAGGCGGGGCTTGCGGTACGACCACTTGCCCTGGGCCACATCGGCCTCATAGCCATCGAGCTCGCGGAAATGCCGGATCACGGCATGGGCCACGAACTCGGCCATCTGCACCGACATGCCGGCGTCGTCCAGGCGCACCACGGGCACCCCGGCGGGCAGGCGGCTTTTCATCAGGGCATCGACGCCCGCGCCGATGTTGAAGATCGCGCGCAGGCCGGCCTGCTGGTCCAGAAAGGCCTGGGGCGGCGCCCAGACCACCGCGTAGTCGGCTGGCGCAGCGCCGGCTTGCCAGACGGAAACCCGGGCATCGGGAAAAGCAGCGGACAAGCCGGCCTGCCAGGGCTCGGGCTTGGTGTCGGTGAGGCAGAGGGTGATGTTCATGGTGCAGCAGTCTGCCATCGCGCAGGGTGGCCTGCAGTCACGCGCCGGTCAGGCGGGCACCTTGGCCACGGCCGCCACCTCGAGGCGCAGCAGCTCGGCGCCGTCGCTGACCTGGTCGCCCGGGGCATAGAGCAGCTCTTGCACCGTGCCGTCGGCAGGCGCGGCAATGGTGTGCTCCATCTTCATGGCCTCCATCACCGCCAGGGGCTGGCCCTTGCGCACCACATCGCCCACCTTGACGGCAAAGGACACCACCTTGCCCGGCATGGGCGCCGTGAGGCGACCGCCCTCGCCCTGGCTGTCACCCGCGTGGGCCAGCAGGTCGATCACGGTGATCTGCGAGGCGCCGGCCGCCGCAAACACATGGGCCACCTCGCCCAGCACATCAACCTGCACGCCCAGGCGATGGCCCTGGAACTCCAGCAGCAGACCCGGCTCGGCGTGGCGCCAGCTCAAGGGGCCGGCGGCTTCGCCGATGGCCAGTTGCAGTTGGCCGTCATGCCCATAGGTGAGACGCGCCTCGCAGCGCTCGCCATGGAACTCGAAGGCAAAGCGGCGCACGGTCTCGCCGTGCGAGCGCCAGCCGTCGCGGCGGCTGAAGGGGTCGGCACCGGCCAGGGCCTGTTCGGCCGCGAGGGTCTGGGCCACCACGGCGGCCGCCACCAGGGGCAGGCCCAGCACCTCTTGCTGGAACAGCACGGCCTGCTCGCGCTGGATCAGCGCCGTGTCGAGCTGGGCCCCGGCAAACGAGGGGCTGCGCACCACATGGCGCAGGAACTGCACGTTCGTGGCCAGGCCCACGATGTGGGTCTGGGCCAGCGCGGTGTCGAGCCGCGCCAACGCCTCTTCGCGGGTGGCCCCGTGCACGATGAGCTTGGCCACCATGGAGTCGTAGAACGGGCTGATGGCATCGCCCTGGCGCACGCCATCGTCGATGCGCACCGTGCCGCGCTCGAAGCTGGTGCTGGCAGGCTTGCGGTAGATGTCGAGTCGGCCGGTGGCGGGCAGGAACTGGTTGTCGGGGTTCTCGGCACAGATGCGGGCCTCGATCGCATGGCCGTGGATGCGCAGGTCGGCCTGCCGCAAGGGCAGCGGCTCGCCGCTGGCCACGCGCAGTTGCCACTCGACCAGGTCCAGGCCGGTGATGGCCTCGGTGACCGGGTGCTCCACCTGAAGCCGGGTGTTCATCTCCATGAAGAAGAAGTTCATGCTGCCGTCGGCGCGCTGCTCGACGATGAACTCGACCGTGCCGGCACCCACGTACTGCACGGCCTGGGCGGCGGCCACCGCGGCGGCCCCCATCTGCTGGCGCATGCTCTCGGTCAGGCCCGGGGCCGGGGCTTCTTCAAGCACCTTCTGGTGGCGACGCTGCACCGAGCAATCCCGCTCGAACAGGTACACGCACTGGCCATGGGTGTCGCCAAAGACCTGGATCTCGATGTGGCGCGGGCGCTGCACGTATTTCTCGATCAGCACGGCGTCATCGCCGAAGCTGTTGATGGCTTCGCGCTGGCACGAGGCCAGGGCTGCCGCAAAGTCTTCGGCCCGGTCGACCGCGCGCATGCCCTTGCCGCCACCGCCGGCGCTGGCCTTGATCAGCACCGGGTAGCCGATGCGGTCAGCCTCGCGCTGCAGCAGTTCGGGGTTCTGGTCGGCACCGTGGTAGCCGGGCACCAAGGGCACGCCGGCCTTTTCCATCAGTTGCTTGGACTCGGCCTTGAGGCCCATGGCCTTGATGGCCGAGGCCGGCGGGCCGATGAAGACCAGGCCGGCGGCCGCGCAGGCCTGGGCAAAGTCTTCGTTCTCGCTGAGAAAGCCATAGCCCGGGTGGATGGCCTCGGCCCCGGTGGCGCGGGCGGCCTCGAGGATGCGCTCCCAGCGCAGGTAGCTGTCCTTGGGGGCGCTGCCGCCCACATGCACGGCCTCGTCACAGGCGGCCACATGCTTGGCCTGGGCATCGGCATCGGAGTAGACCGCCACGGTCTTGATGCCCATGCGGCGGGCCGTCGAGGCGACGCGGCAGGCTATTTCGCCGCGGTTTGCAATGAGGATTTTTTTAAACATA
>Ga0209913_1000305_pt1 | contig 45813 bp, 43 predicted proteins | sample PersoiDNA2013203_FD_185805 | JGI IMG/M metagenome (GOLD analysis project Ga0209913, IMG submission 185805) | Permafrost soil microbial communities from the Arctic, to analyse light accelerated degradation of dissolved organic matter (DOM) -... | ecosystem: Environmental > Terrestrial > Soil >...
CGCTACGTCGCCACCCGTCACGACCACGACCACCAACACCACGAACAACACCACCACCACGACGACAAATCAAAATCATTACACCTACGAGGGCGCGAACATCACGACCAACAACGTGACGACCATTCGTCAGGCTCGGCTCATGATTAACGGTCTAGAGGGTATTCCCGGCTCTGGCAAGTCTTACGAGGCGGTGGTTTATCACGTGCTGCATGCGCTCAAGCGTAGGCGTCTTGTCATCACGAATTTGCCGCTCGATCTTGAAGCCTTCGCGGCTATTGATCCCGATTGGTTGCACCTGATCGAGATCAGGACCAAGCCCATGCCAGTTCGGGGCACTTGGGACGCTGAGCGGGTGCCCGCGTTTCAATTGTTCGCCCCTGGTGAGCAAGCGCCTGAGCCGGGGCCGTTGCTGCCCCCGCTGGACTGAGCGTGCGTCTTACGCACCTGGGTCGCTCAAAGAACTCACGGCGCAGCACAACCTTGACAACTGAGCCGACTGGGGAATTCTCGTCCAGCCCTATCCCAACGACTGCCAGAACGATCCGTCGTCATAAGCCGTGCTATCAGCGCATTAGACGTAGCAACCGGCTCGCCGGCTGCAAGGCGGTAGCAGCACTTGGATCACCTCTGGAGCAGACTGAGCCCATGTCAGGACCCGAAGGCCAAGCTAGAGGCGTCAGGACCTGCCTGAGGCCTGTACGGCTCCCTGCCCTGCTCTGCCCGGTTGGACGATCAATGCGGCCAACATCAACCCTTCTTCCAGTGGCGTGTGTCAGCTGCGCCTTTACTGGGATCAATTCGAACGGGCTGGTAATAAAAGCTCACGGACAACCAAGGTACGTGCATATTTAGCCCCACCCCTTTTTGCATCGATTGGGGCGGGACACGGCGCTACGGTAGCCCAAGTGGTTGCCGAATTTAGGATGTGACAAATGAGGTGGTCGGCCAGACTGCTGCAGACACCCCAAATGGATATGTGTGTGCAACCGGAAAGCAGCAAATATGCATTTGCATGAATGCGAAAAAAGAGGGGGTAGTTCAGAACTACCCCCTCTTTTTATCTGCTCTACTATTCGGGCCTGGTGAAAACGATGACGCAATGAGTTGTTGTTACGAGTCCCATAGGGACTCATGTACGCTGTGGCGTGTTACTTAGTTAAGAAGTCCGTAATCAGCTTTGCCAGAGCCTCATGTTTCTCAATCGGCAACGCTCCTGATTCGAATTCAACGACCGCCCTGCCCTTCACTCCGGGCTTTAGCGTAGCCACCCTCTTTCCGCGGGCTGATATTTCAATCTCCTTTTGAATTGGCTTGTCGCCTTTTCCGATCAACCGCGCAAAAACTTCTGTAGCAACTTTTCCATTCCGATCTTTTTTGATCTCCCTCGCTATTGCTAAAACACCATCGGGATTACGCTGCAAGGCATCAGTCAACGGCTTAGCCCAGCGGACTTGTAAGTCGAGTGGACTCGCGAATGCGCTGACAACATCTTTTGGAAGTTTGGCCAACTGGACCGATCGGCTCGCGTCTGAAAGATTGACGCCCAAAGATTCAACCAATTTCCGAATACTCGAATACAAGCCTTTCTTTAAAGCATCGTCATACATACGCCCCTGCTCCCAGGCACTCAGGTTTTTTCGACCACGATTTTCGCGATCCATTGTTTCAAACAGCGTCTTGTCGTCCATGTCTTCGACAACAATAGCATTCACAAGCAACCCAAGCTCTAGACACGCCTGATGACGTCGATGTCCAAAAACGATTTCGTGTTTGGATGTTTGACCGTCAAACAGTCCCTTCACTAACCTCACTTTAATCGGCTGGACATTGCCGCCTGAATTTTCAATTTCTGCCTTTAACGCTAAAAACTCTGAGGTTGTGAACTCGGCTTCGATGCGATTTGCCCATTGACTCCGATGCACTAACTTCGGATCCAGTGACCTAACCAATGTTGCGCCATCGAACTCTGCAAGTTTTTTATTGGCTTGTTCAAGTTCCGTCTGAGCGCTCAAAAGTTCGTTTGAGACTTCAGTCTTACCAGTCATGGAATCCATGAAAACACCAACACCAGTATATTTTTTTGGTGCTTCACGTGGCGCGTTTGGAGTTTCAGACTTACTTGTCCCGAGAGGTGTTTGACCGTCAAACACCTTGGGGCGCGGCTTGTACCCAGACATATCGATGCCAGCGGTTTTCTCTGCAGCTTTTTTTGCCATGGTTTAACTCCTTAAGCCGCGAGGTGACGGCGCCAAGTGGCGCGAATAATTTCTTCCAACTGCTCAGTCACCCTGTCATATGCATCTAGGGCCCTTTTGTACGTCCTCTGGCTGCCCTCATATTTACCCACATCGTACACAGTCCCAAACTCTGCAGAACTAGATGAAGCCACCGTTGTTTTTGGAATTTCAGCAGACAAGACTTTGCCCTCATACGTTTTGTTGATCCAGTCTTTAACGACTGATGAAGTCGAGTCCTGAGTGTCAACACGAGTCAGTAAAACACGCACAAAATCGAAATCTTTTGATACGCTGCGCTGCACAACAAGTTGTCCAGTTAAGTCTGAAAACAGTCGCCAAAACTGCGCAGCCGATGCGGCATCAAGAGCATTTGGAGGTAGTGGCATCAAAATGCCGTCGCTTGCCATCAACGCATTGATAGTGACGTACGAGAGGGCAGGGGGGGTGTCAATGATGATCACGTCGTAGCGATCTCTAACGTCGTCCAGCGCGACATTCAATACATTCCAAAATTCAAACCCGTCCTCTCTCATCTGTCGGGCCGGAAGTCCGAACTCGGCCGCGAAGAGCAAGGGAGCGGCACAAACCAAATCGATACCACTCCAATACGTAGATTGGATAGCGGACGCAATGCTGGATTCAAGACCAAGGCAAACTGGAAGAATCGTTTGCGATTCCTCGACCTCTGTGTCTGGAAGGATGCCGAAGAGGGTGGTCAGTGAACCCTGTGGATCGCAGTCAATGAGGAGAACCCTGTGGCCCTTGAGAGACAGGCCTTGTGCCAATGTCATTGCTGTCGTAGTCTTGCCGACGCCCCCCTTAAAATTCGCAACGGCGATGCATACGGCCTCAGCGCCTTTCGGCCGCAAGTACTTCGCACGGTACTCTCGGACCCAAGGCAAGATCTCAGCAAGACTAAACTCTCGGCGATTGCCGCTTGCGTTTATTGCCCCGACGGGCAAGTCAGCCTTCCCAATCCTGTAAACGACTTGATTGCGTTCTATTTCGCAAAGGTCAGCAAGTTGAGTTGCGTTATAGGTTGGCGGTGCTTTGCGATTCTCTGGAGCCAGAAGAGCTCCACGGACTTCGGTCATCATGTAGCTTGCGCGATCAGCCTGTTCCATGATGTCGGCGAGCGACTCTGGTTTTAATTTTAATTCTTGTTTCATTAACATTAATGACAAAGTGTCGGGGTGTTGAGATTTTGTAATTGTGCTACCGTTCTTCAGCTTAAACAATAAATTAATCAAATGCTGTTGAAAAAGATCCACAATCTGAATAATTTCAGTTCGCTGGAAGCGTTGCAGTTCAATTTCCCTGGTATTTTTTATTAAAGATCAGCCTTGTTTTTTATAAAGTTCTTTAATTTCTCTAAGTCCTTTAAAACCTTTAGGCAACGAATTTCTCAATGATGACAAGGAGTTACGTGCTAATACGTGAGGTTATTTGGGAATGAACGTGAGCCGCTGTAGGAGTGAAGGTGAGCGTTTGTGTGGGTGATTGTGAGTAGCTTTGGGAGCTAAGGTGAGTGGATATGTGACTCAGTTGGGCAGGCTTCAGAACGTGCATTCAATTCCCATATCCACTCATGTATGAGCCAATGGCTGCCGAAATGAGCCCTGAAACCGGCTTCCCGGCTTGTTTGGTGACCTCCATGACCTTAGATGCATCACGCGCCCCAAAAGTTGGGGGCACCGGTGTTGTGCATATGGGAAACACGTGAGAAGTTATGGGAGTCATCCAACAAAAAAATCCTCAAAGACCGGACGAAGGACACACTAGTCCACTGGCAGCAAGAACAAATCCTTTAAACGCCAGCCTGGTCGTATGACCACTTCTTCGAATGAGGGGGGTGGCGTAACTGGTATCGCATTCGTGAGATGTTATGGGAGTCGCCAGAAACAGTTCATACGTGAGATTAATTAATACTTTAAGTTCACAGTTCTTGTTATCATTCCAGCATGGCAGAACAAGTCGGACTTTTTCCATCAAACCCCGTCGACGACGAGTATCTGCTTAAGCACGTAAACGCTGTTGCTCTGATGCCTATTCGGGGAGGTCGGCGAATAACGATGCTTGGACGCCGGCTATTTAACGTTCTTCTTCATCGCGCACAAGAGGACGGAGAGCTCGAAGAATATCAGGCTCGGTTGCATGAAATCCTAGGTGACTCGGAATACAACAGCAGCAATACTGCCCCAATTCGGAAGAGTCTTCTTGAGCTGATGTCCACTACTGTTGAATGGCAAAGTCCGTCAACTAGCGAAATTGAAACTTGGGAAGCGTGTGTTCTGTTGAGTGGAGCAGGCACGCGGAAGGACAAAAAAACAGGAGCGGTGACTGTTTTCTGGCGCTACGACTCTAAGGTTCGTGAGCAGCTCTTAAGTCCTGATCGTTACGCTCGCCTTTCGCTTGAGGCAATTACTCAGCTATCGACTCATGCCTCGATGGCACTGTACGAAATTTGTGCAAGGTACGTGGACAATCCGGGCCACAAGACTGCACGCCAACATTGGCGCTGGTGGAAGCCAGTCTTGACCGGCATCGCAGGCGACGATACCAAGGCCGAATACCGCTTCTTTAAGCGCGACGTCATCAACAAAGCAATCGCCGAAATCAATTCACTTACAAATCTCGAGGTCAAGGGGCCCATTGAGTACAAAGAGCGCGATAACAAGACAATCTCTGACATTCAGTTCGAAGTGCGCCTCAAGGGCCGTACTTATGCGCGAGAGCAACCAAAGCCGCTCGAAAACATTGCTTTTAATGACCTGCCAGTCATAGGCAGAGCAATCAATGCTGGCGTCAAACAGCTTGAGGTGGAGGTCCTCCTTCGAAAGTACGGTCCAGAACGATTGACTGCGGCCGTCGGCGAGCTCGAGAAACGGTTGGCGATGCCAAGTGAAAAGGTTGGGCACGTGCTCAAGCCTGGTGGTTGGCTTAGAGCGCATCTGGACCGGGCGGAGAAGTTGGTATCAGAACAGCCGGCCCACGCGAATACGCAGCTGACTCAAGCAGAGATAGAAAAGCACCGTGCTGCATGGACAGACGAGTGGCTTAGTCGTCGAAGGGACGACATACAAAAAGGATTCCAGGAACTCGGTGAAGCAAGCCAGCAGGAGCTCCTGGAGCAATTCCGGCAGGAATTGAAAACCACATCGCAGCCGCAATTTTTGAAGAGATTTGACAGTTCAGGATGGCAGCATCGGATGGTGAGAGGAGTTTTTACGAAGTTTTTGGGAATTAGAACAATTGGCGAGGATTGGGACAAGCCAACTACAGACGATATTCTTGGAATTGCGGCGGAACTCGCGACTGCAAAAGTGCAGGTACCCAATTGATCGTCGAAAACAGACAGAATTCGAACTATCAGGAGCTCTGTATTGATAGCAATGAATTCATTGTTGCAAAAGACAAAACCTGATAGTTCGTTTACGATTCCCTGATGGAAACAAGCCCCAACCCAGCTGATACATCCCTCCCGGACTCGTTCTTCGGCGCTTGGGCTTCGTCAAGGACTTCAGTGAGCCGAGGCCTATCTGAACCCACCGAAGCCGTGCAGCGGGCCATGTGGACGGCATTCAGTACCTGGTGCATCCGTAACAACATTGATGCAGCAAAACTCACGGCAATCGAGCTCGGCAAATACCTGCGGTCCCGTGAAGGCTCCGCGCCGGCATCGGAACTGACATCGCGCTACGCATGGCGTTTGATCACCTTGATTGACCGCGTACTGAATTTTTCGGCGTCGAGGCAGGGCAGGGCGCCGAACCGGGCAGCTGCTGAACTCTTGGAGTCTGATCCTGAACTAAAGCATGCCAATTCAGAGTCTATGGAACCGCTGCCGGATTATTTGTCAGACTCGCAAGATCGGACTCTGGTGTCATTTCTGGAAGCTTCGGTGCCGAAAGACTCCAGTCCGGATGCGCTGTGGCAGACCATCCGAAATCGGACTGGCGTTGCCTTGCAGCGCGGCGCCGGACTCACGCCGCTCGAGATCCGGATGCTCAAGGTGTCATCGGTATTCATGGATCTGGATGCAACCAGGGGTGCGTGGAAGGTCAGGGCGCCGACAACGGGTTCCGTGCAGGCGCATGACGCCCCGGTGGCCAGGTGGGCCCGGCCGTTGCTGACTTACTGGATGCAATTGAGGACCGAACTCAGGATTCCCGGCGACTGGCTGCTGCCGTCTACGAAGTCGGGCAAGCCCTGGGGGAAAACGGCGCAGTTTGATTCCGTGGCGGACGTTTTTGAGTCCGCGGGACTCAGCGGACTCAAGGGTGGCAGTTACCGGCTGCGCCACACGTTTGCGGTGCGGCAACTTGCGCGACCGGAATGCACGGAAGAAAAGGTTGCGCAATGGATGGGCATCGATGCCAAGGAGATGAGCCGGTACCGGGGAATCTTGATGGCGCCGGTGGATGTGGTGTAGATCAAAGATGAAATCTGATGAAAAATAGACTGAAGTGGATAGTTGTTGCCTTGGTGCTGGCTGTGCAAGGTGCGTGGGCGGACGCGGGAACATCGTATCCGCCCGAGTTGAAACCAGAGCCATACGAGGCTCAAGCGGCCCATTTAGCGGCGGAATTGCTGTCCCGGTATCACTACAAGAAGGTGCCGATTGATGACGCCTTGTCGGGAAAGATATTCGATCAATACCTGAAGGTTCTTGATCCAGAGAAACTTTTCTTCGCTCAATCCGATATTGACAATCTCTCACGCGATCGAACCAAGCTCGGCGTGGACATTCTTAAGGAAGATCTTAGCGTTCCGTTTCAGATGTTTAATCTTTACGAGCATCGTGTAGCCGAACGTATTGACTACGCCCGCGCCTTGCTCAAAAAGGGTTTTGATTTTCAGAAGGTCGAAAGTTATCAAATTGCGCGAGACAAGGCCGCGTGGGCGCAATCCGAATCAGAAATACGCGAACTGTGGAGAAAGCGGGTCAAGAACGACTGGCTCAGGCTCAAGCTTGCTGGCAATGATGACCAAAAGAGTGTCAAAGTACTCGATAAGCGTTATAGCAGTCTTCTCAAGGCCTTGGGCCGACTCAAGAGCGGGGACGCTTTTCAGACCTATATGAATGCCTACACGATGGCAATCGATCCCCACACCAACTACCTGGGACCACGGGCGGCGGAGGATTTTGACGTGTCAATGAGGCTCTCGCTGGTCGGAATTGGTGCCGTGCTAGCCGAAATTGATGCCTATACGACCATACGAGAACTGGTGCCTGGAGGCCCGGCCGGGCTCTCTGGGCAACTAAAGATCGGGGACCGCATTGTCGGCGTGGCTCAGGGCGAAGCTGGCGCCATAGCCGATGTTCTGGGGTGGCGCCTGGACGACATCGTAGCAAAGATTCGCGGCACAGCGGACTCGGTCGTCCGCCTTGACGTGCTCCCGGCAGACGCTGGCGCGGATGGCAAACACAAACTAGTTTCCCTCACGCGCAAAAGAATCAGTCTGGCCGAGCAGAGCGCCAAGTCGTCCATTGAGTCGGTGGTGCAGGGGAAGGCTACGCGGCGCATCGGGGTGATAACCCTTCCGTCCTTTTACGAGGATTTTGCGGCCAGACAAAATGATGTTAAGGATTACAAAAGCGCGACCCGTGACGTCGCTCGACTTCTGTCAGAGTTGAAAAAGGAGAAGGTCGACGGCGTGCTCATCGACTTGCGCAACAACGGGGGCGGTTCATTGGTGGAAGCCGTTGAGCTCACTGGTTTGTTTATTGACAAGGGGCCAGTGGTACAGCAGCGCAACACAAAAGGCGAGATCTCGGTGGAAAGTGACACCCAGGCCGGCGTTGCGTGGGATGGACCGCTGGGTGTCCTGATCAACCGGGCTTCGGCCTCGGCATCGGAGATTTTTGCCGCCGCGATCCAAGATTATGGTCGCGGCCTGATTGTGGGGGAACCCAGTTTCGGCAAAGGCACGGTGCAAAGCGTGATCGATCTCGATCAAGCCGTCAAAAACACCAAGCCGCGCCTTGGTGAGTTGAAGCTGACCATTGCCCAGTTCTTTCGCATCAACGGCGGCACTACGCAATTGCGCGGTGTCACGCCCGATATCCTTTTCCCTGCCGTTTTCGATGCGCAGGATTTTGGAGAGTCGAGCTTTGACAATGCACTGCCCTGGGTCCAGATCAAGGCGGCAGACTATTCGCCAGCGGGTGACTTGAAAGGTTTGCTTCCCCGTCTTTTGGCACTGCATGAGGCCCGTGTGAAAAACGACAAGGACTTCCAGTACTTGCTCCAAGACCTCGCAGAATTAAAACTTCAGCGAAGCAAAAACCTGATCTCACTGAACGAGGTCGATCGCCGCAAGGAGCGCGACGCGAACGAGGCCCGTCGTCTGTCCCGCGATTCACAGGGAGATAACGCCAGAGTCGCTCAGTCTGGTGCGGCGGGCAAGGCGGGCGTCTCTCGGGATGACGGTCTGCAGGTCAATGAACGTAATCTGGCCAAAGAGCTGGCGGCAGAAAAGGAGCAGAAAGAGGCTAAAGACGTTTTCTTGATCGAAGCCGCCCACATACTTGCGGACGAAGTGGATATGCTGAAAACTGGCGCTACTGAATCAAAATTCCAATCGGTAGTGCGTCGGGTGGTGTCGCATTAGCCGCTGACGAGCGCACTTCGGGCTGGGACGAATGCCGGTCCCTCAGACAGGACGGATTTGTCCTGCCAACGCGTAAAACTGGTCGGCAAACGACATCTCGTTGCAGCCCTTCAGCATGAGCTGCCCCTTTCGAATCATGTGCATCAACTCGATGCCGGCCAGCACACATTTGGCAGCTTGAAATGACTTGAAGTTGAGCATATTTTTAACACTCCCTTGCTCCACGCGGAGTTTGCTCATCGACGGCTTTTCACTGAAATAAGCTCATGAACCAAAACCGGCTTGATCCATGCCGACGGGTTGAGCCCCGACACCGTTTTACCGCTATGTGCGCTGGCGCACAGTATGAGTGAGGCCATGGCTCTATCCTCATACTTGGCAATTGGCCAAATTCACGGAGATCATTATGATTCGAACAAGGCGCGACGTGCACCAAGTGCTGCTGGCGACTGCGGCAACACTTCTTCTGGGCACCATCGGAAGTCAGTCGCTGGCGGCAACTGCGGAAGATCTTGACAAGGATGCGGCGCAGTCGCTACAGACCTTGTACAAGACCAATCCGACTGCGGAGGTTATTGCCAAGAAAGCGAAAGCCATTCTTGTTTTCCCGAAAATCATCAAGGCTGGACTCGTTTTCGGTGGCAGTTATGGCGAAGGTGTGCTCATGAAGGACTCGCATGTCACCGAGTATTTCAACTCGGTGTCCGCATCTTGGGGCTGGCAGGCGGGGGCCGAGTCGTATGCGTACGTCGTCTTTCTGATGAGCGACAAGGCTGTGAATTACCTTGCCAAGTCCAAGGGCTGGGAATTCGGAGTCGGGCCGACCGTGGTGGTGGTGAACGAGGGCAAGGCCAAAAACCTGTCGACCTCCACGCTGAAGGACGATGCCTATGCCTTCATTTCCGACCAGCAAGGATTGATGGCGAGCTTGAGCATCGAAGGCACGAAGATCAGTCGCATCAAGCGCTGACTCGGCGCTTTGTGATCGATCCAGGGTGGCGTTGTTGCACGAATCACGGTGCGGGCGAGCTTACCCCAACTCTAATGCGGCTTATGCCGCCAGGGCTGAAGTGCGGACGGAATTCGGGCGGGTTCTGTTGCAATAAGCGTAAACGACAATCCGGTCATGCTTGATTTCCGTATAATTCTAATTTGCATTAGAAACTGAATTTAAAATCCAATCCCACCCTGCGATGGATTTAACCACCTCTTGAGACTGTTCAAGGTGGCGCAATCCTTTGAGAAGTTGCGCCTCCAAGGCGTCCATGCTGTCAAAGGCTTGGTTGTGGAAGTACTTCTCCCGCAACTCATCCCAGATGTGCTCTTGTGGATTGAGCTCTGGCGAGTACGGCGGCAAGAAGTGCAGCCGCAGGTTCTCGGGCAAGGCAAAGGCCTTGCTCTTGTGCCAACCTGCGCCATCGACCACCATGACAATGTTTTCCTCAGGGTAGCGCTTGCCAATTTCGGTGATGAATAGTTGCATGCACTCTGTGTTGACCAGGGGCAGCACCAATGAATCGAATTTCCCGTCTGCGGGGGAGACTGCGCCGTAGGCATAGGTGTACTGGTAGGTCAGCATGGCCTTGACCATGGGCCGCATGGGACGACGTGCCCAGCAATAGCGAGTGTCGCTGATCCGTCCAAATCTAGCCTCATCCTGAAACATCAGGCGCATGGGTTTGACGTTGGCAAAGCTCTTTACGATCTCGTCCAAAACGCCGGGGAGTTTTTTTCCAGTCCTCCCGTGTCTCGGGATCTCCCTGCGGATGATGCGTGTCGGGAGCAAGCTTGCGCCAGCCATGACGCGCCAGCATGCGGTACACACTGGAGAGTGCCAGAGTTTTGCCCAGTTTGGCTTCGATGGCTGGTTTGATTCGGGGGATGACGACCACGCCGCCTGTGGCCGCGTCGGGTAAAACCTCATCCAGAATTTGACGCTCACGTTCCAGATCGGTGTTGGCCCTGTTGCGCAACTGGCGCTTGCTACGAGGAGCCGTCATCTCGCCCGCCGCCACCTTGCCAAAGCGTGTGCGCATGGTGCAGGTGGCACCACTGGAGCGACCAATGGCCAATGCGGTCTGCTCGATGCTCAGCCCCAACTCCAAGGGCAGCAAAACCGACTGCGCCAGGCGCAAATCATCGGCTGTACGCGCCGTTTTCAAAAGCTTGCGCGCGGCCTCAATATGCTGCGCACCACTTGCAGTTCTGGACATGATTGAGTCTCCTTGAAATCAAGTCCATATTATTCACGTTTTTAATGCAAATTGGAATAAGTTCGATCAACAGCGCCTTGCGCAAGGTGCTCATTCGCTTCCACTATCCGCTGGAAGTGATGATCACTTGCGTGCGCTGGTATGTGGCCTATCCGTTAAGCCTGCGCCATGTGGAGGAAATGATGCAGGAGCGCGCTGTATTTGTCGACCACACCACGGTGCATCGCTGGGCAATCAAAATGTTGCCAGTGTTGGCCGCCGTTTTCCGGAGGCGCAAACGACCAGTTGGCTGAGCTGGCGGATGGACGAGACTTACATCAAAGTGGCCGGTCAGTGGAAGTACCTTTACCGCGCCGTTGCTCGCACTGGCGATACGGTTGACTTCCTTCTCACTGCCAAGCGTGATTTAGCCGCTGCGCGGCGCTTTTTGGAGCGCGCCATCAACCTGCATGACTTGCCCGAGAAGATCACAATCGACAAGAGTGGGGCAAACACAGCGGCCATTGAGCGCGTCCAGGCTGACGCTTACGCTCAGATCCAACTGCGCCAATGTAAATATTTGAACAACATCGTCGAGCAGGACCATCGGGCGATCAAAAGGATCACACGACCAATGTTGGGGTTCAAGTCATTCTGGAGCGGTCGAATCATCATCGCCGGGATCGAAACGATGCACATGATCAAGAAGGGGCAGATGAACTGTCCCGCCGGATCAGCTACGTCCGCAGCAGACCAGTTCTATGGATTGGCCTTCTGATCAGATGAGCGTCAACGTGCCTTTTCGCAACCGCCAATCCTTAATGCAACAAAACCCCATCATGAGCATCAGCGGCATTTCTTCTCCTAGTTACGTTGCTCCAGCACCGTTAACTCAAGGCGCTCAATCATCGTCACAGGTTAGCGGCGCCTCGGACCCGGATGGTGACGGCCATGGAGGAGGAAAACGCGCGCATAAGTCGCATGGCGCGGGTGGGCAAATGCAGAGCGCTTTGATGCAGGCACTTCAAAGCATGGGTTTATCGATGCCGCAACAAACCAGTGGCACCACGGCAACTTCCAGCACGTCATCAACAACCGCTACCAGCGCAATAGCAGCAGCAGCTGGCACGACGACGAACCCAACAACCGGGGCAACCGACAGCGATAGGGATTCTGATGGCTCCACCTCCGCCACAAATAGTGTCAAGAAGGACATCGGTCAATTTATGCACGCGCTCTTCCAAGCGGTGAAGGGAGAATCAGCGTCAGGCACGGCAAGTACAGCATCCTCATCGACGGACCCCAAAGCAAACTTTGCAGCGGGTTTGTCAGCTCTGATTTCCCAGGTCAGCAGTGGTGCCGCTCCAGCAGATTTGCAGAGTGCTTTTGCCAAGGTAGCCGCAGATATGCAACAGACTGGTTCCTCGGCGGCCGGCACTACGTCAACGGGCTCAAGCTCATCCTCTTCCAGTCCTCAAGCGACGCTGCAAGCATTGCTCACGCAAATGCAGCAAAACCTCGGCTATGGCGCTTCAAGCACTACTGCGGCTATTGGCAATTTGCTAAGTACGCAAGCCTGATAGAAACCAATCCAACAACGTCTTCGCTACCTAAACAGGTGGACATGGGCGATTCAGAAGACGCGCTTGCACCGCCTCACTGGTGAGTTCACGCAGGGCGTCAGCGGCAATCCAGCGCGCTGACTTGAAACCCTGCTGCTGAATGCGCCGAGCGGAATCGATGGCGGCCGCGTTGAGTGCGAGATTGCGCTTGCCGATGTTGCGCAGCGCCCAGTTCACGGCTTTCTTTACAAAGTTGCGCTCGTCTCCAGCTGCCGCCTCAATGAATGGCAGCATGGCGACAAAGCTTTCGTCGCTGGCTTGTCTGTCATGCACTACCAGCGTGGCCAGCAGAGCAAAGGCCGCCCGTCGTACAAACTCTGCGCTGCTTCCTGCCCACTCGGGTACCTTGCTCCAAGCCACGGCGAAGCCAAAAAGCCACTGCCGCAGACTTGGTCGCAAACGTCCCAAGACGCAAAGCTCGCAGTCCAGTCGTCCATCTGGCGCGACGTCAGCTCAGCAGGCTCGGCCACCATGCCCGCCACGATGCGGGCGTCCGGTCTGCCGGTATCCCACAGCGCGAGCGCCAGTGCATGGTCATGTCCCAGGGTTTTGCCGATGTGTCGCATGGCTGGCATCGACAGGCCCAGCCGTCCCTCAGGGTTGATGCCAAAACGTGCCATACCAGCCAGTTCGGCTGGACGGGCGTCCTTTTGCAGCAAGGCGAGGGCATCTTGGAGGCGACTCATGTTGGTACTACTTTACTGCCAATAACCGGGTTCATGGGTCACAGGCCCATGTGCAAAAATGCCTGGTCCGCTTAAAACCAGGCCCCCTAGATAGATGGCAAACACGATAAATACAGGTTCCAGTGCTGAAGCCATGCTCAAGCACCGAGGAATTCACCAACCGGCCTAAGGTCTTCAATCCGGTCGCAAATAGCCTTGATGACCACCAGGATCGGAACCCCTAGCAAAAGTCCCCATATGCCCCAGAGCCAACCCCAGGCCAGTACGCCGACGAAGATGGCAACCGGATTCATCTTGTTGGTGCGACTCGTCAGCCAAGGTGTCAGCAGGAAAGCTTCGATCGAATGAATCACCAGGGAAGTTCCGCTTATTATCAGCGCCATCTCCAGCGTGCCGAACTGCAGGAAGCTCACCAGCGCCGAACCGGTCGCGATGGCCACACTGCCGACATAGGGAATCAGATCGAGCACACCTGCGGCGACACCCCATACCGCCGCATGCTCCAGACCGATGGCCAAGAAGCTCAACCAGGTGGCCAAACCGACCAGGATACTTGTGAACAGCTGAACCAGCATGTAGCGTTGGATCTGGTCGTGAATCTGATTGAGTGCCTGCAACGTGATTTTTTTCTTGCTCAGCGTGGGTCCGGTAAGTTTGATCAACTTGCGCCGGAAGCGGTCGCCCGAGGCCATGAGAAAGAAAGTGATCAGCGCCACCATCCCGATCTGGCCCAACATCCCCAGCAGCCCCAGGGTGCCGCTCCACAGATGGTCCTTGATATTGAACTTCGGCTTTTCAATCTGCACCCGTTGGACACTCCGGTTAACCGGTGCGGCCTGGGTCGACTCATCGGCCGCTTGCTCAATTTGAGCGGCCGCCTTTTGCACGGTTGTCAGCGTGTTGTTTGGCCCGCCCGGCAGGGAGCGAACCGAATCATGCAGCTTTTGCGCGGCCGCGGGGAGCAATTCAACCAGCTTGCTGGCGTCATCGCTCAAAGAATAAGCACCTGCTCCGATGCCGCTGAGAATGCCCAATATCAGTACCGCTGCGCTCAATGCGCGTGGGATCCGGAGCAACTGCAGCCAATCCACCACCGGCGACAGTGCATAACTGCAAAGTAAGCCAACCAACACTGGAATAAAGACGGCACTGGCCCAGCGCAACGCAAAAACGCTGGCCAGCGTAGCTATCACCACCAGCGACACGCTGCGCACTTCCATGGGCGTATGCAGTAACACGCGCGCTGGTTCGGCCGGCTCGGTGGCCGCTGTCTCTGCCTGCGCACCCATACCGTCGTGTTGCACTGAAGTTGAATCTGTCACTGCTGGCTCCTGCTTACCGCCGAGTGTATTCTCGGCTTAGAAGCGGTAGTTAAAAAACTTGCTGCGGGTCGCTAACAACCAGTACTTGACGGTCGCGGCTGAGCTGAACAATTTCCCAAGCCAATACCGGCTTCAGACACATACCCGGCGGAAAGTCGAAAGCTGACTTTGGATTTCGCCGGAACCGGCCGTTCGCCACCGATGCCAGAAACTCGGGAGCAGTCAGACAAGGACGATGATCAATTTTTCCGGTTTGACGTCAACAGCGCAGCGTTAGCTGTCGGTCACGACGGGCTGCTTCACGGCAGTCCAAATAGACACTTTTCGCTACCTCACTTCCCATTTGTTTGTCGTACTTTGATTGGTGGATCAGTGCATTGACAACATGCACGCCAAAAAGAGGGCTCCACACGTTACATTTTGGAGTGCCAACAAATCGGTCGTTCGATTGACACTTATTTCGCTGTGAAATTGGTTCCAATTTGGACAACAATGGCTGTGCAAGCGGCCGTGACCTGCCCAATTCAATGGCGGTTTACCGCTATGCCAAAAAATACTCTGACCGCAATGCTGAAAGCCCATCCTTGCGGACGGGCCTCTTTGATCATCAGCTGATCTGAACTGACCGCATTACTCGTCACATCGTGAGTAGTTTCGATAACGGCGGCCCTCCCAAGCAATTTACTTGGCCGAACAGTCGCAGGCGGTTTTCGTATGCTTTTGTGCGGTGTTGCAGCAGTCCATGGTCCCCGGAACTGACGGCGGTCTCAGCAAAAATCAGCTGCTCAAAGTCCATGCGCGATCTATTTTCCCAGGCTGTCGCGCAACACTTTGACCTTGTCGTGCGATTGCTTGACGCTTTCAAACTGGCGCTCAACGATATCGCGCACATCCGCCGGCAGGGATTCAGCCAGCGCTTTCCGGTATTTACTGTTGGCGTGATCCTCCATGGTTTCGGTGGCCGCCAGAATGGCATGATCGCCGCCGCCCAAGGCTGACTTCAGATCCATCCAGCCGCGGCGCAGTGCACCTGAAACGGTGCCCGTGTTGTCAGGTTCGTCGCCCAAGGAGTGCACCAGCGTCTGCAGTTCACCGACGAAGTTTGCACGGGCGCGGCTTTGTTCTAAACAGTATGTGTTTATCAGTGGATCATCGATCTTCTCTGCAGCTTCCTGAAAGCCTTTCTGGCCATCGCGGTTGAGTTCAATCAGACTGTTTATTGTGCTGATTAATTGATCGGGTTTCATTGAGGGTTGGTTCATAAAAGTCCTTTTCATTTAGCAGGCGCCGCGTCATGACGGCAGATGGTTAATAGATCGCAGTCGGGAATCGGCCGTAATCCTGTAGTGGGTAGCGGGGGCACCGCTGTGCAGCACTACGTCGCGAATTTACGCTGGTGAATTGCGAACGTCTGTGCAGCAGCGAACATTGCCCGGCGATGCTCTGCTGCGATCGGGAGGCCCGTTTGGACCTTGACTTGACCCTGTCCGGAGGACAGTCCGACGGCCGTAACTTGATTACTGAGTCGGACACTAGGCGGAGGGACTCTCAGGCTTTATGCGCGGTGATCGCCAGCAACTTGACACATTTCGGAGCCTGGGTTCAGTTGTGATGAGCAAATCCATTAGGCTCTTTCTTTGTGGGTGCAACGCCGACTCGGCGGCTGTGGCATCTCTCAACGCAGAAAAAGAAAGAGAAGAATGATCATCAGGAGCGTGCCGCCGCCGATATGCCTGAAAGGCTCCGTTGCGTTTCTCATGCTCAACGAGGATGCCTGAAAACACCTATATTTTCATAGGAACACTGGCAAGCGTCGCTGTCTGTGTCCCAGTCAACATAAGGAGAAATGAGCGCTCTCTTGTCTGTGGGCAGAGAAACCATTGATCGCAAGGGTCATTTCACTGGCAATCACTCCGACCTTGGCGTGAGAGATTGGCCAAGATCAAGCTCTGGCTGCGGAAAATGAGATTGACTTTGAGAGGAGCAACTCGGCATGGATGTTGATGTGCAAGTGAACCAATAGGCAGACTGAGCCGACGCTATACGGCGGCATTTGCAAATTGTCTTGCGGCGAAGGCCCAGATCATGCGCGAGGCATCCGGGCCCTTCGGGTCGCTGTAAGTTTGACTCGCGGCCCCGCCGCTCCACGCATGGCCAAGCCCGACAATTTCGCAGAGTGTTGCCACCAGTCGGCCCTGGCATCGATAGTCGGTGATGTTGGCGGCGTAACGTGCGCCACGTTGCACGGTACGTGGTAGACCCGCTTTTGCACCCTCCCGCGCCGCCCACAGCCGCGCCGCTTCGACGCCATTGCTGGGGGCGATGAGATGGTCGGCGCTGCCCTGGATTACCAGCAACGCAGGTAGATGTGCTCCGCCGGCCAGTGGCGCGAGGGGCACGGCCACCCTGCGACCGCGCATGGCGGTGAGCGCGGTCGCTGAAGAATGGGCGACGCCCGGTGCGATACCCGAATGCATCACGATCGCCCGAAAACGCTCCGGGCAGCGAGTCGCCAGCAATGCAGCCATCCCGGCACCTGCCGAGAGCCCAGCCAAAGCGATGCGTGCGGGATCGACCGGTTGCGTCAGACAAATCTGGTCGATCGCCGCAGCGATGGCGCCGGCCTCACCTTGGGCTTTGCCCGAGCGCGTTTGGTGCCAGTTCCAGCAGCCTTGCAGATTCGAGAGGCGGTCCTGCTCCGGATAGAGCACAAGAAAGCGTTCCCGCGCGGCAATTTGGTTCATACGAGTGCTCGCGGCCAGCGCCTGGGCATCCTGACCGCAACCGTGCAACATCACTAGCAACGGCAGGCGCTCGCTATGCCGCACGCCAGGCGGCCTAAAGAGCCGGTAACGCAGCGCCCCTGCCACCCCGGCGGCGAAACCCGTGCTCCACTGACCCGAAAAAGGCGGTGCCGTTTTGACTGCAGTTTTCTTCGCCGACGCAGGTGTGCGTGACCGCAAAGCCCGTGTCATTGCCTTCGAACCAGCGCGCATGGCAGTACGTGTCATGGCGGTCAGCGTGCGCTGCAATGAGCGACTCCAAAGAGAATTTCGGATTCGCTTCGGCATAGCTTTGGTCTTCACAGCCATGCAATCATGTTGGAGCGCCAGTCTGTCTTAGTGGAGGTCAAATGCGCTTAGCGCACGAACAAAGCAATCAAAATAATGACTGGGATCGGGACGCCAAGAAAAAATAGAATAAGTGAGCGCATAGTTGCCTTGGAATGTTAAAAGTTCTTGTTTTGGTTCAGGCGTCGCGCTGGCGTCCGCCGTAAGTTGCCGCCAAACTGGCGACGAATGCACCGATGAGCAGCGAGATGAACAGCCACAGCGCTGCGTAGGCGGAAGCCTTGCGCGCCTTGTCGGCAGCGTTTCTTGCCGTTGTTTGTGCGGTGTTCAATTTGGTCTGAACGCGCGTATATGTATCCGTGACCCGCTTCTCAGCCTCTTGCTGTGATAGCCCGGTGCTTTGGGCGACAAGGTGTCCGACATACCGGAGGTCTTCTGTGGGCAGTGGTCCGGTCCGAATGGTATACATGAAGATGCGAGTAACTTCGCTCAAAGGCGCTGTAGTGGCGGTTGGTGGCGTGTTCAAGTTCTTTCGGAACAGCGAATCAACAAAGTAGTCCATCGACCCAGGCTCATTGACAGACCTCGTCGTCTCGGAGCCGCCCGCCGTCGTAGCGATGCCACTCGCCACGGTCGCGCCAGCCTCAACGCCAGCGCCAATGATCGAGCCAATTGCCGACGTCAGCAGCGCGGCGGTCGCAAGCGAGGCGACGCCCCACGCGACAAATCCGTGCGCAGTGTCGCGGAAATAGACCTCGTCCGTATGGACCGCAACCCACTTTGTCCTCAGTCTGCCAGCGACGTAACCACCCATTGCGCAGGCAAGGAGTTGCGTAAGGATGACCCAAAGGATGGCCGACGCGCCCAAAGTCGCTGCGCTTGCTCCGCGATGCCCCCATGGTGAGACAGAGGACAGTCCCAAACCGACACCCAACATCAACAAGATCAGCGACAGTGCTGCGGCAGCGACGGCCCCCGCCAAAATGGCGCCCCATGACACTGCACTGGCATCCGACCTCGTTTGTTCGAGGTTGACCCCCTCCAGCGTGCGCATGGGCCTAGGTTTGTCTATTGATTCTGAATAGGTAAGTGCCAAGAAATTCTTCAGTAAGTTGGTTGGTTGGTTGAACTATCGCTCTAGGGCTCGCACTACGTCAGTCTGCTAGCGCACACAGGATTGACTAAACGGAGATTGCTCCAATGAACTGGAAGAGCGCGGGGAATTGACTGAGTGTCTCCGCTTGAAAGCGGCAATGCCCCCATTCCCAGCATCTAGGCCGGCAGCCCTGAATCGGCCCGCGCAGTGCTGGATGGCGTTGTTGAATAAGAACTTATCCGTAAATAATGTTTTTGTCCAACTTGATCTTTCTGAGCGCCATGATTGCTGCAGCCAAGTGGTTGAGCGCCAGAAAGCTGCGATCAAGCTTCTCGTATCGCACCAGTAGTTTGCGAAAGCGGTTGAACCAACTGTGTGCCACTTCGACGATCCAACGTTTGGCCCTCTTCTTGGGGTCGCGTTTGAGTTCATCGGCTTCTTGCCTTCGTCCTTTGACATGAGGAATGTAGCCGTGCTCATCAATGACCTTCAGGGCAGGTGCTCCTGTGTAACCCGCGTCAGCACACAAGTGCTTGTGCCGTCTCTGGGGTGGACTGGGTCGCTCAATCACGATAGCATCAAGTACCGCTTCCAATTGCGACACATCATGACGGTTGGCTCCGGTCACGACGAGCGACAACGGGACGCCACGACCGTCGACCAGCAAATGGCGTTTGCTCCCATTTTTTCCCCCGATCTGTTGGATTGGGTCCAGCACTTTGCTGTGCCATTGGTGCCTTCATCATTGCACCGTCAATACTTTGCCATCGCCAGGCAATGCCTTCAAATTCATCGTACTCAGCCAGGCCGGCTTTCCACAGCGCTTCAAAAACTCCAGCCTTCTCCCACTCTAGAAATCGAGCGTGGATCGCAGTGGCACTTCCATAACGTTCAAAGGGTAGCGCTCTCCACTGGCAACCAGTTCTCAGCACATAGACGATTGCCTCAAAGACGAGCCGCGGGTCTTTGGCTTTGCGTCCACCACCAGCCTTTCGGGTGTAAGACTGCTCCGCAGGTCGTTGACGCACTGGGATCAAAGGCTCAACTCGGCTCCAAAAATCGTCCGTGACTTCCCATGCTTTTGCTTTTGCCATCTTTCCTCCACACGCGGTCATCGCGTCTGGAGGACAATTATCCTTTATTTAAGGATAAGTTCTTACTCTCGCAGGCAGTCGTGGCCATTGATGGCAGCAAGGTGGCTTGACGTTGCACAACCGGTCGGCGAGCCCGTTAATTTGTCTTACGTATTCGGGCCATCACGACGCAACCGGGTCTCGATCTCTCTCAGGCGCACGTAATTCGCGCGACCCAAGCGCCCGACCGGACGTGTGTCGATTCTTTGCAATAAATCCACCCGGTGGTTCTGTTCGCCCTTGCGGCCCACGTAGACCGCCTCGTCGATGTGCACATGCTGCACACTGCCCATGATCCACTTGTTCGCTCCGGCGTCTACGATGCTGAAAAGCTTGCACTCATAGGAAACCGGTGCGCCGGCAACGCGCGGTGGTTTGATCGTGCTACTGGGCGTCTCGGGCAAATCAGCATAATGAAATTCGCTGTCTCCGGGTGCCAGGTTGGCCGCCGTTTTCACCATCTGGTCCATCAGCTTCTCCGGCACGATATTCACGACGAATTCACCGTTGGCCAGAATATTGACGTAGGTATCCTTGGGCGTCCATAGACCGGTGGCGTGGTCGTCGTCACGCGGACCACAACTGAAACCCAGTACCGCAGGATAGGGAGATACAACGTTGAAGAAACTGAAGGGAGCGATGTTTGACACACCTTCATTCGAGAGGGTCGACACCCAGGCAATCGGCCGTGGAATGATGGAGTCGCGCAGCAGGAAATACATCTCCGTTGGCTGGAAATCGGTCACAGAAAGCGAAATAGTCATAAAGGATTGCCTGATGTTTGGAACAGAAGTGAATAGCTCATCCACTTACTCTCCGGTGAAATTCGGAACATGTTTTTCCAGGAAGGCCTTTACGCCTTCCGCGTAGTTCGGGCGGTTCAGAGTCAGGCGGGCAATGCCATGCTCGACTTCAAATTTAATGTTCTCGAAATTCGAGATCACTCGTCAAACTTCTCCCGAACCAGACCCGCCACAACGGCAGCAGCAGGATGACCGACCCCTGCAGACTGAAGATCAGGGCCGGTATCGGACCCAGACAAATGCTGGGCCTCGAATCCTTACTATTGTTGGGGATCGTAAAGTTTTTCCTTGATGAAGAGTGCGGGCAACAGACCGCAGAAGAAATAAGCCCCCCCCATCACCAAGAAGCCCAAACCGATGGAACCACTAGTCGCCAAATAGCCAATGATCGCCGGTGCAGCGGCAGCACCGACCCGGCCGACGTTATAGGCACCACCAACCGCAGAGCCGCGAATTTTTGTTTCAAAACTCTCGGTCATATAGGTGGCATTGACACCGTAGGGAATGCCGTAGATGAAGCCGAAGATGATCAACAAATAAACAATGTTTTCGGGTGAATGGTACAAAACGATGAGCGGCAGAAAGACTGCTGCACCAAAGGCACCGAAAGCATATACCGCACGACGGCCAAAATGGTCAGCCATCCAGCCGGCCACGATCTTGCCCAAAATCATGGCGACATAGGTGCCAACCATGTAGCCGGTCATCGACTTGAAGTCAAGATGCAATTCCTTTTCCAGGTAGGTCGGCATCCAGTTGCTCACACCGTAGTAACCAAACTGGAGGAAACCAGCGGTCAGAGACCAGAGGATGAACATGCGACGATTCGACGGGTCGCTGAAGATCTGCTTCATGGTGCTTTCTTTGGGCACCTTTGAAACGGCACCGGCAGCCTTGTCAGCCGCCAGCTTGGCGCGAGCCGCAACCCAGGAGGCGGGTTCAGGCACGAAGCGCTGCATCAGCACAGCCAGGCTCACCGGAACGATGGCAATGTAAAACAGCCAGCGCCAGCCGTAAGTCGGGAGAATCCAGCCGGCGAGGAGAGTTGCCACGACATAACCGACCGACCAGCCTGCCTGCAAGGTACCCAATACCGTTGTGCGACGTTTGGTCGGCACATATTCAGCCATCAGGGTATTGCACACCACGTATTCAGCGCCCAAGCCAAGCGCTGCTATGAAGCGAAAAACCGCAAACTGCGTAAAACTATGCGTCGAACCCAATGCCGCCGTGCCGATGGAAAAGACAAGGGTGGTCCAGACCACTGTACGCACGCGACCGAAACGATCTGCCGCCCAGCCACCAAAAACACCGCCAATAGCCATGCCGACCAAAGTAATACTGCCCAGCGCACCAGCTTCTACATTGCTCAGTCCGAATTCCTTCTTAAGACTGGACAGGCTGTACGACAGGAACATCAGGTCGGCCCCGTCCACCATCAAGCCGATAAAAGCGAAAATAAAAACAGCGATCCAAATTTTCTCGCTGACCGGGGCGGTCCTGGCCCCCTTGATAGCTAACTCCATGACTTCTCCATTATATTTTTGGAGAGACCAAGACGGTACTCTCCAGAGCGAAAAATGTTAAACGGGCTTAACGACTGGCGTCCCGAATCATGTTGCGGGCGATGACCAGTTGCTGAATCTGCGTCGTGCCTTCGTAAATGCGGAACAGGCGAACATCGCGGTAAAAGCGCTCAATGGCATAGTCCGAGACATAGCCGGCACCGCCGTGAATCTGCACGGCACGATCAGCGACCCGGCCGCACATTTCCGAAGCGAACAGCTTGCAGCAGGAGGCTTCGGTCGAAATATCCTCTTTGTTGTCGCGGCGCTTGGCGGCATCGAGAATCATGGAGCGGGCGGCATAAATTTCCGCCTTGCTGTCAGCCAGCATGGCCTGAATCAGCTGAAACTCGGCGATGGGCTTGCCGAATTGCTGCCGCTCCATGGCGTAATGCAATGCGTCATCGAGCATGCGCTCAGCCGCACCGACGCAAATGGCGGAGATATGCAAGCGGCCCTTGTCGAGCACCTTCATCGCTGTCTTGAAGCCGACACCTTCCTTGCCACCGATGATGTTGGCCGCCGGCACCCGGCAGTTGTCGAAGATGACGTCACAGCTATGGGCTCCCTTTTGCCCCATCTTTTTGTCGATCTTGCCCAGGGAAAGTCCGGGCGTTCCCTTTTCCACGATGAAGGCCGAAATTCCGCCCGAGCCCTTGATCTGCGGGTTGGTACGTGCCATCACCGTGTAGACGCCGGCCTCTGGCGCGTTGGTGATGAAGCGCTTGGTGCCATTGAGGACATAAAAGTCCCCGTCGCGCACAGCGGAAGTGCGTAGCGATGCGGCATCGGAACCTGAACCCGGCTCGGTGAGGGCGAAGGAAGCGATCAACTCGCCGGAAGCCAGTTTTGGCAGGTAATAATTTCTTTGTTCTTCGGTCCCGTCGACGATCAGCCCCTGCGAACCGATGCCATTGTTGGTGCCGATGAGTGACCGGAACGCCGGGGAAGTCTTGGCGATCTCGAAGGCGACCAGAACTTCTTCCTCCATGGTCAGCCCGAGGCCACCGTATTGCTCCGGAACACACAGGCCGAACAAGCCGAGTTCGCGCATTTCGGTGACGATGTCGGCTGGAATTTCGTCCGTTTCAGCAACGAGATTTTCGGCCGGTACGAGTCGTTCCCGCACAAAGCGGGACAGGCTGTCGAGAAGAAGGGTGATAGTTTCCTGATCGCGAATCATTGTTTTCCTTAACGTTTATATTTGGCCCATCAAACTGCCGACTTGCTTTACAAGGCTTACCAGCCTCGGGCCTATATCGTTCTCGAGCTTTTCCCGGGTCAGTACGAAAGCGGGGCCACCGCAGTTGAAAGCCATCATGGAACCGTCAGCGCCATGGAATGGCACGCCAACAGCGAAAATTTCCTTATCCCAATCACCCAGGGAGATGCAGAAGCCGTGGTCGGCATAGTCTCGAAAACCCTGTTCGATACCGGCCTTGATGCGCGGCCACTGCTGCTCATCGTGCAGGCGAATGTGGTCCATCAGGAAGTTGCGTTCGGATTCGGGCAGGCCAGCCATATAGGCGCGCCCCATGGCTGTGGTCGCCAGGGACAGGCGGGCACCAATCCCTCGCTGCAAGGCAATCGGCGCACTGCTGCGTATCGTTTCCACGTAAACCATACTTAGCTGATCCCGGATGCCGATCGATACCGAGGCTCGGGAGAACTCTGCGAGTTCCTGCATCAATGGTTTGGCCACCTGGCGCACATCCAGGTTGGACAACATGGCATACCCGAGCGAAAGAACAGCGACGCCAAGACTGTACTTGCCGAGCGACTCCGAAAAATCAAGGTAACCCAGTTTGGTCAGCGTCCCGGCCAGTCGGGAAACGCTCGGTTTGGGAATGCCGGTGCGTCGGGCCAGTTCTGTCACGCCAAGGTAGTGCTCACCGACACCAAAGGAACGCAGCAACTCGAACCCTCTGGCCAGGGCCGTGACGAAGTGCCGATCCTTCTCCCCAAGGCCGTCAGTAATAGGTCCAATGTCGTCGCGTTCATGAACAGAGGTCACATTTGTCTCCTTGGCGCCTGTTTATTGAAACCCCCGGGGGGGCGAATGTGCCGGATTCTGTCATAACTTCTTTTTTTATGTCAACTATTATGAAATATTGGTCTGCAATGCGAACCATGCCAAATTATTGCCAATTTTTTTCACGAACTAAAACCACGGAATTCATTGGTAAAAATAAAAAATAGCAAAATATCTCTGTCTTTACAAGGGTTTGAATTTTCGTTACAGTACCAAGTTGGTCCATTCTACGATGTTGTGTTCTGCAATGCAAACCAAACCAGATTCTATAGTCTTGAGTCGACCGAGTGACGGCATCGCGCGTCTTTGCCTGAACCGCCCGGAAGTCAAAAATGCCCTCAACCAAAGTGTTCGCCGCCAACTGGCCGAACATTTCGATGTTTTGGGTCGTGACCCGCACATTCGCTGCATCGTGTTGACCGGGGGAGGGGAAGTCTTCGCGGCCGGCGCTGACCTGCGCGAGATTGCCGAATGCTCCGCCATCGACATGCATTTGCGGCAGGTACATCGCCTGTGGCAAGCCATCGCCGACTGTCCGAAGCCCGTCATTGCCGCCGTCAACGGTTATGCCCTGGGCGGCGGGTGCGAGCTGGCTATGCACGCCGACATCATCGTCGCCGGTCGCAATGCCGCCTTCGGTCAACCGGAAATCAAGGTCGGCATCATGCCCGGTGCCGGCGGCACCCAACGTCTGACCCGGGCCATCGGCAAGTTCCAGGCGATGAAACTTCTGCTCACTGGCCTGCCGATCTCTGGCGAAGAAGCCTTTGCCATGGGGCTAGCAAGCGAGGTCGTGGACGACGAGCGGGTGCAAGAGCGGGCGCTGGAACTGGCCAGGCTGATCGCCGGCATGCCGCCGCTGGCGGTCACCCAAATCAAGGAAGTCCTGCTGGCAGGTCAGGATGCCGCGTTGAATACGGCGCTGATGCTGGAGAGAAAGGCGTTTCACCTGCTCTTCGCCAGCCAGGACCAGAAAGAAGGCATGACAGCCTTCTTCGATAAACGAAAACCCGCTTACACAGGACGCTAAAGCATGAATTCAACAACACGCACGCCGGAACTGCTCGGCATTGTCGGTACCGGCCTGATGGGTCGCGGTATTGCCCAGATCGCGGCCCAAGGCGGCATTCCCGTCATCCTTTACGACAATCGCCCGGGCGGCGCGCAGGAAGCCAAAGAGGCCATCGTCGCTACGCTGGGAAAACTGGCCGCCAAGGGCAAATTGGGCGCCGACGATGTCGCCGCCGCCGTTGGCCGACTAGCCGTCGCCACATCACTGGGCGATCTGGCACCTTGCACCACCGTGGTTGAAGCCATCATCGAGAAACTCGAGGCCAAGCGCGAGTTGTTCCAGCAACTGGAAGCCTGGGTCAGCGAACAGTGCATTCTGGCGACCAATACCTCGTCGCTTTCTGTCACCGCCATTGCCGCCGCCTGCAAGCACCCCGGCCGAGTGGCAGGTTTTCATTTCTTCAGCCCGGTGCCGTTGATGAAAATCGTCGAGGTCATCGGCGGCCCGCTCACCGATGCCAGGGTCAGTGACAGCCTGACCGACATGGCGCTACGCATGGGCCACACTCCGGTACGCGCCAGCGACACGCCCGGATTTATCGTCAACCATGCGGGTCGCGGCTACCTGACGGAATCCCTGCGCCTGCTCGGCGAAAACATTGCCACCCATCCGGAAATCGACCGGATCCTTCGCCTCGGCGCCGGTTTCCGCATGGGACCGTTCGAGTTGCTCGACTTGACCGGGCTGGACGTTTCCCAGCCCGTCATGGAGTCAATCTACGACCAGTACTATCAGGAGCCCCGCTTTCGCCCCTCACCCATTGCCCGCCAGCGGCTGGCCGCCGGCCTGCTCGGCCGCAAAAGCCAGCGTGGTTTCTACCGCTACGAAAACGGCCAGAAAGTAGAAATCGCCACCCCGGTCGTGCCGGCCCGCGACGATCTTGCCGTCTGGATCAGCGGTGACGCTGCAGCAGCCTATCCCGCGGTGATTGACTTGCTTAACCGTCTGGGCATCCAGCCAGATCACGCAGAACGTCCTGGCGAAGCCTCGCTCTGTCTGGTGCTGCCAATTGGCCAAGATGTCAGCACGGTCGCGGTCGCCGCTGGTCTTGACCCGGTCCGCTGCGTCGGGCTCGACCCGCTGTTCCTCAAGGGTTGCCGCACGCTGATGATCACCCCAGTCACGGCACCCCGCTACCGCAACGCCGCACATGCGCTGTTCGCGGCTGACGGCACGCCGGTTGCAGTCATCCAGGACAGCCCCGGTTTCGTCTCGCAAAGAGTCGTCGCCAGCATCGTCAATATTGGCTGCGACATTGCCCAGCAAGGGATTGCGACGCCGCAAGACATTGATCGGGCGGTCACTCTGGGCCTCGGTTACCCGCAAGGGCCGCTGGCACTAGGCGAAATTCTCGGCGCCCGCACCATCCTGCGCATTCTCGACGGGCTGTTCGACTTCTATCGTGATCCGCGCTACCGCCCCAGCCCCTGGCTGAAGCGCCGCGCATTGCTCGGTATCTCGCTGCTTACCCCACAAAACTGAGCCTTCGGCTCCCTCTCGTTTAGGAAAAACCATGCTCGACGCTTACATCTATGCCGGTCTGCGGACCCCTTTCGGTCGCCAGGCCGGGGCCCTTGCCCCGGTGCGCCCGGATGACCTGATCGCTTCCGTCATTCGCAAACTGGTCGCCGACTCCCCGTTCGCCGCCGAACAGATTGAAGATGTCATTCTCGGCTGTGCCTGCCAGGCCGGCGAAGACAGCCGCAATATCGCCCGCCATGCCGTACTGCTCGCCGGCCTGCCGGCCAGCATTCCCGGGCAGACGGTCAACCGCCTGTGCTCAAGCGGTCTTGCTGCGGTGCTTGATGCCGCCCGCGCCATCAGCAGCGGCGAAGGCGAGCTGTACATTGCCGGCGGCGTCGAGAGCATGAGCCGCGCCCCCTTTGTCGTCGCCAAGAGCGAGAGCGCCTATGGGCGTGAATTCAAGGTGTTTGACTCCGCTATCGGTGCCCGCTTTCCGAATCCGGAAATCACCCGCCGCTACGGCGCCGACAGCATGCCGGAAACCGCCGACAACGTCGCCCGCGACCTAGCTTTGAGCCGCGAAGACATCGACCGCTTCGCCGCGGCCTCGCAGGCCAAATTCGCCACGGCGCAAGCCAACGGTTTCCTGGCCGGCGAAATCATGCCCGTGGAAGTCCCGACCGGCCGCAAAACGCCGCCGCGCCAGGTGACCCTGGATGAACATCCGCGCCCGGAAAGCACCTTCGAATCGCTCTCCCGCCTGAAGGCAATCTACGAGGGAGGTGTCACCACCGCCGGCAATGCCTCCGGCGTCAATGACGGCGCCGTCGCCTTGTTCGTCGGGAGCCGGGCCATTGGCGAACAGGCGGGAATCAAACCCATGGCTCGTATCCTCGCTGGCGCCGCCGCCGGGGTGGAGCCGCGCGTGATGGGGATCGGCCCGGCCTATGCCATTCCGAAAGCCCTGGCTCGAGCCGGCCTGACACTCGATGACATGGATGTCATCGAGATCAATGAAGCCTTCTCGGCCCAGATGCTCGGCTGCCTGAAGCTGATGAATGTCGCTTTCGACGATCCGCGCGTCAACCCCAACGGCGGTGCCATCGCCCTCGGCCACCCGCTCGGCGCATCCGGCGCCCGCCTCGCCTTGACCGCAGCCCGGGAGCTGGAACGGCGCAACGGTCGCTATGCCGTCCTCAGCCTGTGCATTGGCGTTGGCCAGGGCCTGGCCGTGGTCATTGAACGTATTTAAAGCAACGGAGACTTTCATGTCCGGAGCACTGTCAAATATCCGCGTCCTTGACCTGTCACGGGTCCTCGCTGGCCCGTGGTCCAGTCAGGCACTGGCCGACCTGGGCGCAGAAGTCATTAAAATCGAACGCCCGGGCAGCGGTGACGACACCCGGGCCTGGGGCCCGCCGTACCTGAAGGATCAGGCCGGCAACGATACCAGTGAAGCCGCCTATTTCCTCTCGGCGAATCGTGGCAAGCAGTCAGTCACGGTCAATGTTTCCAAGCCCGAGGGGCAGGACATCATTCGTCGCCTGGCCAAGGAAAGCGATGTCTTCATCGAGAACTACAAGGTCGGTGACATGGCGCGCTACGGCCTGTCCTACGCTGACCTGAAAAAAATCAATCCGCGCCTGATTTACTGCTCGATCACCGGTTTCGGCCAGGACGGGCCGATGGCCCACCTACCGGGCTACGATTTCATCATCCAGGGAATCGGCGGCCTGATGAGCATTACTGGGGAGCGCGACGACCTGCCGGGTGGTGGGCCACAAAAGGTTGGTGTCGCCGTGGCCGACCTGATGACAGGTCTCTATTCCACCATCGCCATCCTTGCAGCGCTGAACCATCGCCACGAAAGCGGGAAAGGTCAATACATCGACATGGCGCTGCTCGACGTTCAGGTGGCAACCATGGCCAATATGAACATGAACTACCTGACCTCCGGGAAGATTCCGAAACGTCAAGGCAACGCCCATGCCAATATCGTCCCCTACCAGGTATTCAATGCTCAGGACGGGGAGTTGATCATCGCGGTCGGCAATGACAGCCAGTTCGCCAAGTTCTGCGACGTGATCGGCAGCCCGGAACTGGCAGCGGACGAACGGTATGCGACCAATACAAACCGGATTCGCCACCGTGAAGTGCTGATTGCGCTGTTGCAAGACATTCTCGTCAAGCGTACGGTGGCCGACTGGATTGCCCGCATCGAACCGGCAGGCGTTCCGTGCGGTCCAATCAATAACATTGCGCAAGTCTTCGAACACCCGCAGGTTCGTCATCGCGGCATGAAGATCGAGCTCCCGCATCCGAGTGCCGGCACCACCCCAATGGTGGCCAACCCGATTAAATTCTCGGCCACTCCCGTCACTTATGGCAAAGCCCCACCGACCCTGGGCCAGCATACAAAACAGATACTTTCCACCATCGGTGGCTTTTCCGAGTCAGATATTGCCCAGCTCAACGAAAGGGGCATTATTTGATGCTTGCCTTGGGTAGAACGCACCTCCCACAGCGGGAGTCCACGGACCCACCGACTTAAGCAACGCGCTTGGCGGAGAGAGAGTATCTTTGGGATACTCAAGGACCGCAGCATGGCTGCTTCGCGGTCGGGTTACCCAGTTCGCTGCACCCAAAAAGGCTGTTTCTATCCCCGGTCGAGGGATAAAGCCTCTGAGGCTTGGTGCTCCGCACGCCGAGCCCAGTCCGTGTTTGCGCGGATTGCCAGAGTTATCCACGGGGTCGCGGGTATTGGCTCGTCTTCGGCGCGTGACCTTGACTTGCGGCTGTCGGCCGAAGCTGGTCCTTCATGGCTGAGGTTGGATGGGGGACGATTTCCAGACAGTTGCCGTTGGATGCCTCAGGTCATTTCGCTTCCCTGGATGTCGCTAGAACAGCTTGCCATAACTTTTTCCAAAGCTTGATTTAGCACAATTGCGCGTTCAAAAAGTCACGGTCACGATATGGGCGATTGATTGCTTTTCGCTAAGCATACGCCGCGCTTTTCTCCAATTGGTGGCTAAACGGACCATCAATGGCAATTACTCGAAGCTTCCTGTGTGAAGCACAAAACCCGTCAAGTAAGGGAGGTCACGGGTTGAACGGGCTTAACAGACAGCTTCGATCCCGGCAAAACGTCCGCGTGTAGTGCGGGTGCTTCTCAAGCATTGTCACCCAAGCTGCGCTACGGCGTGTGTACCATGCGACACCCAGACGCGCAAATGCTCATTACGATGTTGGGCAACAGTTTGCTAACCATTTTTCCTATGAATAATTCCCTCGAGACTGAATTTGGCGCCATCACCGACCTGATCCGTCAGCACGCACTGCGCTCGCCGCTGCAGCGCGCCTTGGTGCAAGGTGAGCGCAACCTGGACTACGCGGCGCTCGAGATGCTGATGGACCGCACTGCCTGTGCGCTGCAGCGCGACGGTTTTTGTCCCGGCGACGCCATCGCCATCTGTGCTGGCATGTCGATTGAATACGTCGCGATCTTCCTGGGGGCCTTGCGTGCCGGAATAGCGGTAGCGCCGCTGGCTCCGGGCTCTGGCGCGGGCAGCTTGCAGCGCATGGTGCAGGACGCACAGGCAAAGCTGGTGTTCACCGATGCGCACGGCGCCGAGTCGCTGGGGCCGGCCGGTGCGGAAGCGGCTCCCCGCATCGCGCTGGACAACACGGCAGTTGGATGCGCGCTAGACAGCTGGCTGGCCGAAGTCGGGCAAAAACCCGTGCCGGTGGTGGTGCGACCTGATTGGCCGTTCAACATCATCTATTCCTCTGGAACAACCGGTGAGCCCAAAGGCATCGTGCAATCGCACGGCATGCGCTGGACCCATGTGCGCCGCGGTGCGGCCTACCACTACGACACCAATACGGTCACCCTCCTGTCCACGCCGCTGTATTCCAACACCACGCTGGTGGTTTTATTCCCGACGCTCAGTTTTGGCGGCACGATAGTGTTGATGCCAAAATTCGACGCGCTGGGCTACCTGGCACTGGCCCAAACCCACCGTGCCACCCACACCATGCTGGTGCCGGTGCAATACCAGCGGCTGATGGCGCACCCGGACTTTGACCGTTTCGACTTGTCCAGTTACCGGGTGAAGTTTTCTACCAGTGCGCCTTTCGGTGCGGCGATCAAAGCCGATGTACTCAAGCGCTGGCCGGGCGCCCTGGTGGAGTTTTACGGCATGACAGAAGGCGGCGGCACCTGCATCCTGGAGGCCCATGCCCACCCCGACAAATTGCACACAGTGGGGCGACCGGCCGAGGGCCACGATATCCGCTTGATTGACGACAACGACGTGGAGGTGGGCCTCGGCGAGGCGGGTGAAGTGGTCGGTCACTCGGGTGGCATGATGGCCGGTTACCACGGCCAACCGGACAAAACCCGCGAAGCCGAATGGTTCGACCCACAGGGCAAAAGATTCATCCGAACTGGCGACATTGGCCGTTTCGACGTCGATGGTTTCCTGACGCTTTTTGATCGCAAGAAAGACATGCTGATCTCGGGCGGCTTCAACGTTTACCCGAGTGATCTGGAGGCTGTCTTGCGGCGGCACCCGTCCGTGTTTGAAGCTGCGGTAGTGGGGGTTCCCTCGGAGAGATGGGGTGAGACCCCGGCAGCGTTTGTGGTGCTTCAACCGGGGCAGCCGGTGTCGGCTGACGAACTGCTGGATTGGACCAATGGCCAGGTAGGCAAGACCCAGCGTCTTGGTCGCTTGCAATTTCTGGATGAATTGCCGCGGAGCGCGATCGGCAAGGTGCTCAAGCGGGAGCTTCGTGACGGCTTTCAGTCAAGCGCGGCACTGCCGTAAGCGGCTCGCCAAATTGGAAGGGAGGGCGGGGTACGCGGTTGGCCGGTGGTGGCGCCAGCCTGGGCACTGCGTACCAGCACCACCAAATGCAATAAGAGTGTTTTTTAAGGAAGTCCCGCTCCCGGTACCTCGACCTGGATTGCTTCGATACGCCCGAGCCGTCGCTCCAGCGACTTTTGTTCATCGCTCACGCGGCCTGTCACCATGTAGAGCGTACGGCGGTTCGGTCCACCGAGGGCACAGGCGATCGCCTGGTTGTTGACGGAAATCAGATCGGTAATGTTGCCACCTTCGCGTACCCGCAAGAATGCGGATGTCGGGGGCGACGCGACCCAGATTGCACCTTCGGCGTCCAGACAGATGCCATCCGGCGAGGCATCGCCCAGATCGGCCCACACGCGCCGATCGAAGAGTGATCCATCCTCGGCGATGCTGAACGCGGTCAGCCGCTTGGCGAATGTCTCGGCGACGATCAGTGTCGATCCATCCGGCGTGATCACACAGCCATTCGGAAACAGCAGATCGTCGGCCACCACGCGGGCCTGACCGTCTTGCGTCACCAGCAGCAGTACCGTCGGCTGCACCGGCGCCTTGCCGATCAGATCGAAGCCGAAGTTGCCGATATATGCCCGGCCATGCCGATCGACAACCATGTCGTTGCAATGAAATGGTGCACGCTTGCTCAGATCCGCCACCGTTACCAAGCCACCAGGATCCTGGCGCAGCAAGCGCCGATCCGTCATTGACACCACCAGCAGCCGGCCATCTGGCAGCCAGCCGAGTCCGGATGGTCGTCCCGGCACATCGAGTACCGCGACTACCTGGCCATCTGGGCCGACATAACTCACTTTATGGGTGTAAAAATCGGAGAACCAAAGCCTGTCATCGTGCCACCGCGGTGCCTCCGCGAAGGCCAGACCATCTGCTACAACCCTGGGTGGAAGCGCATTTTTCACCGAGTTTCTCCCTTTGTCGCGTAACACCAATACTAATCTTCAATCAGAACGAGACAATAACCGTCACAAGCCCAGAGTCTGCCTAACCTTGTCCACTTTTGCTGTCACCTCGGCGCTCATCTGCATGGGGCGATCCCACCCGCGGAGCTCTGAGGAACGTGTCGTCCAGTCGCCGATGCGACGTCGATCAGGGAAAACCCTCGGTCGAAGCACCTGTACGCGCCCCCAGAATTGGCCGCTAGCCCTCTGGTGCCGAATTGTCGGCAGCGTGGTGGGTATTTCAAGGATCGATGTGGAACTGTTTTTCCAGCAATTGCTCAATGGCCTGACGGTTGGGGGCGTCTACAGCCTGGTGGCGCTCGGCCTGACGCTGGTGTACGGGATCCTGCACGTGCCGAATTTCGCGCACGGCGCCTTCTACATGACAGGCGCATTCGCGGGCTACTACCTCATGACCGCGTTCGGCCTCAACTACTGGATTGCGATGGCCGGCGCAGCTGTGGTGGTGGCGGTCATTGCGATGTTGGCCGAGCGGCTGGTGTTTCATCCGTTGCGCCATGCACCCGAGCTGCACGACATGATCGCGGCCATCGGCATCATGCTATTCCTCGAGGCCGGAACCCAGGCCCTCTTCGGTGCCGACTTCCATCGCATGCCCACGCCCTACGGCCAGGTCGTGGAAGTGTTCGGACTCACCGCGCCACTGCAGCGGCTGCTGATCATCGCGGGCGCGTTCGGGCTCATGGTGCTGTTGCACCTGTTCCTGAATCACACGGTGCTGGGCTCGACCATCGTTGCGATGGCGCAGAACCGCGACGGCGCGGCACTGGTCGGCATCGACGCAACGCGCGTGACGCTGCTGGTGTTTGCCATCTCGGGAGCGCTGGCCGCGATTGCTGCCGTGCTCTATGCACCCATCAACCTCGTCTACCCGAGCATGGGCAACCTGGTGATCACCAAGGCCTTTGTCATCATCATCCTCGGCGGCATGGGCAGCTTCCCTGGAGCCATTGTGGGCGGCCTGATCATCGGCATGGCTGAGAGCTTCGGCGGCTTCTACTTTTCCACCGATTACAAGGACATCATCGCCTTCGTGCTGCTGGTGGTCATCCTGTCATTTCGCCCGCAGGGTCTGTTCACCCCGAAGGGAGCGCGCGGATGAAACTGCTGCAAGGCAAGACCGGCTGGATGCTGCTGGCACTGGCGGCGCTGGCGTTTCCGCTGCTCGCGCAGAACAACTACCTGATCTCGGTGGCGACTCAGGCTTTTATCATGGCGATCGCCGCGCTCGGCTTGAACCTGATTACCGGCTACACCGGCCAGTTCAATCTCGCGCACGGCGCCTTTATGGCGGTCGGCGCTTACACGGTGGGCATCCTGACGGTCGATCACCAGGTACCGTTCTGGATCGCGTTCCTTCTGGCCGGTGTCGTGACGGCGGTGGCCGGATTCTTCGTCGGCATCCTGTCGCTGCGGCTCAAGGGTCACTACTTTTCGATCTTCACACTGTGCGTGAGCTACATCATGTACTTGTTGATCGAGAAGTGGGAGAGCCTCACGCACGGCACGGTAGGGATCATGGGCGTACCGGCGCCCACCGGCGTCGGGCCAGTGCAGTTCGGCACACCGCTGTCGCAGTATTACCTGGTGCTGGCGTTTCTGGCGCTGGGCATCTGGATCATGTCGCGCATCGTGAACTCGTTGCTCGGTCGAAGTTTCATGGCGGTACGTAACAGCGATGAACTGGCCGAAGCCCTGGGCATTGACCTGATGCGCACCAAGACCCTGTCCTTCGTGCTCTCGGTCGTCTACGCCGGCTTTGCCGGTGCGCTGTACGCCGGGCAGGTGCGCTTCCTCGGGCCCGACCTGGCGAGCGAAGTCGTGACCTTCGACCTGGTCATGTTCGTGCTGGTCGGCGGTATCGGCACCTTGCTCGGGCCGCTGGTGGGCACCGCGCTGGTGACCTGGCTGACGCAAGGCCTGCAGTTCCTGCAGGACTACCGTATGGTGGTGTTCGGGCCCGTGCTGATCGCACTGATCATCTTCCTGCCGGACGGCATCGTTGGCACCTGGCTCAATGGCCGCGCGCGCCGCGCTGACACGACGCGAGGCAAACCCCATGCTTGAAATTATTGATCTGACCAAACTGTTCTTCGGCCTGACGGCGGTCGACCACGTGAGCACGCGTTTCGAGCGCGGCCAGGTCAGCGCCATCATCGGCCCGAACGGCGCCGGCAAGACCACCTTCTTCAACCTGATAGCCGGCACGCACCGGCCGAGCTCGGGCCGCATCCTGTTCAACGGCCAGGATGTGACCGGTCTGCGGCCCGACCACGTGGCCCGGCTCGGCATCGCGCGCACCTTCCAGACCACTCACCTGTTCGACAATGCAACGATCATCGACAACCTGATCGTCGGCCACCGGCTGCGCACCCGCTCCGGCCTGTGGGATGTATTGGTCAACACGAAGCGCCTGCAGCAGGAGGAGCGGACCTGTCGCGACAAGGCAATGGAGGCCCTCGATTTCGTTGGGCTGGCGCACATTTCACACCGCATGGCCGGCGACATCACGCAGGAGGAACGCAAGCGCGTGGCCTTCGCGCTGGCACTGGCGACCGACCCGGAACTGCTGCTGCTCGACGAGCCGGCCGGCGGTATCAATCCCGAAGAGACCGTCGGCCTCGCCGCACTCATTCGCAAACTGGTGGACCACGGCAAGACCGTGTGCCTGATCGAGCACAAAATGGACATGATCATGCGACTGGCAGACAAGATCGTCGTACTCAACAACGGCACCAAGATCGCCGAGGGCACGCCTGCGGAGATCCGGCGCGATCCGCAGGTCATTGACGCGTATCTCGGAGTCGATCATGCTGCGGTTTGAGGGCGTCAACCTTCACTATGGGAGCTTCCGCGCCCTGAACGGAATCACGTTACATGCCGCGCCCGGCGAACTGGTGGTACTGCTCGGTGCCAATGGCGCTGGCAAAACCTCGATCTTCATGGCTGCCAGCGGCATTCAGCGACCGAGCGCCGGCAGCATCCGCTTCGATGGGCGCGAACTGGTGGGCATGCGGCCAGCACAGATCGTCGCGTCCGGGCTGGTTCACTGTCCCGAGGGGCGCAAGCTGTTTCCGATGATGTCGGTGCGCAAGAATCTTACCCTGGGCGCCTACGTGCATCGGCGCGACACGGCAGGTATCGAGCGTTCGCTTGACGAAGTATTTGGCCTGTTCCCGATCCTTGAAAAGAAACAGGACGACCCCGCCGGATCGCTGTCGGGCGGGCAGCAGCAGATGGTGGCGATCGGGCGGGCGCTGCTCGGACGACCCAAGGTGCTCCTGCTCGACGAACCCTCGCTCGGCCTGGCGCCGCTGGTCGTCAAACAAGTGTTCGAGGTGATCCAGCGCATCAACCGCGCGGGCACCACCGTGCTGCTGGCCGAGCAAAACGCCTATTCGGCACTGGCCATCGCGCACCGCGCCTACGTCATCGAGCGTGGCTGCATCGCGCTCGAGGGCGACCGTGATTCGCTGCTCAACAACGAGGCCGTGCGTGCGGCCTATATCGGCGCATGAACCGTACGACCCTGGCCTCTCGCTGCCCCCTCATTTTCGTTCGTTCCACCACTCAAGGAGACTCACCCATGAAAACTGCTTTCTCTCGCCGTCAATTCGCCATATTACCGCTTGCCGCAGCGCTGTTCGGTGCCTTCGCCGCCGGCTCCACGCTCGCCCAGGAGAGCGTCAAAATAGGCTACACCGGACCGCTCAGCGGCGGTGCCGCGCTCTATGGCAAGAACGTGGTCAATGGCATTGAAATGGCCGTCAAGGAAATCAATGCGGCCGGACTTGAGGTCAGCGGCAAGAAGGTCCAGCTCGAACTGGTGGCGCTGGACGACAAATACTCACCGGCTGAAGCCGCCATCAACGCACGCCGCCTGGTGCAGCAGTACCACACGCCGGCCGTGTTTGTGCCGCATTCCGGCGGCATCTACGCCATGCAAGCCTTCAACGAGCAGGAAAAGTTCCTCGTGATGGCGTACTCGAGTACGAGCAAGATCACCGAAGTCGGCAACAAGCTCTCGATCCGGATTCCGCCGACTTTCAATTCCTATATCGTCCCCTTCACCCATTACGAGATGAAGAAGTTCGGCAAGAAGGTCGGCATGCTTCCCGCTGACCACGAGTACGCCAAGGACTGGAGTCGCCAATTCGCGCCGGCCTGGGAAAAAGCCGGTGGCACCATCGTGTCGAACAACCCGATGTCGTACAACCGTTCCGCCGACTTCTACAGCGGTGTGAGTCGGGTGCTGGCGGAGAAGCCTGATGTGCTGTTCATCGGCGGCGCGTCAGAACCGACCGCGCTGGTGGCCAAGCAAGCGCGGGAACTCGGTTTCAAGGGTGGCTTCCTGATCATGGACCAGGCCAAGCTTGACGAGATGACCAAGATTACCGGCGGCCTGGCGCTGCTCGAAGGCTCCGTCGGTGTCTTGCCCGTAACCTACGATGACCGCCCGGCGGCCAAGATTTTCAGCGCCGCCTATCGCAAGATGTACGGTGCCGATCGCGACCCAACCAGCGAGTCAGCTTACAACTATACGCTCACACATGCACTGGCAGCGGCGATGAAGCTTGCCGGTAGCACCAGCGATGCGACAGCGATCCGCGCCAAACTTGGCGAGGCGCTGGCCAAGCTGCCGACGGAACAAAATGCGGGCTACTACCGTGGTATCGATGCGGTCGGCGGCACGCTGGTCGATCCACTGGTCGCCGTCGTGGAAGGCGGCAAGATCAAGCCCATCAGCCTGAGCGACCTGATGAAGTAAGCGGCAGGCGGCTGGGGCTCGGTACCGACACCGGGCTCCTGGCGCTTGCGCGTGATGATGTTGCGGCCGACGCTGAGTTTCTGCGCGGCCTCAATGCAACCGTCTCACGCCTGCGTACAACCCGCCAGCCACAGCCAAGGGCGAGCCGGCTTTTAAACGTGAAATACCGTTCGTGGTGAGCTTGTCGAACCACCCCTTCGACAGGCTCAGGGCGAACGGTTTCATCATTCGGGGTGGTCGACGAGCCATGAGAGTTAGCACCACACGGCACTTCTGAGTGGCCGAACAAAAGGAGGCCTATGAATTTCACGATGTCCGAAAATCAAACGTACTGGCGCAATCGCGTCGTCGCGTTCATGAATGCGCACATTTACCCTGCCGTGCCGGTTTATATTGACCAGATGAAGGCGTTTGGTGAGAATCGCTGGCAGGTCGTCCCGGTGGTTGAGGAGCTGAAGCTCAAAGCCAAGGCAGAAGGCCTTTGGAATCTGTTTCTGCCGCGAGACTCCCTGCCAGAAGACAGCCCTTACCGAGGTGCCGGACTGACCAATCTTGAGTATGCCGTGTGTGCCGAGGAGATGGGCCGGGTTGGATTTGCCTCGGAAGTCTTCAACTGTTCAGCCCCTGACACAGGCAATATGGAAGTGCTTGCGCGCTACGCCTCAGACGAGAACAAGGCAAAGTGGCTGCAACCCCTGCTGGCAGGCGAAATCCGCTCGGCGTTTTTGATGACCGAGCCCGGCGTGGCCTCATCCGATGCGACCAATATTGAGACTTCGATCCAGCGCGATGGAGATCACTACGTGATCAATGGCCGCAAGTGGTGGTCGTCCGGTGTCGGGGACCCGCGATGCAAGCTGGCCATCGTGATGGGAAAGACCGACCCGACCGCTCCCAAGCACGCGCAGCAGTCCCAAATTCTCGTGTCTCTTGACACCCCCGGCATCGAGGTCGTTCGCATGCTGCCGGTTTTTGGTTTTGACGATGCGCCGCATGGCCATGCGGAAGTGGCTTTCAGCAACGTGCGTGTGCCGGTCGAGAACCTGCTGCTGGGCGAGGGGCGTGGCTTCGAGATTGCGCAGGGGCGCCTCGGGCCCGGGCGCATCCATCACTGCATGCGCACCATTGGCAGCGCCGAGGTGGCGCTCGAAAAGATGGTCAAACGCTTGCAGGCCCGCGTCGCTTTTGGCAAGCGCATCTCGGAACAGTCCATATGGGAGGAGCGTGTGGCGCATGCGCGTATCGACATCGAGATGACCCGCCTGTTGTGTCTGAAAACCGCCGACATGATGGACAAGGTCGGCAACCGGCAAGCACGTGCAGAGATCGCCATGATCAAGGTCGCCGCACCGCGCGCCGCGCTGAAGATAATTGACGATGCCATTCAGGCCTTTGGGGCAGCGGGTGTGAGCACGGATGCCGGTCTGGCAAAGCAATACGCGAGCATGCGCACCATGCGTCTGGCGGACGGCCCCGATGAAGTGCACAACCGGACAATTGCTCGCCTGGAGTACGGCCGCTATGCGCTTGCGCCGCCGCGGGCAAAGGGTTGATTGGCCGCATATGTCCTTATTTTCTCTAGCTGGAAAAGTAGCGGTTATCACCGGTTCATCCCGTGGCATCGGCAAGGCCATTGCCGAGCGCATGGCCGAGCAGGGTGCGCAGGTGGTGATTTCGTCGCGTAAGCCTGAGCCTTGTGCCGAAGTAGCTCAAGCCATCAATGCGGTGCGAGGTGCAGGCGCGGCGATTGCCATCCCGGCCAACATCTCAAGCAAAGACGATTTGCGGCGTCTCGCGGACCAGACAATCCAGCGTCTTGGCAAGATCGACATCCTCGTGTGCAATGCGGCATCGAATCCCTACTACGGCCCATTGGCTGGCATTGAAGACGACCAGTTTCGCAAGATTCTGGAGAACAACGTCATTGCCAACCATTGGCTGATTGGTTTTGTCGCACCGCAAATGATTGAACGCAAGGACGGCGCCATCATCATCGTTTCCTCGATTGGTGGCCTGCGTGGCTCGCCTGTTATTGGCGCGTACAACATTTCCAAGGCCGCTGACTTTCAGTTGGCGCGCAATCTTGCCGTCGAGTACGGTCCCCACAACGTCCGTGTCAACTGCATTGCGCCGGGCCTGATCAGGACTGACTTTGCGCGCGCGCTGTGGGAAGACCCTGAAATGCTCAAGCGGCGCACCGAAACGACACCCTTACGCCGTATTGGTGAGCCTGATGAGATCGCCGGCGCCGCAGTTTTCCTGGCGTCTCAGGCGGGGTCATTTGTGACGGGCCAGAGCATCGTCGTCGATGGTGGCGTCACCATTTAACTCCCGAAGCTGAGCCTTGCGATCCGGTTTTTCACAAACGCAGAAGAAGCAGTGGGCCGTGCTCAATCCGGCATTCTTTGACGGTCCGAAGAGCGTCTCGATGCCTCGCTGGGATGCTGCCTGAGCGCGCTGGCAAATGCCTCGAACCCTGGCGCGACCTTATCCCCATTAACCCGAAAGACAAGCAATATGAGTGACTGTGTGAAGTACGAAGTTCATGGCGAAGTGGCGGGTCTGCCCAACGTGGTGCGCCGGCTGCGGCAACAAGGAACCCCCATGACTGATGCAGTAATCGTCTCCACCGCGCGGACCGGTCTGGCCAAGAGCTGGAAGGGCGCATTCAACATGACTTACGGCGGCGGTCAAGGCGCCGCCGGTTTGTTTGAAGTCTGCTGAGCGCACCGCAATGGCAGAAGACTTTGACAGCTTCACCGGCACTCGCCCGGTTGCGTCGCAACACGCGTTCGATATTGATCGCTTGGCCCGCTTCATGCGCGAGCAGGTGGAAGGCTATTCAGGTGAGTTACAGGTGGAGCAGTTCAAGGGCGGGCAGTCCAACCCCACCTTTCGCCTGAGCGCAGGCGGGAAGCACTATGTCATGCGGCGCAAGCCACCGGGCGTGCTGCTGCCATCTGCGCACGCGGTCGATCGCGAGTTTCGCGTTATCAGTGCGCTGGCGGGCACTGATGTGCCGGTGCCGCGCGCCTACGCGCTGTGCGAGGATCCGCAAGTGATTGGCACTGCGTTCTACATCATGGATTGCCTTGAAGGACGTGTCCTGTGGGATCCAAGCCTGCCCGGCATGACGCCGGCGCAGCGGACAGCGCATTTTGATGAGCTCAATCGCGTCATTGTTGCCCTGCACCGCGTTGATCCACAGGCCGTGGGTTTGGGCGACTACGGCAAGCCCGGCAACTATATCGAGCGTCAGGTCGGTCGCTGGAGCAAGCAGTACCGCGCGGCAGAAACTGAAACCATAGACGCGGCCAATCAGTTGATGGCGTGGCTGCCCAAACACATACCGGCGGGTGAAGAGGTCGCCATTGTTCACGGCGACTACCGCTTTGACAACGTGATGTTTCACCCGACCGAGCCGCGCATTCTGGCCGTACTGGACTGGGAACTTTCCACGCTGGGACACCCATTGGTCGATTTCGCCTACCACTGCATGACCTGGCGTATGTCTGGTGCGGGCTCGCGGGGTCTGGTCGGCCTGGATCTGCCCAGTCTGGGCATTCCAACTGAACAGCAATACCTGCAGACCTATCTAACACGTACCGGCCGGGGCGACGCCGGTGCAGTCAGTGAGTCCGACTGGACTTATTACATGGTGTTCAACATGTTCCGCCTCGCCAGCATCCTGCAAGGCATCATGGCCCGTGCGCTGCAAGGCAACGCCGCCAATGCGGCTGCGCTGGAAGCCGGCAAGCGGGCACGGCCATTGGCCGAGCAGGCATGGGCACTGGCCCAGCGCATCGGCGCGTGACCAACGGAATTCACCCATGTCCAATCGCCACCTCGCCTTCTGGCCAGACAGCCAGCCGCAGCACCTGACGGTGCCGCAAACCAATTTGTTCTACAACGTGGAAGTATCCGCCACGCGCTTCCCCGACAAGCCTTACATCCTGTTCTACGACACGCCGATCACTTACGCCGAATTCAAGGACGAGGCCGAGCGCATCGCCGGCTATCTGGAGCAGGTATGCAAGGTCAAGAAAGGCGACCGCGTGCTGCTCTACATGCAGAATAGCCCGCAATTCGTGCTCGCCTATTACGGCATCCTGCGTGCCAATGCAGTGGTGGTTCCGGTCAACCCGATGAACCTGACCAACGAGTTGCGCCATTACGTCAAGGACACCGGCGCAATGGCCGCCATCGTGGCGCAGGACATCTTCGCGCAGATGTCACCGTTGCTGAATGAAGGGCTTGGCCATATCCTGGTGACAGCCTACTCGGATTACCTGAAGCACCCCACCGATCTCAAGGTGCCCGACTTCGTCAGCGCGCCGCGCCAGCAGCTTTCCGGCGCGGGCGTGACCTTGTGGCGTGACATGCTGTCGTGCAATCTGCGGCCCGGCCCGCTCACCGCCGGCCCGGACGATCTGTGCGTGATGCCTTACACGTCGGGCACAACGGGTCATCCGAAAGGCTGTATGCACACGCACCGCGGCACGATGGCCAGCATCGTCGCCAGCATGCAATGGTTCAACACCCATCAGGATTCAGTGTCGCTCGCGGTCCTGCCCTTTTTCCACGTGACCGGCATGCAGGGCAGCATGAGCGGCCCGCTGTATCACGGCAGCACGATGGTGGTGCTGCCACGCTGGGACCGCGAAGTCGTGGCGGAGTGCATCCAGCGCTACAAGATCGCAACGCTGCAACTGATTTCGACCATGGTGGTGGACCTGCTGGCCAACCCGAAGATTGCCGAATACGACCTGTCCAGCCTGCGCGGCATCCGTGGCGGCGGCGCGGCCATGCCGGAAGCCGTTGCGCAGAAACTGAAGGATTTGCTCGGCGTGCCCTATGTCGAGGGCTACGGCATGTCGGAGACGATCGCCGCCACCCACATCAATCCGGACGAACGTCCGAAAAAGCAGTGCCTCGGCATCCCGATCTACGGCGTCGATGCGCGCGTGGTAGATCCGTCCGATTTCCATGAATTGCCACCGGGCGAAGTCGGTGAAATCATCGTCAACGCGCCCAACGTGATGCAAGGCTACTGGAACAATCCGCAAGCAACGAAAGACGTTTTTGTCGAGATCGACGGCAAGCGGTTCCTGCGCACCGGCGACTTGGCGAGGACCGACGAGGAAGGCTACTTCTTCATGGTAGACCGCTTGAAGCGCATGATCAACGCCTCCGGTTTCAAGGTGTGGCCGGCAGAAGTGGAGACACTGCTGTACCAGCATCCGGCCATCCAGGAAGCCTGCATCATCGCCGCGCGGGATCCGAAGCGCGGCGAAACGGTGAAGGCGGTGATCGTGCTGCGTGAAGCGTATCGCGACAAGGTGAGCGCAGAGGAAATCGTCGCGTGGGCGCGTGCCAACATGGCAGCCTACAAGACCCCGCGCATCGTGCAGTTCGTCGATGCGCTGCCGAAGTCGTCGACCGGCAAGCTGCTATGGCGTGAATTGCAGGAACGGGAAAAACAAACAGGAGACAGCCATGCGATTTGAAAACAAGGTAGCCATCATCACCGGCGCGGCCAGTGGCATTGGTCGCGCGCTCAGCGAGCGTCTGGCCGCCGAAGGCGCCTGCGTCGCGCTGGTCGACCGCAACGAGGATGGCTTGGCGGCGGCAGCGGCAGCGTTGCCGGACGCGTCGAAAGTCTGGTATCGCGCGCTCGACATTGCTGATGAAGGCGAAGTGCAAAGGTGCGTAGGCGACGTGCTCTGCGTATTTGGTCACATCGATGTCCTGTGCAACAACGCCGGCATCGCCGGTGGCGATTATTCGAAAATCACCGAGACCGACACCGTGATGTGGCAGCAGATCCTGGGTGTCAATGTGATGGGTGCCGTGCATTTCACCAAGTATGCGGCGCGCATCATGCGCGATCAGCGCGGCGGCGCCATTGTCAACACCGCTTCCGTGGCCGGTGTGCGTTCGGGCGCAGGCGGCAATGCCTACAGCGCATCGAAGGCGGCGGTCATCAGCCTGACCATGACCAGCGCCTGCGACCTTGGCGAGTGGAATGTGCGCGTCAATGCGGTCTGCCCGGGCCTCATCGAAACCGGCATGACCGCACCGGTGTTTGCGCGCGCGCGTGCGGTGCAGAAAGAGGACAAGCTGGGCTCGCGCTGCGAATTGCGTCGCTACGGCCATCCGCAGGAAGTCGCGGCCGTCATCGCCTTTCTCGCCAGCGACGATGCCAGCTATGTGACGGGGCAGGCGCTACCGGTCGATGGCGGGAACACGGCTTCCCTGAATTTGCCGGGAATGAAAGTGTAAGGACTCCTCCATGCACACATCTTTGCAAGACCCATGCGATAGGGCACCGACCTTTACGATACCGCCAGCCCTACCAAATCCAAATTCGCGTGCGACACTTTCGGAAAAGAAAAGGCAGCCATCGAGTGCCACGGCCGTTGCATGAATAACGAAAAAGATAACGAAAAGGACTCACGAACATGAATGGCGCCGACTACCTTTGCGACTCCCTGCTTGCCAACCAGATAGATGTTTGTTTTGCCAACCCAGGCACATCGGAAATGCATTTCGTCGCGGCGCTGGACCGCAAGCCGCAAATGCGTTGCGTATTGGGATTGTTCGAAGGCGTGATCACAGGTGCGGCCGACGGCTATGCCCGCATGGCCGAAAAACCGGCGGCCACGCTTCTGCATCTAGGGCCCGGCTTGGCCAACGGCCTGGCCAATATGCATAACGCCAAAAAAGCGCGAACGCCCATGATCAACGTGGTCGGCGACCACGCCTCCCACCATAGCCGCTACGACGCCCCACTGACAAGCGACGTGGAAGGCATAGCGCGCCCCATGTCCCATTGGATCAAGCGCATGGCTACGCCGGCCGCGATAGGCCAGGACGTGGCTCAAGCCGTTGAGCAAGCCAATCAGGCTCCCGGCAACGTCTGTACGCTGATACTGCCCGCCGACACGGCCTGGACTGAACTCGAACACCAGGCCGAGCCCGTCCTGGCGAAACGCCCCGCTCGCCAGCAAACCTCGGCCGACGCGATAAAGGCCGCGGCCAAAGCCATCCGGTCCGGCAAACCAGCACTGTTGCTTCTGGGGGACGTCGCCCTGCGCGAAGACGCTCTGGAAATCGCCGGACGAATTCGCCAGCATTGTCAGGTCGATATATTGGCCGAAGGCTTCATTCGTCGCATGAGCCGCGGCGCCACACGCACCCCAATAGAAAAACTGCCCTACCCGGTAGACGCTGCCTGCGCGCGCCTGGCCCATGTCAAGCATCTCATATTGGTAGGTTCAAAAGCACCGGTGGCCTTTTTTGCTTATCCCAACAAGCCCAGTCTTTTGGCCCCAAACGAAGCCGAAATTATTACCCTAGCCTCCGCTGAACAGGATCTGACGCATGCCCTGCATGCCTTGGCCGACGAACTGGGAGTTCCCGCCAATACTCCCTCCTATCGCTTGCCGGAACCACGCGATACCTCGATACCCACGAATGGAACTCTGAATGGCAAAGCCATCAGCCAGATTCTGGCCAAATATCTGCCCGAAAACACCGTGCTGTGCGACGAATCGATTTCGGAGGGCCGAGATTTCATGCGCTACAGTCTGCAAGCCGCCCCGCATGACTATCTGCAGTTGACGGGTGGGGCCATCGGCTTGGGCCTGCCAATGGCAACGGGTGCTGCCATCGCCTGTCCGGATCGCAAAGTCATTTCCCTGCAAGCCGACGGCAGCGCCATGTACACCGTGCAAGCCCTCTGGACACAGGCGCGAGAAAGCCTGAACTGTCTGACAATCATCCTTGCCAACCGCAGCTACGCCACACTGCATGGGGAAATGCGGAACGTCGGTGTCACCCAACTGGGCAGCAACGCCAAACGCATGCTCGACCTTGATTTGCCTTATTTGCAATGGACTCAGCTGGCGCATGGCATGGGTGTGCCTGCCGTCAAAGTTGATTCGATAGAAACATTTACGCAGGCGCTGAGTAACGGTCTGCAAGCGCAAGGCCCCTGCCTGATTGAAGCGGTCATCTGAAGCAGATGCTTATCGATATAGTCCCCAGAACCCAGCATCACCACTGGAAAAAAGCGGTGCCGTCGCATTAATTTTTTTCGGCATTTGCGACCCACTATATGTAGCGGCGTTGTTGAATAAATCGGAAACCGGATGCCATTTGGGCGAACTGGCATGATATGGGGCGATTCCACCCTCGAAGACAGCCAGTGCCATACAAACATAACGAGAGCCGCCGGCACAAGTTCACCAAGCCCAAATACAAGGTGACCAACTGGCCTGAGTACAAC
>Ga0209913_1000306_pt1 | contig 45812 bp, 45 predicted proteins | sample PersoiDNA2013203_FD_185805 | JGI IMG/M metagenome (GOLD analysis project Ga0209913, IMG submission 185805) | Permafrost soil microbial communities from the Arctic, to analyse light accelerated degradation of dissolved organic matter (DOM) -... | ecosystem: Environmental > Terrestrial > Soil >...
TGCGCTGGATGCATCATTTTGGTGTGCATGATTTTGAGCAGATGACTGATATTGCCAAAGTATTACGTGAAAAATTAGCCGTTGAGGCTGAAATCACCTTGCCTACAGTGCAGTTAGAGCAAGTCTCTAACGATGGCACACGTAAATGGCTAATAGGTGCTGATACTGCCAACAGCATTGAAACCGTATTTATTCCTGAAGATGATCGCGGTACTTTGTGCATTTCAAGCCAAGTTGGTTGCGCTTTGGAATGCACGTTTTGTAGTACAGGCCGTCAAGGCTTTAACCGAAATTTGAGTGTTTCAGAGATCATTGGCCAGCTTGCTATTGCAAACCGCTCTTTGCGCTTAGAAACTGGTTACGATATGTTGCCGATTTCAGAGCGCATTATTAGTAATGTAGTGATGATGGGCATGGGCGAGCCTCTAGCCAATTACGATAACGTAGTGACTGCCATGCAGATCATGTTGGACGATAGTGCTTATGGTTTGAGTCGCCGTCGCCTGACGCTTTCTACCAGCGGCCTGGTGCCTGCGATGGATAGATTGAAAGAAGAGTGCCCTGTGGCGCTGGCTGTGAGCTTGCATGCGCCAAATGATGCGCTGCGTGATGTGATAGTACCGATTAACAAAAAATATCCTCTTAAAGAGTTGATGGCGGCGTGTAACCGCTATTTAGAAAAGGCGCCAAGAGATTTTATTACCTTTGAATACGTGATGCTGGATGGCGTGAATGATACTGTTGAGCATGCGCACCAGCTGTTAGCTTTAGTTAAAAACGTATCGTGTAAATTCAATTTAATCCCGTTCAATCCATTTCCAAATAGTGGCTATGACACGTCTAAAGTGAGTCACATCAAGGTGTTTCGTGATATTTTGATGCAAGCAGGTTATGTAGTCACAGTGCGTAAAACGCGTGGTGAAGATATTGATGCCGCTTGTGGCCAGTTAGCGGGTAAAGTGTTAGATAAAACCAAACGTACTTCTAAAAGAATCCCAATCGAGGCGATTTAATGAATATGAACTTCTCTGCAACGCTTTTTAACGCAAAAACAGTAAGATTAGGCCTGTTTTTTTGCCTGATAGGCTTGCTTGGTGTGGGCTGTGTCAGTCAGGAAAGAAAAGAAAAAGATGACGAGAATTTAAAAGCGAGGGCACGCGCTCATACAGATTTAGGCGCAGTTTATTTTCAGCAAAAGCAGTTTGAAATTGCTTTAGAAGAGTTTACTCAGGCAAGCAAGATAGACCCGACTTTTGGACTGGCATTTAACGGCTTAGGCTTAGTGCATGCGGCGCTTGGGCAGGATGATATTGCCAATGCCAACTTCAAAAAGGCGATAGAAGTCGAGCCAAGTAACTCCGAATCACACAATAATTACGGTAGTTTTTTATGTGCTAGAGGTCATTATGATGAGTCGGTACAACAGTTTTTAGCGGCCGTTAAAAACCCCTTGTATGCAACGCCAGCCATGGCTTATACCAATGCCGCTATTTGTTCCATGCGTAAAAAAGACACGGTAAATGCTGAAGCTTATTTGCAAAGAGCGTTACAAATAGAGCCACTTTCAAGCATGGCTGCTTATCAATTGGCTACACTGCAATCTAATCGTAATGATGCGCTTGCTGCAAAAAGAACATTGCAGAATGTGATGTTAGGTCAACCTGGGCCAGACATGTTATGGTTAGCGATTCAAATAGAGCGCGCAGTTGGCGCAAGGGATGCTGAAGCTAGTTACGCACTGCAATTGCGTCGTCAATATCCTGATTCTGAGCAGGCTAAATTATTGCAGAACGGAAAGTGATCATGACTGATGAGCTAGCTATTGAAGTTCCTGAGTCACTGCCAGTTGGTGTTGAGCCGCTAGGCGAGGTGTTGCTGGCAGCAAGAAATGCAAAAAATCTTACGCAAAAGGATGCTGCTGATAACCTACGTCTGAGCCTTAAACAAATTGATGCTTTAGAAACTAATGCATTCGATTTATTGCCTGATGCGATGATTACGCGTGGTTTTATTCGTAACTATGCACGTTTTTTAGATATGGATGCAGAGCCCTTATTGGTAAGTTACCGCGCTCGTGTGCCGGATAAGTTGCCCAATACGCTGAAAGTGCAGTCGTCCATGAATCATGTGGTGTTGACTAAGGAAAGCCAGCCTTGGTTGAAATATATATTAGCGAGCATCCTAGTGTTATTGTTTTTATTGTCATGGTTTTTTTATATGGATTACATGCCAAAACCAGCAAAAAAAGCCGTTGCTGTAGCAACGGATAAGGCTGCTCCTGCCAACGCGCCTGTAACTATTTCACTACCGGAAATTGCCCTGCCAGCAGCGGAGCGTACGCCGGAAGCGAGTGATGCGGTGGTTGGCACTGAGCTTGCCAAACCAAATGTTTCTATTGATGCAACTTCAGCAGCGGCTACACCACCTGTTGCAGCAATAGTAACGCCGTCTGGAGCCGCTGACTCTAACCCATTGAAGGCGAATGTTGAACGCGAAAAACAAGCTCTATCGAAAGCTGCTGCGCAATTACCAGTAACACAATCAACAGTAGCATCGGTTAGCAAACCAGTTGCGATGGCTACACTTAATGATGCTAATAATGCAGCTCCTTCCGTAGCAACAAAAAAAGTAAGCATGTCTTTTTCTGAGCAAACTTGGGTGAGTGTGACGAACAAGTCGGGTAAAGTGATTTTTGAAAAAATGCAGGCGGCAGGTAGTACAGGCGACTTTGATGGAGAGCCACCATTTAATGTGGTGATTGGCAATGCAAAAGCGACCAAACTCATGTATTTAGGTAAGCCTGTGGATTTGGTACCTACTACTAAAAGTAATGTTGTGCATATCACTTTACAATAAAAACATTGCAGTAAATGGATTGCAATAATTGTTTAAATTTTGGAGTAGTCGTTGAGCTTATCTCATCTTAATCAGCCACGTAGCACTTTACAGGTGATGATCGGCCATGTGCCAGTTGGCGGCGGTTTGGCGGGAGCGCCGGCCGCTCCAGTGGTTGTGCAAAGCATGACGAATACCGATACTGCAGATGCCGAAACAACGATTAAACAGGTTTTTGAGCTGTGGCAGGCTGGCAGCGAAGTGGTGCGTATTACCGTCAACTCGCCTGAGGCCGCTGCGCAAGTCGGCAATATTCGCCGTGGTTTAGATGCATTGGGCTGCAATGTGCCGCTGGTCGGCGATTTTCACTACAATGGCCACAAGTTATTGGCTCAGTATCCTGATTGTGCGGAAGCGCTAGCCAAATACCGTATTAATCCGGGTAATGTGGGTAAAGGCTCTAAGCGCGATGAGCAATTCGCAGCTATGATAGAGGCGGCAATCCAGTATAAAAAAGCGGTACGCATAGGGGTTAATTGGGGTAGTTTAGACCAAGCCAAAATGGCGCAAATGATGGACGATAATGCTAAATTGCCGTCGCCGTTATCGTCAGAAGCGTTGATGCGTGAAGCTTTGATTCAATCAGCCCTTGAAAGTGCGCAGCAGGCAGTTAGTTTGGGCTTGCCAGCCAATCAAATTATCATTTCTTGTAAAGTCAGCAATGTGCAGGATCTGGTTAAAGTCTATACTGATTTAGCCAGCCGTAGCGATTATCCCTTGCATTTAGGCTTAACTGAAGCGGGCATGGGTTCTAAAGGCATTGTTGCCTCAACCGCCGCGCTAGCTTTGCTGTTGCAACAGGGTATTGGCAATACGATACGTGTGTCATTAACACCAGAACCTAATGAGTCTCGCACTAAAGAAGTGATTGTTGCGCAGGAGATTTTACAAACAATGGGTATACGGTCATTCACGCCCTTGGTGACCGCTTGCCCGGGTTGCGGTCGCACGACATCGACCTATTTTCAAGAGTTGGCGATGCAAATTCAAAGTTATCTGCGTAATCAAATGCCGGTATGGCGCGGTCGATATGCTGGCGTTGAAAACATGAGTGTTGCCGTAATGGGCTGTGTAGTCAATGGTCCGGGTGAATCGAAATTAGCCAATATCGGCATTAGTTTGCCGGGTACTGGTGAAACTCCCGTGGCTCCTGTATTTGTGGACGGCGAAAAAACCGTCACGCTAAAAGGCGACCATATTGCGCAAGAGTTTCAGGCGATTGTAGAAAACTATGTGCAAACGCATTACGCCATAGGCGGTAAACTACATACCAATGCCGCACATAACAGTGAGCTACAAAAGATAATTCCTATTCAAGCCGTTAATTAAAGCAGTGACACTATGGTTGAACACTCAACAAAAACTAAGCAAGCAAAATCTACCGACACCAAATTTCAGAGCATCAAAGGTTTTTACGACATTCTGCCCGAGGCTACACCATTGTGGTTCAGGTTGGAAGACACTGCACGCCGTGTGCTAGCGCAGTATGGCTATAAAAATATTCGCATGCCTTTGGTCGAACCTACTGATTTATTCGTGCGCTCGGTAGGCGAGCATACTGATATAGTAGAAAAAGAAATGTACGCTTGGGAAGATGCGCTGAACGGCGACAAGTTGACATTGCGCCCTGAAGGTACCGCCGGCTGTGTGCGTGCGGTAGTCGAGCATAATCTTACTTACAATGGTCCACAGCGGCTTTGGTACAGTGGTGCGATGTTCCGGCACGAAAACGTGCAAAAAGGCCGCCAACGCCAGTTCCATCAAATTGGCGTTGAAGCATTTGGCTTTGACAGCCCACAAGTCGATGCAGAGCAAATCGTTTTGCTGGCAAGGCTATGGCGTGAACTAGGCATTGCCGACGTTCAATTGCAAATCAATAGTATCGGCGATGCGCATGAACGCGCTGCCTATCGCAATACACTGATTGCTTACTTTGAACAGCATATGGATTTGCTCGATGAAGATGCCAAGCGCCGTTTGCATACGAATCCACTACGTATTTTAGATACTAAAAATCCGCGCATGCAAGCCTTGTGTGACAATGCGCCTAAATTGATGGATTGTCTGGGTGATGAAACCCGCACGCATTTTGATGGTCTGTGTAAGTTGTTGGATGCTGCCGGCGTGGCTTATTTAGTCAATTCGCGACTTGTCCGTGGCTTAGATTACTACAATCGCACCGTGTTTGAGTGGGTTACTACCAAGCTAGGCGCACAAGGTACTATTGCCGGCGGTGGGCGTTATGACTCATTAGTCGAGCGTTTAGGTGGTGACGCAACCCCTGCATGTGGTTTTGGGATTGGTTTAGAGCGCGTGTTTTTGTTGATGCAGGAATATGGCATTATTGCAGAAGATGCGCCTGATGTGTATCTAGTGAATGTGGGTGAGTTAGCCGAAAATGCAGCATTTAGCATTGCTGAACAGTTGCGTAATGCCGATATTCAAGTGGTATTACATGCAGGTGGTGGTAGCTTTAAATCACAAATGAAAAAAGCGGATAGGAGCCAGGCCAAGTTTGCATTGATTCTCGGTGATGATGAGGTGCTGAATAAGCAAGTGACATTAAAGCCTATGCAAGCCGAAACAAAGGGCGAGCAACTGCAATGCAGCATTGAAGAAGCGATTAATGTTTTACTGGCAAGCACGAGTTAAGTAGGTTAACGGCACAACATTGAGCAAATAACATGACGGTGACAACAGCATTATTACAGCTTGAGCACGTAAGCATTGCGCCGAGGAAAACGCCATCTCGGTTGCTGGTGAATGATGTAAGTTTTACGATTGAGGCTGGTAAAACTACTTGTGTGGTCGGTGAGTCTGGTAGTGGTAAGAGCTTAACGGCGTTATCTGTCATGGGCTTGCTGTCAAAGCAACTGCAATTAAGCGCGGGCAAAGTGTTGTTTAACGATACAGAGGCTGGTGTTCAAGATTTAACTTTACTGGATGCAGAAAGCTTACGCAAAATTCGCGGTGCAAAAATTGCCATGATTTTTCAAGAGCCGATGACCTCGCTCAACCCTGTACTGGCTGTTGGCTACCAAATTGGTGAAAGTCTGACGACGCATTTGGGTCTGAAAGGCGATAGTTTGAAAATTAAAATCGCAAGTTTGTTGGAGATGGTTGGTATTCCACCTAGCCGCGCCAATAGTTATCCTGATGAATTGTCTGGCGGGCAGCGTCAGCGAGTGATGATTGCGATGAGTATCGCTTGCGAACCACGATTATTAATCGCCGATGAGCCAACAACCGCGTTAGATGTAACTGTGCAAGCGCAAATACTTAAATTATTAGATACACTTAAAACCCGTATGAATATGGGTATGCTGTTTATTACCCACGATTTTGGCGTGGTGGCGGATATCGCAGACAACGTGGTAGTGATGTTTAGAGGCGAAATTGTCGAGTCCGGTACCAAAGAACAAGTGTTGAACAACCCGCAACACCCTTATACAAAGGCTTTGCTAGAGTGCGTACCGGATGCCGATGGCAAAAAGCCGCTGAAGCCGATTGATTATGCATGGCTGCCAGAAAACCAAGTAGCTCCGCAGAGCGAGCTTGTAATGTTATGAGTGAGGCGCGGTTAACGTCAAGTACTAATATATTGGAGGCTAAGCACCTAGTAAAAACCTATAGCCAGCGCAGCGGAAAATTCGGCTTTGGAACTACTTTAGTCAAAGCTCTGGATGATGTAAGTATCATTCTACGTGAAGGCAGTACGTTGGCAGTAGTCGGTGAATCTGGCAGTGGTAAATCCACGTTGGCACGTTGTCTGTTACAATTGCAACCCTTGGATAGTGGTGAAGTGCTATTTGCCGGCCAAGACTTAGCTAAATTAGACGGTGTAGTGCTTCGATCCATACGGAAAAACTTGCAAATGGTGTTTCAAGATCCGTTCGCATCGCTTAATCCGCGTATGCGAGTCGGTGAAATTGTCGGCGAAGGCTTGCTGATTCATCAAATTGGTAACGCTTCAGAACAGCGGCAAAAAGTAGTTGCGATGTTAAAGCGTGTTGGCTTAACTGAAGCTGATATGCAAAAATACCCACATGAGTTTTCTGGTGGACAGCGGCAGCGTATAGGTATTGCCCGTGCGCTAGTATTAAAACCTAAAGTCGTGGTGTGTGACGAGCCTGTGTCAGCATTAGATGTGTCTATTCAAGCGCAAATTTTGTTGTTGCTCAAAGAGTTGCAAGCTGAAATGGCTTTGAGTTACGTGTTTATTAGTCACGATTTACGCGTAGTGCGGCATATCGCAGATGATATTGTGGTGATGTATCAGGGCAAAGTGGTTGAGCAGGGTTCAGTGGTTGATATTTACCAGCAGCCACAACATGAATACACGCGTAATTTACTGGCAGCTATTCCAGGTAAAAAAATAGTCAATGCATCAGACGTATAACAAAGCAGTAATATTAGATTTAAACCAGATTAGGAATTGAAATGGCATATGATTTAGAAGAGCAAGAACAGTTAGATGAATTTAAAGCATGGTGGAAACGCTATGGCAAATTGGCCAGCAATGCGGTATTTGCCTTAATCGTGGGTTACGCTGCTATCCAAGGCTGGAAATATTACCAAAATAAACAGTCTGTTGAAGCCTCTACGCAGTTTCAAGAGCTAGTTGTGACAGATGAAAAAGATCTGAAATCGATTCAGGCAAAGTCCGCAGTATTGATGGATAAATTTAGCGCAACGCCTTATGCTGGTCGTGCAGCAATGTATGCAGCTAAAGCTAATTATCTAGCCGGTGACAATAAAAGTGCAAAATCACAGTTAGATTGGGCTATTAAAAATGCAAAAGAAACTTCTATCAGTGCTTTAGCTGGATTGCAATTGGCCAATATTTTAGCTGAAGAAAAAGACTACGAGGCTGCCTTAACGTTACTGAATGCGCCGCATGATGCAGGTTTTGACGGTTTGTTTTCAGACCTTAAAGGTGACGTATTAGTAAGCCTTGGTAAGAATGCTGAAGCAAAAACAGCTTACCAACAAGCATTAACTAAATTGGATGCGCAAGGCAAATATCGCGCACTTACACAAAAGAAACTTGAAGCGCTTGGTGAATAGATTTGTTATCGACTCATTCAATCAGCCTCATATAATCAAGCTGGAGCATCACATTGTTCTTTTATAACTTCTCTCGTCATTTCATGAAAAAACTGTTAAGCCTATTCGTTTTATCGAGTTTATTGATGCTGGCTGCTTGTAGCAGCATCACTGAATTGAAATCTGATTTGTCCGATAAGATTTTTGGGCGAGAAGTTGCGGATGCACCAGACCCATTAGCTGAAATCAAAGAAACGGCAACGTCAAAGGTGTTATGGCAAGCCAAAGTCGGTGCCGCGGGTGATTCGGACTTTATCCCTGTTGTTGAGGCTGGCTATGCCTATGCGGCAAGTGCCGACGGCGAAGTGCTTAAGCTGGATGCAAGCAATGGTAGCCAATTGTGGCGTGTGAATACTGGCGAGCCGATCTCAGGTGGTGTTGGTGTTGGCGGTAGCTTAGTCATGGTAGGTACGCAAAAAGGTACTGTTTATGCCTATGACATCGCAGGTAAGCTGCAATGGAAATCCAAGTTAAGCAGCGAAGTACTGAGCGCACCAAAGTATTTTGACGGATTAGTCATCGTCCGCACTGGAGATAGCCGTATTTTTGGTATTAATGCCAACGATGGCAGTCGTAAATGGGTTTATGAGCGTACCGTGCCAGCGCTCACCTTACGCAGCAGTGCTGGCGTTGTAGTAGATAGCGGTGTGGTTTATGCAGGGTTTGCCGGTGGTAAGCTAGCTGCAGTACGTGCAGATAATGGCAAAATGCTATGGGAAGCTTCAGTTGCACAGCCTAAAGGCGTTACCGAGATTGAGCGTATTGCAGATATCACTAGTTTGCCATTTGTTGATGGTCCGCTGATTTATGCTGTTGCTTATCAAGGCAAAATTGCTGCTATAGATAGAGTTAGTGGTCGCGTGGTATGGAACCGTGATATTTCAAGCTTATCTGGCTTGAGTGCAGAAGATGCACGCATCTTTGTTTCGCATGCCATGGGGTCAGTTTACGCGCTTGATTACACCACTGGTAAAACTTTTTGGCGGCAAGCTGTGCTTAAAAATAGGCACTTAACCGCACCAGTGCCTATGGGTAGCTTGATTGCGGTTGGCGATATGGAAGGCTATGTGCATTTTCTCGGTAGAGAAGATGGCGCAGTGGCTTCTAGAGTAAAAACCAATAACAGCGCAATTCTGCCGCAAATGGCACTTATTAATAGCAATACCGTATTAGCGCAAACTCGTGATGGTGGAATTTTCGCTATTCAAGTCAAATAATGGGTCGCTGTAGTGGCTTACTTGTATAAGTGGCTTAATTGCATAAGTGGTTTAGTTGCATAAAAATATTTTTTAAGAATTACTTAGCTTTAGTTGCTTAAGCTAAAGAATCGTTTAGTTATAGGCACTATTTAGAAGGCTCGCATGTTACCTACCCTTGTTTTGGTTGGTCGACCTAACGTCGGCAAATCCACCTTATTTAATCGCCTCACCAAAAGCCGCGATGCCCTTGTGGCCGACTTGCCTGGACTCACGCGCGACCGTCATTACGGCCGCGGCATCGGCGCCAGCCAGCCTTATCTGGTGGTCGATACTGGCGGTTTTGAACCGAATACCGACAGCGGCATCCTTAAGGCCATGGCGGTACAAACCTTACTGGCGATTGATGAAGCTGATGTCATTATCTTTATCGTCGATGGTCGTCAAGGCGCTACTCCGCAAGATATGGAAATTGCCAATCGGTTACGTAGATGTAAATGCCCCGTGTTGCTGGCGGTGAATAAAACAGAAGGCATGAATAAGGCCGTTGTCAGTGCAGAGTTCCATGAATTAGGCTTAGGTGATCCGCTGTCAATTTCTTCTGCCCATGGCGAAGGTGTAAAAGACATTATCGATCTGGCACTTGAAAGTTTTCAGGTGGTTGAAGAAGAGCCTGAGGAAGATTATACCGGTGATAGAGTGCCTAAAGTCGCCATTGTTGGCCGTCCAAACGTAGGGAAATCAACTTTAGTGAATGCCTTGCTTGGTGAAGAGCGCGTGATTGCGTTTGATGAGCCGGGCACTACCCGTGACTCTATTTCGATTGATTTAGAAAAGAATGGCAAACACTATACTTTGATAGATACCGCTGGTGTGCGTAAGCGTGGACGAGTGTTAGAGGCGATTGAGAAATTCTCTGTCATCAAAACCATCCAGTCTATTGAAGAGGCCAACGTAGTTATTTTGGTGGTGGATGCGCAAGAAGGTATTACCGAACAGGATGCACATGTGGCGGCTTACATATTAGAGGCTGGGCGCGCCTTGGTAGTTGCTATCAATAAATGGGATGGTTTGAAAGAAGAAGAGCGTGATTGGGTGAAGCGTGAAATTGATCGTAAACTCATGTTCTTAGACTTTGCCGAATTTCATTATATTTCAGCATTGCGTAAAAAAGGTTTACCTGAATTATTCACTTCTGTGGATGTTGCATTCAAAGCAGCCTTCGCTAAACTTTCTACCCCACAACTCACACGTGTGTTGATTGATGCTATACAACAGCACCAGCCACCTATTAGCAAAGGCATTCGTCCTAAATTGCGCTATGCGCATCAAGGCGGCAGCAATCCACCTATTGTCGTGATTCACGGTAATCATGTGGACGGCGTTAAAGATGCGTATACACGATTCTTAGAGAAGACTTTCCGTAGAACATTCCAGCTTTCCGGGACGCCATTGCGTGTGCAATACAAGCAAGGAAGCAACCCGTTTGCAGAAGACGAAGATAAACGTAAGCCGGGTGAAGGTATTGTGAGTATGCGTCGCCGTAAAACAGCGCATCGTGCTGAATTAAAAGCGAAAAAAGAAGTTGAAGATAAAGATAGAAGCGCAAAAAAACGCTAAGAAATATATAATATTTTAAGGGTGGCATAAGCCACCCTTAAGTTAATACTTAATACAAACCTTCCCAAAATTTCCACCATACGTGCTCCTCTTTAGGTGCAGTTTTGCTCAGCATGGCGCTGTTAGGGTAATTAGTTTGCAAGATACGTATCGTATCTTTTTTAAGGTCGTCTAAATTCAATAAGTCATAGGCACTAATCATAATTATCAAAGCTTCTTCAGTGCTTGGTGACTGAGGGTAATACTCCAACACATATTTGGCGCGGTTAATTGCAGCTACATAGGCTTGGCGCTTCATGTAATAACGTGCAACGTCTAATTCATGATCAGCTAAACTATTCGCCAGATACACCATGCGTTGTGTGGCATCTTTTGCGTAGCGACTATTTGGGTAACGCGTCACAAGTTCTTTAAATGTTACAAAAGAATCACGCAGTGAGCGCGGGTCACGGTCACTCACTTGTTGTTTGGTAAGTTTTTCAAGTACGCCGCGTTCGTTAAAAACCGCTAAGCCTTTTAAATAATAAGCATAATCAACATTGGCATGATTCGGGTGAAGTTTAATAAAACGGTCTGCGGCAGCCACACATAAAACCGGGTCTTGTTTTTTATACTGGGCATAAGCAGTTTCAAGTTGTGCCTGAGCAGCGTAGCGTCCGTTAGGGTAGCGTGATTCTAGCTTTCCAAAATAGACAATCGCTTTATCATAGTCTTTGTCGCGCATTTTAGCTGAGCCTTCCTCGTAGATGCGCTCTGCGGTCATGCCTTTGGTATCATCGAGCTCAGTAGGGGCGCCAAAAATCGCGCACGCATTGAGTAACAAGGCAAACATTAAAATTAAGATATACTTCATGGAAAAACCACCTTTAAGAATTATTGATAATTATAACCGATGACAGACACTACTCAACTAACTCTTATTATTCCTCACGATTTAGGCGGTTTACGCCTAGATGTTGCATTGCAACGCATGTTGCCAGACCACTCACGTTCTCGCCTTCAAAGTTGGATCAAGTCTGGCCTGGTGTCGGTTGATGCAAATCCCAGCACATCTAAAACAAAAGTGTGGGGAGGCGAGCAAGTGCTTGTACAAGTGCAAGCGAAACCAGAAAGCCAAGCATTTACCGCTGAAGATATTCCGCTAGATATTGTGTATGAAGATGAGCATATCTTAGTCATCAATAAGCCTGCGGGCATGGTGGTACACCCTGCGGCAGGTAATTGGAGCGGCACCTTGTTAAATGCCCTGTTATTCCATGAACCAAAATTAAAAGATGTGCCACGCGCAGGTATCGTTCATAGGCTAGATAAAGATACTAGCGGTTTGTTGGTGGTTGCAAAAACATTGTCTGCACAAACTAATTTAGTCCGTCAATTGCAAGCACGCACCGTAAAACGTGAGTATCGGGCGATTGTTTGGGGGCAAATTTGGCGTAACGGCGTCATAGATCAGCCGATTGGCCGTGACCCACGTTCTCGTACTAAGATGGCGATTAACCGTGCAGGAAAGCCTGCAATCACGCGCTATGAAGTATTAGAGCGTTTTTCAGTGCAGACCTATATGCGCTGTAATTTAGAAACTGGCCGCACTCATCAGATTCGCGTGCATATGCAACATTTAAAAGCACCTATCGTGGGTGATCCTGTTTACGGCTTCCGCGGCATAGTGCCAATTCGGGCCATGACGCAAACGCTGCGCGATGCCGTCGCTCAATTTGATCGCCAAGCCTTACATGCGATTAAACTGGGTTTATTGCATCCGGAGACTGATGAGTTCATGGAGTGGCAAATCGAGCTGGCCGACGACATGAAAGCCTTGCTGGAAGCGATGCGCCATGAAGATCCGCGAACAGATGAAGATGACTTTGAGCTAAGTTTTGGTGGATTGCAAACTGAGCCATACCTTGCCGATGAAGATTATGAAGATGACGAAGAATATGATGATTTCGACGATGCTGAAGATGATGAGGGTGATCTAAACGAAGGTGACATTGAAGATGATGATGTTGAATAAGAACACATAATTTTCATGAGTCAACTCAAGTTCATTCTCCCTGATTGGCCGGTACCAGCCAATGTTAAAGCATTGCAGACTACCCGTCATGGCGGCGTGAGCCTAGCTCCTTATGCAAGCCTGAACCTAGGTGCGCATGTGGGTGATAATGCGCTTGCAGTGGCTAAAAATCGCCAGTTGCTTAGCCCTTATCTGCCAAGTGAGCCGGTATGGGTGAATCAGGTGCACGGCACTGAAGTGATTGATGCGGCAAAAAGTACTTGTCTGCAAAATGCTGACGCTTCATTTACCACTCAAGCCAATGTGGTCTGTGTGACGATGACGGCAGATTGTTTGCCAGTGTTGTTATGCGATAGCGCCGGCACCGTGGTTTCTGCCGTGCATGCCGGCTGGCGTGGTTTGTGTGATGGAGCGATAGAAGCTACTGTGAATAAAATGCCAGTTCGCCCGAGTGATATTTTGGCTTGGTTAGGTCCAGCCATTGGGCCAAAAGCATTTGAAGTGGGTGATGATGTGCGCCAACAATTTATAGTGCAAGACTCAGAAGCAGAACAAGCATTTAAACCGCATGCGGAGCATCAGTTGAATGGCAAGTGGTTATGCAACATGTATTTAATCGCAAAACAACGTTTAACTAAATTAGGCATTACGCAGGTTTATGGTGCTGGTGTGAATGAAGATTTTTGTACCTATACCGATGAAGCGCGCTTTTTCTCATTCAGGCGCGATAATGTCACCGGGCGTATGGCCAGTATGATTTGGCTTGAGTCATAAATTACCGATAAACCACACTGCGCATACTCAGCGAGCCCATATCAAAAGACTCCGTTAAAAAGTGCATGCGGTCATCCGTATGCCGCACTGCTGCAATGTATAACAAAGGCAAATAGTGTTCGTCTGTCGGCACTGCCTGCTTAGCAGGATTACCGGTGCGTGAAATGTCAATCAGCGCTGCATCGTCGCCAGTTTCAAGGGCTGTCTTAATGTAATTGTCAAAATTTACTGCCCAATCGGCAGCCTCGCCATTGGGATTCAACTTAGCTAAATTATGCACAATATTGCCACTGGCTATAATCATTACGCCATTTTCACGTAAGCTTGCTAATTGGTTGGCCAACGCAAAATGCGCTGCAAAGTTTAAATTCACATCTAGACTTAACTGAAACACTGGTATATCAGCGGCAGGGAAAAGTGATTCTAATATGGCCCAAGCGCCATGATCTAAGCCCCAGTTCTGCGTGGTTGCTACAGTGCTTGGCGCAAATAAATCGCATACCATATTGGCGAACTCTGGTGCGCCGGGCGCCGGGTATTGCTGGGCAAACAACTCAGCTGGAAAACCACCAAAATCATGTATGGTTTCAGGTTGGCTAGCCACGCAAACTTGTGTGCCGCGCGTTTGCCAGTGCGCTGAAACACATAAAATCGCACGCGGTCGTGGTAAGGTTTTGCCTAAACGCAGCCAAGCATCACGATAAGGGTTTTCGGTAATCGCATTCATCGGGTTGCCATGGCCAATAAATAGTGCTGGCATGCGCGTCATTTTGGCTTCAGTATTCATTGTGTTTAGTGATAATTCCATAGGTTTAATGTTTGTTTTACTCAAACGTATTGGTTCATATCAGGTTTTAATCTGCGATAAATCGCGCCAAGCTGTTTGCTCGTTTATAATGCACACTTCATTTTAGTAAGTCTAGACCAATTTAATGCAATATTTGAGAACTACATGCTGAATTTTGCAACAGCTGCCGCGCCAATATCTACGCTTACGTGGATTATGGCGGCGAGTCTTTTAGGCGGCGTGCTGAGCGTATCTTTGGCAGCCTTGTTTGCGCTGAACGTACGCACGGCTTGGGTGCCTATGCTGGTAAGCTATGCCATAGGCGCAATGTTAGGCGCTGTTTTCCTGGAGATTTTGCCGCACGCGTTTAGCATTGCTGGCAATGTAGAGACTGTGTCTGCTACTTTATTACTTGGTCTATTGCTGTTTTTCGTACTCGAAAAATTAGTCATTTGGCGCCATTGTCATGGCGATCATTGCGAAGTTCATGCCATGCATAATGAAGAGAACTGCCCGCAAACGCATGCAATTTCCCCACCTATGGCTGGCGGTACTAAATATAAGGCTGTCACTACACAACAATCTTCGGTGTTGCTAAGCAATAGTCACAGCCACTCACATAGTCTTGGGCATGATAGTGGGCGTAGCGGCATGATGATCATGATAGGCGACACGTTTCATAACTTTATCGACGGTATTTTGATTGCAGCCGCGTTTACCGCAGATATTAAATTAGGTGCGGTGACCGCCTTGGCAATTATTGCGCATGAAATTCCACAGGAAGTAGGTGATTTTTTAATCCTGCTGCATTCTGGTTACAGTAAAAAACAAGCGTTAATTTTTAATCTGGTTTCCAGTCTGGCGACGGTGGCGGGTGGTTTGATGGCTTACTTTGCTTTGCAATTCGTACAAAGCTGGATTCCGATTATTCTAGGCTTAGCCGCCTCCAGCTTGCTATACGTGGCAGTGGCAGATTTAATTCCGGGCTTGCATAAACGTACAGAATTAAAAGCAACATTTAGCCAAGTATTACTCATCGGTCTTGGCGTTAGCACCATCTGGTTCGCGCACACCGTCATTGAGTAGATGCGCGTTGTTTAGTTTAACGGCACTTTTAAATTTCTGGTTAAATTTCCGCTTAAATTTCCGGTGCTTTACACCAAGCACCCACAACAATATCGCGCAGGGCAGTAAGCCGTAAAATACAAACGTGAGTATACCTGCGGCCACGGTTTTTTCAGTCGCGGCCATCAACACGGTTACGTAAAGCCAGGCAATTGCAATAATGTACATAGGTTAATAATTTAATTTAAAGATTGGTCAATATTGATGAGTTTATCAAATCCAAAAGTTGGTTTCGTTTCATTAGGCTGCCCCAAAGCGGGCTCAGACGCAGAGCGTATTCTCACCCAATTGCGGGCAGAAGGCTATGAGATTTCAGGTAGTTATGAGGACGCTGATCTCGTGGTGGTAAATACTTGCGGCTTCATTGATAGCGCGGTTGAAGAATCGCTTGATGCGATTGGCGAAGCGATTAAAAAGAATGGCAAGGTGATTGTTACCGGTTGTTTAGGTGCCAAAAAAGGTGTGGTGGAGTCCGCCCACCCAAGCGTGCTGGCTGTTACAGGGCCACATGCGCTTGAAGAGGTGATGACAGCTGTTCATGCTAATCTACCAAAACTGCACGAGCCATTTATTGATTTAGTGCCGCCACAAGGCATACGATTAACACCTAGTCATTATGCCTATCTTAAAATTTCAGAGGGCTGCAACCATCGTTGTAGCTTCTGCATTATCCCAAGCTTGCGCGGTGATTTAGTCAGCCGTCCGATTGGCGAAGTTTTAAACGAAGCAGAAAATTTAGTCAGCGCTGGCGTTTCTGAGATTCTCGTCATCTCGCAAGATACTTCGGCTTACGGTGTAGATGTGAAGTATCGCCCAGGCTTTTGGAATGGTCGCCCAGTAAAAACACGCATGACTGAACTAAGCCAAGCGTTAAGTGAGCTAGGCGTGTGGGTGCGTTTGCACTATGTGTACCCATATCCGCATGTGGACGAAGTGATTCCGTTGATGGCAGATGGTTTGATACTGCCGTACCTAGATGTACCATTTCAGCACGCCAGCCCACGTATTCTTAAGGCCATGAAGCGCCCGGCACATGCCGAGAACAATCTAGCCCGCATTAAAGCCTGGCGTGAAATCTGCCCAGACATCACTGTGCGCAGCACGTTTATCGCAGGCTTCCCGGGTGAAACCGAAGAAGATTTTAAAATGCTGCTAGACTTTTTAGAAGAAGCGCAGCTGGATAGAGTAGGCTGCTTTACTTACTCAGCCGTTGATGGTGCGAAAGCCAATGAGCTGCCTGACCATGTGCCAGAAGAAGTTAAACAAGAGCGTTTGGCAAGGTTTATGGAAGTGCAGGAGCGTATTAGTGCAGCAAAACTTCAATCTAAAATCGGCACTATGCAAACCGTGCTAGTCGATGAGATTAATCAGCTAGAAGATGGCAGTTTTGAAGCCATAGGCCGCACAAAAGCTGATGCGCCAGAAATTGATGGTGTCGTTTATCTGGAAGACGCAGAGGGTTTAAGCCCTGGTGATTTCGTAGACGTGCAAATTACTCAGGCAGATGGTCATGATTTATGGGGTGGTCCGCCGAGAGATTAAGTGTTGGTTTTTAAAGAATTGGCGGAAGGAATTCATTGCGCCAATTAGTTATGGGTATCCGATTTTCATGATTGATTTTATATTTTGTTACTTACTACATTGTGAACCTTCAATATTGAAGGCTCACCTACCGCAGTCGCCCCAATGCATACTATCGCTTTAAGTTTTAATTAAAATCAACTTTTGACTTGCCCGTCTACTAAATCGAATCAATTTTATTATTTTGATGTATTTTATTGAGTTCTAATCGACTAGATAACCTTTTCAGTCAATTCATTCAATTGTTCCGGCAATAAAGTGCTGCTTGTGTGTTGCAAGACTAAATTACAAAACTCATAAATTTGCGCTAAGGCATATTGTGCATCAGGCAACACTGCTGACATTTACAGAAACTTGCCATCTTCCGTCATCAATCTAGCTTGATCAGAAATCCCATCTGGGATTGCTTTTATATTGAATACAATATGACTACTCGCGGCAGCAGCACTTTCAGGTGATTTAGGCGCGATGGTAAGCTGATAATGAGTTTCACCTTTCTTGGTTCGCTGGCGTACAGACTGTCAGATAAAACAAATATAGTGTGTGAACTGACACAGCATTCACCTAGGAACCAGCAGTGAAATTAATATATTCGTTAGCGGCTTTAATCGTTATCGCCGTCAACACATCATTGATGGCTGCGGAACAATCAGGGCCGACTTTGTTATCAGCCACAGAAGGTTCTACGCCGATTATTGGACTAAGCACGAAGGGCACTTTTGTATTGCGAGCACAGGTGCTGCTAGACCGTGCGCATTTTTCACCTGGCGAGATTGACGCAACTTATGGCGCCAATCTAAGCAAGGCAATCAATGGTTTTCAGCAGGTTAATGGCCTACAGGTGACAGGCATAGTCAACGAGCCGACTTGGGCCGAGTTGAATCATGATCCTTACCCCATCCTGACACCCTACATCATTCTAGATACAGATGTAGCAGGTCCATTTAATCCCGTTCCAATAAAAATTGCTGACAAATCAAAAATGAGTGCTCTTGGTTACGCGTCTATCACAGAGGCACTGGGCGAAAAATTCCATATTGCGCCTAAACTACTTATCGCATTAAACCCAGATAAAGATTTCACCCGAATCGGCGAAGAAATCGAGGTACCTAATATCGCGATTACCAGCGAGCTAAGCAAAGCTGAGAAAGTCATCATCAGCAAATCTAAGAGCATAGTGACTATTATTGATGGTAGCGGCAATACGATTGCACAGTTTCCAGCTAGTATCGGTAGCAGACACGACCCGCTACCGCTAGGTAGCTGGAAGATTAGAGGTATTGTTCACAACCCAGTATACCGATACAACCCAAAACTGTTCTGGGATGCTGATCCAAGCAATCACAAGGCCATAATTGCCGCTGGCCCCAACAATCCTGTCGGTGTGGTATGGATAGACCTATCAAAAGAACATTACGGAATCCATGGCACGCCGGACCCATCACGCATAGGGAAGTCACAGTCGCATGGCTGTATCCGCCTGACGAACTGGGATGCAGAAGCGTTAGCGCAATCCGTTTCTAACGGTATTGAAGTACTTATGCAAGAGTAGTCTTGATGAAAATCTCATGAGATGGGTCTGCATACTTTTAATTGGATTGGTAATGGTTGAATCCGTTGCCTTAGGTGCATTAGCCCCCACCGTTGCCTTGCCAACTACGGATAATTCCAATCATCTGCTAATTCCAGTCGCAGGCACTAGCGCCAGCCAACTTAGGGATACTTTCAACGAAGGCCGCGGCACTATGCGAAGGCATGAAGCCATCGACATCTTGGCACCGATGGGAACACATGTGTTTGCCGTTGCTGATGGCAAGATTGTTAAACTGTTTAACAGCAAGCAGGGAGGCCTTACGATATACCAGTTCGATACAAACGAAAAGTTAGCGTATTACTATGCGCATCTGAATGGCTACGCAACAAATGTCAAAGAAGGATTAGTTGTAAAACGCGGTGACTTGTTAGGCTATGTCGGTACATCTGGCAATGCCAATCTCAAAACCCCGCATTTACATTTTGCCATTTTCGAGCTTAGCCCTGAAAAGTTATGGTGGAAGGGATCTCCTGTTAACCCATACCCACTATTAGGCGGAATGAAGCATTGATGCACACCTATCAAGGCGCCTGATATATGCAGTTTCGCCATTCTTCTTGCGCGATAAATGCAACTGTCAGGCTTTAGAGAGTCGGTATGAATGCTAACTTAAAATTCACCTTTAAAGTCTTTCGAAAACGCCATTCGAAGATGGTTGAACTTGCAGGTTTGACAAATGGCCTTTAATGGCGCCCTTATAACAAGCTATTTGAACTTGGAATGCGCTTCAGCAATACCAGTTTTCAGGTCATCCCAGATTTTATTAGACGTTTCTTTAACCTGATCCCAAGTTTCACTACTGGCGCTTTCCAGCTCAGTCATTTTTTCTATTGCCACGCGTTGTTTTGCCTGCAAATCTAACATCACCTCTGCATGTCTAACTTTCATGCTAGCTCCTACATTTTCAGCCTTGGCTTCCAGCAAATTAATCTGGGCGCTCCATTCTTTCAACTGTGCTGCCATTTTTTGTTTGTATGCTTCTTTAATTTCCATAATAAACCTCTTTGGTAATGAGTGATAACTCTGTTTGGTTTGCGCTATATAGAGTTTTTTATTTTTGCTACGTGCGTATTCAGTAATAGTATCCAATGGTCAACCAGAATACTCTGTGCGTTACCGTACCCAGTACAACTGATTTAGCCAAATAACATTGCACATGACCAGTTTAATAACTGGCATCAGTAAAGCCACTTTGTTCGTTAGCGCACAGACCGTGAATGAGGCATACCCATATAGTAAATACTAGTCTTTTTTATTGACTGGCTTAGCGTCCAAAAGTGGATAAATGATTAATATGACAAAACTTGTGATGCCAAACTTCATATCAGTTAAATCTTATTTTTTTGGAAACACCCGACTTGGGTTCATTAAAGCGTTGTTTAAGGTACTTGCAGAGTCGTTAATCTCATGGATAGACCACCGTGGCGCCAGCAAAGGTGCGGCGTTGGCATTTTATGCATTGTTTTCGCTGGCCCCTATCCTGATTCTCGCCATCGCAGTAGCAGGTTATTTTTTTGGTATTTCCACCGCGCAATATCAGGTTATTTACCAGATGCAGAACCTAATCGGCAATAATGGCGCAAAGGCTATACAAGCATTATTGGCTGCGGCGCAAGATCCATATTCTGGGAAGGTAGCAACGGTAGTCGCTATTGTCCTACTGTTTATTGGTGCCACCAGCGTATTTGCTGAGCTTAAAGGCAGCTTAGATGAACTATGGGGGGTGCAAAAATCGGCACTTTCACCAGTGAGCGTATTGCTAAGAACACGCTTGCTGTCATTCGGCCTGGTATTAGTCCTGTTTTTTTTGCTGCTGATCTCGCTGGTGGTCAGCACAATATTGAATGCACTGGAACAATATGTAGGCGGTGTATGGATCAGTTCAGCACTATTGTTTGCCACGTTGTCAGCACTCATTTCATTCGGTGTCATTACCTGTCTGTTTGCCGTCATATACAAAATGCTACCGGATGCGCCGCTCTCTTGGGGCGATGTCGCCATAGGCTCAATGTTTACTGCCGGCCTGTTCACTTTTGGCAAGTACTTGATAGGACTTTACATCGGCAACAGCTCGGTTGCATCTAGTTTTGGTGCCGCAGGTTCAGTCATTGCACTATTGCTTTGGGTATATTATTCCGCGCAGATCTTCTTTCTTGGCGCCGAATTCACAAGACAGTACGCTTTACGTTTCGGCAGTCTAAAACAATTAAAGCAACAACAGGTCGCGCTTGATAAGGTCGTTGCAGAGCCACTACAAGCTATCGAATCTGGTCCGCATCAAATTAAATCTTAAAAGGCTACAATCATCATGAACATTTTTAATTAAATGAAAAAATATCAAATAACTATCAGTCTATGCGTTATTAAACTCATTATATTTTTTTAGGACAAGCAATTGTTGATTGATATCTCACAACTCACAATAGACGTTTAGTTACTTAATTAGCCAATTCTTCAAGACTAAATCGATAACCGCCATTAAATCATCCTTTGTCGCTCCGCTTGTTGCCTGAACTGAAATACCTTGATGAATGATAGCCACGTACTTTGCTAGGGTTGCCGTATTTGCATCTTTCGGTAAATCTGAATTTGCCTTGGCTAACTCAAAACGCTCTTTGATAGACTCTTCAAAATTGGATCGATAAGAAATTAATTCCTGCTGAATCAGCTTTGACTCTGCCCCGCAAGACAAAGCGCCTTGAACAATCATGCATCCTCGAGGGGTGTTCTGGGCTGTCAAAAGTTCTACAGCTTTGGTGAGTAAAACTTTAATGACTTGACGAGCTGTTGGTTCGGATACCGCCTCTTTCACAAAGGCACTGGGTCCGGATAAGTATTTCTGTAAGGCTTTGCGAAATAACTCTTCTTTGTTTCCGAAAGCTGCATAAATGCTTGGTTTGTTCATGTCCATTGCCTCCATGAGCTCAGCCATGGAAGTGCCTTCGTAGCCATGTTCCCAAAATATCTGCATCGCCTTTTCCAGCGCATCATCGCGGTTAAAGGCTGGTGGACGTCCACGCCGCTTTACGGTTTGTTGTGTGTGCATCGTTTAACTCCTTGGTAAATTAAATAATATTATACCACTTGGTAATAAATTTATTGACAAGGCTGATATAGCATTATAATATTTACTTACCAATTGGTACATTAATTATTTTAATTGTTATATTTATAACTTATGGAGAATAAATTGAATAGCACAAACGACAAAGTGGCCTTTATTACTGGAGCTAATCGCGGCATCGGTTTCGAAACTGCAAAAGGATTAGGTGCGTTGGGAATGTCTATAGTTCTTGGTGTACGCGATATCGCCAAAGGACAGGATGCTATTAAACAACTTAAGGCCTTGGGCATTAAGGCAGAGGCTATCTATTACGATGCAACTGAAGCGAAAACATTGGATACATGCTACGACTATATTGCCAGTCAATACGGCAAGCTAGACATTCTGGTGAATAATGCCGGAATTCTGCGAGAAACACTGGTGGGCGATAACGATAGCTCTACGGTGAGTCAAGAGGTGTTGCAGGAAACCTTTCAAACTAACTTGTTCGCAGTTGTCGCTCTGACACAAAAGCTGTTGCCGTTAATTAAAAAATCTGCTGCTGGCCGTATTGTTAACCTGTCTAGTATTCTGGCTTCACAAACGATACATAGTATGCCTAATTCACCCATAGATTTTGCAAAAGGGTTTGCCTACAACGCATCAAAAACAGCACTTAATGTTTATACCATCCACTTGGCACATGAATTAAAAGACACCGCCATCAAGGTTAACTCTGCGCATCCAGGCTGGGTTAAGACTGAACTAGGGGGCAGCAATGCGCCTATGGAAGTCGCTGATAGTTACAAAACCAGTGTCTATCTAGCAACTTTGGATGAGAAAGGGCCAAGTGGCGGATTCTTCCATGAGACCGAGCCTTTGCCTTGGTAAAGTAACGGAGGATTTATGGCTAAAAAGATACCCTTCCGTCACCGCTCTTTAATCTTTGCACTGATCATGTCCTTTAACACATCGGCAATTGTATCCGCGGTGATTATCAGCTTGCATATACAGACCTTCGCACAATTTATCAGAGTATGGCCGTCATCATTCGCTATTGGCTGGCCTCTCGTATTCGTGGCAATTTTGATTATTGCACCGCTAGTTAACAAGTTTCTGGACTTGTTTATTGAGGCCACATAAGGTCGGCTATATGTCTGCAGTAGGGTATTTGCAAGAACATTAAGTAAGTTATTCCAACAAGCAATGAGGAATTAATAAATGCAAGATTTATCTAAAATTGGGCAAGTGACTGAAATTAAAATCGATAACGACAGAACTCTTCGTTACCTGAAAGCAGGCAGAGGTAATCCGCTAATCTTGCTGCATACAATCCGCACTCAGTTAGATTACTTCCAAGAAGTGATCCCTACACTTGCGAAATATTACACTGTGTATGCATTGGATTTACCCGGTCACGGGTACTCTTCGATTGACACTAAGGCATCTTATGATGAACCATATTTCCGTAAGGCTGTTATTGCATTTATAGAGAAGTTGGATCTGAAAGAGGTAACTCTTGTTGGTGAATCAATCGGTGCAGTATTAGCGTTTACCGTAGCTAGTACAATGCCAGAACGAGTTAGTAAAGTAGTGGCATCCAATACTTATGACTACGACACTCGCTATGCAGATGGTGTGCGTAGAGGTAATTTCTTTGCAAATTTCGTTATTGGCAATTACGCAATTCCTATACACGGAGCAATTTTTGCTGCACTTGAGAATTGGTTATTTTTAGGCATTGCGATGCGCGGCGGATTACGGAATAAAAGCTGGATGCCAAACGCACTGCTGACTGAATTCAATCGTGCAGGTCGCAGAAAAGGCTACCGCTACGTAGAACGCAACGTGTTCACCAATTGGAAATCATGGGGTAAAGCAAGAACACTCTATTCTGGTGTGCAAGCGCCTGTAAAGTTGATCTATGGTGATCATGACTGGTCAACTTTGCTGGAACGTCAACGGACTGCAAAAGAACTTGCGGGCATAAATATCGTCACTATTGAGAATACTGGACATTTTGGTTTTGTAGATAACCCTCAAAAGATGATAGAGATTGTTTTGGAAAGTTAGGATTTATTGTAGTCATAATTTTTACAGACAACCGCTATTTGCTGGGGCTGAGGAGTACTTGCCAAAAGCAGATAACTGAAAGCTAAATTAACATAATCGAAGAAAATTATATTCAGCTGGTTTTTAGTCAAAGCTATCATAGAAATCAGATGCCTTTAGGCCGTATTTATGTTTTACCTTAGCTACTTTTATTCTTGTTTTACGTTTAAATGATCATAATTATTTTGCGCATTTTGTACTTCTTCAATATTTGTTTCCGACCAAGTTTTAATGGCGTAAAGTAAATCTTTAAGTGTGTGTCCAAGCGTGGTAAGTGAATATTCCACTTTAGGCGGTACCGTCGCATATACTTTTCTTGTCACCAAGCCATCTCGTTCTAGCCCTCGTAGCGTTTGTGTAAGCATTTTCTGCGATATTCCACCTATTTCGCGCTGTAAATTGCTGAATCGTTTTGTTCCCTCTACTAGCAAAATAACTACTAAAACAGTCCATTTGTCAGCGATTCTGTTGAGTATCAGGCGTGTTGGGCAGTCAGCGTTAAAAGCACAAGCTTGCGGTTGAGTAAGTTGGTTTTCAGTTGAGTCCATGTTTGGTATCCAAATAGTGCCTATATAATATTTTAGTGCCTACTTACAAATAGTAACTAATGTAATTATACTTTACTACATCGTAATAAAAATCAACAAAGGATACTTAAATGACATCTATCGTAGTGATTTACCACAGTGGCTATGGCCACACCAAAAAGCAAGCCGAAGCAGTTGCGGAAGGTGCAAATGCTAACTTGATTGCTATTGATGCGAATGGCGATATCACAGAGGCGGACTGGGAAAAGTTGGATGCTGCTAAAGCCATCATCATGGGCTCACCAACTTATATGGGATCTGTTAGCTGGCAGTTTAAAAAGTTTGCAGATGCTAGCTCTAAGGCTTGGTTTACGCAAAAATGGAAAAATAAGATTTTTGCTGGATTTACCAATTCTGCCACCATGAACGGGGATAAATTCTCTACCATTCAATATTTAATCACACTTGCTATGCAGCATTCTGGTGTTTGGCTAGGTACTGGTTTAATGCCGGCCAATGCCAAAGCGGCTAAGCATGGTGATGTAAATTATGTGGGCGGTTTCTCTGGCGCCTTAATGACTTCACCTAGCGACGCTTCGCCAGACGAGGTGAACGTCGGTGATTTGGAAACTGCAAGGTTACTGGGTGTGCGGGTGGCTGAATTTGCAGCTAAAGCTTAACTATAAAATGAGTTAAATACGAAACTAGTTAAATAAATCTTGCAGTATTGGAGCGGGGCGCTCGCTGTCAGCGCGCTCTTCCAGAAAGTCGAAGGTGAGCGGGCAGCGTGTGGGCTTGGGGGCGGCTTTGCGACGTTTTGGTGTGGTGGAAACTAAGTCGATATACGGCGTTTGGCTGATACGAATGTAGCCTGAAGAGGCTAAGTTTTGGGCGGTAGTTTCAAATAGGCTGAGTGGATTATCAATATTTTGTAAAGTAACAACTTTTTGGCTGGGGTTATTGGCCTTGCTGACTTTCAGCACGTTGTACATTACAAATTTGTTTGCGGTTTGTTTGCCGTAAATCTCTCCGGTATTAATATCCACAACGCCTCCCAACCCTAATATGCAAGTATCTTATCGTTACATTTTGTGATTAACAAGTATTTTGCTATTGCATGACTATTTTCTGCGTAGATTGATATGTGATTTGATGAGTTCGGTGGCTTGAAAGCGAAATCTACTACCATCAAAGTCTTTTACCCACATGTGTAATAATCCGCTAAAAAATAGGTGGGTATCTTGTGCTAATGCCCGTGGATCATGTGTGCCAGCTAAAAGGTTTTGAGATTTTGCACGTTCATAAGCGAGTTGAATTTTTTCTGTAATATTCGAACAGTTGCTGAGAATTTGTTGCAGTACCGTGGCAAACTCATCTACATATTCGCACTTAATCATCATGATTTCATAAGTCTGACGCATTTCAATGTTTTCATTGAGCTCATTGATGGTATCGCACAGGCTATTTTCAATTTGCGTGAGTGGGTCTTCGTTGCCTTCAATGGTTAGCGTGTCATCCATGCGATCAATTAAGGGTAAAAAAACTTGTTCTCGAATTGCATGAAAAATGTCAGTTTTATTTTTAAAATGCCAATATACCGCGCCACGCGTGACTTCAGCCTCGGTTGCAATGTGCTCTAGGGTAGAGCGGCTAACGCCACGTGCTAAAAACACAGCACGAGCTGCGTCAATAATGCGCTGTCGCGTAAGCTCAGCATCTTCTTTAGTTTTTCTTACCATTTGCTTTTACTTATCATTCAATATGATTACCCTGTTTAAATATATCACTTATCGAAAATTATCGATTTTTTCATAAAAACTTATATACATACATTCTTGTTTGTATATAATATACATACAAACAAGAATGTAAGCAAGCAATATTAAGTAAGATTTATCTAAAAAACACTGCAAAATTAGAAACATAGCGCTATTAAAAGGTTGGAGTAATCAATGACGATTAACAAAAATGAGCAATATCAACAAAAACCTAACTATTCGTTTGCGCCAGCTTTACTTGGTGCCAAGCTCACTACGGTCGCGCTAATCGCAGGCCTTGCACTGATAGGATGCGGCAAAAAAGAAGGTGCCGCAGGCCCGGCAGGCGGAGCAATGGCAGCGATGCCTGTTAGTGTGATTGAGTTACAGCAAACCAGTGTGCCGATCAGCGCAGAAACGGTAGCGCAAACTGAGGGTGCTAAAGAAGTGGAGATTCGTCCGCGCGTTGGCGGCATTCTCCTTAAAAAACTATTTGAAGAAGGCGCGCCAATTCAGGCAGGCCAAGCCATGTTTCTGATTGATCCTGTGCCGTTTCAGATTGCACTTGCAAATGCGAAAGCACTGTTAGCCCAGCAAGAGGCGCGTGTTGAGCAAACTCAGCGTGAAGCCGCGCGTTTGGAAGGTTTATTGGCGACGCAATCAGTTAGTAAGCGCGAGGCAGACAATGCAACGTCTGATAGCGCGTTAGCAAAGGCGGCGCTTGCGCAATATGCGGCAGGTGTACGCGAAGCGCAGCTAAATTTATCTTATACCACTGTCACATCGCCATTATCCGGCATTGCCGGAAGGTTCGAGTTTTCCGAAGGCGCTTTGGTGAGCGCAAATACCAGTTTGCTGACTAAAGTGAGCCAAATTAGTCCAATTTGGGTGCGATTCAGTTTATCTTACAGCGAGATAGCGCAGCTAGGTGGTCACTTAACGCCCGCGAATGTGAAAGAAGTACGCTTGGTGTTACCTGATGGTCAAGAATATGCAAAAAAAGGAAAGTTGAATTTTTCGGCAAGCAGCATCGATCCGCAATTAGGTACACAGCAATTGCGTGCTACTTTTGATAACGATGATAAGCGTTTATTGCCAGGCCAGTTTGTGCGTGTTCGCATAACAACTGGTCACCAGGATGGCGTCTTTGTGGTGCCACAAACGGCTGTGATGACGAATGACCAAGGCAAGTTTGTGTATGTGGTAAGCGACAAAAATGAGGCGACCGTGACGCCGATTGTTGCTGGTAATTGGGTCGGTAAGGATTGGGTCGTGCTAAGTGGTCTGAAATCTGGCGAGAAAGTCATTGTGGATAACATTATTAAATTGCGTCCTGGTGCCGCGGTTGCCCCGCATCCATTCGGTACCGCGCCGGCTGCACCAGAAGTTGCGAAGAAGCCTGTTTAATCAGCAGCCACGATATAAGTATCAAAATAAGCTCAAGCGAGATTCAACATGACTAGATTTTTTATTACCCGGCCTATTTTTGCCAGCGTTTTGTCCATCATTATTGTGTTGGCAGGCTTAGCTGCTGCGCTAAAATTGCCAATCGCGCAATATCCGCAAATTGCTCCACCCACTGTGCTAGTTACCGCAACTTATCCTGGTGCTAGTGCGGATACGCTTTCAAAAACTGTTGCGGCGCCGATTGAAGAGCAGTTGAGTGGTGTTGAAGGCTTACTGTACTTTAACTCTAGCGCTGACTCTAGCGGTACCTTAACTATTACAGCGACTTTTGAAGTCGGCACAGATATTAACCAGGCTACATTTAACGTGAGTAATCGCGTGAATATTGCTTTGCCTCGTTTGCCGGATGAGGTTCGTAGAACGGGCTTGGTCGTGCAAAAGCGATCTAACGACATTTTGCTGGTGGTGATGTTGACGGATAAGCAAAAAAAATACGATACGCTTTATTTAAGCAACTACGCCACGCTGAATGTACTGGATGAAATTAAACGTACTAAAGGTGTGGGCGACGCTAATATTTTTGGTGCGCAAGATTATTCCATGCGCGTTTGGCTACGCCCAGACCGTATGGCGCAGCTGGGCATAACGACTAGCGATATCGCCAATGCTATTCAAGCACAGAATGCGCAGTATGCTGCGGGTAAAATCGGTCAGGAACCTTCACCATCAACGCAACAGCTAGTTTATACGGTGACGGCTAAAGGTCGCTTGATTGATCCAAATGACTTCGGCAACATCATTATTCGTGCAAATGGACCACGTGGTGCACTTTATTTAAAAGATGTGGCGCGCATTGAGTTGGGTTCACAAAGCTATAACGTACGTACTGCGTTGGATGGTTTGCCGGGCGTAGGTATTCCTATCTTTTTGCAAACAGGTGCGAACTCGCTTGATACTGCAAAAGCAATTAAAGAAAAAATGGCTGAGTTGAAAAAGCGCTTTCCAGAAGGTGTGGATTGGGAAGTGCCCTACGATACGAGTGATTTCGTTAAATCCTCTATCACCGAAGTAGTAAAAACACTGGGCGAAGCCATGGTGTTAGTCGTACTAGTGGTGTTTTTGTTCTTGCAAAGCTGGCGCGCGACTTTGATTCCATTGATTGCTGTGCCTATTTCATTGATTGGTACATTTGCCGGCTTATGGATATTTGGTTTCTCAATTAATACGCTTACCCTTTTCGCGATGGTGCTTTCTATCGGGATTGTGGTGGATGATGCGATTGTGGTATTAGAAAACGTAGAGCGTTTGATGTCGGAAGAGAAACTATCTCCGATTAAGGCCGCGATTAAGTCTATGGAGCAAGTATCCGGTGCGGTGATTGCGATTGTATTAGTGCTGTGCGCGGTGTTTGTACCAGTAGCGTTCTTGGGGGGTATCGCAGGCGAGATGTATAGACAGTTCGCGGTAACTGTAGCCGTTGCAGTGGTGATTTCTGGTGTCGTTGCCCTAACGCTCACCCCAGCTTTATGCGCGATTATACTGAAAGAGGTGCATGAAGAATCTGCGTTCTTTAAACCATTTAATCGTGGCTTTAAGAGGCTCACTAGCTTCTATTCGGCTACAGTAAATTTGACCTTACATCACAAAATTATTGGCACCTTGGTATTTGGCGCCATTATTTTGTTAGTTGTTATATTGCTTCGATCCGTGCCTGGCAGCTTTGTGCCGGCAGAAGATCAAGGTTATGTGGTAACGGCGGTCATAATGCCCGATGGTGCTACATTGAGCCGTACTACTAAAACGACGCAAGACGTACGTGCGGCCATTGCAAAAGACCCTGCAGTAGCACATGAGTTTGCGGTATTTGGCTATGACTTAATCGGTGGCGGCAACAAAACCAGTGCCGGAACTATGTTTGTTAGGTTGAAAGATTGGGCCGAGCGTAAAACAACTGCTGATGATATGGTTAAAAAGTTATTTGGAATTGGCATGCAGCAGCCGGATGGTATGGCGATTGCCTTTAATCCGCCAGCGATTCGCGGACTGGGTAGCTCAGGTGGTTTTGAGGTGTACGTGCAAAGTCGCAGTGATTCTAATCCTATGCATCTATCAGCTGTGGTAAATAACTTTACTGATGCACTGAAAAAAGAGAAAAACTTGGCTGGCATCAACACATTTTTCCGCCCAACCGTACCGCAGTTATTTGTTGAAGTCGATGAAGCCAAAGCGATTTCTCAAGGTGTGCCAGTGGCTGATATTTATGCCACATTGCAAAGTACCATGGGTTCGCTGTATGTGAATGACTTTAATAAATTTGGACGTACCTACAGAGTGCAATTGCAAGCTGAGGCTGAATACCGAATGAAAGCTGAAGATTTAGGTAAAGTCTATGTGCGGTCTAATAATGGATTAATGATCCCACTTTCTGCCTTAAGTAAGGTTAGTAATGTTGTAGGTGCTGAGCAGTTAGAACGTTACAACGGCTTACTTTCTGCCAAAATATTAGGTGGGGGTGCGCCAGGCGTAAGTTCTGGAGAGACGATTGAAATGGTGGAGAAAATTGCAGCACAGAACCTGCCTGATGGCTATCAAATTGCCTGGACAGGTCAAGCTTACCAAGAAAAACGTACAGGCTCAGCCGCGCTATTTGCCTTTGGTTTTGCCATTATTATGGTGTTCTTGATTTTGGCGGCACAGTTTGAAACCTGGGCCTTGCCGCTAGCCGTCATTATGGCAGTACCCTTTGCCTTGGCGGGTGCTTTGTTGGCGGTGCTACTGCGCGGTATGCCTAACGATATTTACTTTCAAATTGGTTTGATTACCTTAGTTGGATTAGCGGCTAAAAATGCGATTTTGATCGTAGAGTTCGCTAGCCAGAAAATGGAAGCCGGTATGCCCGTAGCACAGGCCGCGTTGGAGGCCGCTAGAATGAGATTCAGGCCAATTGTCATGACTTCAATGGCGTTCGTATTAGGTATTACACCACTGGTTTTTGCATCAGGGGCTGGTGCTGCGGCGCGTCGCTCAATGGGTACAGGCGTATTCGGCGGTATGATATTGGCGACATTTATTGCTACGATATTCATTCCTTTGTTCTTTACTTGGCTGAGCAATACCCATGTGGATAGAAAGCATCACGACAAAGGCTTGGCGCCAGAAGTAGATCATTCTAAGGAAACCGTATGATGCAGTACTTAAATTCAAGCAACATTAATTCAAAGCTTATTAAGCCTATGAATATCAAATTGGTTTGTTTGGCCGTCGCTGCTGTTTTGCTTGCAGGATGCAAGTCTGTCGGGCCGGATTATCAGCGCCCTCAATTGCCGCTACCAGCGCAATATGGTGAAGCCGAAAATCAGGCGCAAGCACAGCTATCAAGCTCCTGGTGGGCTTTGTATCAAGATCAAGTCCTGAATGATTTGATTGCCAAATCCCTGCAAAATAATACCGATATAAAGTTGGCAGTTGCGCGTATTGAAGAAGCTGATGCTGTGATGCAAGAAGTAGGTGCAGCCTTGTTTCCACAGGTTGATTTGAATGTAAATGGTAGTCGCTCTCGAGTCACTGCGTTAGGTGCTAACCCAGTGCTTATTAATCCACGCAGTGATTATAAAGCGCAACTTGGTACATCTTTTGAACTAGATTTCTGGGGGAAACTGAGACGAGCTAAAGAGGCTGCCCGTGCACAAGCTTTATCTACCCGCTACGCAAAAGACACTGTTCAGCTATCACTTACTGGTTTGGTCGCTAGCAATTATTTAGTGTTGCGTAGTTTAGAGTCGCAAATCAGCCTTACTCAAGATAACTTGAAAAGCCGCGATGAAAGTTTGGCATTAACCAATCGGCGTTTAGCTGGTGGTGTGGCTTCTGCGCTGGATGTACATCAGGCGGAGGTGGCAAGCGCGAATTTAAGCGCTCAGTTGGCTGAGCTCACTAGACTTCGCGCTTTGAGTCTGCATCAATTAGCCGTGTTAACCGGGACTTTGGATCTGAATATAGCTTCGACTAACATTCAATCTATGCCTATTCCTCCAACGCCGCCTGCAGGCTTGCCCTCAAGCTTGTTGGAGGCGCGACCAGATATTCGTCAAGCCGAAGAGTTGATGGTTGCGGCCAATGCTAATATTGGTGTGGCTAAAGCTGCGTTGTATCCTACTATTTCGCTTACCGCCAGCTTAGGTGGTGAAAGTTTGGCATTAGGTGACATCATGAAATCTGCAGCCAGAATCTGGACCGGCGGAGTCAATTTATATTTGCCGATTTTTGATGCTGGCAAGATTAACTCACGCATTACTCAAGCGAGTGCTAAGCAAAAGCAAGCGTTAGCCAGCTATGAAGGCGCTATTCAAAACGCATTCAGAGAAGTGAATGATTCTTTGGTGAATTTGCGACAAAATACTGAGCGTGAAACAGCGCTTAACCAAAGTCAAATCGCTGCCAAAAAAGCGTTAGATATCTCTGAAAATCGCTATCAATCAGGTTATTCCGGGTATCTTGATGTGTTGGATGCACAGCGCGTTTACAACGATGCGGCCTTAGCTTTTATTCAAAGCCGTCAAGCGAGGCTGGCGGCAACAGTATCTTTATTTAAGGCGCTAGGCGGGGGCTGGCAAGCTGATGTTGCTCAGTAAATATGACGTGGCATTATCTGATTCTTGTTCAAGTTCTTGCGAGAATGCCACGCGCAACCAATCCTCATGTTGCTCAAGAATTTCCGTCAGTTTAATGACCATGTCTTTACCTAGAATATTGAAGGTAAATAGATCGTTATTGTTATATTGAAGCTTGGGTAAGATGAGTGTTTCTTTCATAGAAACATCAGGTTCTATTGGTAAATACAGGCAATTAAAGGAATGGTGGTTGCTGGAAATATCTGCATTAAAGCTGTCGAAGTCCTGAGTATTTTCGCCCATGTTTTTTGATTTTAAACTCGTATTACTCACTTCAACGCAAGACGCTGAAGTACTTAACACCTTTATGCCTATGTGCAATTCGTTCCCTGCTACGGGTTTGATGCTACGGATGACGCCAACTCGTGCGGTATTCTTTTCTTCTTTCACAGAAATACTGATCAACATGCCCAAGTGGACTTCGCTGACATGTTTTGTCACGAGCAAGCCTAAGCCTTGTTTACTTTCGTCAACAATATTTGATTGACTAGTGTCTAGATCTACATAGAAAACATCAGCTTCAGTAAATACTTTACTTACATAATGGGAAGCCAATCGCTCATCAAAAGTTTTGCTACCTTGATAATGTTTTTGACCGCGTTGCACTTGTATCTGATTATGCAGCTTAATCTGATGGCATGCATTTTCAAATCCATAGGCTGTTGTAGCTGATTTAACCGTTTTGATGCGGTCTTCAGCTCTACGCTGGCGTTTGTATTCGCCACGAGACCATTCGGTGCGTAATATCCTCATGGTTTCTAAAGCATATTTATTCGAGGTAATTTCATGCATTGATTGTTGTTTTGGGGGAATGTTATATTCAATCAGAGAGGTGCATAACTCAATTTTTGAATTGACACTATCAAAACACCAGTAGCGATAACTCTCAGCCGGTTTAAAGTTGCGAATACGCTTAGCGGGTACGTCATTTGCCGTATCTATGTAAAATAAATGTTTTTTCTCATCATATTCTCTCTGAATGAGAATTTTAGAGGTCCATTTTGAGAGTAACGTGCAAACCAATTCAACTTGCTGGCATTTAAAGCTCTGGCTTTCCAGGCTCCCAAGCATACAGGCCAGAATGTAAGCCGATGACAAGGTGGTGTATCCAGGTTCTTGACTTTCAGTATTTTGGTAAGTTTGTACATTACTCTCTAAAAGCGCATGCTTTTCAGCGATTAAGTATAGTTGTGATATTTGTAGCCATACGTTGGCCGGCGCACTTTGGTAGTTGTAATAACGCCATTTAATCATTTCGGTTGCGCTGTACATGGCGCGTGCCAACATCACTAACAACAATGGCGGTTGAAATGGTGCTAGATTTTCAATGACGGAGAAGTAGATTAAAAATATTTGGCGATGATATAAAAAGACTGCATTTGCAATGCGCTCTTCAAGCTCAATACTGATATTTTCTATATTAATGTAATGCGCTGATACCCTTTTGACAATGATGTGCATTTTTTCGTCAATCGAATAAAAGGCATCATGACACTGATCATCCTGAAAGATATTATTTTTAAAATCGATATTTAACTGCTGGGTGGCGTGCTCAATTGCGGAAATGTCGTCCATGCCATTTAATTCACTTACCCAAGCAAAGTTCTCTAAAGGCTTTTGCGCCTGTAAATTTTTCAATATTTTTTGGAGGAAGCTCATTTTTAGTTTTGTATATTTGTTTAAAGCTGATGATATGTTTATATAAGCAATTAATATGCCTATTTAATTATTTTGCTAATTTTTACATCTATAAACGATGATATTTGTATCACTTAGACAATTGAAAATTAGTAAGATGATTTTTTATCTTGAAGCATTGCTGTCCTAACTGTATCTAACTATATGATTTTTTGTTGCTTATTTTAAATATAGAAATTTTTAGAAAAATAATAAAAGCATGATTACTTTTTAGAGCGAAACAGATGCTCATGGTAAAATGCGGCTATTATTTTAAATGTTAAAAGTTGTTTGATGATGACAGTCCGTACCCGATTTGCTCCCAGCCCCACAGGTTTCCTTCATATTGGCGGTGCACGCACCGCGTTATTTTCATGGGCTTTTGCTAAAAAGCATGGTGGTGATTTTATTCTACGTATTGAAGATACGGATGTTGCACGTAGTACGCCAGAGGCTGTGCAAGCCATATTAGACGGCATGCAATGGTTGGGGCTTGATTACGACGAAGGCCCTTTTTACCAGATGCAAAGAATGGATCGCTATAAGCAAGTGATTCAAACTATGTTGGATGCAGGCAGTGCTTATTATTGTTACAGCAGTAAAGAGGAGCTTGAGGCTTTACGCGAGCAGCAAATGGCAAGCAAGCAAAAGCCTCGTTACGATGGTAAATGGCGCCCGGAGGCAGGCAAGGCGCTGCCAGCGATTCCGCAAGATATTGCACCGGTCATTCGCTTTAAAAACCCGCAAGAGGGTGTGGTGGCATGGGATGATTTAGTCAAAGGCCGTATTGAAATCGCTAATGCCGAGCTTGATGATTTAATCATAGCGCGTGCCGATGGTACGCCTACCTACAACTTTTGCGTAGTAGTCGATGATAGTGATATGGGTATTACGCAGGTTATTCGTGGTGACGATCATGTGAACAATACGCCGCGTCAAATCAATATGCTGATGGCATTAGCGGCAATCGATCCGGCGATTAAAGTCCCGCAATATGCACATTTGTCGATGATTCTGGGTAGTGATGGACAGAAATTATCTAAACGTCATGGCGCAGTGAGTGTGATGCAGTACCATGAAGATGGTTATCTACCGGAAGCTGTATTGAATTATTTAGCGCGTTTGGGCTGGAGTCATGGCGATGACGAAGTGTTCAGTAAACAGCAATTTGCCCAATGGTTTGATTTAGACCATATCACGCCTTCAGCTGCACAGTTTAATACTGAAAAGCTTAATTGGTTGAATGCACATTACATTAAGCAGGCTGATAATGACTATCTTGCAAGGGATATTACAAAACGTCTGAAAGGTTTAAATATTGCAGTCAGCGAGCAACCGAATTTATCTGCAGTGATTGAGTTATACAAAGAACGCGTCAATACGCTCAATGAGCTTGCAAGCAATATTGCTTACTTCTATCAAAAACCAGTGATTGATCAAGCTGCGGCGGAAAAACATCTAACCGCAGATATTAAGCCGGTTATGGCGACTTTGGCTGAGTCGCTAAACGAAATTAATTGGCAAGCAGAGCAAATACATCATGTAATCAATGAGGTGGTAACTCAATATAAGTTGAAATTCCCTAAAGTGGCTATGCCACTCAGAGTCATGTTAACTGGAATTGCGCAATCGCCTAGTATTGATCAAGTGATGGCTTTGTTAGGTAAAGATGAAGTTTTAGCTAGAATTAACTCGGCTATGAATTAGAGTTTTATTTGCAGTTTCTGAGTTATTTAAAGTATTTAAATGATTGTTTGAAATATTAAAGTGCTTTGCTATTGAAATGTTTAAGTTAGGCCTCATTTTTATTGCACGGATTGGTTTGTTAAAGATGCGCTTTAAAAAAAGCGTAAATTTAATTGAATTTAGCCTGATACAAAAGCATCATAATAAATGAACAAATTGTACGATGATTCATCGCACTAACAGTAACACTGGTAATGCTGCTGGTGTTATGCAATATTTATTTAACTCCAAGCAATAGGAGACATCATGAATCAAAAAGGGCAAATGTTACAAGACCCATTTCTTAACGCCTTACGTAAAGAACACGTCGCTGTATCTATTTATCTCGTCAATGGTATTAAGCTACAAGGTCAAGTTGATTCGTTTGATCAATACGTGATTTTACTTAAAAATACCGTCACACAAATGGTCTATAAACATGCTATTTCTACCATCGTGCCAGCACGTATGGTCACAATTGGACTGTCTGAAGACGATGCGTAAGCACCTGATAAATTAGCTGGTCGATTAAGCGTTGAAAGATTTGTTTGAACGGCCAAGTGGCGGCGAGGCTGCCATATTGGTGAGCATCAATTTCGGTGATACTGATTATGAAGAAAGTTTACACGAGCTTCGTCAATTAAGTATCAGCGCTGGTTTGTACATCCGCGGCACGGTTGAAGGCAATCGCGCTACGCCAGACGCTAAGCTTTTTATTGGTAGCGGTAAGGCTGATGAGCTTAAGCAAATGATGGAAGCCAGTGAGGCTGATATTGCGATATTTAACCATGATCTATCTCCATCGCAGCAACGTAATCTAGAGCGGCTTTTACAGGCGCGCGTGGTCGATAGAACGGGTTTGATCCTCGATATTTTTAGCCAGCGTGCGCAGAGCCATGAAGGTAAGCTACAAGTTGAACTGGCGCAGATGGAGCATTTGTCTACGCGTTTAGTACGTGGATGGACTCACTTGGAACGTCAAAAAGGCGGTATTGGCGTACGCGGTGGCCCAGGTGAAACGCAGCTTGAGCTTGATCGCCGAATGTTGCGTGATCGAGTCAAGCAGTTGCGTGAGAAGTTGCTTAAGCTAAAAGCGCAGCGCGGTATGCAGCGCCGGGCACGAAAGCGTTCAAACGTGATGACCGTATCGTTAGTCGGTTATACCAACGCGGGTAAATCTACCGTTTTCAATCGACTCACTAAAGCCGATATTTATGTGGCCGATCAGTTGTTTGCTACTTTAGATACCACTACGCATAAGACTTATATTGAAGGTTGTGGTTCTGTGGTGCTTTCCGATACGGTTGGATTTATTAAGCATTTGCCTCATGCTTTGGTCGAGGCCTTTGGCGCTACGCTTGAAGAAGCTGTGCAAGCCGATTTGCTTTTGCATATTGTCGATACTGCGAGTAGTAACCGTGACGAACAAATTACGCAAGTCAATAAGGTGCTGGAGGAAATCGGCGCATCTAATGTGCCGCAGATTTTGGTGCATAACCAAATAGATCGCGTTGGTCTGGAACCTTCAATTGAACGTGATGAATATGGTAGAATCACAACCCTGCATGTTTCCGCAAAAACTGGCGAAGGAATGGATCTGTTAAGGTTAGCCATGGCCGAACATTATCAGTATTTACAAAAGCAAAGCACTGAAGAAAGTGCTTATGTGTAATAGCCGTAGCCTTATTATTTGGAGTTTTGAATGATTAAATTTCCCGGTTGGGGACAGCGTAATAATGAAGGTCCGCCAGATTTGGATCAGGTGATGCGTGATTTAAGTCGTAAAATCAATACCTTATTTGGTAAGGGTGGTGGTAACCAACCTAACAATCAACCAAGCGGTGCTGGTCTGGGTGGCATGGACTTTCCAGTGTTACCAATACTGGCTGTGATACTTTTGATTTGGCTTGCTACTGGATTTTATCTGGTGGATTCAGGCTCAAAAGGTGTTGTGCAACGCTTTGGTAAGATGGCCGATGAAACAACAGAGCCTGGGCCACGCTGGCATTTACCTTATCCTATAGAAAAAGTCACCGTGGTGAATATGGAGCAGGTGCGCAGGCTAGAGGTAGGCTACAGAACTGCCGGTGAAGGTGGTGTTGGTAAAACTAAACAGCCTAGAGAAGCTTTAATGTTAACTGAGGATGAAAACATTATCGACTTGCAATTTGCCGTGCAATACAACCTTAATAATGCCAAAAACTATTTGTTCAATAATCGCTCAACTGATGAAGCGGTAATGTCTGCGGCTGAATCTGCTATTCGTGAAGTCGTAGGCAAGAATAAGCTTGATGATCTGTTACAAAAAGGCTTGGCTGATACATCCCAGCGTATGCAGGCAATATTAGATCATTATAAAACTGGTGTGCATATTATTAGCGTGTCATTACAAAGTGCGCAGCCGCCTGAGCAGGTGCAAGAGGCATTTGAAGATGTCAACCGGGCTAACCAGGATAATCAGCGTCAAGTGAATGAAGGCCAAGCTTATGCAAACGATGTGATTCCTAAATCACGTGGTAAAGCTTCACGATTGTTAGCTGAAGCTGCTGGATATAAGTTGACGGTTGAGAACGAAGCAAAAGGTAATGCTAGCCGTTTTGAGCAAATTTTAGCGCAATATAACACTGCACCTGAAGTAACGCGCCAGCGCTTGTATTTAGATGCACAGGAGCAGATTTTATCTAGCGTTAGTAAAGTGGTGGTCGACCAAAAGGCAGGCAGTATGTTGTACTTGCCCCTTGATAAACTGATGAATTCTAATGGACCGGCAACACCACAACAATCCCAGTCATTGCAGTCACTGAATCCACAGGTAGCGCCAGCTGCAGCAGCTGAGCCATCAGTTGACCGCACCCGCGATGCTTTCCGTAGCCGTGACAGAGAAAGTAGATAAGCGCAAATATCATGAAAAATTTAACGAGAATTCTTATTGTTGGTGTTGTTTTAATTTTGCTGGTATCTACTTCTGCATTTACTGTAGACCAAACCGAGTTTGTCGTGGTTAAGCGCTTGGGAGAAATAGTTTCAGTTAAAAAAGAACCTGGTATTTATTTTAAAGTGCCGTTTATTGATGATTTGAAGATTTTCGACAATCGAATTGTTACGCTTGATTGGGAAGAGCCAGCCAAGTTTAACACCAGCGAGAACAAGTATATGCTGGTCGACTCATTTGTAAAATGGCGCATTATTGACCCGGCTAAATACTACGTTTCTATTAAAGAGGGTGGCGAGTCTGCTGCGGAAAATAGGCTTTCTAACGTTGTGAATGCCGGTTTGCGTGCAGAGTTTGGTAAACGTACCGTGCATGATGTCATTGCCGGTGAGCGCAATGCGGTGATGGATAGTCTGCGTAAAAGTGCTGATCTGGAAGCGCGTCAAATGGGTATCGAGGTGGTAGATGTGCGTTTGAAGCGGGTAGATTATTCTGAAGATATCAGTAAGTCTGTGTTTGACCGCATGATAGCCGAGCGTAAGCGTATTGCGAACCAGTTAAGGTCTGAGGGTTCTGCTGCATCAGAAAAGATTCGTGCAGATGCTGATAAGCAAAGTGAGGTGATTATTGCTGAGGCTTATCGTGATGCGCAAAAAACTAAGGGTGAAGGTGATGCTTCCGCCGCCGCAATTTACAATCAGGCTTATAGCAAGAATCCCGAGTTTTACGCGTTTTACCGTAGTACCGAAGCTTACAAAAATAGCTTTAAGGCTAAGAGTGATGTGATGGTGTTGGATCCTGGCTCTGATTTCTTTAAGTACATGCGTAGCCCAGCTAAGAAATAGTTGGTAGTAAATTGAACGGTAGCTTAATCACCGCTTTAGGCTTGATGCTGGTACTGGAAGGACTGTTGCCGCTGCTAGTGCCGCAGGCATGGCGCGAGACTTTTAAGCGCATGATAGAACTCAAAGATGGTCAACTGCGCTTTATTGGTTTGATGTCTATCGTCGGCGGTTTAGTATTGATTTTGTTAAGCAAGTAACGGTTTTGTAAAATTTAAGTAAGCGATGAAAAAAATGCGTAATTGGTTACTCCCTGAATATATTGAAGATGTATTGCCTGCAGAAGCTGCACGTATCGAGACATTGCGCCGCACTTTATTAGATTTATTTAAAGTGCATGGTTATCAGTACGTGATTCCTCCAATGTTAGAGTACATGGAATCGTTAATTACTGGGGTCGGGCATGATTTAGATCTAGCAACGTTTAAAGTAGTTGATCAACTCACCGGTCGGTTAATGGGTGTGCGCGCAGATATGACGCCACAGGCTGCGCGTATTGATGCACATTTACTTAATCATCAAGGTATCACTCGTTTATGTTATGCGGGTAGCGTGCTACGTACCAAGCCAGATGGTTTAGCGCAAACACGTGAACCATTGCAATTGGGTGCAGAGCTTTACGGCCATGCAGGCGTTGTAAGTGATATTGAGATTCAACGATTGCTGATTAAAGCGCTTCAGGCGATTGGTATTGAACAAGTACATATTGATTTTAGTCATGTCAATATATTCGGAAGTCTAATCGAGTCCAGTCAAATCGATGCTCAACTGGAGATGGACTTGTATGCTGCCTTGCAAAGCAAAGATCAATCTTCAGTTAAGGCTCTTTCACAAACTTTAGATAAAGTGACGCGTGAAGCTTTAATAAACTTAACTACCTTAAATGGTGATCAATCAATTTTAGCGAAAGCCGCAGAAATATTGCCTGCAACTCCAGCGATACAAGAAGCATTGGCAAACTTAAGTAAAGTAAGTGCTGCGCTATCTGATTTAGGTGTAAGCGTTAGCTTTGATCTAAGTGAATTACGAGGCTACCACTATCATAGCGGCATAGTGTTTGCCGCTTATGCACAGGGTTATAAAGGGCCTTTGGCGCTTGGTGGTCGATATGATGAAGTTGGTCAAGCATTTGGGCGAGCGCGTCCTGCAACAGGATTTAGCTTGGATTTACGCGGCGTAGTTACTGCGTTGCCGCCAGCGAAGCCTGTCATGGCGATTTTAGCACCGGCCAACGATGATGAAGCATTAACGGTTAAAATTGATGCATTAAGAGCAGAGGGCCACATCGTTGTGCAAGCGCTTGCGGACATTGAGTCAAATTACGAAGAGTTAAATTGCGATAGAACGCTAGCGCATTGCAATTCGGGTTGGCATGTGGTCGGTATTGATAAAGATTAAGTCCGGAATAAATTGCGCTTTCAAGTGGCGTGATTGAATGCCTATATTAAATAAACAACATAAAATTATAAAGTAAACGTTATGGTAAACAACCTGATAAATAAAAGCAGCACAGCAAAGAACGTTGTCGTTATCGGCACACAATGGGGCGATGAGGGTAAAGGCAAGATTGTAGATTGGCTCACCGACCATGCACAAGGTGTGGTGCGTTTCCAAGGTGGACATAATGCAGGCCATACGCTGGTTGTTGGTCAAGGCGATGCGCAGCGCGTTTACAAACTCAACCTTGTGCCTTCTGGCATTGTCCGTGCTGGCGTGAATTGTTATATCGGCAACGGTGTAGTGTTAGATGCTGGACATTTATTACATGAAATCGACTCACTTGAAAAAGATGGTTTAGAGGTAAGAAGTCGTTTAAAAGTTAGCTCAGGTTGCCCATTGATTTTAGATTATCACGTTCGTTTAGATGTAGCGCGTGAGCTAAAACGCGGAGCAGATAAGAAAATCGGTACTACAGGCAAAGGTATAGGCCCAGCATATGAAGATAAAGTCGCTCGTCGTGCATTACGCCTTTACGATTTATTTTATCCAGAGCAATTTAGCGAAAAATTACGTGATGTGTTGGATTACCACAACTTTGTCCTTACCAAATACCTCGGTGCAGAAGCGGTTGATTTTTATGAGCAATTAGATTCCGCATTACAAAAATCTGATTTAATTAAACCTATGGTGGCCGATGTTTCTGCGGCTTTATATGCTGCGAACGCGGCAGGTCAAAATCTACTATTCGAAGGCGCGCAAGGCACCTTGCTAGATGTAGATCACGGTACCTATCCATATGTAACCTCTAGCAACTGTGTTTCTGGTCAAGCTGCAGCTGGTACCGGTGTTGGTCCAAATATGTTGCATTACGTATTGGGTATCACTAAAGCCTACACTACCCGTGTAGGCGGTGGTCCTTTCCCAAGCGAATTGGATATCGATACCGATAACTGCCCAGGTACTCAAATGTCCGTCAAAGGTCAGGAAATTGGCACAGTGACTAAACGCAAACGTCGCTGTGGTTGGTTTGATGCCGCGGCACTACGTCGCTCAGCCATGATTAACGGCCTTACTGGCTTATGCATCACTAAATTAGATGTGTTGGATGGTATAGAGGAGCTTAATATTTGCACCGGCTATACCTTAGATGGTAAGCACTTGGATCTATTGCCAATCGGCGCTGATGATGTAGCACGTTGTCTGCCAACTTTCGAAACTGTACCTGGTTGGAGTGAGAACACTTTTGGTGTGAAAACTTGGGATGGCCTACCTAAAGCCGCACAAAATTACCTTAAACGCTTAGAAGCGCTTTGCGGTGTGCCGGTAGATATTGTGTCTACAGGTCCGGAGCGTGATGAGACCATCGTTCTGCGTCATCCATTCGCTTAACCATTAGTTTTTGAATCAGGTGTTTTTGCATCAGGTATTTTGAATCATGAATCGTATATCTAATCAGCGTTTAGCGTGGGCAATTACCGGCTCTGGGCATTATTTGCGAGAGTGTCTCGACATTATTAGTACGCTGCAAGATGTCGATTTGTTTTTAAGCAAAGCCGCGGCTGAAGTGTTGCAGCAATATGGTTACAAGCATAACGTTGGCAAGGTTTTTCAAGATAAAACGGCCAGTAGTGTGCCGGTAGAGCTATTTTATCAAGGTCATTATCATAGCCTGATCATTGCACCAGCAACCTCAAACACCATCGCAAAAATGGTGTATGGCATCTCCGATAATCTGGTGACTAACCTTTATGCGCAAGCTGGTAAAACGCGGTTGCCAAGCATTATTTTTGCCTGTGACACTGCGGCTGAACTTGAGTCAGAAGCGCCTCGTGACAACGTGGTGAAAGTATTTCCACGTAAAATTGATTTAGAAAATATCGCTAAAATAAAAATGTTTGAAGCGACCACCGTCGTGGATGATATGCATGGTTTAAATGCCCAGATACAAGCCAGACTGCAGGCGCTACCGCAAGCTGCAAGCCATACTAAAGTCTAGTTTTTATGGCTGAAAATTTGCTTTTTCTAACAGGCAAGCTTGCAGAAAAAAGTCTAAAAAAAGTCTTGGATGAAGTCCAAGGTAACCCAAAAACGCCCCCCTTCAAATATCGTGTTCAGCAAATTGGTGTGTCTGTAGCCGCGCTGATGACGCCTGATTTAATTGCGCGTCGCCTCAAAGAAGCCGGCGATGCAGATAAGATCATTTTACCTGGCCTTTGCCAAGGCGATTTGACACAGCTAGAGGCGCAGTATGGTGTGCCGGTTGAACGAGGACCCGCAGACTTGAAAGATTTGCCACAGTATTTTGGCCATGCTGGGGTCGCGCCTGACTTAAGCCAATATAGTGTGCAGATTTTTGCCGAAATTGTTGATGCGCCATTTTTAAGCGTAGCAGGCATCATTAAAAAAGCTCAACATTACCAAGCGCAAGGCGCTAATGTAATTGATCTAGGCTGCCTGCCTGCTGTGCCTTTTCCGCATTTAGCAGATACGGTAAAAGCACTAAAAGAATTAAATTTTAAAGTTAGTGTCGATTCACTTGATACCGATGACTTGCTCATGGCTGGGCATGCGGGCGCTGATTTCTTACTAAGTTTGACTGAACACACATTATGGGTTGCGCATGAGGTTGCCTCTACACCGATTTTAATACCAGCTAAACTGCATAGTTTGCCTTCGCTTTACAGGGCGATTGATGCATGTTTAACATCGGGCAAGCCATTTATTGCTGATGCAATATTGGATCCAATTCACTTTGGGCTCACCGACTCAATTGTGCGTTACCAAAAGTTACGTAAAAAATATCCTGATATTAAAATTATGATGGGTATCGGTAATTTAACCGAACTCACGGATGCTGATACTACCGGGATTAATGCACTATTATTTGGCATTATCAGTGAGCTTGATATTCATGCGGTATTAGCGACATCAGTGAGCCCGCATGCGGTAAACGCTGTGCCAGAGGCTGACGTTGCAAGACGTATGATGCATGCGGCAAAGAGCGATAATCGGCTGCCACGTGGCTATAGCAATGGTTTGTTAGGTTTACATGACAGGCGGCCATTTACTTATAGCGCTGATGAAATCAATGAAATAGCATTATTAATCAAAGATCCAAGCTTTCGAATTCAGGTGAGTGAAGCTGGTTTACATGTGTATAACCGTGATGGCATATATGAAGGCCTCGACCCATTTGCCTTGTACCCGCATCTCAAAGTGGATGGTGATGCCTCCCACGCTTTTTACCTAGGTGTAGAGTTGGCCCGCGCACAAATAGCTTGGCAACTAAAAAAACGTTATGTGCAAGATCAAGAGCTAGAGTGGGGTGTGAGTACGCAGGCGCAAGATAAAACAAGTAAAACAGCACACCGTGAAGCTTCGATTAAAGAAAAGTCTAACAAAGCTTTGAATAAAGTCATTGATACACCTATCAAGCCAGCGCAGGATTTAACATGATTTATGAAACGATAATTAGCAGTGTAGATACACAAGGCAACGCTCATGTGACGCCGTTTGGTATTACGGTGCAAGATGATCTAGTGGTTATTTCGCCGTACAAACCTTCTGCAACTTTAGATAATATTTTGGCAACTGAACACGCAGTGATGAATTTGACGGATGACGTGCGCGTTTTTGCTGGGGCGCTCACTAAGCGACAAGCATGGGCGCTTTTGCCAGCAACAAAAGTCTTAGGTTTTAGACTGGCGGATACCTTAACGCATAAAGAGTTAAAGCTAGTAAAAGTCATTGATGATGACTTGCGGCCACGGTTATTTTTGGAAGTGGTTCATGAGCAGCAGCATCAAGCTTTTCTAGGATTTAACCGTGCGCAAGCCGCTGTTATTGAGCTGGCGGTATTGGTCAGTAGATTAACCAGGCTGCCTATGGAAAAAATCACGCAAGATATTAATTACCATTCTATTGCTATAGAAAAAACGGCGGGTGCGCGTGAGCTTGAAGCATGGGGCTGGCTTATGGAGGCGGTGAGTAATCACCAGGCCGCCCTGAATGGCGAGAATCTAGCATAAATAGCTTTTAATAAAGATACATTAGGCATGACACAAATACTTATTAGCGTTACCAGCATTACAGAAGCACAAATCGCACTAGATAATGGCGCAGATATTATTGACTTAAAAGATCCAAGTGCCGGTGCGCTTGGTGCGTTGCCATTGCCATTAATAAAATCAATTGTAAATTACATTAATGGTCAAAAATTGGTGAGTGCGACAATTGGCGATTTACCCATGCAGCCAGACTTGATTCTTGAACGAGTCACTATGTTGACCAGTGTAAACGTTGATTACATCAAGATTGGTTTTTTTGAAACGAGTGATTATCAGCCTTGCTTAGATGCTTTACAGGCAATTACGAAATCGGGTGAAAAATTGATTGCAGTGTTATTTGCTGAACATACCTATTCAGAAAATCTAATTGAGGTAATCAAAAAAGCAGGATTTATTGGCATTATGTTGGATACTGCCAATAAAAACGGACAAACTTTTCTAAATTACTATTCAGAAAAGCGGCGTAAAGAATTCGCTAAAAAAGTACTCGCACTAGACCTTTCTTTTGGCTTGGCTGGGTCATTAAAATTACAACATATAGCGACTGTAAAAGAACTTGATCCTACTTACATAGGCTTTAGAGGTGGCGTTTGTGATGAAAACCAGCGCCAATTAGGACTGAATGCTGAGAAAATAAGAGCTATATGTAACGCAATGTAAAGTTGTTGTAAATAACCAACAAACACGCCCGCAAGCCGCTACTTTGTAGTGCCAACATTGCACTTAATGGATAGAGTGCGTAACATAACCCCCATGTGATTTGTTTAAGAATTACTTTAATTAGGAGAAAATACGAATGAAAAAAAATCTGATTAATATCGCCGTAGCTGCGACATTGAGTATTGCAGCACTTTCTGCATCAGCAGAAGATATGTACCGTGATGCTTGGTATGCTCTACCAGGAATCAGCTATATGAGCAC
>Ga0209913_1000307_pt1 | contig 45756 bp, 40 predicted proteins | sample PersoiDNA2013203_FD_185805 | JGI IMG/M metagenome (GOLD analysis project Ga0209913, IMG submission 185805) | Permafrost soil microbial communities from the Arctic, to analyse light accelerated degradation of dissolved organic matter (DOM) -... | ecosystem: Environmental > Terrestrial > Soil >...
GCTGATCGAGCCGCAGGCCGGCGTCGTCGCCGGTGACGTGGCGCGGATGCTGCCAGCGGCGATCTCTCAGGATCGCTGAGACTATCGCCGGCTACGGCTTGCGTGCGACCCAGACGAACTCAAGCGAATCGTCGTCGAAGGGCTCCTTGTTGAAGCCGCCGTACAGCGCCTCGATCTCGAGGTCGGCGACCTCTATTAACCCTTCCCACTCGGACTTGGTCGCCCACCACAGGCAGACCGTGCCGAGCGTGGTCTCTCCGCGTCCGCGTGTCAGCTCGATCCGACTATCGGCCGGTACGTACCGAACCTCCTCCCAGAGCCCGTTCGTGCGCTGGTTGCGGTTGCCATCGAGGCGTGCTGCGATCGTCGAGCTGAAGACGAACGCGTTCCACGCGAACCGTCCGCCCGGCCTTAGAGCTGCGGTGACCCGCTCGAAGACGAGCCGGCGGTCGCGCCATGTCGGCAGGTGAAGGAGCGAGCGGCCCGGGCAGATGACGAGGTCGACGGGCTCCTCAACGGCGAAGTCGCGCATGTCTCCTTCGAAGAGCTCGACCGGCAGGCCAGCCACACGCTCGCGCGCGACCGCGAGCATCGCGGCTGACGCGTCGATGCCGATCACGCGCTTTCCGGTCTCCTGCGCGACCGCCGCCGCCACGCGGCCCGTACCGACCGCGAGCTCCACGATCGGCTCCTCCGCCTGGCGGGCCAGTTCCACGTACCAGCCGACGTCGTCGGTCATGTCGGCGGCCCACACGTCGTAGTCCTCCGCGAACGGGTCGTAAACGCTCATCTGGCGGAGTCTGCCATGGGGAACAGGAGCGGCGAGCGTCTCTCGCAAACCGACGAGCCGCCATGTTGTCTCGTACGCCAACGATTGTGACGAAATCTTTCCCAACGAGATCACGCAGGGAATTACTTACCGCTAGACGAGAGGCCGAGCGAGCACCGGCCCATCCTTCTACGATGAAGCGATGCACCGCTCCCAGCTCACGATCGACCTCGGTGCGCTTCGCCGCAATGTCAAGCGCCTGATCACCGCTCTCGATGGGGCCGACCTCTGGGCGGTCGTGAAGGCGGATGCGTATGGGCATGGGGCCGTGGACGCGGCCGGCGCGGCGCTCGGCGCTGGCGCGCGTGCTCTTTGCGTGGTCACCCTCGCCGAGGGGCTCGAACTGCGTGCCGAGTACCCGACGGCTCGCATTCTCGTGATGAGCCCGCTCGTTCCCGTCGAGATCGCGCGGGCCCGCGAGGCGGGACTGGAGATCACCGTTGTGGACGCGGACATCCCGGAGGGCGTTCGGGCTCACCTCAAGCTCGACACGGGCATGGGGCGCTTCGGCCTCACGGAGCTCCTCTCCGCGCCGGGCCGGAACGTCGTCGGACTGATGAGCCACCTCGCCAGCGCCGACTGCGATCTCGATTTCGCGCGCGCCCAGGTCGAACGCTTTCGCCAGGTCACCGAGCCCTATGCCGGGCTGACGCGCCACATCGCCAACAGTGCAGCCGTGCTGCGCATTCCAGAGGCGAGCTTCGATGCCGCTCGCTGCGGTGTCGCTCTCTACGGCCTTTCGCCCTTCGGCGGGGATCCAGCCGACGACGACCTGGAGCCGGTGCTGCGCTGGGAGAGCCGCCTGGCCCAGGTAAAGCAGCTTCAGCCTGGTGAGAGCACCGGCTACGGGCGCCGCTTCCAAGCGACCGAGCCGACCTGGATCGGGCTCGTGCCCGTTGGCTACGCGGATGGCTTTCGTCGCGACATGACCGGCACCGAGGTGATCGTCGAGGGCGAGCGCCGAGCGGTAGTTGGAACGATCTCGATGGACTCCTTCGCCGTTCTCCTCGAGCGCGAGCTGTTGGTCGACACGCCGGTCACCATCGTCGGCGACGGCCTGCTTGTCGAGGAGCATGCTCGCGTAGCCGACACGATCAACTACGAGATCACCTGCGGCGTCTGCTCCGATCGCCGCCGCGCGCGCCGTGTCATCGTCGACGCTTGAATCCGTACGGGAACTGCTGACCGGCGAGGAGGCCTATCTCGTCGGAGGCGCCGTCCGGGACGAGCTGCTCGGTCGAGAGCTCGTCGATCTCGACATCGTCTGCTCAGATCCGAAGAAGGCGGCGCGCGCTTTCGCGGTGAAGAGCGGCGGCGCCCCCTTTCCTCTCTCGGAGCGCCACGGCGCCTGGCGGGTCATTTTCCCAGGCGGCGAGTGTGTCGACTTCACACCCTTGCGCGGGACTCTCGCCGAGGATCTGGCGCTGCGTGACTTCACCGTCAACGCGATCGCCGAGCCGCTCGCAGGGGGCGAGACCGTCGATCCCTACGATGGGCGCCGCGACCTCGCCGAGCGCCGGCTCAGCGTCGTCTCCGAGCGGGTCTTCGACGACGATCCACTGCGGCTCCTGCGCGCGGTCAGATTCGAGGAAGAGCTCGGGCTTCGGCTCGACAAGCCGAGCGAGAAGCTCGTCCGTTCGCACGCCGAGCGTGTGAGCGCGCCGGCGGGCGAGCGCATCCTGGCCGAGTTGGAAAAGCTTGGTTGGCCCGGCTACGAACGGCTCGAGGAACTGGGTCTACTCGCTCCTCTGCTCGGCTCGCTCGCGCTCGTCGGGCGCGTCGCTCGCTCGCTCGTCGATACGCCCTGGCTGCGGCTGGTGACGGTTTTCGGCGAGCACCTGCGCCGATTCCCGATCTCGGGCGAGCTCGATCGCTACTTGAGCAAGCTTCTCCGCGCCCATCCGCCCACCGACGACTCCCCGCGCGAGATCCATCGCTTCCGCCGCGCGACCGAGCCCTGGGCGATCGACGCGCTCGCCTTCCTCGGCGCGGCCGAGCTCGCGAATCTGGTGCGCCTGGCGCGTGAGACGGAGCCCGATGAGCCGCTCCTGCGCGGCGACGAGCTCGGCATCGCTCCTGGCCCGCTCGTCGGCGAGCTGCTCGATCTGATCGCCGAGGAACGCGCGGCCGGAACGATCTCGACGCGCGAAGAGGCACTAGAGCTCGTGCGGCGACAGCGCGAGGGGCGCTGAGCGCCCGAGCTGAGCCAGTCGGCCTCGGCTTTGAGAGTTAGTTCCCCGCTCGAGATAGAAAGCAGGCGCTGTTCTCGTAGGCCGGGCAGACCCGGGCGCGAATGTCGATCGAGGCGAGTAGGAGGCAGAGCCAGGCCTGCGGCAAGGCGAAGATCACGGCCAGTCCGAGCGAGGTGAGGGCGAGCTCCGTATTCGTGTACTCGCCCTTTCTCAGCTCTCTTGAAAGAACGAGGGCGAAGGGACCGAAGACGACGTGACCGCAGCGATCCCGGTCGCTGCACTTGGTACAGAAGAGAGCGACGATCGCGACCAGGGAGAGCAGCGCGAGCACGGCGTAGACGAGTCCGAGTGCCGCGGATTGCCGCTAGCCGACCACGACCGCGACGGCCACCCCGGCCGCGACCAGACTTAGCACTCCGTAGATCCTGGTTGTCGGTCTGCGTTTTCGCGTCATCGCCGCCCCTCGCGCCTTACAAGGAAGCTCCAACCTCCCCCCGAGGCGATCCTATCGGCGAGAATCACATTCGTGTGTGCCGGATTCGTAGCGAAAGGATCGCGATGAACTCGAGTGAGCAGTCCGGAAAGGCCGACGATCGCGAGCAGCGGAACGAGGTAGTTCGCGCCCGTTTCGCTTTAGCTGCGGAGCATTTCGCTGAGCGGGCACGCGAGCAAGCGCCGCTGATCGGCGAGCGCGCGGCACGGCTGCTGGCGCCGCTTCGCGGTGACGAGCGCGTTCTCGATGCGGGCACCGGGGCGGGCGCGCTGGCGCTCGGGTTGGCACCGCTCGTCGGCGAGATTGTCGGTTGCGACATCGTGCCCGAGCTCTTGACCGAGGCGAAGAAGCTGGCTTCCGGTTTGCCGAACGTCAGCTTCGTCGAGGGCGACATCTTCGCGCTGCCGTTCGAGACGGGGAGTTTCGACATCGTGGGTACGATCCGCACGCTCCATCACCTCGGTCGCCCCGAGCGAGCTTTCTCCGAGCTCGTGCGCGTCACCAGGCCAAACGGGCGCCTGCTCGTGATCGATCAACTGGCTCCGCCCGATCCCCTGCGCGCGCTCGAGATCGATCGCTTCGAGCGGGCCCGCGACCCCTCGCACGCGCGGACGCTCTCCGATCAGGACATGCGCGGGCTGTTCGACATGAATGGGCTTGCCCTCCTGCGCCAGGAGATCGTGGCGGAGGAGCGCGATCTCGAGCACTTCCTCGACGGAGCCGGTTGCGAGGGCGAGGAGCGGGAGCGCGTTCGCCGGCTCGCTCCCGGCCCCACCTTCACGGTCGAGGTGGGCTGGTACGTGCTCGAGCGCCGCGTCTAGCGCGGACATGTCCCGGCGCGCCAGCGTGCAGGAATGTCACTTGAGAAGGGCGCCAGCGATTGTCGAGTACGGGGAGCGGAGCGGTCGACTAAACATTACTGGCCCTGTCAGAGTCATCTGGTCGATGAGCTCAAAGACCGTAACGATCGAGTCGATCGAGTCCGTCTACCGTAATCGGGCCGGGGACTTCTTCCGCCTCGCCCTCGCCCGAACATCTGACCCGGAGCTTGCCCGCGACGCAGTTCAGGAAGGCTTCGCTCGCGCGATCCGTGCGCAAGCCGGCTTCCGCGGCTCCGGATCGCTCGAAGCGTGGATCTGCCGCTGCGTCTTGAACGCGGCTCATGACTCCCGCGCGCCCGCCGGCGAATACGAGCTCCACGAAGCGGATGACGTCGTCTGGAAACCGGAGACGCCTGACGCCGAGGTGCGTGCGGCAGTGCGTCGGCTCCCGGCGCGGCAGCGAGACGCGCTCTTTCTTCGCTTCTACCTCGACTTCGACTACCTCACGATTGCCGAGACGCTCGGGATCGAAGTCGGAACCGTGTCCGCGACGTTGCACGCCGCCCAAAAGAACCTGACTCAGGCGCTCGAGGAGGTAGCAAGATGACTTTCGACGATGACGTTCTCAACCGGCTTGCGCCCGCGCTCCCTTGGCAGCCCGATTGGGCCGACGTACTTGGACGCGCAGGCGTACGCGAGCGGCGCCGGCCGCTGCGGCTGCGGGGGAAGCGCCGTTTGATCCTGATACTCGCTGTCCTCGCGGCGGTGCTGATCCCGCTGATCGCGCTTGGTGCGGAGAACGAGTGGTGGTTCCTGAAATACGGAGGCGGACCGACACCGACAAGCCCGCCAGTGGTCGTGAAGGAGGGCAACTGGGACGGCCATCCCTGGGAGCTGGTCGCCTTCCCGTCGACGACGGATGGCCTCTGCTTCTCGGTGATGTCGGCAGGCTCGAAGGCAGGCGGCATAGGAGGCGCGATGAGCTGCGGCCCGATCGCCGGTATCGCGCGCACGAACGAGACGAAGGCGACGTCGGACATGACGATCACGTTCATGAGCGCGGGTGCCAGCGACCGGCTTCCCGCCTACATCGTCGGGCCGGTCATCGACAACGCGTCCCAGGTCGAGATCCGCTTCGGGAACGGGCAGGTTCTGCGCGTACCGACCTTCGCGGCGCCGGCCTCCCTCGGGCGCGTTAGCTTCTACGCCGCGCCGCTGCCAGCGGGCGTCGCGCCAACTCGTCCAGGGCCGGGACGGCTCCGCGAGTTCCTCAAGTCGGTCGCCGGCCTCGACAACGACGGCAACATCATCGCCTGCCTCGCGCCGGCCGCAGCGGTCGACGGCATCTCACCGCTCTCGGCTTGCAAGTAGGACAGGTCCGCCGGGGCCGAGTCGCCGGTTCAGGAGCAGTACCGAGGCGACAGATTGGCTGCGCCGGCGGCACACCATCCTCGAACGCCGCGTCTAGCGCGGATATGTACAGGTGCCAGGCGCCGGACGGCTCAAATCACTTCCACTTGACCGTGCAGCCGACCGCGTCCGTTTCGGTGATTGGAGGTTCTGTGCCGGCCAGAAGCGCTTCGATCGCCTCGCGTAAGTAGCTGTTGGTCACCGCGTCCTCGTCGCGCGAGTCGTCGATCGCCCCGTGGTAGCGGAGCTTGCGCTTTTCGTCGAAGAGGAAGACCTCGGGCGTCCGCTCCGCTCCGAGAGCGCGCGCTAGCGACTGATCCTCGTCGAAGAGGTAGTCGAAGGGGAAACCGCGCTTCTCGGCTCTCGCCTTCATCTCGTCGAACGAATCCTCCGGATAGCGAGAGACGTCGTTGGAGTTGACGGCGACGACCTGCACGCCCTGCTGGGCGTAGTCACGTGCCACCGCCATCAGCCGGCCCTCCCAGGCCTGGACGTACGGACAGTGGTTGCACGACTGAACGAGTACGAGCAGTTTCGCGTCGCCGTATTCGTCGAGGGAGTGGTCGTTGCCGTCGACGCCGGGTAGTGCAAAGGAAGGGACTTCACTGCCGAGATCGATGCTCATCTGAGCGCTGCCTCCAGTTGTTTTCGTGAGGGAACGGGCGAGACTCGTCCGTCGGGAAGGTAGTAGATACGACAGGTGAGTGCTGGGCGCGAGTTGGCGCCCTCGAGGTCGACGTCGCTGCCGTCGACGCGGATCGTCGGCGAGCCGGGGAAGCGAAGGCGTTCGGCCTCTTCGTCGCTCCTCACCTCGGTCATCACGATCTGATCGTCGCGACCGAGCTCGGCCAGCACCTGCTCGAGGAGCGCTTTCGCCTCGGGGTGCGAGGGGCAGCCCTCCCAGTAGAGGAGCTCGATCACTTGCCAGTCTCTCCGCTTCCGGGGACGTTTCTGCCCGGGTCGCCCTTGGCCACCACTCGGGTCACGGTCGCCGGAAAGAGCCCGGTCGATATCCCGGCAATCCGCATCCACCGAGGAAATACGACCTCGCTCTTGCCGCGCTCGATCGCCCTGACGATCTTCTTCGCGATCCGTTCGGGAGTGAGCACAGTCCAGCGCATCGAGCGCCGGCCGATCAGCCTCGTCTGTGGGAATCCCTCGGTCGTTACTGGTCCCGGATTGACCGTGAGCACCGAGATGCCGCGCGGCCTGAGCTCGGCGCGGAGCGCGCGCGAGAAAGCGAGCTGGGCGTGCTTGGAGGCCGAGTACGGGCCGGCGTCGGGAACGACGGTCGTTCCGGCAACGGAGACGATGTTGACGACGCGAGAGGGTCGGCCTCGCTCCAGCCCAGGCAGGAAGGCGCGCAGACACCAGACCGAGCCGAGGTAATTGGTTCGGATCACTTGCTCGATGCGCTCGGGGCTGGCGCTCAGGAAAGACCCGTGCGAGGGAATGCCGGCGTTGTTGACGAGCAGGCCGATGGCCGGATGGCGCTCGAGCACGCGCGCCGCCGCCTCCTTGACCGCGTCCGCGCTCGAGACGTCGCAGACCTCGATCTCGCTACCGGTCTCGGCGGCGATTTGCTGCAGCCGGTCGGCTCGCCGCGCCATCAGTACGCAGTGCCAGCCGCCCCGAGCGAGCTCGCGCGCGAGCGCGGCCCCGATACCACTCGAGGCGCCGGTGATCACGGCCACACGCTGCTTGGAGCTCATAGTTCGGTTCACGCTCTCTGCTGGGAGCGTAGCGTAGCCCGCTCTCCGCGTAACTCGATAAACTCGCGCCCATGCCGGGGAGATTCGAAGGTAAGCGCGGGCTCGTTCTCGGCGTCGCCAACAAGCGCTCGATCGCCTGGGCGGTCGCGCGCAGGCTCGCCGATGAGGGAGCGGCGCTCGCCTTCACCTTCCAAGGGGAGCGCATCGAAGGAAACGTGCGCGAGCTCGCCGAGTCGGTCTCCAGCCCGCTCGTCACGTCCTGTGACGTGCGCGAGGAAGCAGACTGCACACGCGCGGTCGCCGAAGCCGCCTCGGCGCTGGGCGGCCTCGACTTTGTCGTGCACTCCGTCGCCTTCGCCGCCGCCGAGGATCTGGAGGGGCGCTTCACCGACACCCCGCGCGATCGCTTTTGGATGGCGCTCGACGTCAGCGCCTACTCGCTGGTGGCTATCGCCCGTGCCGCCGAGCCGCATCTGGCCGAGACCGGCGGCTCGATCGTGACCATGACCTATCTCGGTGGCGAGCGCGTCGTTCCGCACTACAACGTCATGGGTGTCGCCAAGGCGACTCTCGAGGCCTCGATGCGTTATCTCGCCTGGGATCTAGGTGCCGAAGGCATTCGCGTCAACGCGATCTCGGCTGGCCCCGTGCGCACTCTCGCGGCCCGCTCCATCTCCGGCTTCCCGACCATGGAGGCGATCGTCGGCGAGCGCGCCCCGCTCCGCCGCCACATCGACGCCGGCGACGTAGCCGCGGCCAGCGCCTACCTGCTCTCCGATGATGCGCGCAACGTCAGCGGCACGATCCTCTACGTGGACTCTGGCTACCACGCCATGGGCATGTAGTAGCCGCCGAAAGTCCGCCCTCCTTTGGAGGGCATGACGACTTTCGGCGGGGAGAAAGGAGTGAGCCAACGCGACGTCGTCGCGTTTGTCTCGCGGCGGAGACGGCGTCGGGTGAGCCGCGCCCGCCGTGTCGGTCGCGGCGGCCTTTAGAACGCGCTGGTGTGCTCGGCCGCACGGTCAGCGACCCGCCAGAGACGCGAGAGGCACCGGTTCGATCCCGGTAGGCTCCATCGCCGCGGAAAGTCCGGTCGCTTCGCGACCATGACGACTTTCCGCGGCAGCGTGACACCTCAGTGGGTTCTGCGGCGGGCGGCAGCGAACCGCGCCCGCCAGGTCGGTCGCGGCGGCCTTGGGCTTGTTGCGCGCAAGACCTGACGCCTCCCCCCGGTGCACAGACTGACCCGCTCGATCGCCGGCAATCCCTCGTGGTCGCCTGACGGGAAGTGGATCGCCTTCGACACAAGCGGCGAGGGGACGATTTGGAAGCTACACCCAAACGGGACCGGGCTTACACCGATCGCCAGCGGAAACGGTGCCAACTACGACTCGTCACCCGCTTGGTCGCCGAGTGGAAAAACGGTCGCCTTCGTTCGCTACCACCACGGCCGCGGGGAAATCTGGATCGTGGGGGCGGACGGCAGCAGACCAAGATTGCTGCGCGCCGACGCGCGATCCTCCAATGAAACGCCTGCGTGGTCGCGCGACGGCGCCAGGATCGCCTTCACGGCGCGGACCGGCGGCCGCTCGTCAATCGACGTGATAGACGCGAACGGCACCAAGTTTCGGACGCTGACAAAGGGCGGCACTGAAGCATGGAACCCCGTGTGGTTGCAGCGCGACGCAGGCATCGCGTTCCTCGCCGGAGCAACGCTCGGCAAAGGGAGTCTCTACGTGATGCGTCCCAACGGAACGGACGCGCGCTGGGTGACGCTCCGCGACGCCGAGCAGTTCACGTGGGCCAACGCGCTGCTGCCCCAGCAACGCTGCTGAAACGTTGGCCTGCGCCAGACTCACAGTGTTCACGAGTACACCCTGAGCTTCATAGACTTGTGGCCGTCCCTTTCTGTCAACCTTGTGAGACGGTTCGACCCCGACCGCGTGACGATCGAGTGGAGGCAGAGATGAGGGTCTACATCTGGAGCGACGGCGCTGCCATGCCGAACGGCGGTCCCGCCGGGGCAGGGTACGTCGTCGTGGGCGGCGTGCGCCTGCTCGGTTCGGACGCGCTCGGCGACGCGACGAACAACGTTGCCGAGTACACGGCGGTTCGGAACGCGCTGCGGGCCGAGCACCTGATCCGGCTCAAGGAGGAGGTCGAGGCGCAGGTGGCCCGGTATCCGGGGCGGGTCACGTTCGCTCGGATTCCCAGGGAGCGGAACGGAGTTGCCGACGAGCTCGCGAAGGACGGCGCCCGGGCCTCGAAGGCGCTGAGCGCCGATCGGCGGCGATAGGTTCCGTGTCGGCGACCCGGGACACGCGAGCCGCGACCGGAAGAGTGGCCCACCGACTAGCTCGCGTGGAATGAACGTCGGCTGCGCCAGCGTGCTCTCGCCTGATCGTCGGCAATCTGCGACTCTCACTCGAGGCTCAGCGGCTCGCCCGCGACGACCTGGTTTGCGCAACGCCAAGTTGGCTCCACCGCCGAGTAGCCGCAGCCGCAGGCCAACCTTCGCGACACGACTGCGTCATAAGCGGTGGTTGGCAAGATCGGGTGTTCGGCCTGGGGAGAAAACGGGCGCGTAACGAAAGTCGCGCCCAAGGGCCAGGACGCCTTCTTGTCTTCGAGCGCGCGAGCGAGATGCGGCGTCTCGCTCGCGCGCCACTATCGAATGACTGTCAGCTAGGCTGCTCGGCGGCTGCGGCGCCGAACCGAACTACCACGAGATGAAGACCTTCTTTCCCCTTGCGACCTGCTATCTGGGACTGGTCATCCTCGCCAACTGGTTGGCGAGTGCCTACGTCGTCGGGGTGCCACTGACGGGGTACCAGGCGCCGGCGGGCGTCTTCTGTATCGGCGCCGTGCTCGTGCTGCGCGACTGGATGCAACAGCTCCGAGGTCTCGTCTGGACGATGTCGCTCGTGTACGCGGCCGGTCTGATCTCCTGGGCCGCCGGTGATATCGCCGGCTGGACATCGCTCGAGAAGATCGCGATCGCGAGCGTGGTCGCCTTCACCGTCTCCGAGACGATCGAGGCGGTGATATTCACGCCGATTCGCAAGCGGAACCTGACCCTCGGCGTCGCCGCTTCGGCGACGATCGGTAATGCGGTCGACTCCTTCCTCTTCCTGATCATCGCGTTCGGTGGGATGGGCTTCTTCTGGGGCCAGTTCTGGGGCAAGAGCGAGATGATCGCGATCGGCACGCTGCTGACCGCGATGCGCCGCCGGGTCGTGCCGGTGACCGTATAGAGCGCGTTCCAAATGAAGCACTCTGCCGCTCTCGGCGGCGCGCTGCGTTGTCCTCGGTCGCATCCGTATCTCTGACCGATACGAATGCTCCCTGTGTCCTTGCCTCGCACCACGATCTCGCACTCATCCGGCGCCCCTCCGTCCTCAGCCGAGCTCCCTAGCATCGCATCCACCGATCACACCCAGTCGGCAGGTCGTCAATTGAAACGAGCTCTTAGCGCCGCCGCCGGCTCTATCCTTTCTGCTTGTGGCCGAGCTACACGGATGGCGTCTCTGCCCGCGTTGTGGCGCGGAGCTGGTCGTCGAGCCCACGAGAGCTACTTGTCCGGGTTGCGACTCGCGCTACTACGCCAACTCGGCGCCGACAGTCGGCGCGCTCTGTGAAGACGATTTCGGCCGCTTGATGCTCGTCCGCCGGGCGATCGAGCCAAAGCAGGGTAAATGGGATACCCCTGGCGGCTTCCTCGAGGAGGGAGAGTCGCCGCTCGACGGTCTCAAGCGCGAGCTTCGCGAGGAAACCGGGCTCGAGATCGAGCCGGGCGAGTTCGTGGGCTCGCTGATCGATCTCTACGGTGATGGCCCCGACGCTCAGTTCGTGCTCAGCCTGAACTGGACGGCGCGCATCCTGGGCGGGACGCCCGCGGCCGCCGATGACATCGCGGAGATTCGCTGGTTCGCCGCAGGCGAGCTGCCCGCCGAGGACGAGATCGCTTTCGCCAGCGTCGCTAGCCTCGTGCAGCGCTGGCGCGAGCGCCACGTATAGCTCGCTCAGCTCATACCGGCGCAAAGCCGGACGAACGCAAGGTTTCGCCCGGCTTAGGGCCTATCCCGCTAGGCCTACACGCCCGAAGCGGCCGCCCCGCGGCGCCAGTGACCGCCCAGACCGTTTGACGCACTACCAGTGCGGCTTCACGGTCCGTTCGGCCCCTGACATCCACGGCTCAACCCCTTCGACTGCGTACCCCTAACGGGATAGACCCTGAAAACCTCGAGACGACCTATTCCGCGCTGAGGCCGAGAAGTCGCTCCAGCGAGCCTTTGGGGTGGGCGCCGACAGCGGTCTTGTCGGGCTGACCGTCACGGAAAAGCATGATCGTCGGGATCGAGGAGATGCCGAACCGCTGCGCCAATACCATCTCGTCGTCGATGTTGATCTTCACCAGTTTGATTTCACCTGTGCGCTCCTCGACGATCCGATCCAGAACCGGCGCGACGGCGTGGCAAGGACCGCACCACTCGGCCCAGAAGTCCACGATCACCGGCTTGTCGCTCTTCAAGACCTCCTGCTCGAAAGTCGCCTCCGTAACGGCTTCTGCCACCGCGCTCACCCTTTCTTCGAGTCGTTGTTTTCGTTCGGTTAGTACAACGCTGAAGCACGCGGGAAACATCCCGGCCTGGTTAGTGCTCCTTCAAGTAATACCCTCCGGCCTCTGGCCCGCGATCACGCGGCGCGCTGCTGCGTCCTCAGTCGCACCCATACATCCAGTATGAGTACTCCCTGCGTTCTTGCATCGCTTGGTGCTTGCGACCCAGAACCTCGGAGGCATCACTTGAATGATCACTAGAATCTCGCCCGCATGGACAGCATTTTCACATCCCTACCGGCCAAGCCCGACCATAGCGCGCTCGAGCTGGAGGTGCTGGCGCGCTGGGAAAGCGAGCGCACCTTCGAGCGCCTGCGCGAGAAAAACCAAGGCGGGAAGCGCTGGAGCTTCATCGACGGGCCGATCACCGCCAATAAGAAGATGGGCGTCCATCACATGTGGGGGCGCACGCTCAAGGACGTCTTCGTCCGCTTCCGCGCCTTACAGGGTTTCGACCAGCGCTACCAGAATGGCTACGACTGCCAGGGACTGTGGATCGAGGTCGGGGTCGAGCAGGAGCTCGGTCTCAACTCCAAGCGCGAGATCGAGGAGTACGGCCTGGAGGCGTTCGCCCGTCACTGTCGCGACAAGGTCATCTGGTCGACGGGCGAGATCACGCGCCAGTCCAAGCGCCTCGGCCAGTGGCTCGACTTCGGCGCCGACTACTACACCTTCTCGGATACCAACATCGAGTACATCTGGCGCTTCCTGAAGACGCTGCACGATCGCGGCTGGCTCTACCTCGGGCACCGGGCGACCGAGTGGTGCCCGCGCTGCGGCACCTCCATCTCGGCGCATGAGCTGACGACCGGGGATGCCTACCGCGACAAGGTCGATCCGTCGCTCTTCGTTCGCTTCCCGCTGCTCGAGCGGCCGGGCGAAGCGCTGGCGGTCTGGACGACGACGCCCTGGACGTTGCCGGCGAATGTCGCTGCGGCGGTCAACCCATTTGCGGAGTACGTCAAGGTGCAGACTGCCGACGAGGCTCTCTGGCTCGCCAAGGCCGTGCTGGATCGCGTCCCGGTCTTGGGAGAGGTCGTAGACGAGGCTCTGGGGGCGCAGCTCGTCAACTGGCGCTACCAAGGCCCCTTCGCCGATCTACCCGCCTCACGCGGAGTCGAGTACCGAGTAATTCCCTGGGATGAGGTCTCGCTCGAGGAGGGGACCGGAATCGTGCACATCGCGCCCGGCTGCGGCGGCGAGGACTTCGAGCTGGGCAAGCGCGAGGGCCTGCCGGTGTTGGCGCCCATCGACGAGGATGGCAAGATCCTGCCCGAGTACGGCTGGCTGGCGGGCAAGGGCGCCCACGAGGCAGCGGGCGAGATCATCGCCGATCTCGACAAGCGCGGAATGCTCATCCAGGCCGGAGAGATCCACCACCGCTACCCGCACTGCTGGCGTTGCGAGACCCCGCTCGTATTTCGCATCACCGACGACTGGTTCATCGGTGTCGAAGAGATCCGGCAGAAGCTTCTCGACGCCAACCAGACCGTCAAGTGGACGCCCGACTACTTCGGCAAGCGCATGGACGACTGGCTGCGCAACATGGACGACTGGAACATCTCCCGGCGCCGCTACTTCGGGCTGCCGCTGCCCTTCTTCCCCTGCGAGTGCGGCCACCTGACCGTCATTGGATCAAAAGCCGAGCTGGCCGAGCTGGCGACGGAGGGCATCGAGGGGCTCGAGGAGCTGCACCGCCCCTGGATCGACGCCGTCTCGATTCGTTGCCCGGCCTGCGGGAACGAGCACCTGAAGCGTGTCAGCGAGGTCGGCGACGTCTGGCTGGATGCCGGCATCGTTCCCTTCTCGACGCTCGGCTGGCAGAACCCCCAGCCGATCGAGCACGGCTACGCGACCGGCGCCTCGGAGGGCCTCTCGAGCGCCGACCTGCCCGATCACGACTACTGGGAGAAGTGGTTCCCGGCCGACTGGGTCTGCGAGATGCGCGAGCAGATCAGGCTCTGGTTCTACTCGCTGCTCTTCATGGCGGTGGCACTGGACGGGCGTGCGCCCTATCGCGAGGTGCTCTCCTACGAGAAGCTGCTCGACGAGAACGGCGACGAGATGCACGGCTCGCGCGGCAACGCGATCGACGCCGACGAGGCGTTCGAGCGGATGGGCGCCGACGCGATGCGCTGGCTCTACTGCCAGCAGCCGCCAACTCAGAACATCCGCTTCGGCTTCGGCCCGGCCGAGGAAGTGAAGCGCAAGCTCCTGACCTTGTGGAACTCGGCTTCCTTCCTCGTCACCTACGCCAACATCGAGGGCTTCCGACCGAGCTCCGAGGATCTCGTCGCCGGGCCGCAGGGGATCGAGTTGAAGCCGCTCGATCGTTGGCTCGTCGCACGCACGCACGCGCTCGTGAACGAGGCGACCGAGGCGCTCGAGGCCTCGCTCACGGTCGGGGTCATCCGCTCTTTCGAGAGCTTCGTCGACGACCTCTCGAACTGGTATATCCGCCGCTCGCGCCGGCGTTTCTACTCGCTCGACGAGGCCGCCTTCCGCACGCTCTGGTTCGCGCTCGTGCAGGGGATCAGGGTCATCTCGCCGGTGCTGCCCTTCCTCGCCGACCATCTCTGGAAGATCCTCGTCGTGGAGACCTGTCCTGAAGCGCCCGACTCCGTCTTCCTGGCCGGCTGGCCGGAGGCGTCAGCTTCCGACCGGGAGCTTCTGGAGGAAGTGGCCGAGCTGCGTCGCGTGGTCGAGCTGGCCCGCTCGGCGCGATCGCAGGCCAATCTGAAGCTGCGCCAGCCAGTGCGCCGGATCATCGTTCAGGGCGCGCCCCGCGTTGAGGGCCACAGCGACGAGATCGCCGACGAGCTGCGCGCCAAGGAGGTCGTCTTCGCCCAGGTCGAGGCGGTCGAGCTCAAGGTCAAGCCCGAGCTACGCTCGCTCGGCCCCAAGCTCGGCAAGGAGCTGCCGGTCGTTCGGGCCGCGCTCGAGCGAGGCGAGTTCGAGCAGTTGGGTGGCGGTCGCTTCCGCGTGCTCGGGCACGAGCTCGAGCCCGAGGAGGTGCTGGTCGAGCGAAACGCGCGCGCCGGCTGGTCGCTGGCCGAGGACGGCGGCATCACCGTCGCCGTGGCGACCGAGCTCGACGAGGAGCTACTGCGCGAGGGCCGTGTGCTCGACCTCGTGCACGAGATCAACGGCCTGCGCAAGCAGCTCGGACTGAAGCTGACCGACCGGATCAGACTCGCCCTGCCCGAGCGAGAGCGAGACCTTGCCCTCTACGCCGAGCAGATCAAGTCCGAGACGCTCGCCCTCGAGCTCGACTTCGACGCCTCGCTGAGTGAGCCGAAGCTCGAGCGTATCCGGCGCTGAAGCAGGCCCGAATCCGCGCTCTCAGGTGGTCGTGTTCTTAGGGCCCATCCCAATAGGCTTGACCACCTCGGTCGCACACCCCTACCGGGATAGGCCCTTTGAGGCGGTGGGAGTGGTGGCGGGTTTGCGGCGCGGCGTCGGTTTGGTACCCAGGAAGAGAAGATTGGTCAGCCAGAACTTGGAGAGAATCGCTCCCAAGAGAAGCGAGGCCGTGATCGCTATGAGTGAGCGAGACAGCACAAGCACCGGTCCGCTTCCGAACCCAAAACCGAGGAAAAAGAACTGAGCGCAGTAGATCGTCAGACTGCGTACACCGAGCCAGCTAAAAACGGCGACGGTGATATTTGAGTTCTTTACAAGGCGGAAAAGGGCGAACGCAAACGCAATACCCGCAAACGCTGTCAGGTAGTGATACCAGTCGGGAATGTTGTTCGCCACCGCGCTGAAATGAAGAGCGGAGAGCCTGTTAGCGAACCGGGCGACGATATCCGGTACGGCACGGCGCTCCCAGAACACAGCCAGCGGCAGGAAAGCCGCAGCCAGCGGCAACGACCAGAGCCACGACACCCGGAACGAGTGTCTCTTGAGGATGTAACCGGCGATGAAGAAGGGGAAAAACCACTTCAACATCGTGAGTCCGGCAAAGCGCACGGTCAGAAATTGAGAGAAGACGAGAGCGAGAGCGAGCGCAGCGGTTCCCCAATACCGTTCGAGCCGTAGCGCGAGTACCAGCAAGCAGAAGCAGAGAAAGAGCACCCATAGGAACCAAAGCCCATGGTCGTGGTCGGGCGCCAGTAACAGGTGGTGCCAGTAGCTGACGAGCCCATAGTCTCGGTAACGCGCGTAGATGACATACCTCGCGGCATGCCAAGCGAGGAAAGGGAGCACGAGCCTGATGGATTTGTTCCAGATGAAACGAGTGTTGGCCGGTTTCGTCGAGAGAGCCGCCACATAGCCCGATACGAACATGAAAAGCGGCATGTGAAAGGAATAGATAAAGCGGAACACGAGGTTGTGACTGAGCCCATAGTGATACGGCTCTTGAATCGAGTGCCCAACTACGACGAGAAGAATCGCGAAGCCTTTGAGCGCGTCAGCACGCGGATCTCGCTGCTTGATTCCCGCCTCGAGGCGATGCCTGACTGCGCCACCCATTCCAAGCACGCTCGAGCGAGTGGCTGCCAGCTGTTCTCTGACCGACATCGCTCTAGAGTGTAGAAGCACTCGATCGATAAACGAGCTGGCACCGATCTTCGCTCGCCGACCGAGCGCCGGCTCGCGTCAGGCGCGGCGTATGAGAGTGACGCCGTCCCGCACGGTCAGGATCACGCAACGCACGCGCGGGTCGTTTTTCACCCGTTCGTTGAAGGCGCGGATCCCTTCGGTTGCGTCGCTCCTATCGCTCTCGTCGATGACGCGTTCACGCCAAAGCGTGTTGTCGGCGGCGATCAGGCCGTTTTCGGAGAGCTTCGGCAGCACCGTTTCGAAGTAGTCGACGTAACGCTCCTTGTCAGCGTCGATGAAGACGAAGTCGAAAGGGCCGGGAAGACGCTCGAGCGAATCGAGCGCAGGGCCGAGTACGACCTCGATCTTTTTCGCATGGGGGCTGGCGGCGATCGCGCGGCGCGCAAGCTCGGAGTGGCGCTCGTCGATCTCGAGCGTGACGATGCGCCCGTCCGGCGGAAGTCCTTCCGCCATCGCCAGCGCCGAGTAGCCCGAGAAGGTGCCGAGCTCGAGCACCGAGCGAGCCCCGATCGCGTAGACGAGGAACTCGAGCAGGCGCCCCACCACCGGCCCCGAGAGCATGCCGGCCGATCCGAGCGTGAGGACCGTCTCGCGTTCGAGCCCCTCGAGCTCGGCCGAGCTCGGCGTCGTTTGCTGCTCGGCGTAGGCGAGGATCGCGTCGGAGTTAAGCGTCACGGCGAGCTTCTACCCTTCGCGATCTCTCTCTACGCCGCTCCGGATGCTTCCAGGTCGCGGCGCAGCTCGACCGGGAGCCGGAACTCCATGTGCTCCTCGACGATCCGGCACTGCTCGATCTGCTCGACGCCACGCTCGCGGAACCAGTCGCAGACGCCCTCCACGAGCCGCTCCGGCGCGGATGCTCCGGACGTGACTCCGACCGTCTCGACTCCCGCCAGCCAGCGTTCCTCGATCGCGCTTGCGTCCTCGATCAGGTGCGCCTCGATCCCGCCGGCTCGGGCCACGTCGACGAGGCGGTTGGAGTTCGAGCTGTTGCGCGAGCCGATCACGAGCAGGAGCTGGATCTCGTCCAGCATCTCCCTGACCGCGCGCTGGCGGTTGGAGGTCGCGTAGCAGATGTCCTCTCGCTTCGGGGAGCGAAGGCCCGCGAAACGCCGGCGCAGAACGTCCACGATCTCGGCCGTCTCCTCGACCGAGAGCGTCGTCTGCGTCACGTAGGCGAGCTTCGTGCCGGCGGAGAAGGAGAGCGCCTCGGCGTCGGCAATCGACTCGACCAGCACGATCGCCTCCGGCGCCTCGCCCATCGTCCCGACCACCTCCTCGTGGCCGGCGTGCCCGATTAAAACGATCCGGTAGCCCTCCTCGGCGAAGCGGCGTGCCTGCACGTGCACCTTGGTCACGAGCGGGCAGGTGGCGTCGATCGTCTTCTGTCCCAGCTCCCGGCTGCGCCGGTAGACCTCGGGCGCCACGCCGTGCGCCGAGAGGATGAGCGTCGCTCCCGGCGGCGCCTCCTGCTCCTCTTGGACGAAGATCGCTCCGCGCTCCTGCAGGTCGCGGACGACGTGGCGGTTGTGAACGATCTCCTTGCGGACGTAAACGGTGCCGTAGAGGTCGAGTGCGCGCGCGACCGTCTCGACGGCGCGCTCTACGCCTGCGCAGTAACCGCGCGGTGAAGCTAGAAGCACGCGTCGCACCACCCGACCATCGTAGCTTTCGTCTCCAGGGTCGGGTCACGGCGGGGCAGGGCGTATCATCAGTCTCCCGGTGGCTGTCTGCGAAACAGCTCTGACGCATGAGCTGACGGCGCTACCCATCGCCGCGGTGTTGGGCAGCGTGCTCGAAGACCTCGCGGTCGTGCTCGCTCTCGTACTCGGAGCGCATCTCTTGCTCGATCTGTTCGTTCTGCGTGGCCGGCGCCGCTCGCGTGAGCTGGCGGTCAGAGAGCACCAGCTTGCGGCGGTCGCCGAGCTTTCGGCCGCTATCGCGTTGGCGGGCGATAGAGAGAGCATCGCGCGCACCGTTCTGGACACGCTCAACGAGCTGGTCGGCTTCGACTTCTCGGGGTTGGTGCTCATCGATGCGAATGGCAGCGAGGGCAGAGGGCTCATAGCTCGAGCCGGCGGCGACGACGTGAGCTGGTATCCGTCGCTGCGCCTGGATCTCGAGAACGAGGTCTCGGGCGTCGGGCACGCCTTCCAGACTCGCACCATCTTCACGGTCGAGGACGCGCTCGGCTCGACCGAAGTCAGTGTCGAGCTGACCGAGAGAGCGGGACTGAAGAGCATGGTCTTTCTTCCACTCGAGAGTGAGCGGGGGGCCGTCGGGGTCGTGACTGCCGGCTCGACGAGCGAGTTTCGCTCCTTTCGCTCCGAGCAACTGTCATTGATGAAGATGCTGGCCGCCGAAGGAACTCTCGCCCTTGAGCGGATGGATTCGGTAAACGCGCTCGAGCGGGGGCTCCAGAGGGAGCGTTTGGTAGCGGAGATCTCGCGCCGGGTTCGCGCCGAGCTCGACATCGACCGGCTGATCGACGCCGCGCTCGCGGAGACGGCGAAGGCCCTTGACGTCACACGCTGCTTCCTACGTCTCGGCGATCCGGATAGCGCGGCACCACTTCGGGCCGAGTGGCGTCGAGAAGGGATAGAGCCGATCTCGGCGAGCGCGACGCCGTATCTCGCAGTCTCGAACCTTGCCCTGCGCGAACGGCAGACGGCTGCGGTCGCCGACGTCGAGAAGGACCCGAGGCTCGAGGATGATTCGCTCCGGGGGCGCGAGGCCTTGCTCGAGCTCGGGAGCCGAGCTGTCCTGTCGGCGCCGATCATCCTTTTCGACTCGGTGATCGGTGCTCTTGCTGCACATACGTCGGTAGTGCGGCACTGGTCGGACGACGACATCGCGTTCATCGAAGCGATCGCGCGTGAGCTGGGGATTGCACTTCACACCGCGGGCTTGATCGAAGAGAACAAGCGCCAGCTCGAAGAGCAAAAGGCGCTTCTGGTAGCGACCGAGGCCATGGCCAACGAGCTCGAGCTCGACTCGGTGCTGGCGCAGAGGCTGGCCGGCGGCCGAGCCGAGCTGGTCGGCCCCTCGAGCTCGCAGGAGGTGATGGCAACGGCAGTTCGCCAGGCGATCTCGCTGCTAGAAGCCGACGCAGCTCTCATGCTCGAGCTCGAAGCGAATGAGCTCGTCGTCCGGGAAGGTGAGGGCGAGGGGCTGGAGGAGATGCACGGTCGGCGTTTCCCGGTGGCGGTCTCGCTGGCGGGAGATCTGGTTCACTCGCGTAACCCTCTCGTCATCGCAGATCTGACCCGCGACGAGGGGCCTCTGGGCTCGCTCGACCCGGTCGCCGGCCGCGACTTCAAGGCGCTGATCGGTGTTCCTCTCATCGGCCCCGACGACGCTCTGAGCGGGGTGCTCGTCGTCTACTCGCGCCGAGCTCGCGCTTGGCGTCCGAAAGAGATCGAAGCCCTCGTCACGCTGGCGGCCAACACCGCCATTGCCCTGGCCAGCGCGGCGCTCTATCTGCGCGTGTCGCTCGAGCGAGAGCAGAGCATTGCCATTCTCTCCAGCGTCGCCGATGGCATCGTCGCGGTTGATCGCTCTGGTCGGATCGTGCTCTGGAACGCCGCAGCCGAGCGAATCACAGGCATCAGCAGCAGCGAGGCGCTCGAACGGCTCGCGACCGAGGTGCTTCGCTTTGAGATCGAAGCGCCGGAAGGATCAGGGGAGCGCTCGATCTCCATCAGGCGCGGCGTGAGGGAGCTGTGGCTGCAGGTGACCGAGGCGGTCATGCGAGATCCCAGCGACCAGGTCGCTGGCAAGATCTACACGCTCCGCGATGTCTCGGCTGACCGCTTCGTCGAGCAGGCCAAATCCGACTTCGTCTCCTCGATCTCGCACGAGCTACGTGCGCCACTAACCTCCATCTACGGTTTTGCCGAGACGCTTCTACGCCGAGGTGAGCTCTTCGACGATATCCAGCGGCGAACTTTTATCGCCTACATCGCTTCGGAATCGGAGCGTTTGACGGGGATCGTCGACGCCCTGCTCGACGTCGCCGAGCTCGACTCGGGCGATCTCCAGGTCGAGCTAGCGACCACCGATGTCGGCAACGTCGTGCGCGAGGTCGTGGAGCGCGCGCGCACCGATATCGCCAGTGCCCAAGGAAATGGACACAGCTTCGTGATCGACCTCCCGGGCGAGCCGCTCGCCGCCGAGGCCGACCGCGAGAAGTTGCGCCGGGTACTAGCCAACCTGGTCGACAATGCGATCAAGTTCTCTCCCGGCGGCGGCACGGTGAGCGTGACGGGGCAGAGGCGCTCCGGCACGATCGAGCTGTGCGTGGCCGACGGGGGAGTCGGTATCCCCGAGGAGGAGCGAGAGCGCATTTTCCGCAAGTTCTACCGAGGCTCATCCTCGGTGCTGAGCGGCGGAACCGGTCTGGGGCTTTTCATCACGCGAGGGCTGGTGACGGCGATGGGCGGCCGCATCTGGGTGGACTCGGTCGAGGGGAAGGGCTCCACTTTTACACTCGAGCTTCCCTCCCGAAGCGAAACGGAGGCAAGGGAGTGAGTTGCCCCGAGCTTGGGTATAGGGAACCAGTACTCCGATGGCCCGGGTTTTAATCATTGACGACGAGGCGCCGATTAGGCTGCTTTGCCGCGTCAACCTCGAAGCCGAAGGCATGGAGGTGATAGAGGCCCCCGACGGTGAGAGCGGGATCGAGAAGGCGCGCCACGAGCGACCCGACGTGATTCTGCTCGACGTGATGATGCCCCGCCTCGACGGCTGGGATGTCGCAGACGTGCTCGTCCGGGACGAGCTCACCAAGGAGATGCCGATCATCTTCCTGACCGCCCGTGCCGAGGTGCGCGATCGCGCTCGCGGGCTGGATATCGGTGGTATCGAGTACATCACCAAGCCCTTCAATCCGCTCGAGCTGGCGCCGCTGATCGAGGCGTTGATGGAGAGGATCAAGCGCGACGGTATCGATCTCCTGCGCGGCGAGAAGTTGGCTGAGCTACGGGCGCTGGCGCGCGAGTAGCGGCCTGTCGGCCATCTAAGGGCCTATCCCGCAAGGTCTATTCAACCGAAGCGGCCGCCCCGCGGTGCCAGTGACCGCCCAGACCGCTTGACGCACTACCAGTGCTCCTTCACGGTCCGTCCGGCCCCTGGCATCCACGGCTCAACCCCCTCGGTCGCGTATCCCTTACGGGATAGGCCCTGAGCAGGGGCTCGAGCGCCGGAAGCGTAGACTTCGCTCAGCGGGACGTGGCGCAGCCTGGTAGCGCGCCTGCTTTGGGAGCAGGAAGTCCCCGGTTCGAATCCGGGCGTCCCGATCTCGCTTTCTCGGTCGGCGGCTCCTACCGGCCGGCGGAGCCGGCCTCCGGAGCCGCCTGACGCCGCTGGCGGCACGATCCTCTCCGAGGCCGTGTGTTAAGCACTGCCCTCTGCGGGCTCGCACCGCCGGCGGCGCCCCGAGAAAGACACAAGTCCGCGTCAATCTGCCCGCCAGCCGTACGTCGTCGCTCGGAGACCTTGAAACCAGCCCAAGTGGTTATGCTGCTCTAGATGCCGAGCGACGACTGGCGAATTCACATCGAACTCGAGCAGGACGGCGATCAGGGCGCCGACTTCTTCGAACGCCTCACCGGCGGCCTTGGCGACGAGGCCAAGGAGCTCGCGAAGGCGCTTGCCGGAGACCGCCTGGCCGTTTCGCGCGACGGTAGCGAGCTTTACGTCTACGCCTCGACGAAGAATCAGGCCGAGCACGCGCACGCTGTGATCGAGGCCGAGCTCCGCCATCGCGGGCTCGAAGCCACGATCAGTCCTGTTGAGCACTGGCTCGATAGCGAGGAGCGCTGGGACAGCGAACCACAAGGAGAGACCTGGGAGGAAGAAGCGGCCGAGCATGGCTGGGCTCCCTGGGAGGTGCGGGTCGGCTGCAACTCTCACCGCGAGGCGATCGCGCTAGCCGAGCGCCTCGAGGGCGAGGGCTATCGCCCGGTACGACGCTGGCGCTACCTGATCGTCGGGGCGGAGACTCGCGAGGACGCCGAAGCGCTCGCCAACCGCGTCCACGGCGAGGTCGAGCCGGGCGGCGAGGTGGCCTGGGACGAGGCCGCCGACGCCGGCGTCGTCAGCCCTTTCCGGATCTTCGGCTAGCGGCCGGAATCGATCCCACGTACGAGACAACGGTCGAGTTCCCGGGTGGCCGCGTCGTCTTACCGCCGGTGGCAAAGACACAGACGCGTGCCCAGGTGATCAGGGTGCTCGAGCAGTCCGCCCGTCTCCGCGTCGGCGACGCGCGCTTCGAACACACGGGCTCGGAAAGGATCGTGCCGCCGGCCGAGTGGAGTCCGCGCAACACCGAATCGCCTCTCGCTTTCTCGGGGCGCCGCTGGCCGTGCGAGCCCGGAGAGGGCAGTGTTTCACCACACGGCCTCGGAGAGGATCGTGCGGCCAGCGGTGTCAGGCGGCTCCAAAGGCCAGTCGCGCCTGGCCGGTAGGAGCCGCCGGCCGAGGAAGCGAGAAGCGGGTGACGGGAATCGAACCCGTATAGCCAGCTTGGAAGGCTGGAGCTCGACCGTTGAGCTACACCCGCGCGCACGCGTAGCCTAGCGCCGGTGGCGTAACCGGGCTGCCATTCGGCTTTTCTTCCGCTCGGCGCTTCGTCCGACTCGGCCGCGATGCTGTCCCGGACATTGCCGGCAGAACGAGTGATCCAAATACGACCTCGCTCGATCGCGCTCGTGGTCGCGATTGTGCTCGCCTTTGCGATCGGGCTCCAGATCGTGATCGTGGCGGGGCAGGTGATCGTCTGGATCTTCATCGCGCTCTTCCTGGCGCTGGCTATCAATCCCCTCGTCGAAGGGCTGCAACGGCGGGGCGTGCGCCGGCGAGGCCTTGCCGTGTCCATTGCGTTCGGCGCCGTGCTCGTCGCTCTGGTAGGTCTTGCGGCGATCTTCGTCCCGATACTCGTCGATCAGATCGGCAAGTTCATCGACGCCGTTCCTGGGTACGTCAGAGATCTCACGGCCGGCAAAGGTCGTCTCGGTTTCCTCGAACACGACTACCACGTCGTCGAGAAGGTCGAGAAGGCGATCAAAGAAAACAGCGCCGGCAAGGTGATCGGCGTCTCCAATGTTGCGCTGTCGCTGACGCGCGGGGTGATTTCCGTCGTCGTCGCGACGGTCACGATCGCCTTCATGACTCTCTTCATGCTGCTCGAGGGCCCAGCCTGGATCGAGCGCTTTTTCGCACTTCTACCGGAGAAGGCCGCGCGACGCTGGCGATCGGTCGGACGCGACGTCTATCGCACCGTCGGCGGCTACGTGGCCGGGAACATCTTGATCAGCCTGATCGCCGGCACGCTGGCGGCGATCGTGCTCGCCATCCTCGGCGTTCCCTACGTTGTCGCGCTCGGGCTGCTCGTTGCTCTACTCGATCTCGTCCCGCTTGCTGGCGCCACGGTGGCCGCGGTCATCATCACCGGAATCGCGTTCACTACCGGCATCTGGGCGGGCGTGATCGTGCTCGTCTACTTCATCGTCTACCAGCAAGTCGAGAATCAGCTGCTGCAACCTCTCATCTACGGCAAGACGGTGCAGCTCTCGCCGCTCGCCGTTTTGATCGCGGTGCTGATCGGGGCGAAACTCGGAGGCATCGTCGGAGCTCTGGCCGCTATTCCTATCGCCGGGGGGATTCAGATCATCTTGAGAGATCTCCTGCAGAACCGCGGCGCCAGTGCCACCGTTGGGGATCGTCTTGGCACTGATGAGCCGGCGCTCGCTCCGCCAGATGGCTGATACGCGGCTGGTCGGCGTCCGTAGGAATACCCTTTTCGGGGCGCCCTTTCCTCCCTCCGGAGGATAAAAGAGAGTCGCTTCGGGGCCGATCTGGCCTTTGTGGTGTTCCGGAGAAAGGGACGAGTCGTTGCCTGCGCCCTCGGCGCGGTGTTGTTCTGTCTGCTCGCCGTCCCGGTTGCAGATTCCGCATCTTCTCGCGCCCGAGTGGCCACCGTTTCGGCCCTGAACACTCAAGTCTCGCGTGAAGTGAACCGTATTCGCGCGCAACATGGCTTGAAGCCGCTGGCACGGTCTTCCGCTCTCACCAGAGCAGCGGCGACTCATTCGCTCTCGATGGCGACGGATGGATACTTCGCCCACGAGTCGGCCAACGGATCTGCATTCTGGCAGCGGATCAAGCTCTACTACTCGGTGAGTGGACATCGCTACTGGGCGGTCGGGGAGAATCTCGTCTGGGCATCGCCCGGCCTGACTGCTAAACGAGCCGTGAAGATGTGGATGAACAGTTCGCCTCATCGCGCCAACCTCCTCAGCTCGAAATGGCGCGAGATTGGCCTTTCCGCCGTTTATTCATCGAGCGCGCCTGGTCCTTACCAGGATCGGGCTGCGACGATCGTGACGGCCGACTTCGGCGTCCGCCGCTAGCACCGGCCGGATAGACGCCGAAAATCCGGCCTTTGCGCCAGGAGTCGGCCTGGCGTCTGGAGGAAACAAGGCGGTTTCCCCAGTTCGGAAGCAGGCGAGTAGTCACCGTGCCGTCGGCCCAGTCGGCGGGTGATCGTCCCCAGGAGAGTTCCACACGCGGCCCCGGAGAGCGAGGTGTGCTCAGCGGCGTCAGGCGGCTCCGCGGGCCGGTCGCGCCCGGCCGGTAGAAGTCGGCGCCGGAATGAGCTTGATCAACGAGAAGCGCGTCTCGCTGTATCGGTCGGCGGCTCCGCGGGCCGGTCGCGCCCGGCCGGTAGGAGTCGCCGACCGAGGAAGCGAGGGTGACCGGTGGGATTCGAACCCACGACCACCGGGACCACAACCCGGGGCTCTACCAACTGAGCTACGGCCACCGCGCGCCAGACAGTCTAGCGGGGCTATACCGCTTGATCTCCATGACAGGCCGTGGCTCGTTCCTCCGCGATCTCGATGACCGAGTACCCGGCCGGAAGGAGCCGCCGGCCGAGAAAGCGAGAAACGCGCCTGGAGGGATTCGAACCCCCGACCCGCGGCTTAGAAGGCCGCCGCTCTTCCGCTGAGCTACAGGCGCTCACCAGAAGCGTAACGCCTCGGCCGCGCCCGGGCACTTCGCTGGCGTTGGCGCTCGAGCTAGATCGGCATAAGTACCTATCTCGCCTCGCGCCTGGAGGGATTCGAACCCCCGGCCCACGGCTTGAGCTCGCTTCGGGATGAAGACCCGTCGAAATAGGAGCCGATTCCGCCAGGCCCGCACAACCGATGCGGCCGTTTCGCGGCTCCAGCGGCCACCCGACCCGCTCGACGCGCCACCGGTGCGCCTTCGCGACCCGTGCGACCCCTGGCATCCACGCCTCGACCACCTCGGCCGCGCGTTCCTAACGGAATCGGCTCTGGGTGCGATCGGTGGATGTGAGGCTAGGACGCAGTGTCGCGTTCGTAGCTAGAGGCTACGGGCGCGACCGAGGACAACGCATCGCGCCGCCGAGCGCGGCCAGGCGGCGGAGTGCTTCATTGCGAAGCGAGCTCTGGAAAGGCCGCCGCTCTTCCGCTGAGCTACAGGCGCTTGTCTCAAGCGTAACGCCTCCGCCGGGACGAGACACCTTCGCCGCTTGTGGCGCTCGCCTTCCCGCGGGCGCAGAACCAAGCTTCGTGCCGTCCGCTCCGCGAAGCACTCGTGCGGGTAATTGCGGTTTGACAATAATCGGTCATGGTCTGAGATGCACCGGCCTACCGCTCTACTCCCGTAGAAATGCCGTCGCCATCCCGTCGTTCCGCCTACCCCCCTCGAGCTAGTCTCGGCCAACCCGAGCGGCTCCCCGGCGGCTTCTACGCCGGACGACGGTGTTTCGACACGTGCGATTGCACAGCCCCTCGAGCGGGCTAGCGTTCGGTGTCTCCTCGCTCTGGTCGCGGCGGTTGCTCCCCCTTCCGCCGCGGCCGGGGGCGACGGCCGACCGGCCGCAGCTAGTTCGTAGCCGCTGAGGCGTAGGTGCCAAGTAGGCGAGAGACTCGCTGCCGAGTGCCTCGGTCTATCCTTCGAGAGCCAGCGGGCGTGGCGGAACTGGTAGACGCGACGGGTTTAGGTCCCGTTGGGCCAAGTGCCTGTGGAGGTTCGAGTCCTCTCGCCCGCATTCTCGACGCGCTGGCCGCCGCTAGCCCTGGGGGCTAGCGGCTGGCGACGCTGGCTGCAGGATGCGGCGGATGCGTCGCTTGTCCGTACCGGATGTACTGTCCTTTGCTCCGCATCCTTGCCTCCTTTGCCAGCGCCGCCCCAGCGCGCCGAGAAAGCGCCTTGTTTTTAAGATGAGCGCTGGCGACTGTCCTTTCGAGCACGCTCAGGCGGTTGAAGAGCCGGCGGGCTCCTTCGGGCCCATGTCGAGGCGGAAGGGCGGATATTCGTCACGCATCAGCGAGGCGTAGGCGGCGACTCGTACGACCCACCGGTTCATGCCCATCACGAGATCGAAGATGTCGCGCGGGTAGCGCTTACAGAAGAGGAGGACGATGGCCGCGATCAGGACGAGCAAGCCGATCAGGCCGCCGCCATCTTCCAGCCCGGCGCCGCCCTGGAAGATGGCGACGATCAGATACTGCGGGATCGCCAGTAGCCACCACTTGACCAGCACCAGCCTGCGTGAGAGGCGCTCGGGATAGTCGATCTCGAGCGTGGCCGGGTAGTCGGGGGCGGGCCCTAGCGTGAAGGGCGGGTAGCGGTCGGTTCCGAGCGCGGAGTAGCCGTAGAAGCCCACTCGCCAGGTCCAGCGCAGGACGCCGACGTTGAAGTCGAAGATTCCGCGTGGATAGCGCTCCGTGAAGAGGATCGAAAAGAACGCGATCACGCTCATCACGATGAAGGCGATCCAGAGGAGCACGAGCACGATGTAGTGCGGGATCAGAAGCAGCCACTTGACGAGCCACAACCAGCGGTTGAGCTCGGGCGCAAGCTCGCCCTCCAGGCGAGCGGGATAAGCGGGACGAGCAGACGCTTCCATACTTCCTCCTTTTTTCGAACGGCTTGTTCGATTATGACCGGCGAAAACCGCCGCGCAAGTACGGGAAACCGAACACCGACCCCCCAGCGGTCACTACAGCTCTTCGCCGGCCCCATGTGCGAGCGGCGGCGGCGGCAAGCAGTCGAAGAGCGGGCGTACGCGCTCGCTCGGGCATACTCCTATTCGGGCCCCGTAGCTCAGTGGATAGAGCGGCGGACTTCGAATCCGCGTGCGGAGGTTCGATTCCTCCCGGGGCCGTCCTCGCGTCCTCGGCCGGCGGCTCCGTACGGCCAGGCGCGACTGGCCTCCCGGAGCCGCCTGACGCCGCTGAGCGCACTTCGCTCTACGGGGCCGTGCTTCAGCACTGTCCCCTCCGGCGAAGCACGCCCAGCGGCGCCCCGAGAAAGCGAGGGACGATTCTCTTCGATCGATCTCTTTTCGCGGCCCCGATTCCTTCCGGCCGGGCGCGGCCGGCCTTTTGGAGCCGCCGACCGGGAAAGCGAGGAAGCATTTTCGTCAAGGTGCGGCAGTTCTAGCCGCAGCACGCTTCTACCGGCGCGCGAGACGCCTGTCCGCCGCCTAAATCCCTCGAAATGAGTAAACCGGCCGCGATTTCCCCCCAGGGGGCGCGATTCTCACTCTTACGGGTGAGCATGAAAACGTTTCCTCGGGTGTACCTTCGAGGCAGAAGTCGTAGCGAGTGGAAGCCCCCAACGTGCCCTCGCTGCGGTTGTTTCATCGAGAGGAGCTCACCGTGTTGACCGACGGCGTCGAAGGACGTACGCACCCTGTCGTTCCCCCCTTGCGTCATCGCCTTGGGAAGACGGCAGGCCTGCTCGCAGTCTGTCTCGTCGCGCTTGCCTGGATAGGTAATGCGGGCGCCGCGACCAGTGTTATCGACCCGATTCTGCTCGCTGACGCGAAGTCGAGCCCCGCGCAGAGCGAGCGGATGATCATTCTCAGCACGAATGCAGTAAGCGGCGCGACCGACGCCTTCAAAAAGGCGAGCACCGTCAACGACGGCTACGGAGCAGGGACTCTGCGCAAGCAGCTTCCGCTTGTCGGTGGCGTCGCCGTCACGCTGCCGGCGGCGCGCGTATCGACGCTGGCGAAAACCACCGGGCTCACCGTCAGTCCCGACGCCACGCTCCAGCAGACCGCTTTCGACAACTACTCCAACGTCCAGCTTTGGCCGTACCTGAGCGGGATCGCGCATCTCTGGACTTATCAGTGGAACCCGGCTCCGCCCACGCCGACCATCGCCGTGGTCGACTCGGGTGTCGACACGAGAGTTTCGGACATGAAAAACCGCCTGCTCATCCCGCAGGTGAACCTGTGCAGCCTGACGCCCAACTCGTCCGGCGACGGTGACGGCCACGGAACCTTCGTGAGCTCGATTCTCGCCGGCGTCGGAAACCGCCACGTCGGCGCCGCGCCGAACGGGAAGCTGATCTCGCTGGATGTGATCAACGACCAGGGCGTCGCGACAACGAGTGATGTGATCGCCGCTGCCCAGTGGATCGTCGATCACCGCTACCAGTACAACATCAAGGTCGCCAACTTTTCGCTGCACTCGACCAACCCGAGCCACTTCGTCAACGACCCGCTCGACAAGGCGGTCGAGAAGCTCTGGTTCTCGGGCGTCGTGGTCGTGACCGCGGCTGGTAACTACAGCGTCAACGGTAATTCGACGGCGGTGCGCTACGCACCCGCCAACGACCCCTTCGTGATCACCGTCGGCGCGCTCGACAACAAGGGCACGCTCAACCGCTCCGACGACACCGCCGCCCCCTGGTCGACCTGGGGCTACACCCTCGATGGCTTCACAAAGCCCGAGATCGGCGCCTCCGGCCGCTACATGATCGGCGCCGTGCCGGCCGGCTCGACGCTGCTCAGCGAGTTCCCGAACAACGTCTACAGCTCCGGTTACCTGCAGCTCTCGGGCACCTCGTTCGCGGCGCCTGTAGTGGCCGGTGCGGCTGCCCAACTGCTGGCGCTGCATCCCGAGCTGACGCCCGACCAGGTCAAGGGCGCGCTCATGCTCGGCTCGGAGCAGACAGCCGCCGCGACGGCGGGCTCGCTCGGCGTGGGTGAGCTCAACACCGGCAAGTCCGCGAGCTTGCTCGGCGGTACGCTGCCGAACCCGAACGCGGCGCTGAGCAGTTACCTCGCCTACAACTGGTCGGTCAGCACGATCCCCTACTTCGACGCGGACAAGTGGACGAAGACGGTCACCAGCAACTCGAGCTGGGACGCCGCGAGCTGGGAGGCGAAGTGGTGGACGTCAGCCACGCAGGAGGCCAAGTGGTGGACGTCGGTGGCCTGGGAGACCAAGTGGTGGACATCGGTCTCGACTATCGACGCCGCCTGGGCAGCGCAAAGCCAGACCGATCTTTACATCGAGGCGCTGGCGCAAGGAGAGAAGAACTCAACCGGCAATCTACTCACGAAGTTCGACTACGCAGCTCTGCTTCTCGACTCGTTTCTTGCCCCGGCGCCTTAAGAAGTAAAAGCTCTAAAGGATTAGCTCCTAGCCGACGACGATGAATCGTATGAACGGCCGCAGCTCGGCGGCAGATGGACAAGCGCAGCGCGCGTGGCTACCGCCGCGCGCTGCTGTCTATTTCTTTTTCGTTCTGAGCGGTACGGTGGTCACCCTGGCGCCGCTTCTGGCCCGGCTCGGCTCAGGACCTCACGAGCCCTGGACGACCTTCGCCATCCTGGCTGTCTGTGCCGGAGTGGCGCACCTGCTGGTCGTCGTCACGCCCAAGAACGAGGGCTATGCGATCGACATCGTCTTCGTTGTCGCCGCGGTGCTTCTCCTGCCACCCGAGCTGGCTGTGCTCGTGGCCATTGCGCAGTTCATCCCCGACTGGCTCAAGGAGCGGCGACCCTGGTACATCCAGATCTTCAACACCTGTGACTCGATGCTCGCGATACTGGCGGCGAGCGTTGTCTACCGCTACCTGCCCGAGACGGGAATGGTTTCGAGCCGCCTGCACGACGTGCTCGCGGCCGTCGCTGCGAGCATCGTCTTCGTCATCATCAATCACCTGTTGGTGGACGAGGTCGTCCACCTGGCTCGCGGTCACTCCTTCCGCGAGCTCGGCGTCTTCTCTCCGATCAACTACGCGCCCGACCTCGTGCTTGTCTCGGTCGGGATCGCGGTCGCCGCCTTCTGGCACTACAACCCCGTGCTCGTCCCCTTCGCGCTTGTGCCGCTGACGTTGATCCAGCGCTCCCTGGCGGTGCCCGCGCTGGAGGCCGAGGTGCGGGTCGATCCCAAGACCGGCCTTTACAACGCCCGCTATTTCGGGGCCGTCTTCGCCGAGGTGTTGGAGCGAGCGCGGCGCCACCACCGGCCCTTGGCGCTGATGATGGTCGACCTCGATCTGCTGCGTGAAGTCAACAACACCTACGGCCACCTGGCTGGCGATGGGGTGATCAGGGGTGTGGCCGAGGTCTTCCGGGCCCACCTCCGCATCGAGGACGTGCCAGCTCGCTTCGGAGGAGAGGAGTACAGCGTGCTCCTACCGGACACGCCACTCGACGACGCGCTCGAGATCGCCGAACGGATCCGCCGCGAGGTGGCGGCGCGGCTTTTCCACGTCGAGACGGTGCCCACACCAATCAGGGCGACCGTGTCGATCGGGGTGTCTTCTTTCCCGGCCGACGGAATGACCGAGACCGACCTCGTTCACCATGCCGACCTGGCTGTTTATCGCGCCAAGCTCCAGGGTCGGAACCGTGTCGTCGCCGCCTCGACCGAGCTCGGCCTCCTGATCGAGCCCGCGAATGCCGCCGCGGTCGTGATCCCGGAGGATGGCGAGCACGTGACACCGCTTCCACCGCCGGAGGCGGTTAGACCTCGCATCGAGCGCCGGCGTGCGCGGGCACGCGAGTGGCTGAACGTCTCGGACATTCCGCGCCCGCTGCTGTGGCTGATCGCCGCACTCACGCTCGGTGGCGTCGTCGGAGGTGTCGCGGGCGCCGTCTTTGGCTCGAACCGTGACCTGATCGGTATGTGCGCGCTCGTTACCTTGATAGCGATCGGGCAGGTGCTGGCGATCGAGACAGACGACTCATCGATCTCGGTCACCGCTGTGGGCGCGATCGCCGGAGCCTCTCTATTCGGCGCCCGTATCGCGTTTGCGGCGGCATTCGTGGCGGCGCTCGTCGACTGGGGCGCTCGCCGCTCGCCGCTGCACCAGCCGCTCTTCAACGTCGGCGCTCTCACTCTCTCGACGCTCGGGGCTGTCGGCGCTTTCGATCTCGTAATCATGCTGCCGCTCGGCTCGCGCGACGTCGAGGTGATTCCGGCGGCGCTCGCGGCCGCGGGTGTCTACTTCATTCTCAACACCGGCCTGTTGGCGCTGGCGTTGGCGCTGGAGTCGCAGCAGCGGTGGTGGGTGCTCTGGCGCGATCGCTTCTCTTGGATGACCGGTCACTACTTCGTCTATGGCGCGGTGGCGGCGGCGATGGTCATTGGCTACCGATCGATGCACGCCTATGCGCTGCTCGTCTTCGCGCTTCCGCTGGTGCTCATCCGGCGCACCCAGGAGGCCTACCTCGATCACACGCAGGGCAGCGCCCGCAAGCTACGCAAGGCCGCCGAGACGATCAAGAAGCAGAACGTGTCTCTGGCCGAGGCCAACAAGCTTCTGCGCGACCGCTCGACGGCAGCGATGGAAAGCCTGTCGGCCACGGTCGACGCTCGCGACTCCTACACCGCCGGTCACTCGCGCCGCGTTCAGAAGTTGGCGCTCGCCATCGGTCGCGAGCTCAAGCTCTCGGAGCCGGAGCTGGATCTGCTCGGCCACGCGGCCCTCTTCCACGACATCGGCAAACTCGCCGTCCCCGACGCAATCCTGCTCAAGCCTGCCCGGCTAAGTCTCGAGGAGTGGGGAGTAATGCGCGAGCACGCCGACGAGGGCGCTCGCATCATCGAGCGCCTCGGCTTTCTCGCCGACGCCGTGCCTGCGATCCGTCACCACCACGAGCGCTGGGACGGCGGCGGCTACCCGGACGGTCTCGCCGGTGAGGAGATTCCGCTGGGCGCTCGCATCATCCATGTCGCCGACGCGCTCGACTCGATGCTCACTACACGCATCTACCAGGCGCAGCGCCCGGTCGAAGAGGCGCTCGAGCAACTTCGCTTCGGCGGCGGCAAGCAGTTCTGTCCGCGCTGCGCGCGCTGCGCCGAAAGCGTCCTGTCCAACGAGGTCGAAGCCGACGGCTACCTGGAGCTGTCGGGCGGCGAGCGCCTCGAGCTGCTTGCCTGAGAGTCGGCCGGGAGAGTCTCGGCCTCATCTCGCCGGGAGATCCGACGGCAGCTGGTCGTCCTCTGCTTGAATGGCGGCGTGGAGGCGAACGTCGTCGAGCTCGCTGAAAACCGTGTGCGGCTCACGGTCGAAGTGCCGAGCGTCGACATCAAGCACGCAGTAGAGCACGCCGGCACCGAGCTGGCCGAGCGCACGAAGGTGCCTGGCTTCCGCGCGGGCAAAGTGCCGATGCCGGTACTGGTGCGGCGAATCGGCAAGGAGCGCATCTACACCGAGGCGGTCGAGACGCACATCGGCGGCTGGCTCAGGGGCGTGACGGCGAGTAAGCGCCTGCGCCCGGTCTCGGAGCCGCGCTTCGAATACGAGCTGCCCGCGTCTTCCGATTCCAGCTGGAGCTTCAGCGCCGAATTCGACCTGCAGCCCCTGCCCGAGCCGGCTGACTGGCGCAAGCTCGAGGTGGGTAAGGCCGACGCGGAGATTCCGGAAGGTTTGATCGAGCACGAGCTCGACGTTCTACGTTCGAGCGTCGCCCAACTGGTACCGGTCGAGGGGCGACCCGTTCACGAGGGAGACACGCTCGTCGTCGACTTCGCCGGCGATCAGGGCGAGGAAAGCCGCGACCAAGTAATCGAGCTCGGTGCGGGCAAGCTGGCCCCCGAGATCGAGCAAGGGTTGATCGGGGCGAAGGCCGGCGAGAATCGCGAGATTCCTTTCGTCCTCACCGACGGTAGCTCGACCACCGTGACGGTGAGCGTGAAGGAGATCATGGAGAAGGAGCTGCCACCGCTCGATGACGAGCTGGCGCGCGCTGCTAGCGAGTTCGAGACTCTGGACGAGTTGCGCTCGGACATCGAGGGAAGACTGCGAGCGCAGGCCGAAGCCGAGTGCGAGGTTGCCTTCCGCGAGGCGGCGGTCGATGCGCTGGTCGAGGCCTCGAAGGTCGAGGTGCATCCTGTGCTCGTCGAGGAGCGGGCGCGCATTCTGCTGGCCAACCTGGTTCGCTCGCTCGAGCGCCGAGGTATGAATCTCGACCTCTACCTCCAGCTGACCGGGCAGGAAGCCCCCCAGCTCGTCGAGAGCGTACGCATCGAAGCGGGCCGCTCGATCGCGCGCGAGCTTGTGCTCGAAGCCAGCGCCAACAAGCTGGGGATCGAGATCTCCGACAGCGAGATCGACGAGCTGGTGCGCGAGCAGTCCGGCTCGAGTGGCGAGGACGCTGACGAGCTGGTGGCGGAGGTCTGGCGCCAGGGTCGCCACGAGGAGTTGCGCGAGGACATGCGCATGAGCGCCGCCCTCGATCGCATCTGTGAAGAAGTCAAGCCGATTCCGATCGCTCAGGCTCAGGCTCGCGAGCAAATATGGACGCCCGGGAAGGAAAAACCGGCATCCGCTGCGAAACTGTGGACCCCCGGTAATGAGGAGACGCCATGAGTCCTTTGATCCCAATGGTCATCGAGCAAACGTCGCGCGGCGAGCGCTCGTTCGACATTTACTCCCGGCTTCTCAACGAACGGATCATCTTTCTGGGCACACCCATCGATGATCAGATCGCCAACCTGGTGATCGCTCAATTGATCCATCTCGAGTCCGAAGACCCAGACAAGGACATTTCCATCTACATCAACTCGCCCGGGGGCTCCGTGTACGCCGGACTCGCTATCTACGACACGATGCAGTTCATCAAGCCCGATGTGCAGACGACCTGCGTCGGTGTCGCCATGTCGATGGGCGCGTTGCTTCTGGCCGGCGGAACCGAGGGCAAGCGCGCGGCGCTGCCCAACTCGAAGATCCTCATTCATCAGGTCTCGAGTGGTTTTCAGGGCCAGGCCTCTGATATCGAGATCCAGGCGCGCGAGGTGATAAACATCAAGCGCCGGCTCGAGGAGATCATCGCCGGGCACTCCCGGCAGTCGATGGAGAAGGTCGCCAAGGATATGGAGCGCGACTACTTCATGACCTCCCAGGAGGCGCTCGACTACGGATTGATCGACCGCGTGCTGGCGCATCGCAACGCGGCGTCAAAGAAGAGCGAGAGCAAGTGAGCATCGCCGTAGACATGAGCGCTCGGCGACGACAAGAGCTAGCCGAAACGACGATTTCGAGCTACAAGGAGTAGAAGTGGCCAGGGCAAGTGACGGCAACGAACAGCTCCTCTGCAGTTTCTGCGGCAAGTCGCAGAGGCAGGTCAAGAAACTCATCGCGGGGCCCGGTGTGTACATCTGCGACGAGTGCATCGATCTCTGCAACGAGATCATCGACGAAGAGCTCACGGTCCCGGCCCAGCTCGATCTCGAGAACCTGCCCAAGCCGAAGGAGATCTACGGCGTTCTCAACGACTACGTCGTCAGCCAGGAGGAGTCGAAACGGACGCTGGCTGTGGCGGTCTACAACCACTACAAGCGCGTCCAGATGATCGCCGAGGACTCCGAGGTCGAGCTGCAGAAGTCGAACATCCTGCTGCTCGGCCCGACCGGTTGCGGCAAGACGCTGCTGGCCCAGACGCTCGCCCGCATCCTCAACGTCCCCTTCGCCATCGCCGATGCGACCGCCCTCACCGAGGCCGGCTACGTCGGCGAGGACGTCGAGAATATTCTGCTCAAGCTGATCCAAGCGGCGGACTTCGACATCAAGAAGGCCGAGACCGGGATCATCTACATCGACGAGGTCGACAAGATCGCGCGCAAAGCCGACAACCCGTCGATCACGCGCGACGTCTCGGGCGAGGGCGTGCAGCAGGCGCTACTGAAGATCCTCGAGGGCACGACCGCCTCGGTGCCGCCCCAGGGCGGGCGCAAGCACCCGCACCAAGAGTTTCTCTCCATCGACACCACCAACATCCTCTTCATTTGCGGCGGCGCCTTCGCCGGCTTGGACAAGATCATCGGTCGCCGTACCGGCAAGAACGCCGTCGGCTTCGGTGCCGAGATCCGCTCCAAGAACGACGCCGAGAGCTCGGAACTGCTTGTCCAGGTGATGCCCGAGGATCTGCTCACCTTCGGCCTCATTCCCGAGTTCATCGGTCGTCTGCCGGTTATCTCGGCCGTGCACCAGCTCAAGCGCGAGGATCTGGTCAAGATCCTGACCGACCCGAAAAACGCGCTCTCCAAGCAGTATCAACGCTTCTTCGCCTATGACGACGTCGAGCTCGTCTTCACTGAGGACGCGCTCTGGGAGATCTCCGACAAGGCGCTCGCGCGCGAGACCGGCGCCCGTGGCCTGCGCTCGATCATCGAGGCCGCGCTGCTCGACGTTATGTTCGAGCTGCCATCGCGCAAGGACGTCTCCAAGTGCGTCATCACCAAGGAGACGATCTCCAAGGGCCAGCGCCCGACGCTCGTCACAAGCGGCGCCGCGGCCGAAGAGCCGGAAGAGGAAGAGCTCACCGAAGAGTCGGCGTAGTAGGGAGTCCCGACCTCTACGCTGTCGACCGAGCTCGGTGAAGCGCTATTCCGCCTGGCTGCACTCCGTAGCGTGATGCTGTTTCGGCACGAAACCGGCACATCTCGTGCGCTCTTTCTCGATACCGTTTCACGACCCCCCGCGCTCTTCTAGAGCCCGCCGGGGTTGATCGCCATCGCCGCGAGCAGCACGAGCGAAAGGATGGTCATGACGATCACGGTCGCGCCGGCGACGGCGCTTAGGAGGCGGCCGCTCCGCCACTCGCCCATCAACTCGCGGTCGCGGGAGAGGCGCCAGAGGAAGAAGAGCGTGATCGGCGCGAAGACGCCGTTCAAACCCTGGACGGCGACGAGTAGTGTGATCACAGGCAGGCCGGGGATGAGGGCAACGATCGCTCCGGTCCCGATCAGTACCGTGATCGTGGTCGTGAACACGGGCGCTTCGCGGAAGTGCCGTCCAACCCCTTTCTCCATCCCGAACGACTCCGAGATCACATAGGCGGTCGTGACCGGGAGGATGGCGGCCGCGAGCAGGCTGGCGCCCAGCAGGCCGACTGCGAACAGCTCCTTGGCGAAGCGTCCGGCGAAGGGCTCGAGCGCGCGCGCTACGTCGGCGGTCGAGCCCACGTTCGTGATCCCGTGCGTGAACAGGGCCGCGGCGGTGGAGATGATGATGAAGCCGGCGATGAGGTTGGCGAAGATGACTCCGCCGACGATGTCCAGCCGCTGACGGCGGAGCTCCTCGACGCGGACGCCGCGTTCTGCCACCGCCGACTGCAGGTAGAGCTGCATGAAGGGCATGACCGTCGCACCCACGATCGCGACGACCAGGTAGATGTAGCGCGGCGAGGTGTGCAGCTGCGGCTTAACGATCGCGTGCCCGACCGTGCCCCAGTGCGGGTGCGCGAGCACGGCCGCGATCGGGTAGGCGAAGAAGGGGATCGTCATGGCGATGAAGATGCGCTCGGCCCAGCGGTAGGAGCCGCGCACCAAAATCGTCCAGACGAGGATGGCGGCCAGCGGTACGGTCACCTCGCGCGGCACGTGCAGGAGCTCCGATGCGGCGCCGATACCGACGAACTCGGAGATCCCGATCGCCAGGTTTGTGATCAGGATCGAGAACATCACCACCGTCGTCCAGCGCACGCCGTAGTGCTCGCGGACGACCTCGGCGAAGCCCTTGCCGGTCACGACGCCCATCCGGCCGGCCATCTCCTGGACGACGATCAGGCTGACGGTGATCAGGACGATCACCCAGAGAAGGTCGTAGCCGTAGCGGGCGCCGACGGAGGCATAAGCGGCGACACCGCCGGCGTCGTTACTGGCGTTGGCGGCGATCAGACCGGGGCCCAGGATGGCGAGCGGAGCGACCAGGCGCACGATCCGGGCTCGCCGCCGGCGCCGGGCAGCCGTGGGCCTAGCTGTCTCGATCTCCGGCTCGCGGGCGCCGGCATCGGTCTCTTTCGCTCGTCTCGCGTCGCTCACGGTCGCTTCCGGGCAGGTCAGTCGGCCGTGAAGACGTGGACGCGACGCCGCCAGCCCCGCGGAAGCACAGACTCGAGCACGTCGTCGGCTGAGACGGCGCCGAGCAGGTGTTTCTCCTCGTCGAGAACCGGTACCAGCGTCAGGTTGAAGTCGGTCATGAGCCGCGCCAGCTCCTCGATGCCGGTGTCGGTGCCGACGGCGGGCGGAGTGAAGCTGACTGTCTGCACGAGCGGCAGCTGCGGCGCCATACGCAGCAGGTCGGCGAGTGGGATCGCCGCCTCCAGGCGCTCCTCGCCGTCGAGCAGGTAAACCCAGGTTGCAACCTCGCTGGGAGCTCCGCTCGAGCGAACGGCCTCGAGCGCATCGGTGACGCGCGTGCCCTCGCCGACCGTGACCAGGTCGGTCCTCATCAGTCCGCCGGCGCTCGCGGCGCCATAGCCGAGCAGCCCCTCAACGCTCTCGCGCTCGGCGTCTGGAAGCGACGCCAGCACCGCCTCGCGCCGCTTCTCGGGCAGCTCGCGTACGAACCCGGCAGCGTTGTCGGCCCCCATCCGCGCAACGATCCGCCCCAGTTCGTGATCGGAGCGCGTTTCGGCGAACTGGCGCCGGTGATGCGAGTCGAGCTGCTGGAACAGGTCGGCTTCGCGGCCGAGGTCGCTGTGCACGGCGCTGATGATCTCCTCGGCCTCGCGGCCGGAGGCGTCCTCGACCAGGTCGGCCAGCTGGGCGGGATGGAGGCGCGCGAGCTTGGGATGCGGCGTACGCAGGCGCAGTGTCGGCACGTGGCCGGTGAACGGCTCCAGGTGGCGCCAGTCGAGTACGGCGCGACTCTCGATACGGTGCGCGAACCGCTTTGGCAGCAGCCGGCGCAGGAAGGCACGCGCGCTGACGTCGATCCCGACGACGCGGTAGGAGTTGTCCACGAGCGCCAGCTCGATCTCGTTCGCTCGTACCAGGCGGGCGCCGTCGACGTTGATCAGCTGCCGGTCGAGAACGTCCTTGCGCAGAAGAATCTCCTGCTCGTTGCGGTGAAAGCGGTCGAGGTCGAGACGAGTCGAACGCAGAACCATCCCCTCCGGCCCGATCAATTCGATCTCGGAGGCAGGGACGAACACCGGCCGCTCCGCCAGCTCGGCGAGGGCGCCCGACAGCGGCGGAAAATCGTCGCCGTTCAGGCGCACAATCAGGTCGAGCGCCCGGCCGAGACGCTCGCCGCCGCGGTCACGCAGGGTGCAGGGAACGATCAGGCTGAGGTGGAGGTAGCGCATTTCGGGGTCGCCGCTGTCGTTTCTAGCAGCTTTCCAGCCAGACTTCGAAATAAACGACGCGGGCCGCTGCCTGCCCGCATTCGGCCGCGCGATACGAGTTCGGCACGAAACCGGCGCAACTCGTGCGCATTTTCTCGCTACCGTTTCACGACCCCGCGGGTGGGTTTGTTTGAGCGCCAAGCGAAACGAAGCACTCCATCGGCTGGCCGCGCTCGGCGGCGCGATGCGTTGTCCTCGGTCGCGTCCGTAGCCTCTGGCTACGAATGCGACACTGCGTCCTAGTCTCGCATCCACCGATCACACCCAGTCGACGGGTGTTCGCTCCGCTTGGCGCTATTGGAGGAGGGCGGAGGAATGTGCTGCCGTCAAGCACCCAGTCGAAGAGCCGTTATTCCTTCTTCCTTTAGCGGCTCTCCTGGCTGCCTCCGTAGAATCTAGCACCATGGATCCGCTCTACAAACCCGAAGGCGTCGAGCAGCGCTGGCAGAAGACCTGGGAAGAGGAAGGTCTCTACAACGCCGACCCCGATATCTCGCGCCCGGCCTTCGTCGATGCTCATCCGCCGCCTAACGTCACCGGCGAGCTGCATATAGGCCACGCGCTCCAGCTGGCTCTCGGCGATTCGATCGTGCGCATGAAGCGGATGCAGGGCTTCAACGTGCTCTTCCAGCCCGGCTACGACCATGCCGGCATCTCGACCCAGAACGCGGTCGAGAAGTACCTCGCGACGGAAGGTAAGACGCGCCAGGAGCTGGGACGGGAAGCCTTCGAGGCGCGCGTCTGGGAGTGGCTGCACGAGTACGGCGGCAAGATCATGACCCAGTTCCGGCGCATCGGCGCCTCGCTCGATTACCGGCGCGAGCGCTTCACCATGGACGAGGGCTACACCCGCGCGGTGCTGCGTTTCTTCGTCCACCTCTACCGCAAGGGCTGGATATACCGAGACAACCGCATCATCAACTGGTGCCCCTTTCACCAGACCTCGCTCTCCGACCTGGAGCTGGCGCACATCGATGCCGACGATGAGCTGGTCACCGTCCGCTACCCGCTCGCCGACGGCGACGGCTACGTTGCCATCGCCACGGTGCGCCCGGCCACGATCCCAGCCGATGTCGCGCTTGCGGTGCACCCGGGCGACGAGCGCTACCGGGATCTCGTCGGCAAGGAGGTGGTCGTGCCCTTCGTCGAGCGGCGCGTGCCGGTGATCGCCGACGAGCACGTCGACCCCGAGTTCGGCACCGGGGCGCTCAAGATCACGCCCGCCCACGACCCGGTCGATTTCGAGATCGGGCGCGCGCACGGGCTGGGCGAGCCGAGCGTGATCGGCCCCGATGGGCGCATGAACGACGAGGTAGCGGAGCTCGCCGGTCTGACCCAGGACGAGGCGACCGAGCGCATCCTTGCCTGGTGCCAGGAGCGCGATCTCCTCGTCTCGCGTGAGCCTTTCCGCCATGCGGTCGCCCTCTGCGAGCGCTGCGAGACACGCATCGAGCCTCGTGTCTCGCTGCAGTGGTGGTGCTCGATGGAGGAGCTGAAGAAGCCGGCGCTCGAGGCGCTGCGCGAGGGGCGCGTACGCTTCCATCCCGAGTCCCAGCACCGCTTCGCGATCGAGTCGCTCGAGGAGGCGCCCGACTGGTGCATCTCGCGCCAGCTGTGGTGGGGCCATCAGCTTCCGATCTGGGAGTGCCCCGACGGTCACCTGACGGTCGAGGAGACCGAGCCCGGCGCCTGCGCGGAGTGCGGCTCGACGAAGTTGACTCGAAGCGAGGACGTGCTCGACACCTGGTTCTCCTCGGCGCTGTGGCCATTTGCCACGCTTGGCTGGCCCGACGAGACCGACGATCTGCGTGCCTTCTATCCCGGCGATCTGCAGACCACCGCGCGCGAGATCATCCGCCTCTGGGAGAACCGGATGATCTTCTCGGGGCTGGAGCTGCTCGGCGATGTGCCCTTCCGCGATGTGGTCATTCACTCGACCGTGCTGGCCACCGACGGCCAGCGCATGTCGAAGAGCCTCGGCACCGGCATCGACCCGCTCGAGGTGATCGCCGAGCATGGTGCCGATGCGGTGCGCTACGGCCTGCTCAAGATGTCCTCCAGCCAGGATGTGCGCTTCTCCTACGGTGCCGTCGAGGAGGGACGCAAGCTCGCCAACAAGCTCTGGAACGTCTCCCGCCTGATCCTCGCTAACGTCGGTGACGCCGAGCCGGGCGAGCGGCCCAGCGAGACCGTCGAACGCTGGATCCTGGCCCGGCTCGAGGCGGCGCGGGCCGAGATCGAGGAGTGCTTCGCTGCCTTCGACTACGCCGGAGTCGTGACCCGGCTCTACCACGTGACCTTCGACGAGTTCTGCGACTGGTACGCCGAAGCGATCAAGCCGCGGCTATACGACGGCGATGCCGAGGCGCGCTCGACGGCACTGGCGACGCTCGAGCGCCTGCTCGCGCTCCTACACCCGGTGATGCCGCACGTGACCGAGGAGATCTGGTCGAACCTGCCGGCTCGCAAGGCTCGCCTAATCGTCTCGCCTTGGCCGAAGGCAAACACCCGCTTCGCGGCCGATGCGAACGCGCTCGAGCGGGTTCAGGACGCTGCCGCGATCTTCCGTAGGAGCGGCCTGCGTGTGAGTCTCTCGGACGATGAGGAGCGCATCTTCCAGGCGGTCGTCAAGCCCGAGCGGATGAAGATCGAGGCGATCAGCATCGAGGCCGAGATCGGGCGCTTGAACTCGGAGATCGCTCGCTGCGAGAAGATGCTCTCCAACCCGAGCTTTGTCGAGCGCGCGCGAGCCGAGGTCGTCGAGGCCGAGCGTGAGAAGCTCGCCCGCTATAGGCGTGAGCTCGATGCCCTCTCCGGCTGATCCGGTCTCGGGCTCGAACACGGCCTGGCTGAGCTCTCTCAGTCCCTGGCCCGAGCGTTTCGGCCTGGAACGAATGCAGGAGCTGCTCGAGCTACTCGACCATCCGGAACGCGCCTTTCGCTCGATCCACGTGGTCGGCACGAACGGCAAGACGACGACGACGAAACGGATCGAGGCGCTGCTCGTGGGCGAGGGAGCGCGCGCCGGCGCCACGATCTCGCCACACGTGCGCGGCTGGGCCGAGCGGATCAGCGTGAACGGCGCCGCAGCCGATCTCGAACGGGCGCTCGCCCGGGTGCGCCCGGCCGCGGAGAGTCTGCAGGCCACCCAGTTCGAGGTCATCACCGCGGCCGCTTTCGCGGAGTTCGCCGCCGCCGAGGTCGACGTGGCCGCGGTCGAGGCGGGCCTAGGCGGTCGTTATGACGCGACCAACGTGATCACGAGCGAAGTGGTCGTGCTCACGAACGTCGCGCTCGAGCACACCCGGTGGCTCGGCTCGACGCGCGAGCAGATCGCGCGCGAGAAGCTGGCCGTGATCGCCCCTGGCGCCAAAGTGGTGCTCGGCGAGGAGGAGTGGGAGCCGATGGCGCGCCAGGCGGGCGCCGGCTTGGTTGCGATCGTCGCCCAAGAAGAGCTTCCTTGGAAGGCGGTTGAGCTTCTGCTCGGTCGAGCTATAGAGGCCGAGACGATCGAGGCGAGGATTCCCGGCAGGCTCGAATGGCGCAGCGAGCGCGAGCTCTGGGACGGCGCCCACAATCCGGCCGGTGTCGCTTGGCTCGTGAGGCACCTGCCTCAAGAACTCGCTTCAAAAAGAAGCACTCCGCCACCTGGCCGCGCTCGGCGGCGCGATGCTTCGTCCTCAGTCGCGCCCGTATCTCCGCCGATACGAACGCTCCCTGCGTCCTTGCCTCGCATCCACCGATCGCACCCAGTTGGTGGGTCTTCATTCCGAGACGAGTTACGGGCTCGCTGGACGCTCGTCTGCTCGATCCTCGCCGACAAAGACGCGACCTCGATGCTCGAGGCGCTCGCGCCGCTTGCGAGCACCGTGGTGGCGACGAGCTCCTCGAGCCCGCGTGCGCTTCCCGCGGCCGAGCTGGCGGCGCGCGCCGAGGGTCTCTTCGAGCTGGTCGAGGCGATCGATGACCCCGCGCAGGCTCTCGCCCGGGGACGCAATCTGGCCGCGCCCGACGGTCACCTTCTCGTTACCGGTTCGCTATACCTTCTTGCCGATCTTGCGTCTATAGAGGAAGCTGTGCGGTGATGAAGAACGCAAGCCATGGTTTAACTGCGTTTCTCGTAATGCTGGTCGTCGTCGCAGTGGTTCTCGGAACCGCGTTTGGAATTGGATACTTCGTAGGCAAACTGCTCGTATGACGAATTCGCTACTCGCCCCGTTTACTGTTGCTTCGCTCAGCAGCTTCTTCGACTCCAACCTCTGGGGAGTGGTCAAGAACCTGTCGTTCTTCTTCCTCGCCGTCTTCTGGCTCGCGGTCGCCTACTGGGTCAGCAAGGACGCCCGCCGGCGCATCGAGGATCCATGGCTGATCGGCACCTCGACGGCGCTTGCGCTCCTCTTCCCGTTCTTCGGCGCGATCGTCTACATGCTCTTCAGGCCGCCCGAGTATCTGGACGAGGTGCATGAGCGCGAGCTCGAGATCAAGGAGATGGAGGCGCGGCTGGGGAGGCGCGAGGCTCGCTGCCCGGTGTGCCAGGTCGATATCGACTCCAACTACCTCGTCTGCCCTGTCTGCACCACACGCCTCAAGCAGCCCTGCGCACGCTGCAAAGCGCCGCTCGAACCGCTATGGCAGGTCTGCCCTTATTGCGAGGCTCAGGTCGCGCCGCAGGAAACGGTCGTCGAGGACACTTGGGAGAGACCGCCGCACCTGCGCAGATCACGCTAACGGGCGGTTCTCTTTCCCCGGTTGAGCTAACTCGAGGCGCCGGGGCTCTTAGCTAGACTCGCGACTTGATGGCCGTTGAGCGCACACTCGTGCTCGTCAAGCCCGATGCGGTCAGGCGCGGCCTGAGCGGTGAGATCATCGCGCACCTCGAGCATAGGGGCTTGGTGCTACGCGGCGCCAAGCTGGTTCAGGTCGACGAAGAGCTGGCGAGCGCCCACTACGCCGAGCATCGCGGGAAAGATTTCTTCGCAGGGCTTGTCGCCTTCATCACCTCGGGCCCGACGCTCGCCCTTGTTGTGGAGGGCGAATCGGCCGTGACCGTAGTTCGCGCGACGATGGGCGTGACCGATCCGGCGAAGGCGGCACCGGGGACGATCCGTGGCGACCTCGGGCTCTCGATGCCCGACAACCTCGTACACGGCTCTGACTCGCTCGAATCGGCGGGGCGAGAGTTGGCGCTTTGGTTCTCGAACGATGAAACCGTCTGAACTGCCCGATTACGCTGCGCACAACCGGGCTCTCTGGTCGATCTACGGCCGCGATCAGGAGGAATGGGGGCGCGCCCAGTGGGCTACAGAAGACATCTGCTGGGGCATTTTCCGTGTGCCCGAGAACGACATTCACGTGCTGCCCGGGCTTTACGAGACCGATGTGATCGAGCTCGGCTGCGGGACGGCGTACTTCTCGGCTTGGCTGGTCAGGCGAGGTGCGCGTGTGGTCGGTGTCGATCTGAATCCCGATCAGCTCGAGCGGGCGCGCCGTTTTCAGCGCGAGTTCGAGCTCGAGTTTCCGCTCATCGAAGCGAACGCCGAGGAAGTTCCGCTCCCGGATGGTTCCTTCGATCTCGCGCTGTCGGAATACGGGGCCAGTACCTGGTGTGATCCTAAAAAGTGGGTGCCCGAGGCAAAGCGGCTGCTGCGGCCCGGAGGCCGTCTGGTTTTCATGCGCAACTCGACCCTACTCGTGCTCTGCAGTGACCCGAAGGGGGTCGTTCAGGAGAAGCTCGAGCGGCCGCAGCCTGGTCTATATCGCATCGACTGGGTGGATGACGACGGCGAGGGCAGCGAGTTCCAGCTTTCGCACGGCGACTGGATCGATCTACTTCGTGAGGCCGGCTTCGAGCTCGAACGTCTAGTCGAGCTGTACGCGCCCGAGGGAGCGAGTGAAAATCCCCTCTGGGATTTCGTCAGCGTCGAGTGGGCTCAGAAGTGGCCGGCCGAGGAGATCTGGGTCGCGCGGAAGCTGTGAGCGACAGCGCGCCCACTCCGCTTCTACTCGCCTCGACCTCGCCGCAACGGCGCGCGATTCTAAGCCAGCTAGAAATCCCGTTCGATGTCGCCGCGCCTCGCTACGAGGAGAAGGATGCAGCGGGCGCCGATCCGATCGAGCTGGTGCGAGCGCACGCTCTCGGAAAGGCTCGCTCGCTGGTCGGCGAAGCGGCGGGTCGTCCCGTTCTTGGTGTGGACACCGCGGTCCTTCTGGGCGAGGAAGTCTTCGGCAAGCCGGCCGACGAGAGTGAAGCCCGGGCCATGCTCACCCGTCTGGCGGGACGGACGCACGAGGTGATCTCGGGCCTCTGCCTGATCGGCTCGGGTTGGGAGGACATCGGCGACGAGGTCACACGCGTGACCTTCCGGGCGCTCGGCGCGGGCGAGATAGGTGCCTATCTCGCTACCGGCGAATGGCGCGGGCGAGCTGGTGCCTACGCCATCCAGGGCATCGGCGCGCGGCTAGTTAGGCAGATCGAGGGCGACTATCTCAACGTGGTCGGGCTCCCGGCCGCGCTGCTTGTGAGCACGCTCGCGCAGCGCTTCCCGGGCGTCTACGGGCTCGGCTAGCCGGGCGCCCGCTCGGCGCCACGCAGATCGCCGGCGGAAAGTCAACCCGTCCCACCAGGTCACGTCCCGGTGCCTGGCACCGGGCAAGAAGACCGAACAACTTAGCTCCTCGAGCTGAACGAATCTAGCCGGAAA
>Ga0209913_1000308_pt1 | contig 45578 bp, 42 predicted proteins | sample PersoiDNA2013203_FD_185805 | JGI IMG/M metagenome (GOLD analysis project Ga0209913, IMG submission 185805) | Permafrost soil microbial communities from the Arctic, to analyse light accelerated degradation of dissolved organic matter (DOM) -... | ecosystem: Environmental > Terrestrial > Soil >...
GTGCTGGCGGTGTAGCCCAATTGCTCCAGGGCATCGGCGCGGTAGCCGTGGAACAGGATGTCGGCCTCTTTGAGCAAACTTTCGAAAACCTGGCGGTCTGCGGCGGTTTTCAGGTCCAGGCGCGCGCAGCGTTTGCCCAAGGTCATTTCCGGCACCACGCCTGGCTCGTTCCAGGTCGGCGAGTCGATGCGCAGCACGTCCGCGCCCAGCCCAGCGAGAAAACGGCTGGCTACGGGGCCGGCCAACACGCGCGTCAGGTCCAGCACCTTGATACCGGCCAGTGGTCGGGCCACCGAGCCGCGCCAGGGTTTAGCGGTGGTGGTGTCGAAGGTCTGGCGCTGAACCAAGGCCTCAGCATTCACCGCCAGGCCCTGCGGATGGGTTTGCCAGGCCTGCCACGTGCGCATCTTCGCGGCGCACCCGCCGGCCTCGACAATTGCCTGCTCCAGTTCAGCGGCATTCCAGGCTGCGACCTTGCTTGCCATCTGCGCACGCTCGGCGACCCTACCGAGCACCTGCTCGGCAGCGGCACGGTGATGGGGCGCGTTGGTGTGCAAGCGAATCCAGCCGTCGGCGCTGGCGTAGTCGCCGGCCACCGGGTCCCACGGTGGCGGCACTTGCCAACCGACGGGGCGAATCGAGGAAGAGCACCAGAACGAGGCGAGGCGTCGGTCCACGCTTACGCTGGGCAAGCGCCCGGTCTGTTGCAGAATGAGTTGGGCAACGGCCTGGCCGGCGGCGCCGATACTGGCGCCGGCCAGGTCGGTCACGGCGAAGATCGAAGGCAGGGCGCCGGCCTCGGTCAAGGTCAGCGGGGTGAGCGGTAGATCGAGTGCGGCTTGGATGGGAGTCAGCAGGTCAGTCATCGAAGGCCCTCCATAAGAGAAGGGCCACTATAGAAGATCATCACGCCGGTGTGACAACCCCCGGCGTCAATGGCAGGTCGATACTGGCGCTAAAACCGCCGTCGGGATGATTGGCCAGGATCAGGTTGCCGCCATGGCGTTCCGCCGCACGCCGTGCAATTGCCAGACCCAGGCCGTGGCCCTGCGCCGTTTGGCCGGGCGCGCGGTAGAACGGCTCGCCCAACTGGCTCAGGTGCTCGGCCTCGACGCCGGGGCCGTGATCGCGCACGCTGATCAGGATGCGTTCGCCCAGGCGGCGAGCCTGCAACTCGATCGGTTGGCCTGGCGGGTTGAAGCGCTGGGCATTGCGCAGCAGGTTATCCACGGCGCGTTCGATCATGGTCGACCAGCCTTTGAGGCGTAGGTCGGGATCGGCGCTCAGTTGCACCACCTGGTCCGGCGCGCTGAGTTGCGCGTCCTTTTGCAGGGTCTTGAGCAGTGGGATGAGGTCCACCTCTTCGGCGCTGGCGTTGTCGGCATCGACCCGGGCCAGTACCAGGATTTCGCTGATCAGCGCTTCCAGGCGGTCACACTCGCGGGTCAGGCGTGGCCAGAGTTTTTCCCGCTCCTCGGGGCCGGCACGTTCGGCCAGGGCCAGGGCGATACGCAGGCGGGCCAGGGGCGAGCGCAGTTCGTGGGACACGTCCCGCAGCAACTGGCGCTGGCTGCCGATCAGGCTCTGCAGGCGCGCGCCCATGCGGTTGAAGTCGTTGGCGAGTACGCCGAACTCATCGCGGCGGTTGGCCAGTTGCGCCAGGCTGTTCTGCTGGTAGGTGGCCTGGCCGAGGTCATGCACCGCGCCGCGCAGACGGCTCAAGGGGCGGGTGATGGACAGCGTCACCAGCAGGCTGAACAGGGTCAGCACCACCAAGGCAATCGCCAATGCGCTCAACGGCCACAGCAGGCTGCTGCGGTGCCAGGCGTCCAGCTCCGGGTGGGGGATGCGGTAGATCAGCAGGTAGGTGTCGCCGGTTTTCTCGCTGGTGTACTCGGCGGTCAGGCGTCGCCAGGGCAGGTGGCCGTCCTTGCTGTCGTTCTGCCGGGCTTCGAAGGCGGCGGCGCGGCGCGGGAAGGTGCCGCGCACCACGGGCTCGCCGCTTTCGTTGAGTACTTGCACGTCAATGTGGTACTGGCGCTTGCGCTGTTGCAGCAAGTCCTGCGCGGCGTCCTCGCCCTGGGCTTCGTAGAGTTGGGTCCACTCTTCGGCCAGGTTATTGAGGCCGGGATGGCGGCTGAGAATCCAGGCGTCTTGGTTGAGCATGTGCCCAAGCAGGATCGACAGCCCGGCAACCAAGGCGATGGCCAGCCAGAAACTGGCCAGGATGCGCCAGAACAATGAACGCACAGGAAACCCTCAAACAGGAAAAGCCCAGCGGCGTGAACCGCTGGGCTGGGGCGATGAAACTAGCGCATTATTGCGCTTTTTGCGGCTGCTGCGCTTTCCAGGCTTGGAATTCCTGCCACTCGGCGCGGCGTTGTTCTTCCTTCTTGACGATCTCGTCGAATTTCTTCTGCTGGTCAGGCTTGAGCACGGCCCGGATGTCGGCCTGGGTTTTCTGCCTGCCGGCGGCGATTTCGTCCTGCATGGCTTTCTGGTCAGCGGCCGGGAGTTTGTCCAGGTACTTTTTGACCAGGTCTTTGCGAGCGTGCCATTGGTCGCCCATCAGCTTGCCGATCTGCTGGCGTTGTTCCTTGCTCAAATCCAGCTGGCTGAACGGGCCACCTTTGCCACGCGGACCGTGTTCACCGTCAAAGCCTGGGCCACCCATCATGTGGCCTTCAGGGCCGCCCATCGGGCCTGGGCCTTCAGGCATTGCCGCCATGGCAACGGTGGGCAGGGCTGCGGCGAACATCAGGGCGATTAGGGTCTTGCGCATGGTGATTCTCCTGTCTCTATTCCGGTGAGTCCGGATGTGAGTAGATTACGGAGATCAAGGTCAGCGGCGGTCAGGGGAGGGTAAAGGTTTGGTAAGGGGGGGCGGCAGTTGCAAGCTTTTAGCTACAAGCAGCAAGTGAACAGCGTTTGCTTTCAGCTTGAGGCTTGCAGCTTGTAGCTGCCTTAAAGGCTGTAGTAATAGCCGCGGCTGCGCAACGCCACGATCCGTGGCCGGCCATCCGGGTGCGGGCCGATCTTTTTGCGCAGGTTGCTGACGTGCATGTCGAGGCTGCGATCATAGAGGGTCAGCTTGCGGCCGAGGGCGATCTGCGCCAGTTCCTGTTTATCCAGCGGTTCGCCGGGCTGGCGCAGCAAGGCTTCGAGCAGGCGGCTTTCGGAGACCGTGAGGGTGAATTCCTGATTGTCGATGCTGACCACACCGCGCACCGGGCTGAAGCATAGGTCGCCCAGTTCCAGCTGGGTCGACACGGCGGCCGGGTGGCTGCGGCGCAACACTGCGCGCAGGCGGGCAGTCAGCTCCCGTGGGTCACAGGGCTTGGCCAGGTAGTCGTCGGCCCCCAGTTCCAGGCCGAGGATACGGTCCAGCGGCTCGCCCCGGGCCGACAGCATCAGCACCGGTAGGTCCGGGTGGTCGTTGCGCAATTGCTTGAGCAGCTCCAGACCACTGCCATCGGGCAGCATCACGTCGAGCACCACGGCCGCCGGGGCGCTGTCGGCCAAGGCTTTGCGGGCGCTCAAACCGTCGTGGCAGGCGCGCACCTGGAAGCCTTCCTGGCTCAACCAACTGGTCAGCAGCTCGCAGAGCTCCTGGTCATCATCTATCAGTAACAGCTCGCTCATGACTCACTCAATTTAGCCATTGTCGACGGCGACGGTGCCCACCGCTGGCGAAGATCCCGCACAGCAAGGCGATCAGTGCGACGGCTGCGCCGGTGACAAACCACTGCTGTTGCTCGGTCAGCCATCGGGTCAAGCCGCCGCCCTGTGTCTCTTTGAGTTGCTGGGCCAAGCGTTGATTCTCTTGGCGCAAGCGACTCAGCTGGGCGCTTTCCCGGGCAGCATCCGTGGTTTGCAGTTGCTTGCTCAGTTCTTCACGCAGCCGTTCGCTTTCTTTCAAGCGTTGCTGCAATTCGGTGATCTGGCTGCCGGCACTCAAGGACAGGGGCGTAGAACTGCCGGTGTTCGAGGTTTCTTCAGCGTGGGCCGTAGCCCCGATCATTAACACTGCCAACAGACACAACTGACGTAAGCGCATCGGAACTCCTGATTCCACACGAATATTCAGAACGTTGTCGGCAGGTTACCCAGAATAATGAGCAATTAGGAGTGCGCCGAACCGAATTGGTTCGGCGCGACCGGGGTCAAGGCAGGACTTGCTTGAACGGTTTGATCACTACATCCGCGTAGACGCCGGCCGCCACATACGGGTCAGCCTTGGCCCAGGCTTGGGCATCGGCCAGGGACGCGAACTCGGCAACGATCAGGCTACCGGTGAAACCGGCGGCGCCCGGGTCGTTGCTGTCGATCGCCGGGTGCGGGCCGGCCAACACCATGCGGCCTTCGGCTTGCAGCACTTTCAGGCGCTCGACGTGGGCCGGGCGCACGGAGAGGCGTTTTTCCAGCGAGTTGGCAACGTCGGTGGCAATGATAGCGTAGAGCATGTCAGTCCTCGGTTTTCGGCGTAGTGGGGTCGGTGTCATGCAGGTGGCGCGACAGATAGATGCCCTGGCCGACCAGGAACAATACGGTCATGCCCAGGCTGCCGAACACCTTGAAGTCGACCCAGTAGTTCTGGAAGGTGAAGGCCACGAACAGGTTGGCGCCGCCGCAGAACAGGAAAAACACGATCCAGGCCACGTTCAGGCGTGTCCACACCGGCTCCGGCAGGGTCAGGGCATGGCCCATGATCCGCTTGATCAACAGGCGATCGCCAACGAAGTGGCTGCCGATAAACGCCAGGGCGAACAGCCAGTTCACCACCGGGGCTTTCCATTTAAGGAAGGTTTCGCTGTGGAAGGCCAGGGTCAGGCTGCCGAAGACCAGGCAGGCGACCAGGGTCAGCCATTGGCTTTTTTCGAGTTTGCGCTGGGAGATGAAGATGGCGCCGTAGACCACGATGGAGCTGATGATCAGCACGGCGGTGGCACTGTAGATGCCCCCGAAGGTCAGTTCATGGCCGGCGAGATCGATGACCCTGGGGTCGAGTTTGTAAACGATGAAAAACAGCAACAGCGGGATGAAGTCGATGAATTGTTTCACAGTAAGAGCCAGAAGCTGGATGTGGCGGCATAATAACAAACATCCTTGGTAGCGAAAGCGCCACCTGACTTGAGGTTACACACTTCCGTGAATGTTGATTTGCACTGCCACAGCACGGCCTCCGATGGCGCCCTGGCGCCTGCGGTATTGGTTGCGCGTGCGTTTGAAAAAGGCGTGCGAGTCCTATCGTTGACCGACCACGATACCCTCGAAGGCCTCGACGAGGCCCGCGAAGCCGCCCAGGCGCTGGGCATGCAACTGGTCAACGGCGTGGAATTGTCCTGCACCTGGGGCGGCGCCACCATTCATGTGCTCGGCTACGGTTTTGACCAAAAAGCCCCAGCGCTGGTGGAGGCCATCGCCCAATTGCACGATGGCCGCTGGCTGCGGTCCGAAGAAATAAGCCGCAAGCTCGGCCTTAAAGGCATGCCCAACGCCCTCGATGGCGCCCGGGCTATCCAGCAGGAACTGGGCGACAGCGGCAACGCGCCGGCCCGGCCGCATTTCGCCGATTGGATGGTGCGTGAAGGGTTTGTCCGGGACCGCGCCGAAGCCTTTCGCAAATGGCTGGGCGCCGGCAAGCTGGGCGACGTCAAGCAGCACTGGCCGACCTTGGACGACACCGTCGAGACCCTGCGGGCCTCCGGGGCCTGGGTCAGCCTGGCGCATCCCTGGCATTACGATTTCACCCGCAGCAAGCGTCGCAAGCTGATTGGCGACTATATTGGTGCGGGCGGCCACGCAATTGAAGTGGTCAACGGGCATCAACCCGCCGAACAGGTTGGCAGCCTGGCGATTCTTGCCCGCGAATTTGGTCTGCTGGTCAGCGCCGGCAGTGACTTTCATGGCCCAGGCGGCTGGTCCGAGATCGGCGAGTATCGCCCGGTCCCAGAAGACTTGCCGCTCTTGTGGGGGCGATTCAAGCATGACCCCATTATTGCCACCGTCTGAACAGGTAGAACACGTGAGTCAATTCTTCCAGATTCATCCGGAAAACCCTCAGGCACGGCTGATCAAACAGGCCGTGGAGATCATCCGCGCCGGTGGCGTGGTGATCTATCCAACTGATTCGTCCTACGCAATCGGTTGTCAGATCGGCGACAAAAGCGCGGTCGAGCGTGTCAGACGCCTGCGTCAGTTGGACGACAAGCACAACTTTGCGCTGATCTGCAGCGACCTCTCCCAACTGGGCCTGTTCGCCAAGGTCGACACCGGCACGTTCCGCCTGCTCAAAGCCCACACGCCGGGGCCGTACACCTTTATTCTCAACGCCACCCGCGAAGTGCCGCGCCTGTTGCTGCACCCGAAGAAACGCACCATCGGCCTGCGCGTGCCGGAGCACCCGATCGCCCTGGCGCTGCTGGCCGAGTTGGGGGAGCCGCTGATGAGCGTGTCGTTGATCATGCCGGGGGACACCGAGCCCCTGGAAGACCCGTATGAAATGCGCCAACGCCTGGAAAAACAGGTGGACTTGATCATCGACGGCGGTTTCGGCGGCGGCAAGGCGTCCACCGTGATCAACCTGGCCGACGGCGAGCCTGAAGTGATCCGTGTCGGCTGCGGCGACCCCGCGCCGTTTATGGTCGAGGCCTGAATGTCGGCCGTGGAAACCGTCGACAGTCAGGCCGGCGCCCAGCAGGAACTGCCGTTTGCCATGGTGTACGGCCAGGCGGTCATGGAAATGCCGCTGGATCTGTATATCCCGCCGGATGCCCTGGAAGTGTTCCTTGAGGCCTTCGAAGGCCCGCTGGATTTGCTGCTGTATTTGATCCGCAAGCAGAACATCAACATCCTCGACATCCCGGTGGCGGAGATCACCCGTCAGTACATGGGCTATGTCGAGCTGATGCAGTCGGTGCGCCTGGAACTGGCCGCCGAGTACCTGGTGATGGCCGCCATGCTCGCCGAGATCAAGTCGCGCATGCTGTTGCCGCGCTCGGAGACGGTCGAGGCCGAAGAAGACGACCCGCGCGCCGAGCTGATCCGCCGCCTGCAGGAGTACGAACGCTTCAAGGCCGCGGCCGAAGGTATCGACGGCCTCAGCCGCGTGGGCCGCGATGTGGTGGTGCCCAAGCTCGATGCGCCGGAAGCCCGGGCGCGCAAGCTGTTGCCGGACGTGAGCCTGGAAGAGTTGCTGATGTCCATGGCCGAGGTGCTGCGCCGTGGCGACATGTTTGAACACCACCAGGTCAGCCGCGAGGCGTTGTCCACCCGCGAGCGCATGAGCGATGTGCTCGAACGCCTCAAGGGCGGCGGTTTTGTGCCGTTTGTCGAGCTGTTCACCGCCGAAGAAGGGCGCCTGGGGGTGGTGGTGACCTTTATGGCGATCCTCGAGCTGGTCAAGGAGTCCTTGGTCGAGCTGGTCCAGAATGAGCCTTTTGCGGCTATCCACGTGCGGGCGCGAGCCGAATAAAGAGCTGAATCGATGAATCTGACTGAACCCCGCGAACTGGCCCCGCTGCTGGAGGCCTTTCTTCTGGCTTCGGGTAAGCCGCAATCCCTGGAGCGCCTGTTCGAACTCTTTGAAGAGGCCGAACGCCCTGAACCGCCGGTCTTCAAGAAAGCCCTGGAGATCCTGCGCAAGTCCTGCGACGGCCGCGCCTTTGAGTTGCGCGAAGTGGCGTCGGGTTATCGCCTGCAGATCCGTGAGAAGTTTTCCCCGTGGGTTGGCCGCTTGTGGGAAGAACGCCCGCAGCGTTATTCCCGGGCGATGCTGGAAACCATGGCGCTGATCGCCTATCGCCAGCCGATCACCCGCGGCGAAATCGAGGACGTGCGCGGCGTGGCCGTCAACAGCCATATCGTCAAGACGTTGCTGGAGCGCGAGTGGATTCGTATCGTCGGTTACCGCGACGTGCCCGGCAAACCGGCGATGTTCGCTACCACCAAGGTGTTCCTCGACCACTTCAACCTGAAAAACCTCGACGACCTGCCACCGCTGGCCGAATTGCGCGAGATGGAAACCGAGCCGGTACTCGACTTCGACGACGCCCCGGTCCCGGCGAGCCTGCAGGAACTGGCCGATGCCACCGCCGAACCGGAAGAGCCGAAGGACGAAACCAGTTTCCACACCTTGCTGCTGGAACTGGACGACATGGAGCAGGGCATCAAGACCGACTTCGATGACTTGCTGCGTGATGGCGCGGTCGAAACTGAAACCGAGGCGAACATTGAGCCCGGGCCTGAGGTCGAAACTGAGCCTGAGCCCGAAAATGGGGCTGAGCCTGAGCCTGAGTCTGAACCTGAGCCCAAGGAAGACATTTTTGGCGTCGCCGAAGCCCGCGAAAAACTCCTGGCCGCCGTCGCCGCCCTCGAACAACCGCCGCTGAGCGACGAAGAAGACGAAGCCCGCGCCCTGGCCGAAGCCATCGAGGCTGAGCGCCGCCAGTTCGACGACTGACGCGCCCCAATGTGGGAGGGAGCTTGCTCCCGATGGCGGTGTGTCAGCCAATACATGCATGACTGATCCACCGCCATCGGGAGCAAGTCGAATCGTCGCACCGCCCCTCCCACAGTTGTTCAGCGCCACCGGTCGGCGGAAAAGCCGCTGACTCGGCACTTATCGACTAGTCTCTGATGCGCAACGCGCGCCATGCGCGTATGATTCTCGACCCTTTGGCGATGTATTCGCCCAAAGCCCCGCTTTCAACACTCTTCAGGCCACGCCTGAATCGACCCACCGGGAGGTGCTTAAGATGAACGACAAAGACCAGAACGACAGCCAGGAAATCGGCCCTGCAGGCGAAAAACTGCAAAAGGTGCTGGCGCGTATCGGCGTGGGCTCGCGCCGCGACGTCGAAGCCTGGATCACCCAGAAGCGCATCAAGGTCAACGGCGTCGAGGCCACCCTCGGCCAGCGCGTCGACCTGCACGATGCAATCACCATTGATGGCAAGGTCATCAAGCGTGAAGAGGCCGCCGAATCGGTGCGCCGCGTGATCATGTACAACAAGCCCGATGGCGAGATTTGCACCCGTGACGACCCGGAAGGCCGTCCGACCGTGTTCGACAAGATGCCTAAGCCAAAAGAAGGCCGCTGGATCAACATCGGTCGTCTCGACATCAACACCACCGGCTTGCTGATGTTCACCACCGACGGTGAACTGGCCAACCGCCTGATGCACCCATCCTACGAGATGGACCGTGAATACGCGGTGCGTGTGCGTGGCGAAGTCGATGACGAGATGATCGCGCGCCTCAAGGCCGGCGTCGTGCTGGAAGATGGCCCGGCCAAGTTCACCGACATCAAGCAGGCTCCAGGCGGCGAAGGTTTCAACCACTGGTATCACTGCGTGGTGATGGAAGGCCGTAACCGTGAAGTACGTCGCCTGTGGGAATCCCAGGGCCTGGTGGTCAGCCGCCTGAAGCGCGTGCGTTTCGGCCCGGTGTTCTTGAACTCCGACCTGCCGATGGGCCGCTGGCGCGAAATGAGCCAGTACGAAGTCGACATCCTCAGTGCCGAAGTCGGCCTGACGCCAGTCGCCATGCCGCAGATGAACGCCAAGAGCAAAGACAAGCTCGACCGTATGCAGCGTAAATCGTCGCGCCCGGTTGCGCGCACCGAGCGCGTTGCTCGCACCCTGCGCCCGGCGCTGAATGCACCGGCTACCGGCGGGCGTATTTCCCGTGAGCCGCACATTGAAGGTGAGCGTCGTCCAACCGCGCCATCGCGTCAGGAAGGCGAACGTGCGCCACGCACGCCGCGCCCTGCCGGCCGTGGTGAAGCGCCAAGCGGCGGTCGTGGTAATCGCGGTGAAGCCGGTCGCGGTGAGCCCGCAGGTCGCCCGGCCGACAACGCCAGCACCAAGCGCCCAGCCAAGCCCGCGCCGAAAAAGCGCCCAGGCCTGAAACTGGTGGCGGACGAGCCGTCGGGCAAGCGCCGTGGCGCACCGGCCGGTTCCGGCCAGCGCCCGGGTTTTGGTCGCAAGAAGCCGCAGTGATGTAACTGCTGCATAAAAACGCCAACCCTCGGGTTGGCGTTTTTTTTGGATCTGTATTTGCAATGCAATCAACTGTGGGAGGGAGCAAGCCCCCTCCCACAGTTGGATTTGATCAGAACGCAAAGGTGCCATCGAACACCGGCTTGTCATCCAGCGCCAACACCCCACTGGCGAAGATCAAATCCAGGTGATGGCTGCCTTTCTGCCCGCCACCCAACCCAAGGTGCAAGCCGCAGTGGCGTTCTTCGAACCCGGCGTTGCGCGCATACAGATCCTTGACCCCTTCATTGGTGCCAATCCCCAGTTCCTCCACGCGGCGGTTCGATGGGTTGGCATTCAGGTACTTGTTGAAGTCGTCCGCCAGCCCGGGGACGTCACTGGCGACGCTGCAGATGGTCGAGTTTTCTATCCACAGCTCCAGCGGTGATTGCAGCACGCCATATTTGCGCGCGAAGGGGATGGTGCTGAGGAAGGTGCCGACAAACCGCACCTGGCCACTGATGGCCTCGCTGTGGGTGGCGATTTCGCCGGGGGCCAGGTCATGGTTGCCGATGCCGTTGATATTGGTCCACTTCTTGATGCTGTTCAGCGGCGCTTGCAGGCGTGAGCCGTGCCGGTCGGTGAAGCTCAGCAGCGTGGCCTGGGACATGCGTCGGATCAGCGTGGCGTTGAGGTCGGCGATGCGTTGTGGCTCGACGCTGAAGGTGTCGTAGAAATAGTCGCCGTAGTCCTTGAACAGCAGGGATTTCTTCCAGTGCTCGGCCATTACGCCGTGCAAGGCGTGGATAAAGTCCGGGCCTTCGGCGCGGGGGTTGGGCAGGGTCGAGGCGTCGTAGAAAAACAGGTACAGGTCGCAGGTGTCGATGGCCTCGGCCAGGGTGGCGCTGGCGGCCAGGTCCAGGCGCTGCACCTGGAGGTTGAAGCGGGCGGCACTGCCGCGGGTGATCGCCTGGGCAATGGCCTCGTAGCGTTCGGTATGGCCCAGCAGCACGGTCGGACAGCTCAAACCGCTGAGGGCCGGGTGGTGGGCGAGGTAGTAGAGAAAGTGTTCGACGGCGCGGGCCTTGTCCATGACGAGTGTCCTTCTGTGCCTTGGGTAAGCGGGACAGGTGCAGCGCACTGCACCTGTCGGATGCCTGCCGGGGGTTAGAAAGGCCACATCGCCGTGCCAAAGGGCACTACGGCATCGGCTTGCATCATTTCAACGGCGGCCTCATGGGTCGGCGCTTCAAACCAATCGTCGAGTTGCAGTTCGGTTTCCAGGTCGTTTTCCAGTGCTTGCATGGTGTATCTCCTAGAGGACGTTGTTTGAGAACGGCTTGCCCGCGGGCTTCGCTGGGCAAGTGAAAGAACCTAGGTGAGAGCGTTTCGGAATGCAAAAAATTTATTGACACGGTCTCATTTGGATTTTTTGTTCTGTTTTTAGTGCGCCATTTTTCCCCATGCAAAACAGCGCACTGGGGCCGGCGATTGCTCGGATATTTCCTATCGCCAATTATTTGTGAACGGACAGATACAGGCTGGGTGTAACGCCAGTTTTCCGCGCTGTAACGATTAATTTACGTGAAAGGCGCGCGGTATCGGGCCGGCGCAGTGCTGTAAGGAATTGCTGACAGATTGTCGCGGTTGCTCGCCAGGGCCGTCCGCAAGCGGTCGAGCGGTGTACAATGCTCCGCGTTTTACTGTGACCCCCTTGCGTAACCACGCAAAAGGCCAAGACCTCAGGGTTTATCCGCCCTGATCACTCCGCCCGGCCACGAGCCAGACGGGTTCGATTTCGTCACAGATAAAAACAAACAGGTGACGCATGACCGTTAAACGACGCTGTATTCCTGGTGCCTGCGCTGGGGTTTGAGCGGCGCTGCTTGAGTCGGACATCCAGGCAGCTACGTGCATTCAACATCATCAAACCTTGCGTGAGAGCCTTTTCATGAGTGGACCCGATTCCTCTTCAGGCGAACTGAAACGTGGCCTGAAAAACCGTCATATCCAGTTGATCGCCCTCGGTGGTGCCATCGGCACCGGCCTGTTCCTGGGCTCGGCCGGGGTGCTCAAATCTGCCGGCCCGTCGATGATCCTGGGCTATGCCATCTGCGGCTTTATCGCCTTCATGATCATGCGCCAGCTCGGCGAAATGATCGTCGAAGAGCCGGTGGCCGGTTCCTTCAGTCACTTTGCCCACAAATACTGGGGCGGTTTCGCTGGCTTCCTGTCGGGCTGGAACTGCTGGATTCTGTACATCCTGGTGGGCATGTCGGAGCTGACGGCTGTCGGCAAATACGTGCATTACTGGTGGCCGGAGATCCCGACCTGGGTGTCGGCGGCGGCGTTTTTCGTGTTGATCAACCTGATCAACCTGGCCAACGTCAAAGTCTTCGGCGAGGCTGAATTCTGGTTTGCCATCATCAAGGTGGTGGCCATCGTCGGCATGATCGCCCTGGGCAGCTACCTGCTGGTCAGCGGCAGCGGCGGCCCGCAAGCCTCGGTGAGCAACCTGTGGGAACACGGCGGCTTCTTCCCCCACGGCGTCGGTGGGTTGGTGATGGCCATGGCGCTCATCATGTTCTCCTTCGGCGGCCTGGAAATGCTCGGCTTTACGGCGGCCGAAGCCGACCAGCCACGCACCGTGATCCCCAAGGCGATCAACCAGGTGATCTACCGCATCCTGATTTTCTACATCGGCGCCCTGGTGGTGCTGTTGTCGCTGACGCCGTGGGACAGCCTGTTGGTCTCCCTCAACGCATCCGGCGATGCCTACAGCGGTAGCCCGTTCGTGCAGGTGTTCTCGATGCTCGGCAGCAACACGGCCGCGCATATCCTCAACTTTGTGGTACTGACCGCCGCGCTGTCGGTGTACAACAGCGGCACCTACTGCAACAGCCGCATGCTGCTGGGCATGGCCGAGCAGGGCGACGCGCCGAGGGCGTTGGCGAAGATCGACAAACGCGGCGTGCCGGTGCGTTCGATCCTCGCATCGGCGGCGATCACCCTGGTGGCGGTGCTGATGAATTACCTGATCCCGCAACATGCGCTGGAGCTGTTGATGTCGCTGGTGGTGGCCACGCTGGTGATCAACTGGGCGATGATCAGCTTCTCCCACTTCAAGTTCCGCCAGCACATGAACCGCACCGGCCAGGTGCCGTTGTTCAAGGCGCTGTGGTATCCGTATGGCAACTACGTCTGCCTGGCGTTCGTGGTGTTTATCCTGGTGATCATGTTGATGATCCCGGGGATTCAGATCTCGGTGTATGCGATCCCGGTGTGGGTGGCGTTCATGGGGCTGTGTTACTGGATCAAGAACAAGCGCAGTGCTGAAGCTACGTTGAACACTGCGAATGCGGCGTTGAAGTAAGCAGACTTGCATCAACCGAAAGCCCTGCGTCTGGTTATTTCCCCTGGTGGGGGATACAGGGTGGGGCTTTCAGTCGGTGTTCAGTTAAATACCTCTCTATAAGCGGTGTTTTATGAGAGGGAAATCGTCAAGTCCTGGCCTGATTTGTTTGTAGCCTTCCCGGTAAAGGCGCTTGGATTTCTGTGCCTGGCGCTCATCTCAACATCATCGATTTTTTGAAATTACACCGCTCATGTATTGATTTAAATCGCGCAGATCGTTAATGCTCCAGGCGTGGGGTGATAGCTTTACATTGTTCTCCTGTAGCGTTTTCGGAATCAAGTTTCCATTCGGGCGAAGTATTACCGAAGATACAATAACGCCGGGATAATCAGTGAGTCGCCTTTTGAAAGCGGGTGTTGTCAGATCAGGTGTAGGCGGATTGCTTTTATTTGCCAACGGTCCTGTCGCCTTCAGATCTATGCCGTGGCACATTGCACAGCGTTGTGAATAGAGGGTTTTCCCATTGATGTTATCGGCGAAGGATGGCGTTGTTTGGATTAGCGATAAAATTCCTAGCAACGCAATGAATGGTCGTTTCATTTTCAGCTGGCCTTATTGTATCGGTTAGTTCTCAATTGAGTGCGAGCCTCTGTGGATGCGAATGGCGTATAGCTGTGCACCTGACTGAAGGCTATGTCGTGGGTGTTTTCTTTATATCGAGCGATCGTCAGTCGGCGAAGGACCGGCTCGTGCCGAGGCGATAAGGATATCTGGCAGCGCAGCGGCGTTGGGCGAAAACTGATAATGCGCGGAGTGTTTTGCAGGACAAGCTAAGCGCAAGAGTAGGCGTATTTAAAACTGCAGTATGAAACATGCTAATCCTTTGAGCATTTATCAATTGTATTGATTGCAATGAGTACGGTTGTTACTCGTGATCGGTACTTTCCTGGCTGTTTGGGGAGATGTCAATTCCGCAAACTAAATTGACAAGGCTGACGACCAGAAAACTATGCACGTTAGGGGATAGGTCCAATCAGCCGGGTTTATTGTAGGCGCTGGCGGGTTAGAATCACCCTCTTTTTCCACCGACCCTTGCCCGGAGGCTCCCATGCAGCACACCGTCATTGACGGCGGCACCTTGCAGCGCGACGAGCTGGAAGACCTGATCGACCAGCACCGCGGGCCGTTGCGCCTGGTCGGCGTCGACCTGAGTGGGGCCGATCTGTCACGCATGGTGCTGGATCACTGGGTGTTCGAGCGTTGCATCCTGGTCCAGACCTCGTTCCTCGGCTCGCGTCTGGAGGGCACGCAGTGGAAAAGTTGCCGCGCGGCGTTTGGCATTTTCGAAGCGGCGAACCTGCTGGAAGCACAGTTCAGCAACTGCGATCTGAACAACACTCGCTGGCAGCGCAGCAAGCTGTCCCAGGCGACTTTCACTCATTGCAAGCTGACCGGCGCCAACTTTACCCATTGCGCGTCCCTGGGGCTGAGTTTCAGCGAAACCTTGCTCAACAGTGCGTTTTTGTCCGGGTTGTCGTTTGCCAAAACTGTGCTGAATAACCTGGATTTTTCCGAAAGCGACTTGTCGGATGCTGACTTTCGCAAGGCTGAGTTGATCAACTGCAGCCTTGCGCACGCCCGTCTCAACGGCGCCAACTTCGCCGGTGCCGACCTGCGGGGTGCGGATTTGAGCGGGTTTCGCCTCAATGATGCCAAACTGTTCAAAGGCGCCGTGATTTCCAAAGCCCAGGCGTCGATGTTGTTATCCGAGTTGGGCTTGTCCGTTGCCTAAGAGTTTTGATTGATGCTGGTGATTTCCAACAACGTACACCTGCCTGACGCCGAGATCGAGCTGACTGCCATTCGCGCCCAGGGCGCCGGCGGGCAGAACGTCAACAAGGTGTCGAGCGCGGTGCATCTGCGCTTTGATATTCCGGCCTCGTCGTTGCCGGAATTCTACAAGGAACGTTTGCTGGCGCTGCGCGACAGTCGGATCACCAGCGAAGGCGTGCTGGTGCTCAAGGCCCAGCAATACCGCACCCAGGAACAGAACCGCGCCGATGCGCTGGAACGCTTGGTGGAGTTGATCCTCAGCGCCACCAAGGTGGAGAAGAAACGCCGCCCGACCAAACCGACCCTGGGTTCGAAGAAACGCCGCCTGGAATCCAAGACCAAGCGCGGCAGCATCAAGGCCGGGCGCGGCAAGGTCGACTTCTAGGCGTCGCGCGCTCTGCGGGCCTTGGGCGCTTGCCGGTACAGGTAGACACTCAGCAGCAACCCGCCCAAGGCGGCGAGGGCGGCGAACAGGAAAATCGACGCAAAGCCAAAGCCGGCCGCCACGGCCCCGGCCAGCGGGCCGGTGATCCCTAGCGACAAGTCGATAAACAGCGAGTACGCACCCACCGCCGAACCCCGGCTGGATGCAGGCACCAGATTGACCGCCTCTACCCCCAGCGCCGGAAACACCAGGGAAAAGCCAAAGCCGCTCAGCGCCGCGCCCGCCAGTGCCAAATGGGCATCTGGCGCCAGCCACAGCAACAGCAGGCCAAGCACCTCCACCGACAGGCAGGCAATCGCCACGCGAAAGCCGCCGATGCGGTTGATCAAATTGCCAAACAACAGGCGCGCGCCGATAAAACTGGCGCCGAACAGGCTCAGTGCCCACACCGCGTTATCCCAATGCTGGGTGGTGTAATACAGGGTGATGAAGGTGGCGATGGTGCCAAAGCCGATGGAGCCCAGCGCCAGTGCGCAACCATGGGGCAATACCCGGCCCAGCACGTTCATGAAGGGCAGGCGCACCCCGGCAACAATCGGTGCCGGCTCTTTACGCCAAGCCAGTAGCAGGCCCACCGCCGCCAGCAGCAGGATACTGACGCCCATGCTCCACAAACCGAGGTGACTGACCAGTAGCACTCCCAACGGCGCGCCGACAGCCAGGGCGCCGTAGCTGGCGATGCCGTTCCACGAAATGACCTTCGCCGTGTTCGCCGCACCCACCCGGCCAATGCCCCAGCCGATGGCGCCCGACCCCACCAGGCTTTCAGCACTGCCCAACACCAGGCGACCGATGAGCAGGCTGCCCAGGCTCAGCGCCGGCAGGCTGGAAAACCACGCCGCAAGCAACATGAACACCCCACTCAGGCCGCAGCCTGCCAGGCCGATCAGCACCGCGCGCTTGCTGCCCAGGTTATCGATGATGCGCCCGGCATACGGGCGGCTCAGCAGGGTGGCCAGGTATTGCACACTGATCACCAGCCCGGCGATCACCGCGCCAAAGCCCAGTTCACTGTGGACATAGCCCGGCAACACGGCCAGGGGAATGCCGATATTCAGGTAGCCGATAAAGGTGAACAGCACGATGGAAACAACTTGCAGCGTGACCGCCATGGGGCGCTGGGTATCTGACATGGGAAGGGTCCACTGTCGCAGCAGGTAAAGATAGGCTGCTAATCATACCGATGCTTTGGCCCGCGCAGGGCAGTAAAAAGCCAAAGCGCCAATCTAAACGGCGTCAGGACCGGGCAGGGGCGAGCAATTGCGTGGTGACCAGGGCGGCCAAGGCGTTTTCCTGGGTGCCGAAGCGCTTGAGCAGGATGGCTTGTTTGTCCGCGCTGAGGCGGTTCCAAACGTCGACCATCTGCAGGGCAGTGTCGAGTAGGGCGGTGTCGGGGCTATCGGGGTGCTTATCGGTCACGGCGGGTATCTCGGGAAATTCAGGCAGTGTGGAAAGCGCTCAAAGCTGCGCTTTCCACACGGTCTGGTACGGCGTCAGTCCTGGCTTTTGCGGTCGACTGGCTTTGCTTCTTTGGCCTCAGGCTGCTTGGCGCTGGCCTGCTGCGGTGTTGGCTGCTCTGTTGGGTGCAGGCTTGGGAAGGGGAGATTAGGTATCTCGTGCATCGTCGTCGCTCCTCGCAAAGTCTGTTTTTTTCAATCGCAGGTGATTCCGCGCTCTCAAAAAGCCTTGGCAGGATACAGCACTGTAAATGACAAAAAGACTTTTATATCGACGGACGGATAAACCTTCAGCGTTCAAGCGCAAGTGACAAGACGTCACACCGCTAGAACGGCACCTTCCCCAGGATCATGTCGCGGTACATCACGAAATCCCCCAGCAGGCTGTAGAACGGATGCTGGAAGGTCGCCGGGCGGTTCTTTTCGAAGAAGAAGTGACCCACCCAGGCGAAGCCGTAGCCGGCGATGGGCACCGCGAGCAGCAGGCCGACGGCGCCTTTGCCCAGGGCATACGCCAAAAGCCCAATCACCAGCGTGGTGCCAATAAAGTGCAGGCGTCGGCAGGTGCTGTTGCCATGTTCCTTCAGGTAGTACGGGTAAAACTCGGCGAAGCTATTGAATCGCTTTAAGTTTTCCACGGTGGCGGGCCCTTTGATTGTTATGCCGTCGAACAGTTGTTCGGCGGGGAGCTTATTTGAGTCTAGAGTGATCAGTGGTAACAGTCAGTGACATTAGATGCCACTTTAGTATCCTTGGCTTTCTGGCTGCTGTTTCAGCCTGCTTTATTAAGAAGACGCCATGAGCGAACGAACAACTTCTGCAAGCTGGGTGATGGGGATAGTCAAGTCACTGGAAATGGACGGTCTGGATTGCCAGGTGTTGTTCAAACAACTGGGCCTGGACTATTCCGCCCTCGACGACCCCGATGCCCGTTTTCCGCAAGACTCCATGACTCGGCTCTGGCAGCGCGCGGTGGAACTGTCGGGCAACCCCGCGATTGGCCTGAACATGGGCAAAGTGGTGCGCCCGGCATCGTTTCATGTGGCCGGTTATGCGCTGATGTCCAGCAACACATTGGCGGAAGGTTTTATGCGGCTGGTGCGCTACCAGCGGATCATCGCCGAAAGCGCTGACCTGAGTTTCCGATTATTACCCGAAGGCTATGCGCTTATTCTGACGGTGCATGGCGATCACCTGCCGCCCACCCGACAGAGCGCCGAAGCCTCGCTGGCCTGTGCGCTGGCGCTGTGTGGTTGGTTGACCGGGCGTACCCTGCAACCGCGTAAGGTGCTGCTGCAAGGTGAGCAACCCGCCGACCTCGCGCCCTATAAACATGCGTTTCATGCGCCGTTGGAATTCAACGCGGTGTATGACGCACTGATTTTCGAGCGCGCCGATATGGATGCGCCGCTGCCCACGGCCAACGAGGCGATGGCGCTGCTGCACGATCGGTTTGCCGGTGAATACCTGGCGCGCTTCTCCGAAAACCGCGTGACGCACAAGGCGCGGCAGGTGCTGTGCCGCCTGTTGCCCCAAGGCGAACCCAAGCGTGAAGTGGTGGCCCAGACCCTGCACCTGTCTCAGCGCACCTTGCAGCGGCGTCTGCAGGAAGAGGGCACCAGTTTCCAGACGCTGCTGGACGACACCCGTCGCGAACTGGCCGAACAATACCTGGCGCAGCCGAGCATGAGCCTGCTGGAGATCGCCTACCTGTTGGGCTTTGCCGACCCGAGCAACTTCTTCCGCGCCTTCCGCCGCTGGTTCGATGCCACGCCCGGCGAGTACCGCGCGCGGTTGCTGGACGTGTCGACGGTCAGTGACGCCAGAACGCCGGGATGCACAGAACAAAGACTGTAATGATTTCCAGCCGGCCCAGCAGCATGCCCAGCGACAGAATCCACTTGGCCGCATCCGGCAGGCTGGCGAAGTTGCCGGCCGGGCCGATGGTTTCGCCCAGGCCTGGGCCGACGCCGGACACCGTGCTGGCGGCGCCGGTCAGCGCGGTCATCCAGTCCAGGCCGAGCAGCGACAAGGCCAGGGCGATCATGCTGATGGTGATGGCGAAGAAAAACGAGAACGTCAGGATCGAACGCACGATCTCTTCGTCGAGGCGGTGGCCGTTGTACTTCTGCTTGATCACCGCGCGGGGGTGAATCAGTTGGTTCAAGTTGGCCTTGAGCAGGATATAGGCGACTTGGAAGCGGAAGATCTTGATCCCGCCGGCCGTTGAACCCGAGCAACCGCCGATAAAACCCAGGTAGAAAAACAGCATCAGTGAGAAGTTGCCCCACAGGCTGTAGTCCCCAAGTGCAAAACCGGTCGTCGTCACCACCGACGTCACGTTCAGCGCCACATGGCGCAGCGCATCCAGCCAATGCAGGTTGGTGGTCCACCAATACCAGGTGCCGAGTACCAGCCAGGTCACCACCAGCAACGCGAGCAAACCCTGCACCTGCTGATCCTTGATCAACGCCCGGCGGTTGCCACGCAAGGTGGCGACATACAGGGTGAACGGCAGGCTGCCGAGGATCATCACCACCACCGCCACCCAATGCACCGCCGGTTGTTTCCAGTGCGCCAGGGACTCATCGGACGTGGAAAACCCACCGGTGGAAATCGCTGACATCGCATGGTTGATCGCATCGAACAAGCCCATCCCGGCCCACCAGAACGCCAGGCTGCCGAGGATGGTGATGCCCACATACGCCGCCACGATCAGCCGCGCGACCATGTGCGAGCGCGGCATGACCTTTTCCGAACGGTCCGAGGACTCGGTCTGGAACAGGCGCATGCCACCAATGCGCAGCAGTGGCAGGATCGCCACCGCCATGCCGATAAAGCCGATACCGCCGAGCCAGTGCAGCAGCGAACGCCATATCAGAATACCCGGCGACATGCTGTCCAGCCCGCTCAACACCGTGGAACCGGTGGCGGTGATGCCAGACATGCTTTCAAAAAACGAGTCGGTGTAGCTGATGTTCTGGGTCAGGAAAAACGGCAGCGCGGCGAAGATGCACACCACCACCCAACTGCTGACCGTCAGCAGGTACATGTCCCGGGGGCGCAGGTGGATATGTTCCGGGCGACCCGGAATCACCAGGGCCAGGCCTGCGATAAAGGTAATCAGGCTGGCCCAGAGGAACGACGGCAGGTCGCTGGTGCGTTCGAAGAGCACCAGGATGGCCATCGGAACGACCATGGCGATCGCGAGGGTGATCAGGAAGATGCCGATGATGAAACCAATGATGCGAAGGGTCGGCAACGCCATGAAGTCTGCTCGGGTGACAGGGGAAAGGCGCCATTCTACCTGGGGTGCAGGGCATGTAAACCTTGGCGGCCGATCGACGGCGTGTGCGGCGGCGCGTAGCTATGTAGCGCATGGCTGAGGGGGGGCGCAGGCACGATGGGCCGGTACGTTTCCTATTCGAGAGGCCACCATGCCGTCTGATTCATTGTTACCTGCACCGCTGACTGTCAAAGACGCACCGCTACAGGTCGCGTTGCGCGAACAGTTAATGGCGCTCAATCGCCAGCTCGCTGAGCAGTTTCAGTCGCCACCGACGTTCCATTCATTTGTGCAACATGCGTTCGAGCAAGCGTTCCCGACCTTGACGCCCAGCCTCGATGTGCATCACGGCTTCATCCGACTGCCCGAGACAAGCATCCCTCCCACGACGTCAGAGGCGCAGCCTTCCACCGATGCCGAGTTGCTGCCCACGCTGTTCGATGTGGTGGTGCAACGTATCGTGGCTAACCAACCATCGACGTATGCGAGTCGCATGGCGAGCCTGCACCGGCTACCGGCGACTGGCGAAGCACTGTTGCCCTTGAGCGGCATCACCCCGGCCGGGCTGGATAAGTTCCTCGACCGCCTGGCCGGTGGGCTGGTCACTGACTACAGCGCCTTTGTGCAAGCCTACTGGGCGCGCGCGCGCAACCTGACCGATGCGCGCACGCAGAAACAATGGTGTGTGCAAACCCGTATCGAACTGTTGAAAGCCGAAGTGGCGCTGCTTGCGGCTGACCGCTTGCTCAGCCCCGCCGACCTGGACCTGTTCGCCCTGGTGCTGCGTCTCCCGGACGCCCAGGCACGACAGGCACTGCGTACTGACCGGCCGTGTGTCTATGGGGTTGCCCTCAAGGGGGTAACCGGCGCTGCGGATCTGACCTTGCGCGGGGCTTTTGTGCTGACGTCCCGGGACCCGGAACACGCCGTGGTGAGGGCGGTGGGGGAGGTCAAGCCGGTCCGGGTGCGGCCTGTCGAGCCGAGCATGAACGTCGGCACGGTGTTGCTGTTTCTCCCGGACTCCGGCCTTGAGGCATTTGACTCCCTGGCCAGCCTGGATCGGGAGCTGCACCGGCGCTTGAACCACCCCGTCGAATTTGCCGCAGTGCTCGATGGTCTGGCCGCGGCGGACCAGGCGCGAGGCTTGGCGCTGCATCGGCAGATGAAGAGCACGGGGCAGGTGGTCTACCACGAACAGCTCGATTCGCCGTTCGACGAGAGTGTCGAGTCGCAATGCCGGTTGATGTTGGACAACTTCACTTCAACCCTTACCCGCTACCAGTCGCTGGGTGAACACACCGAGATGAGCGAGTTGCCGCAGGTGTTGGACCGGGTGACGGACCCCGGCCGCCTCTTCAGTGCCCGCGGGGTGTTGTGGGGCCGCGAAATCAAGCGCGGGCAGGCGCACATCAGGACGTTTCTCCATGACGCGTCCCCCGCCGATAAAGACGCGTGGCGGGTCGCGATGGCGGACTACTGGGACCTGTTATCGAGCCTGCCGGATGCCGAGGGATTACCGTCGCTGGCGCAATTCAGCGATAAATCGGCCTTGCTGGCCTACGCCAATGCACAGTTGCGCATCCGCCTCAAAGCGGACTATGCGCTGGACATTGACCCAGACGATGTCCTCGTCCATACCAAAGAACCCTACATTCCTTCGACGATTGTCGTCCCGGGCGCGCCTGCTCCCGCGCCCCGCGAGCCTGGTACGCCGTTGTTTCAGCAGCGAAGCCGCACGCTGACCGCGCTGTCTCTGGAGAATGTCGGCGGGCTGGACTTTAACTTCACGCACTTTTCCAGGCTCAGTGAAAACACCCGCAAAAAGCCTGATGAGGCCTTGCTCCCTGAAGATCTAGAGCCTGCCCCGGCCTACGACGGGCTGACCCTGCAACAGGTCAAGGATCTGGTGCGCACGGTCAACGTCGGACAAGGTTGTGAGAGCTTTCTGAAGGACCGTCTCATGACATCGCCCAGTGCGCTGGCGCAGAAACACACCTATGGCCAGGTCATGCTGCGGCAACTGCGACTCGACGCCATCGAGGCCAAGATCAACGGCGATTTTCTGCCGGACCGCCTGGCCCGAGGGTTCAATTGGGTGCGGGCGGTGCTCGACGCTCCCGTCGACAGTGATCGGCGCGAGCACGTCGAAGGGCACCGGATTCTTGTGCAGCACTTGAAACTGCGCGGTCAGCGCGTGCGCGGGGTACTGCTGTTCGGCACGGCTGCGGTCGGGGTCGGCTCGATCGTGGTGTACACCCCTCAGGCGCCGGACGGTCGCGTTTTCCATGAGTACGCCAAAGACCGTTTGATCAGTGACTTCATCATGAACAGCAGTTGGCGCGACTACTTGCTGGCGCGCGTGGAGCGGGTGTTTGAGCCTCAGGTCCGGGCGGTGCTCCGGGGGCGCGGCGACGTGTCGATGGTGAGCATGAGCAGGATTGCCAACAATGTCTTCGAGGATGCTTATGAGGTCGAAGCGAATTTCGTGATCAACGATGCCGGGGCGCAATCGAAGAGCACCCAGCAAGTCAACGTCGAAACCGGCCTGAGCGTGTCCACTGCGGCCTTTGACGTCCTGTCCATGGTGCTGCCGGTCAAGATCATGTTGCCGATCGGCTTGGCGCGCAGCCTGTTCTCGGTGTTCAACGCCGTCGAGGCGCTGGACCTCGGCGACCGCGCCGGTGCCGCGCAGTATTTCGTGCGGTCGATGGGTGAGCTGGTCGGTGCGCTGATGGACGGCGCGGTCGGAGCCCGCGCCCCTGTGGCGGGCTCCAGGGCACGCGTGTTGCCGGCGGAGATGGCGCTGGGGAAAAAGCCCGAGGGCGTGGTGCCGTTGGCCGGATGGGAAGGCAAGGGCGTGTATCACACCGCCTCGAACGCCGGAGGTGCCCAGCGCTACTTCCTCAATGACGGCGGGCGTTGGTATTCGATCCTCGATGACGGCGACAAAGCCGCCTGGCGCCTCAGGGATGCGCGCAAGCTGACGCAATATCACTACTCGCCGATTCGGCAAAATGCGTCGGGGCAGTGGGAAGTCGGTTCCCATCCGGTAGGCGGACTCAAGGGCGGCAACTCGCCGGAGCGAGCCCTCAGGGATATCTACCCGCGCCTGGATGACGTCCAGGCCAGGCGAGTGTTTGAGTCGTTCAACTTCCCGGCGGGGCGTGAAATCGAATATCGACTGGCCCTGGTCGAAAACCTGCGACTGAGGCTCTCCACGGCGGCCTTTGAGCCCTATCTGAACGTGCCGGTCCTGCGTTTTCAGTGGCGTCTGGACGGGGTCGATCTACCGGACGTGCCCGCTGTGATTACACGGCGGCCGTCGCCTGTCGAACCGCCGCCGCCTCCGCGCGCCATTGCCCCGGCTCCCGAGGTTACGGCCGTGCGTGCTCCAAACGAACAATTCATCGAATGGGGCAGAACCCTCGACATGGCCGAGCTTGAGGTGGTGGATGCGACACGGGGCATCTATCGGCGGATTGCAGGCGATCCGCAGTGGCTGGGCCAGGAGTACATCAAGATGGATCGGCGCTATTTCGCGATTTTGCCCCGGGACGCCGCGACGCCCAATAAAGTCTTCATTCGTGATCCTGCGCAACCGGCCCGCTATTTCATGGACCTGGAAAACCTGGTGCGCTCCGGCATCTACAATCAGCCCCGGCAGGCGAGGTTTGCTACCGGCGACGGGCTGTGGGTCATCGCCAGTGGCGTCGCCTTGAAAAAACCGATCACGGTCTATGTACGCGAGGCGTTTGCGCTGTTGACCACCCGCTGCCAGGTGGAGCTTGCCCAGATCCTGTTCAATCGGGCCAACCCGGGGGGGCTGACCCAATTGGGCCAGCGTTCGCTGATACGCACCCTACGGGACTGGCAGTTATGGCTGCCCACGGCGCAGGCGCGACTGACCGATCCGTTTTCGTTACTTCCACCCGCCCGCACACTCAGCGACGGTAGTTGGCAGCTACCGAACGCACCGGGGCATTACCGCCGTCTGGACTTTCGTCCGGAGCCCGTCGCGGTGCCGCTGTTCAACGCGCTCCCGCCTGGCGCCGACGGCCGCTTGAGAACCTTGATGAGTGAGGTGGTAACCCGCTGTCGCTACGGCGTCCTGAGCGGTTATGACTTTTCCGGAGAGTTGCTGTTCAGGCGCCCTGGAGATGTCAGGCTGTACTGGCTGAGATTGCGCCGCGTGGTCGGGGATCGAGTCGCCACAGACGCCCAGGTTGCGCCCTACAAGAGCTTGATGGATGAGCCGACGCGCAGACTGGTCACGCAGGCTGAGGTCAGTCACAACCTTGTGCCGCTGATGGGCGGCATTCAATTGACGACGCCCGCCGCGTCACCGCAGATTTTTATCATTCGGGTGTGATGCCTTCGACTGCCGATGTAAAAAAATGCCCCGAGCAGGTCGGGGCATTCTTAATGGCGCTTAGGTGTCAGCCGTGATCAGAACTCGTGATCAGCGTTATCCGGGTTCAGGTCGCTGATCCCCAGCTTGCCCGCAGCCGCTTCGATCGAGCCGGTCTGCTTGACCAGTGCGGCGATGGCATTGCGCACGATCTGGTTGCCCGCGTCGTTACCCGCTGCGATCAACTGGTCGTAGTGCTCACCCTTGTTGGCGTGGTCAACCATGACCTGGATCTTCGCTTCGGTCGCCGCCAGGTCTGCTTTCAACGCCGCGTCGGCTGCCGGGTCGGCCTTGGCCACCAGGGACGACAGGCTGGCGCCGGTCATTTTGCTGCCGTCAGCGCGGGTGTATTCGCCCAGGTAGACGTTGCGGATGCCCTTGGCGTCGTAGAAGTGCGAGTTGTGGGTGTTGTCGCTGAAGCAATCCTGCTCGTCTTCCGGCGAGTTGGCTTCCAGGGAAACCTTCATGCGCTCACCGGCCAATTCGCCGAGGGACAGGCTGCCCATGCCGAACAGCATTTTGCGCAGGCCATCGGTGGCCGGTTCGGCCTCCAGGGTGGCGCGGTAGTTGTCTTCGACGTTGGGCTTCCAGTTGCCGACCATTTCTTCCAGGTCGCTGACCAGCAATTGAGTCGCGGCGCGCAGATAAGTGCGGCGGCGCTCGTTGTGGCCACCGGTTGCACCGTCACCGGTCAGGTAGTCCGACGCAGGACGGTTGCCGGCGCCCGGGCCGGTGCCGTTCAGGTCCTGGCCCCACAGCAGGAACTCGATGGAGTGGTAACCGGTGGCGACGTTGGCTTCGGAACCGCCCAGCTCATTGAGGCTGGCGAGTTTTTCCGGGGTGATGTCCTTGACGTCGACCTTGTCTTCGCCGACCTGGATCTCGGTGTTGGCGATGATGTTGGCTGTGGCGCCTGGGTTACCCAAGGCGTGCTCGTAGGATTTGTCGGTGTAGTCGATCAGGCCTTCGTCCAGGGGCCAGGCGTTCACTTGGCCTTCCCAGTCGTCGATGATGGTGTTGCCGAAGCGGAACACTTCGCTCTGCAGGTACGGCACGCGGGCGGCGACCCAGGCGGTACGGGCGGCTTTGAGGGTCTCGTCGTTCGGCTTGGCGAGAAACGCGTCGACCGCAGTTTGCAGGGTTTTTGCGGTGGATTCGGCATCGCTGTACACCGCGAACACCATGTCAGCGTAATGCGCGACCACGGCCTTCGCGGCGGCTTCGTCGACCTGACCGACAGGGGTGGCAGCCGCTGGCGCGGCAGTGCTGGTGGCCGGGGTCGGCGCCTGGGGCGCGGCGGCCTTGTCTTTACCTTCGCCGCAACCGGCGAGAGAAATGGCAATGGCCAACAGACTGGCGGTGGCCAGGGGCATACGAATCATGGTGAACATCCTGCTTCGGTTGTTGATGGGGCGCGCGTGGGCGCGCGCAAAACTGCAACATAATGCGAAGGATTTGCATTCTGTGTAAAGGGTTAATGCGCGGGAAATCTTAAGTCTCGTTTTATCGTTTCAGAGAATCGCCGCGTTATTGCGCTCGGCCTGCTTCAAATACGCCGCCAACTCCCGTGCCGGCAACGGTTTGCTGTAGTGGTAGCCCTGACCCTCATGGCATCCCTCGGAGATGATGTAAGCCTCCTGTTCTGCGGTTTCCACGCCTTCGGCGATCACCTGCATGCCCAGGCTTTTACCCAATTGGATAATCGCACGCACGATGGTGGCGTCGTCGTCGTCATCGAGCAGGTCCTGCACGAAGCTCTTGTCGATCTTGATCTTGTCCAGCGGCAGGCTTTTCAGATAGCTCAGCGATGAATAGCCGGTGCCGAAGTCATCGATGGCGATCAGCGCCCCGGAGCGGCGCAGGCTCAGCAGGTGCTGCGCGGCGGTGCTGATGTCTTCCATCAGGCCGGTCTCGGTCACTTCCAGTTCCAGGCTGCGCGGCGGCAAGCGATAGATCTGCATCAGGTTATTCACCACCCGCGGCAATTCGGTGTGGTGCAGTTGCACGGTGGACAGGTTGACGGCCATGCGCAGGTCGGTGAAGCCCTGGTCATGCCATTCGCGCAATTGGCTGCAGGCCTGGTCGAGCACCCATTCACCAATCGCAATGATGGTGCCGTTCTGCTCCGCCAGGGGGATAAACAAGTCCGGCGGTACCAGGCCGTGTTCCGGGTGCTGCCAACGGATCAGTGCCTCGACGCCGACCACGCGGTGGTCGCGGTAGCTGATCTGCGGCTGGTACACCAGGTAAAACTGGTTGCGGCTCAAGGCGTCGCGCAGGTCTTTTTCCAGTTCGCGGCGTCGGCGCATTTCGCTGTCGACGCTGGCGATATAGAACTGGTAGCGGTTGCGCGAGCGGCTCTTGGCCAGCGTCATGGTCTGTTCGGCTTTTTGCAGCAGTTTTTCAGTGCTGTCGCCGTCTTCCGGGAACAAGGTAATGCCGATGGTGGCGCGCAGGCGAATCTGTTCACTGTCGAGGGCAAACTCCGCTTCCAGGTCATCGAGGATGCTTTGCGCCAGCTCGGCGGCTTCGTAGGGCTGGTCGATATCGGCCTGCACCAGGGCGAACTGGTCGCCGCCGAGGCGGGCAAGGGCGCCGAGGCGGCCACTGTGGGCGCGCAGGCGATCGGCCAGGGCCAGCAGCAGTTTGTCACCGGCCTGGTAGGTGAACTGCTCGTTGATGCTTTTGAAGTCATCCAGGCCCACGCACAACACAGCCACGCGACGTTGCCGGCGGCCGGCGTCGATCAGGATCTTGTCCAGTTGCTCCTGCAGTTTCTGGCGGTTCGGCAGGCCGGTGAGAAAGTCGTACTGGGCCATGCGCAGCAGGCTGGATTCGGCTTTGTGGCGCAGATGGGTGTTGCGTTCGATGGATTCGAGCAACTGGTTGGCCGTGTTGATCCACAGCCCCAGTTCGTTGCGCTCGTGGCCCTTGACCTGGGGGATCTTGTGCTCGCTGGGGCGGTCGGGGTTGATCGACGTCAGGTGCTCGATAATCCGCGACAGCGGCTTGGTCAGCAGCCAGTGATACACCAGGTACAGCACCAGGCCCATGGCCAATGCGCGCAGCACGCCGGAAATAAAGATGATCACCGAGCTGACAATAAAACTCTTGCCGTAGGTGGCCGTGTCGAGGGTGATGCTCAGGTCGCCGTAATACTCGCTATAGGGGCCTTTGCCGACCAGGGCGGTGGTGAACGTGCGTTCCTGGCCGAGAATCAGGTCGGTCAACCAGCGGCTGGAGGATTGCTGCAAGGCGCGGCTTCTTTCCGCGAGCATGGTTTCGTTGGGATGGCCGATGGAAGCCATGCGCACCGCGCCGTCCTGAAACAGACCTTCGATCACCTGCATGCCCATCTCGCGGTCCAGGCTGTAGACGGCCTGGGTCGAGGGGTCGCGAAACATGTCGAGGATGCGATGGGCATCATCGGCCACGGCCTGGCGCGTCTTGTAGGCATCGAAAACGATCTGCGCCACGCTCAGCGCCACGCCCACGATCAATGCCGACAGCAGCACAACCCGTAGCAACTTCACCGACAAGCTGTTTTTGAGTTCCAGCTTCAAAGGGGCATTCCTTGTCTCATACGGGTGGCCTTCAATATGCCATGAGTATTGGCAATCTGGTGATGGCAGTCAAAGGAACATTGCGCTGTCATGCACTATGACGTCATGGATGGCCAGTCTGTTGCGGGCGGGGGTGTCAGGCGAGGAGGAATTCAGGTGATGGCGGACCGGTTTTGTTCCGCCACCTTTTACGCGCACCCCTCAGGGAGGGGTGGATATGTCTTCTCAATCAGAATTTGATTTGCTGCTGTTGATTCGTTGCGTTTCCGGCAGAACTCGTTGCGTTACTTAGAAGGTCCTTTGCGACACCCATGGCCATACTGGCGGCTTGCTCTGCCAACGGCAGTAACACCGGGGCGAGTGCTGAGGCTGCTGCTCCTAATCCTGCTGCGCCTGCGATCATAAGTTAATTCTCCGACATTGAATGAAAGGGACATTCCTCTCACTGCCTGGGTGGCAATTTCCGAGCCGTTGGTTCCGCTATGCCAAGCAGACGGTCCCCCGTCGAACGCACAAAAAAGCCCGGCAATCGCCGGGCTTTTTTTACTGCAAGGGTTGCTTAGGCAGTGAAGGTCTTGCCTTCGAACTGCTCAGCCACGAACTTCCAGTTGACCAGGTTCCAGAACGCTTCCACATACTTTGGACGCACGTTGCGGTAGTCGATGTAGTAAGCGTGTTCCCAGACGTCGCAGGTCAGCAGCGGGGTGTCGCCGCTGGTCAGCGGGTTGCCGGCGCCGATGGTGCTGGCCAGGGCCAGGGAACCGTCAGCCTTTTTCACCAGCCAGCCCCAACCGGAACCGAAGGTGCCGACGGACGTCTTGGTGAATTCTTCCTTGAACTTGTCGAACGAACCGAACGCAGCGTTGATGGCTTCAGCCAGCGCGCCGGTTGGTTGACCGCCGGCTTTTGGCGCCAGGCAGTTCCAGTAGAAGGTGTGGTTCCAGACCTGAGCGGCGTTGTTGAAGATACCGCCCGAAGAAGATTTGACGATTTCTTCCAGGGTCTTGCCTTCGAACTCGGTGCCAGGCACCAGGTTGTTCAGGTTCACGACATAGGTGTTGTGATGCTTGTCGTGGTGGTATTCCAAGGTTTCCTTGGAAATGTGCGGCTGCAGGGCATCGTGTGCGTAGGGCAGCGGCGGCAATTCGAAAGCCATGATGATTCTCCTAATCAGGTCAGTTGCGGTGAGCGCAAGGCCGATCACGGGCGGCCAAACAAGCGTCGTGGAGTTTGTACTCTTTGCGGCGCAGGGTCCGGATCATAGCACCGGGGGTGTGGCAAAACCACGCAACAACTGTGTGGGATAGAGGTTCCAGAGCGTTTTGGAATATTCATCATGCACTGAGTAATTGATAGGCCACGCTGAACATCATCGCCGCCACCAAAAGGTCGAGCAGGCGCCACGTCGCCGGGCGTGCCAGCCAGGGGGCCAGCCAGGCGGCGCCGAGCGCCAGCGTGGCGAACCACAGGAACGAAGCGCTGGCCGCGCCGGCCACGTAGGCGCCGGGCTCGGTCTGTTGGGCGCCCAACGAGCCAATCAGCAGCACCGTGTCCAAGTAAACGTGGGGGTTGAGCAGCGTGACCGCCAACGCGCTGAGCAACACGGCGCGCAATGAGCGCACCTTGAGGGTGTCGCCCTGGTCGAGGCTCTGTTTCGAACAGGCCCGCCGCAGTGCGCACGCGCCGTACCACAACAGGAACGCGGCGCCGCCCCAGCGGGCAATCCCCAACAGAATCGGGCTTTGCGCCAGTACCGTTGCCAGTCCGAATACCCCGGCGGCCACCAGCAGCGCATCGCAGACGACACACAGGGCCGCCACCGGTAGGTGGTGTTCACGACGCAGGCTTTGCGCCAGCACAAAGGCATTCTGCGTGCCGATGGCCATGATCAGCCCCAAGGCGACCAGTAGGCCGTTCATATAGCTTTGCCACATAGTTGAAGATCCTTGCTCAGGCCGAAACGATGCTGGCTATCTTCCCTGGCATGGCTGTATAAGAAAAACAAATATTGCTGATCGCCCATTAGAGAAACTGATGTTCGACTATAAATTGCTTTCCGCCCTGGCGGCGGTGGTGGAACAAGCCGGCTTCGAGCGCGGCGCCCAGGTGCTGGGTTTGTCGCAATCGGCGATCTCCCAGCGTATCAAGCTGCTGGAGGCGCGGATCGGCCAGCCGGTACTGGTGCGGGCCACACCGCCGACGCCCACCGATATCGGCCGGCGTCTGCTCAACCACGTGCAACAGGTACGGCTGCTGGAGCGCGACTTGCAAAGCCAGGTGCCGGCGCTGGATGAAGAAGGCATGCCCGAACGCCTGCGTATCGCGTTGAATGCCGACAGCCTCGCCACGTGGTGGGCCGAGGCCGTCAGCGACTTTTGCGCCGAGCAGCATTTGCTGCTGGACCTGGTGGTGGAAGACCAGACGGTCGGCCTCAAGCGCATGCGCGCCGGTGAAGTGGCCGCCTGTATCTGCGCCAGTGAACGCCCGGTGGCCGGTGCGCGCAGCCTGTTGCTGGGCGCCATGCGCTATCGGGCGCTGGCGAGCCCGGCGTTTATCGCCCGGCACTTCCCCAGCGGTGTGCGCGCTGATCAACTGGCGCGCACGCCGGCCTTGGTATTCGGCCCGGACGATTTCCTGCAACACCGCTACCTGGCCGCGCTCGGGGTGGACGGCGGTTTCGAGCACCATTTGTGCCCCTCGTCCGAAGGGTTTATCCGCTTGGCGGAAGCCGGGCTCGGTTGGGGCCTGGTGCCTGAACTGCAGGTCAGCGACCAACTGCAAAGGGGCATATTGGTCGAGTTATTGCCAGATAAGCCCATCGATGTGCCGCTGTACTGGCATCATTGGCGCAGTGGCGGGCAACTGTTGGGCTTGTTGACTGACCATCTGGCCCAGGCCTGTGGTCAATGGTTGGTGCCGTTGGACTGATGGTGGGCGTCAAGGCAACAGCGATGAAAAACGAAAGAACACGGAGTAATACATGAAGATTCTGGTCACCGGCGCAAGCGGCTTCATCGGCGGGCGCTTTGCGCGTTTCGCCCTGGAGCAGGGCCTGGACGTGCGGGTCAACGGGCGGCGCGCCGAAGGTGTGGAACACCTGGTGCGGCGCGGTGCCGAGTTTATCCAGGGTGATTTGAATGATGCCGACCTGGTGCGCGAACTGTGCCGCGACGTCGAAGCCGTGGTGCATTGCGCCGGCGCCGTCGGGCTGTGGGGGCGCTATCAGGACTTCCATCAAGGCAATGTGCTGGTGACCGAAAACGTCGTCGAAGCCTGCCTCAAACAACGGGTTGGGCGCCTGGTTCACTTATCGTCGCCGTCGATCTACTTCGACGGGCGCGACCACCTGGGTCTGACCGAAGAACAAGTGCCCAAGCGCTTCAAGCATCCCTATGCCGCCACCAAGTACCTGGCCGAGCAAAAGGTATTCGGTGCCCAGGAATTCGGTCTCGAAGTCTTGGCCCTGCGTCCGCGGTTTGTCACCGGCGCCGGTGACATGAGCATCTTCCCGCGCCTGCTGAAAATGCAGCGCAAGAACCGCCTGGCCATCGTCGGCGACGGCCTGAACAAGGTCGATTTCACCAGCGTACACAACCTTAATGAAGCGCTGCTCAGCAGTTTGCTCGCCACCGGCTCGGCGTTGGGTAAAGCCTACAACATCAGTAACGGTACCCCGGTGCCGGTGTGGGATGTGGTGAACTACGTGATGCGCCAGATGGATTTGCCTCAGGTCATGCGGTATCGCTCCTACGGTTTGTCCTACAGCGTCGCGGCGTTGAACGAGGCATTCTGCGCGATGTGGCCCGGGCGCCCGGAACCGGCGTTGTCGCGTCTGGGCATGCAGGTGATGAACAAAGATTTCACCCTCGACATCAGCCGCGCGAGGCATTATCTCGACTATGACCCCAAGGTCAGCCTGTGGACCGCGCTCGACGAGTTCTGCAGTTGGTGGAAGGCCCAAGAGCCGGGGCTGAAGTAAGCTCACAAGCAGCAATACATCGGGAACCGAATTCAGCGTTCCGGGTCGATCAGTGCGGCGGGACAGCGGTTTATACTCCCGTCGCCCGGCTTTCCAAGTAGCCATTTCACGATTCAGGGTTGATTCATGCGCAACGATGCCAACGACGATCTCGACAATGTTCCCAGCCTGCGGGCCGACACCTTGGACGATGATGATTTCGTGCCGACCGCCGCCACCTCCGTGCGCTCGCGCAACACCCCCGTGGTCAAGGTCAAAAGCGCCAGTACCGGCCCGCTGTGGGCCTTGGTCGGCGCGCTGCTGATCGCCTTTGCCGGCCTGGCCTGGTGGAGCTTCCAGCAGATTTCCCTGATGGGCCAGCAACTGGTTGCCACCCAGGAAAGTTTTGCGCGCATCAGCGAAGAAGCGGCAGGGCGCCTGCAGGATATTTCCGGCAAGGTCGTCGCCAGTGAAGCCAGCGTGAACAACGGCAGCGAAGCGCTGAAACTGCAGATCAGGCAGCTGGAAACCCAGTTGCTGGAGCAGGGCAAGCAGCAAGTCGGCGTGGCCGGCCAGGCCACCGAGCTGGACAAGCGCCTGGCCCAAATGACCGCCGGCACCACCGACCTGTCCAACGCCAACGCCAAGTTGCAAGGCCAGGTGCAAGCGTTGACCGACGCTGTGGCCGGCCTCAAGGCGGCGCAAGGGGAGGCCGCCAAGCGCGATAGCGAGATCAGGGATCTGGTCGCTGACGTGGCTGCCTTGAAGAAACAGGGCAGCCCGAGCGCCGCCATCGCCCGTCTTGAACAAGACATGGTGGTGCTAAAGAGCGCGCAGGACAACCAGCCGGCCAATAGCGACGCGCCGACCAATAAAGAGTTCGACGTGTTCCGCATTCAGACCACCCGCAATATCACCACCTTGCAGAGCCAGGTGCAGAACCTGAACCAGCGCCTCAATTCGCCGGCTGCGGCCACGCCGATCGGTCAGTAAAGGTCTTGGGGAATATCACCATCCGGTGACATTTCCCTTGTCCTTCGTTACATGCCCTCACGCCGCCCTTGTTTAGACTCCGGTCATCCCCCCAAAAATAATAAGGGCCTGCCATGACCACCCAACCACTGCCTGCCAGCAGTTGGCTGAACGCCCCTGCCCACCATGCTTGGCTCGCCAGCGAAGGCCAGCGCCTGCTGTCATTCGCCAAGGCCTCGCGCCTGCCCGACGGTTTCGGCAACCTGGACGATAAAGGCCAGTTGCCGGCCAATGCCGTTGCCGAAACCATGAATACCGCGCGCATGACCCATAGCTTCGCCATGGCCCACGCGATGGGGCTGCCGGGGTATGCCGAGCTGGTCGAGCACGGGGTTGTCGCCCTCAGCGGCCCGCTACGCGATAACGCGCACGGTGGCTGGTTCGCCGCGCCCCACGCCGTGGATGGCAATACCGGTAAGGCTGCCTACCTGCACGCCTTTGTCGCCCTGGCCGCCAGCTCTGCGGTGGTTGCTGGCGCACCCGGCGCACAAGCCCTGTTGAACGAGGCCATCCAGATTATCGAGCAGTTTTTCTGGAGCGAAGAGGAGGGCGTCATGCTCGAATCCTTTGCCCAGGACTGGAGCGGTCTCGAAGCCTATCGCGGCGCCAACAGCAACATGCACGCGACGGAAGCGTTCCTGGCCCTGGCCGACGTTACCGCTGACACACGCTGGCTGGACCGCGCGCTGCGCATCGTCGAGCGCGTGATCCACACCCACGCCGCCAGCAACCGGTTCATGGTGATCGAGCATTTCGACGCCCGGTGGACACCCTTGTTCGGTTACAACGAAGACAACCCCGCCGACGGCTTCCGCCCCTATGGCATCACCCCAGGCCACGGTTTCGAGTGGGCGCGGTTGGTGTTGCACCTGGAGGCTGCGCGCCTGCAAGCCGGGCTGGCCACGCCGGACTGGCTGGTGACCGACGCCAAGGGCCTGTTCGCCAGCGCTTGCGACTACGCCTGGGCCGTGGATGGCGCCCCCGGCATCGTTTACACCCTGGACTGGAACCAGCGCCCAGTGGTGCGTGAACGCCTGCACTGGACACACGCCGAAGCCAGCGCCGCCGCGCAGGCCCTGTTAAAACGCACCTTCGATCCACATTACGAAACCTGGTATCGGCGTTTCTGGGAGTTTTGCGACGCCCATTTCATCGACCGTATCCACGGCAGTTGGCACCACGAACTCAGCCCGCAGAACCAACCCAGCAGCAAGATCTGGGGCGGCAAACCGGACCTGTACCATGCCTGGCAAGCGGTCTTGCTGCCGGCTCTACCCTTGGCGCCCAGCATGGCCAGTGCATTGGGTCGCGGGTGCTATGTCACCAGGTGGTGACATTTGTGCGTCCCTTTGTTACCTGCGCTTGAAAAATCCCTGTTTAAACTCCGTGCAGCGCAAGCTCTAGACTTGCATGCATAACAACAAGAAAAGGTACTCAGATGAACGCGATTAATCGCCTCGCCGTCGCTATTTCCATTGCCTCGTTGTTTCCCCTCAGTGCATTTGCCGCCGACTCGAAAGGCACGGTTGAAGTTGTGCATTGGTGGACCTCTGGCGGTGAAAAAGCGGCTGTAGATGTCCTGAAGGCCCAAGTTGAAAAAGACGGCTTCACCTGGAAAGACGGTGCTGTCGCAGGTGGCGGTGGCGCCACGGCCATGACCGTGCTGAAAAGCCGCGCGGTTGCCGGCAACCCACCCGGCGTAGCCCAGATCAAAGGCCCGGACATCCAGGAATGGGCGTCAACTGGCCTGCTCGACACCGACGTCCTCAAAGACGTGGCCAAAGAAGAAAAATGGGACTCCCTGCTCGATAAGAAAGTCTCCGACACCGTGAAGTACGAAGGTGACTACGTCGCCGTACCGGTCAACATCCACCGCGTGAACTGGCTGTGGATCAACCCGGAAGTCTTCAAGAAAGCCGGTATCACCAAGAACCCGACCACCCTCGAAGAATTCTACGCCGCCGGCGACAAACTCAAGGCCGCCGGCTTCATTGCGCTCGCCCACGGTGGCCAGCCTTGGCAGGACAGCACCGTGTTCGAAGCGGTCGTTCTCTCGGTGATGGGTGCCGATGGCTACAAGAAAGCCATGGTTGACCTGGACAACGGCGCGTTGACCGGTCCGCAAATGGTCAAGGCGCTCACCGAGCTGAAGAAAGTCGCGACCTACATGGACGTCGATGGCAAAGGCCAGGACTGGAACCTCGAAGCCGGCAAAGTCATCAACGGCAAGGCTGGCATGCAGATCATGGGTGATTGGGCCAAGTCCGAGTGGACCGCCGCGAAGAAAGTCGCCGGCAAAGACTACGAGTGCGTAGCCTTCCCGGGCACTGAAAAAGCCTTTACCTACAACATCGACTCCCTGGCGGTGTTCAAGCAGAAAGACAAAGGCACTGCGGCCGGTCAGCAGGACATCGCCAAAGTCGTGCTGGGTGAAAACTTCCAGAAAGTGTTCAGCATCAACAAGGGCTCGATCCCTGTGCGTAACGACATGCTGAACAAAATGGAATCCTACGGTTTCGACTCCTGCGCCCAGACCGCGGCCAAAGACTTCCTGGCCGACGCCAAGACCGGCGGCCTGCAGCCAAGCATGGCGCACAACATGGCCACCACTCTGGCCGTGCAAGGCGCGTTCTTTGATGTCGTGACCAACTACATCAACGACCCGAAAGCCGACCCGGCCGATACCGCCAAGAAACTTGGCGCTGCGATCAAGTCTGCCAAGTAACGGTTGACCGGGTGGGGGAGCCCTGGCCCCCACCTGGCATGTTTCTGTAGTCCTTTTCCCTTGTATTGGATTTTCCCATGAGTTCTGTTGCTGTGTTCAGCAAAGCCTCGCCGTTCGATGCACTGCAGCGCTGGCTACCCAAACTGGTGCTGGCGCCCAGCATGTTCATCGTGTTGGTGGGCTTCTACGGCTACATCCTGTGGACGTTCGTGCTGTCGTTCACCACGTCCACGTTCCTGCCCAGCTACAAATGGGCGGGCCTTGCGCAGTACGAGCGGTTGTTCGACAACGACCGCTGGTGGGTCGCGAGCAAGAACCTGGCGCTGTTCGGCGGGATGTTCATCGGTATCACCTTGGTGATCGGCGTGACGCTGGCGATTTTCCTCGACCAGAAAATCCGTCGTGAAGGCTTTATCCGCACCATTTACCTGTACCCGATGGCGCTCTCGATGATCGTCACCGGTACGGCCTGGAAATGGCTGCTCAACCCGGGCATGGGCCTGGACAAACTTCTGCGGGACTGGGGCTGGGAAGGCTTCCGTCTCGACTGGCTGATCGACCCGGACCGCGTGGTCTATTGCCTGGTGATTGCCGCCGTGTGGCAAGCCTCCGGCTTCATCATGGCGATGTTCCTGGCCGGCCTGCGTGGTGTGGATCAATCGATCATTCGTGCCGCGCAGATCGACGGCGCGAGCCTGCCGCGCATCTACTGGAGCGTGGTGCTGCCAAGCCTGCGTCCGGTGTTCTTCAGTGCGGTGATGATCCTGGCGCACATCGCGATCAAGAGCTTCGACCTGGTGGCGGCGATGACGGCTGGCGGTCCTGGCTACTCGTCCGACCTGCCGGCGATGTTCATGTACTCGTTCACTTTCAGCCGTGGCCAGATGGGCATGGGCTCGGCCAGTGCAATCCTGATGCTCGGTGCGATCCTCGCGATCATCGTGCCGTACCTGTACTCCGAGCTGAGGACCAAGCGTAATGACTAGTCTTGCCGCAAAACCTGCCATCAGCCTGAGCCGCATCGCAATCTACGCGGTGCTGATCTTCGCGGTGCTGCTGTACCTGGTGCCGCTGGTGGTGATGTTGCTCACCAGCTTCAAGACCCCGGAAGACATCAGCACCGGCAACCTGTTGAGCTGGCCGACCGTGGTCACCGGCATCGGCTGGGTCAAGGCCTGGGCCACGGTGGATGGCTACTTCTGGAACTCGATCAAGATCACCGTGCCGGCCGTACTGATTTCCACCGCCATCGGCGCGTTGAACGGTTATGTGCTGTCGTTCTGGCGCTTCCGTGGTTCGCAACTGTTCTTCGGTTTGCTGTTGTTCGGCTGCTTCCTGCCGTTCCAGACCGTGCTGCTGCCGGCCTCGTTCACGCTGGGCAAAATGGGCCTGGCGAGCACCACCACCGGCCTGGTGTTTATCCATGTGGTCTACGGCCTGGCGTTCACTACGCTGTTTTTCCGTAACTACTACGTGAGCATTCCGGATGCGCTGATCAAGGCGGCGCGCCTGGACGGTGCAGGTTTCTTCACCATCTTCCGCCTGATCATCCTGCCGATGTCGACGCCGATCATCATGGTCTGCCTGATCTGGCAGTTCACCCAGATCTGGAACGACTTCCTGTTCGGTGTGGTGTTCTCCAGCGGCGACTCGCAGCCCATCACGGTGGCGCTGAACAACCTGGTCAACACCAGCACCGGGGCCAAGGAATATAACGTGGATATGGCGGCGGCGATGATCGCCGGGCTGCCGACCCTGCTGGTCTATGTGATCGCAGGCAAGTATTTCGTGCGCGGCCTCACGGCCGGCGCGGTCAAGGGGTAATCATGGCTACGCTTGAACTTCGCAATGTAAACAAGACTTATGGCGCCGGCCTGCCCGACACCTTGAAGAACATCGAACTGTCGATCAAGGAAGGCGAGTTCCTGATCCTGGTCGGCCCGTCGGGGTGCGGCAAGTCCACGCTGATGAACTGCATCGCGGGCCTTGAGACCATCACCGGTGGCGCGATCATGATCGGCGACCAGGACGTCAGCGGCATGAGCCCCAAGGATCGCGACATCGCCATGGTGTTCCAGTCCTACGCGCTGTACCCGACCATGAGCGTGCGTGAAAACATCGAGTTCGGCCTGAAGATTCGCAAGATGCCTCAAGCCGATATCGACGCCGAAGTGGCGCGGGTGGCCAAGCTGCTGCAGATCGAACACTTGCTCAACCGCAAACCGGGCCAACTCTCCGGCGGTCAGCAACAGCGGGTGGCCATGGGCCGCGCCCTGGCGCGTCGGCCGAAGATCTACCTGTTCGACGAACCGCTGTCCAACCTTGACGCCAAGCTGCGCGTCGAGATGCGTACCGAAATGAAACTGATGCACCAGCGTCTGAAAACCACCACCGTCTACGTCACCCACGACCAGATCGAAGCGATGACCCTGGGTGACAAAGTGGCGGTGATGAAGGACGGCATCATCCAGCAGTTCGGCACGCCGAAAGAGATCTACAACGACCCGGCCAACCTGTTCGTGGCGAGCTTTATCGGTTCGCCGCCGATGAACTTCATCCCCCTGCGCCTGCAACGCAAGGATGGCCGCCTGGTGGCCGTGCTCGACAGCGGCCAGGCCCGTTGCGAGCTGCCGCTGAGCATGAGCAATGCCGGCCTTGAAGACCGTGACGTGATCCTCGGCCTGCGCCCGGAGCAAATCGTGCTGGCGGCGGGTGAGGGCAACGGTTCGTCGAGTATTCGTGCCGAAGTCCAGGTCACCGAGCCCACCGGCCCGGACACCCTGGTGTTCGTGCAGCTCAATGACACCAAGGTCTGCTGCCGCCTGGCGCCCGATGTGGCACCGCAGGTGGGCGAGACCCTGACCCTGCAATTCGATCCGTCCAAAGTGCTGCTGTTCGACGCCAATACCGGCGAGCGCCTGGGCACTGCGGCGTCTTTGCCCGCCCAGGATCGTGCCGACAACGTGGCCCAGTTCAAGGGTCGATGAAAATATAAGTTGTTGTTTTTGAAAGAAAAAGTGAACCGCGTTAGATAAAAACAGTTTAATAACAATAAAGACGAGGATGTAGGGATGAAAAAGCAACATAACAACACTCGGCTGATCTGCCAACTGTCAGCAGCGGCAGCCCTGGTCTTGTCCGCCAATGCGATGGCGGCTGATGCGTTCAGCGCCGATTCCAAGTGGATGACCGGCGATTGGGGCGGCGAGCGGACCAAGCTGATCGAGCAAGGTATCGACATCAAGGCTGACTACGTTGGGGAAGTCGGTAGCAACCTGAGCGGCGGCTACAACAACGACAAAACGGCCCGTTACGCTGACCAGTTCGGTCTGGGCGTGGCACTGGATCTGCAAAAACTGTGGGGCTGGGATAACACCCAGGCCAAGATCCAGTTGACCAACCGTAATGGCCAGAACATCTCCAACGACCGTATCGGTGATCCGCGTGCCGGCACCTTGAGCTCGTCTCAAGAAGTGTACGGCCGTGGCCACATGGTGCGTCTGACCCAGTTCTGGATTCAGCACCAGATGTTCGACAACAAGCTGGACGTGAAGCTCGGTTACTTCGGTGAAGGCGAAGACTTCAACACCTTCCCGTGCGACTTCCAGAACCTGTCGTTCTGCGGCTCACAAGTCGGTAACTACGTCAGCTCCTGGTACAACTGGCCGGTCGCCCAGGCCGCTATCCGCGTGAAGTACAACATCACGCCTGAGCTGTATGCGCAGATCGGTGCATACAATCAGAACCCGTCGCAGTTGGAGCACGGTAACGGCTTCAAACTCAGCGGCAGTGGCACCAAGGGCACCGTGATCCCGGTGGAATTGGTCTGGTCGCCGAAGGTCAATAACCTGCCGGGCGAATACCGTGTGGGTTACTACAAAAGCGCCGCCGATGCTGCCGATGTACGTGAAGACGTCGACGGTAACGATGCGGCCACCACTGGCAAAGCTTACCGCACCCACAGCAGCAAAAAAGGTTACTGGTTCGTTGCGCAACAGCAACTCACTACCCATAACGGCGACGCTTCCCGCGGCCTGAACATCGCGGCCAACGCCACGTTCCACGACAAGGACACCAACACCGTCGATAACTACCAGTCGATTATGTTGGTGTACAAAGGGCCTTTCGACGCGCGTCCAAAAGATGATGTGGGGATTGGTGCCGCTCGTCTGCACGTCAACGATGACGTGAAGAAAAACGCCGAACTGCTCAACGTCGCCAATGGCGTGAGCGACTACGACAACCCGCTGTACGCGCCGCTGCGCAGCACCGAATACAACTACGAAATCAACTACGGCTTCCACGTCACCAACTGGCTGACCGTGCGTCCCAACCTGCAATACGTTGTCCACCCGGGCGGCGTGGATAAAGTCGACAACGCCTTGGTGGCCGGTCTGAAAATTCAGTCGGTGTTCTAACGCGGTTGCGATAAGCTCTTCCTCTCTGTGCGCATTTTGCGGATAGCCATGGCTATCCGCTTTTTTTTGGGTTGCACTGTGAAGATATTCAGGACCGTGGCACATGCATGAGCATCCGCTGCAACGCTTTTTCAAATCCCTGCGCGAGCGTCCGGTATTCGCCTGGGAGCGCTTCCAGATGCGTGACGTCTTGGTGATCGACCATCCGCTGTGCCAGGCGGTATTCAGCCGGCAGGGCGCGCAATTGCTGCATTTTCAACCCCGTGGGCAGAAACCCTGGTTGTGGTGCGCGGCCAAGTGGCCGCAAGTCGGCGCTATTCGTGGCGGCGTGCCGGTGTGCTGGCCGTGGTATGGCCGACATCCCAGCGAAAATGCGTGGCCGTCCCATGGTTGGGCGCGGCTGATCGACTGGAAACTGCTCGACAGCAGCACCGACGACGACGGCGTGCGCCTGCACTGGCAGTTGCAGTTGTGCGACTGGCAGGTGGACTTGCACGCGCACTTGGGCGAAACCCTGGAACTGCGCTTGAGTACCGAGCATCAGGATGAGCTGCCGTGCCAACTGAGCCATGCATTGCACGCTTACTGGCGTATTGGCAATGTCGGTGAGATAGCGCTGTCTGGGCTCGACGGCGCGCAAGGGTATGACCAGCTCAATCGCCAGGCTTGCCAGCAGGAAGGCGAACTGCGCGTGGAGGGCGGGTGTCAGCGGGTGTTCCAGCATGAGGGCGAGTTACAGCTCAAGGACCACGCCTGGCAGCGCGAATTGTGCATCGACACCGGCGACAGCGCCGACACCGTGGTGTGGCACCCGGGCAGTCGGCCGTTGCTGGGCGTCAGTTTTAATGAGGCGTCGGGGTTTGTGTGCGTGGAGTCGGCGATGGCCGGGGCCAGCCTGGCGCCGGGGGAGCGGGCGCATTTGAGTTTGCAGGCCAGGGCTGGGGTTTAGCGCTGTTGCTGATACCGTCTTCGCGAGCAAGCCCGCTCCCACATTTGAAGCGCATTCCAAGGTAGGACTCGTCAAAATGTGGGAGCGGGCTTGCTCGCGAAGAGGCCGGGACCGCTGGAGGCATTGTCTGCCTCAGTTGAACTCATCTCCAACCGGATACCGGCTGTCGTTCAAGCTCTCTTTGATCTTGCGCAGATGCGGCTGGAAATCCACGCCACGGCGCAAGGTCATGCCGGTTGCCAGTACATCCAGCACCGTCAGTTGGATGATCCGCGAGGTCATCGGCATATAGATGTCGGTGTCTTCCGGCAGCGGAATGTTCAGGCTCACGGTGCTGACCTTGGCCAGCGGTGAGTTCTCGGCGGTCACGCCGAGCACCGATGCGCCGTTTTCCCGGGCGATACGCGCCACTTCCACCAGTTCGCGGGTACGCCCGGTGTAGGAGATGATCACGAACAGCTCGCCGGTGTGGGCCACCGAGGCAATCATGCGTTGCATCAGCACGTCGGCATGGGCGGTCACCGACAGGTTGAAGCGGAAAAACTTGTGCAACGCATCCATGGCCACCGGTGCCGACGCGCCGAGGCCGAAGAAGTGGATCTGGCGCGCCTGGATCAACAGGTCCACGGCCTTGCTGATCAGGTTCGGGTCGAGGGCCTGGCAGGCGCTGTCCAGGGAGGCAATGGCGCTGCCGAAGATCTTCTGGGTGTAGGCCTCGGGGTTATCATCGGCCTCCACTGCGCGACTGACATACGCCGCACCACTGGCCAGGCTTTGCGCCAGCTGCAATTTAAGTTCAGGGTAACCGCTGACACCAAACGAACGGCAGAAACGGTTGACCGTCGGTTCACTGACCGAGGCGGCTTGGGCGAGGGCTGCGATCGAGAAGCGGGTCGCCTGCTGCGGGTTGAGCAGGATGACCTCGGCGACTTTTTTCTCAGCCTTGTTCAATTCTTCGAGGCGGTTCCGGATCTGTTCCAGAAGATTTCGCACGCGGTCCATACAGTCTTTCCTTGGGGCGACGATGCAAATAAAGGGCGATCATCAATCGACGAGTGGCTCTTTGCGGTGGCCTATCCTACTGAGGGTAGCTGAACACCACCACTCGGAATGCGTATTTCGGGAAAATGTTGTGGTTATTACTACATTTTTCCTTGAGTGATGCCTTAAAAAAAGGTATTTGTAGCTTAACTTGATAAAAGAACAAACATCATGCCTTCGATAACCGTAGAACCCTGCACCTTTGCCCTGTTTGGCGCGTTGGGTGATCTGGCGCTGCGCAAGTTATTTCCTGCCCTCTATCAACTCGATGGTGCCGGGCTCTTGCACGACGACACGCGCATCCTGGCCCTGGCCCGCGAAGCCGGTTCCGAGCAACAGCACCTGGCGCACATTGAAACAGAACTGCGCAACTACGTCGGCAAGGAACTGGACGAGGCCGTCGCCCAGCGTTTCCTGGCGCGCCTGACGTATGTTCACGTTGATTTCATGAACGCGGATGACTACGTGGTCCTGGCTGAAAAAGCCGGCACCGGGCAACGTCTGATCGCTTACTTCGCCACGCCTGCGGCGGTGTACGGGGCGATCTGCGAAAACCTGTCCAAGGTTGGCCTGGCGGACAATACCCGCGTGGTGATGGAAAAACCCATCGGCTCGGACCTGGAATCTTCGCGCAAGGTCAACGACGCCGTCGCGCAGTTTTTCCCGGAAAACCGCACGTACCGCATCGACCATTACCTGGGCAAAGAAACCGTTCAGAACCTGATCGCCCTGCGTTTCGCCAACAGCCTGTTCGAGACCCAGTGGAACCAGAACTACATTTCCCACGTGGAAATCACCGTGGCCGAGCAGGTCGGCATCGAAGGCCGCTGGGGTTACTTCGACAAGGCCGGGCAACTGCGGGACATGATCCAGAATCACCTGCTGCAACTGCTTTGCCTGATCGCCATGGACCCGCCGGCCGACCTGTCCGCCGACAGCATCCGTGACGAGAAGGTCAAGGTGCTCAAGGCCCTGGCGCCGATCAGCCCGGATGGCCTGACCACCCAAGTGGTACGCGGCCAGTACATCGCCGGCTACAGCGCCGGCAAGCCGGTGCCGGGTTACCTGGAAGAAGAGAATTCCAACACCCAGAGCGATACCGAAACCTTCGTCGCCCTGCGTGCCGATATCCGCAACTGGCGCTGGGCCGGCGTGCCGTTCTACCTGCGCACCGGCAAGCGCATGCCGCAAAAATTGTCGCAGATCGTCATCCACTTCAAGGAACCGTCCCACTATATCTTCGCCCCCGAGCAGCGCCTGCAGATCAGCAACAAACTGATCATCCGCCTGCAACCGGACGAAGGTATTTCCTTGCGCGTGATGACCAAGGAGCAGGGCCTGGACAAGGGCATGCAACTGCGCAGCGGGCCACTGCAACTGAATTTTTCCGACACCTATCGCAGCGCACGGATTCCCGATGCCTACGAGCGGTTGTTGCTGGAAGTGATGCGCGGCAATCAGAACCTGTTTGTTCGCAAAGATGAAATCGAAGCCGCGTGGAAGTGGTGTGACCAGTTGATCGCCGGGTGGAAAAAATCCGGTGATGCGCCCAAGCCGTATGCGGCGGGTTCCTGGGGGCCGATGAGCTCCATTGCACTGATCACGCGGGATGGGAGGTCGTGGTATGGCGATATCTGAATTGAAACTGCCTCAGGGCGTCACTGCCCATGAGTACCGTTCGCCCGCGTTGCTGGCGGATGGCCTGGCCAATGACGTGGCCGAGCAACTGCGCGCGGCCATCAGTGCCCGTGGCGAAGCGACCCTGGTGGTGTCCGGCGGCCGCAGCCCCGTGGCGTTTTTCCAGAACCTGGCCAAGCAGGGCCTGGACTGGTCCAAGGTCACCATCAGCCTGGCCGACGAGCGCTGGGTGCCGGTGGAACACGCCGACAGCAATGCTGGCCTGTTGAAGAAGTACCTGTTGCAAGGTCCGGCAGCCAAGGCCAACTTCCTCAGCCTGTACGCCGCCGCTGCCAATATTGAAGACGCCGCCGAGCAGGCCGATCGCCTGTTGGCCGAACTGCCGGCCATTGATGTGCTGGTACTGGGCATGGGCGACGACGGCCACACCGCGTCGCTGTTTCCCAACAGCCCGAACCTGAGCGAGGCCCTGCAGGCCGACGGTACCCGCCGTTGCTGGCCGATGCTGGCGCCGACCGTGCCGCGCCAGCGCCTGACCATGAGTCGCGCGCTGCTGGCTACGGCGAACTACACCGTACTGTCGATCTCCGGCAGTTCGAAATTGACCACCTTGAGCGCCGCGCTGGCCAGTGACGACGTTGCTGCCATGCCGATTCGCGCGTTTTTGCAACCTACATTAGAGATTTACTGGTGCCCATGAGCCAAGGATCAGCCGCGATGAAAAGCCCTCAATCGACCGTGTCCATGGCGGATAAAGTTGCCCTGATCGACAGTCTCTGCGCCAAGGCGCGGATCCTGCCAGTGATCACCATCGCCCGCGAACAGGACATCTTGCCGCTGGCCGACGCCCTGGCAGCCGGTGGTTTGACCGCATTGGAAGTGACCCTGCGTTCCGAGTTCGGCCTCAAGGCCATTCAGGTCCTGCGCGAGCAGCGTCCGGAGTTGTGTACCGGCGCCGGCACCGTGCTCGATCGCCATATGCTCGAAGCGGCCACCGTTGCCGGTTCGCAATTTATCGTCACCCCCGGCATTACCCGCGACCTGCTTGAAGCCTCGGTACACAGCCCGATCCCGCTGCTGCCGGGTATCAGCAACGCCTCCGGGATCATGGAAGGCTATGGCCTGGGTTATCGCCGCTTCAAGCTGTTCCCGGCGGAAGTCAGCGGTGGCGTCGCAGCCATCAAAGCCCTGGGCGGCCCGTTTGGCGAAGTGAAATTCTGCCCGACCGGTGGCGTCAGCCCGGCCAATATCAAGAGCTACATGGCGTTGAAAAACGTGATGTGCGTGGGCGGTAGCTGGATGCTCGACCCGGAGTGGGTCAAGAACGGCGACTGGGCACGTATCCAGGAAGTCACCGCTGAGGCGCTGGCACTGCTGGACTGAACTGATTTATCGAATCGTTGTTGCTGTGCTTAACGGCATTTTTTGCGGTGCACTTGGTCGGTGTGCCGCTTTTTTTTGCCTGCAGGAAAGCTGAACCCAACACACAC
>Ga0209913_1000309_pt1 | contig 45386 bp, 38 predicted proteins | sample PersoiDNA2013203_FD_185805 | JGI IMG/M metagenome (GOLD analysis project Ga0209913, IMG submission 185805) | Permafrost soil microbial communities from the Arctic, to analyse light accelerated degradation of dissolved organic matter (DOM) -... | ecosystem: Environmental > Terrestrial > Soil >...
TCCAGCGAGCGCGCGAACCGGGCTGCGATCAGGCCCAGCCCGGTCTGACCACTGACGCAGCGGGCCATTGCCTGGCGTGGCGCCGCGAGCCTCGACACCAGTTGATCCCTGGGAATCCGGAACGACAGGACGCGCCAGTCCTCGCGGAAGTCGAGAAAGTAGGGGCGCGTGCTGTCCACGACAGAGAAGTCACCGGGCGACACCAGGGTCTCCTGGCCATCCTGGCGCACCACACAGGACCCCTCCAACTGAAAGTTTGCAAAGCAGAAGTCGACTGGATTGCGACGGATTTCGTCCCACCGGCGCTGGATGTATTGGGTTCGCGAGAACACGCGGGTCTGTGTGCTCAGGGAGAGCGGGCGGGAGCTTACTTCTCCCAAGAAATCCGGCTCTGGATTCCTCTGCTTGAGCTCCGGACTCAGCGAGACGAAGGCCTCGCAGAGGACCTCGCGCCAATAGCTGAATCGTTCGTGCTGGGCACAGACTTCGGTGGTCCAGACCTGCATCCCTGATGGCTCTGCGGTGGCGTGCCAATCGCCCACCGTGCGTGGGTGGCGCCCACCGATGCCATGGCCATGTCCTTGGTCCAAACGTGTCATGTGTTTCCTCGATGCACAGATCGTCAAATGGCTTTGCACGAAAAGACAACTTCTCTAGCGGCGGTCTTGTTGGCGCCATGACGCGGCATCACCGTCTGCTCACACATGGTGCACGGCAGAGCGCGAGACTCGTCATATTTGTGCGACCTTGAGGTGCAGTAGGCCGCAGCAGAGGGCGCCGGCCAGCCCGTGTGCTCGCAAAAAGAGCGAGACGCAAGGTCCGGGCCAGAACGCAGAAGGCTGCGTCGGCGGCGGCCTTGCTCACACAGGCCGCACAGGCCGCGCAGCCGCAGTCGGAGCGGCGCCATCCGATTGCGCAAATCATCAATTCGGCCTGCACAGACCGGCGAGACCCTGGCTGACCCGCTGCCTACGATCGGTCATCCATTTCCCCAACCCCGCAAGAAAGGTCTTTTCCATGGCTATTGATTTCCAGCTCTCCGAAGCGCAGCAAGCTCTGCAAAAGGGCGCCCGTGCCTTCGCCACCGACGTCCTGCGCCAGGTCGCGCCCACCATCGCTCCGGTCGTGCGGCCCGAGGACCGCTTCTACGCCACGCAGCCGTTCTACAAGGCGATGGTGGAGGCTGGCTTCATCAAGGCGCTGCTGCCAGTCTCGGTCGGAGGCTCGGCGCTCAGCACGCTGGATTTCGCCTTGGCAGCCGAGGAGCTCGCTGCTGCCGACGTCAACGTCCCGACCGCGCTGCTGGGCACGGGCCTGGGACTGCACGCGGTGCTACACCACGGCACCGAAGAGCAGAAACAGCGTTTCCTGCCGGACTTCGTCGAGGACGGCTCGCGCCTGGCCGCCCTGGCCTTCACAGAGGTCACCGGAGGGGCCAACTATGACAACCCCGATCCGTCCGTCGGAGTGCAGACCTTTGCCCGCCTGGAGGGCGACAGTTGGGTTATCAACGGCGCGAAACACTACACCACCAACGGGACCGGCTGGGACGGCAAGGGCGCACACCTTTACAGCGTCATCTGTCGCACCGATCCAGCCCTTTCGCCGCAGGCATCGCTGGCGATCATCATGGTGCCCGGCAACACGCCTGGGATCGAGATCGCGGGCATTCTCGACACCGTTGGCCACCGCGCGACGATCTCTCCGCGCATCCACTTCAACAACGTCCGCGTACCGGCTTCCAACATCGTGGGCAAACCGGGCGATGGCATTGCCATGGTGGAGGGCGCCTTCGCCTGGACGGCAGCCCTCATCGGCGCGGCATGCGTGGGCGTGATGCGCACGGCCTTCGACATAGCGCTGCAGTTCGCGCGGACCGACAAGCGCTCCGGCACTGTGCCTGTGATTGAGCACCAGAACGTCGGTTTCATGCTTGCCGACATCAAGATGCGCATCGAGGCCGCGCGCTACCTGACCTGGAAAGCCTGCCACCAGCTCGATCTCACAGAGGGGCGTAGCCGCGAACTGGCCATCATCACCAAGGTGCACTGCTCGGAGCTGTGCGTGCAGGCCGTCTACGACACTCTGCGCGTGGTCGGCGTGGATGCCTACACCGACCTGTACCCGCTGGCCGGTCTGATGCAGGACGCGCTGTGCTTCCCCCTGTATGACGGCGGCAACATGGGCGTGCGCCGCCGCCAGCTCCATGCGTTGCTGCGCTCGCCGGACTACGACGCCATGGCGTCGGCCGAGGCGCGTGGATGAAGTCGATCTGATGCCGCTTCAGGCTGGCGCCCGCGCCAAGCCTCTGTCATTCCAAGCACAAGGAATGTCTGTCCGACAAAGCCACCGAGGGGTTCGCCTCTTTGCTCAAAGCCACTGGGTTGTGTGCCGCAGCCTTGGCTTTGCAGCGTGGGCTGGGGTGGGTTGCAAGGTGAGCCTCCGAGCGAGGGACTCGAAAGACCGGCGAAGACCGTGCAAGGCGTTGTGAGGAAGCCCCGCTCGCGCGCAGGCTTTGCCCCGATTCATTTCAGATTCAGCCGCCTCCAGAAGCGCGCCCGGCGAGGAGGCATGCCCAGCGATTCCAAGGGCAGACCCTGGATTCACCCGGCCTGAACAGATCCTCAAGAACTCCCCTGCAGGACCAGGCGTCCGTTGCAAGGCTGGGCTTGCTCAGGCGTTTGAAGACGTCATCCAGTCGTTTTACGAGTGCCGGTGGCGCTGGAAAAGTGACTTTCGCGTTGGCCAAAACCAGCTTCAAGAATGATGTTGGCTGTTTGCCAAAAATGGTCTTCAAGGATCTTGCAGGCCAGGTCTGCATCCTTGCCCATGACCGCTTCCATCAACTGTTGGTGTTCATCTGCAGTGTTCCGTCCCTGGCTTGCCGGTACGGCAGTTGAACTGTTTCGGTACTTCTCGGCCAGATTTCTGTAGCGCTCGGACTTGTCGTAGAGCAGTCCGCACAGGCGCATCAACCATTCCGAGCGGCAACCCGAGACCAGCGACTCGTGGAACTGCCGATGAGCCAGCGCCCAGGCGGCGTGTTTCTCCACTGAAGTGGGCAGGTCGGTCCGTGAGAGCCGGTGGAAGCTCGACAGGATCCGCGTCTCCCATTCCACATCACCGCGCTCTACAGCTTGGCGCAAGGCCAATTGTTCGATCTGGATGCGGGTTTGCGTGAGGTCGACCAGCTCTTCCTGTGAAACCGGCGCGACGCAAAAGCCGCGCTGCTCTTCCGATTCGACCAGTCCATCTGTCACCAGGCGTGACAAGGCCTCCCGGATGGCGGTGGACCCGATGTTGTATCGCTCGCTCAAGGTCTGGATGCGCAGGCGCTCGTCCGGGCGCAGCTCGCCAAGAAGTATGTCGGCACGCAGCGCTTCAAACGCCATGGTGGTGAGGCTGCGGGCATTTGAGGCGACTGGGGCAGTTGCAGTGGGTGTGGCCATGAAGCAAGTGGGTGGGAATCGAACTGAAAGCTTACAGGCTCGCAATGATGGATGAGCCGCCGTTTTGTGTCCAGATCATTGTTTCTATGGATATCCCTAAGAAAAATATATAAAACACAACTTAATATATGTATCAGCCCGGTAGCAATGTACCGGTGGCCAGGTGAGAGGTTCACATCACCCCAGAAGGGGGAAAGAGGAGACTTAATGAAGACAGATATGAGGACGGGGGGTGCCGGTTCTCGGCGCATGGCCCCATTGGCTGCTGCGGTTGCGCTGTTGGGATGCGGCGCAGCTCATTCGCTCGAGCTTCAGACTGACAACAGTGACTTGTCGGTGCGGTGGGACAACACCGTCAAATACAGCTCTGCCTTTCGAGTGAGGTCACCCAACTCGACGCTGTTGTCGAATCCCAACAACGATGATGGAGACCGCAACTTCAGCAAGGGGCTGATCTCCAGCCGCCTTGATCTGTTCAGCGAGATGGACCTGAGCTATCAGCGCAACTTTGGCATGCGCCTGAGTGCTGCGGCCTGGAATGACAGTGTCTATCTCCGGCCTAACGGCAACCCTGGCTTTTCTGGTGGTGCCTACCCCAATCAGACCTCCGTGGCAGGCAACCGGTTCACGCAGGCCACTCGCGACATTCATGGTCGCAAGGCGGAAATGCTGGATGCCTTCGTTTTCGGCAAGTTCGATCTGGATGGCCGTTCGGCCAGCGTTCGTGCGGGCCGGCACTCACTGCTCTGGGGCGAAAGCCTGTTTTTTGGCGGCAATGCGATTGCGGGTGCGCAGCAACCCTTTGATGTGGTCAAGTTGGTCTCGGTGCCCAACACCCAGTTCAAGGAGGCCATCCGCCCGGTTCCCCAAATTTCCGGTCAGTATCAGTTGAGCTCGACAGCCTCAGTCGGGGCCTATGTGCAAACTGGCTGGGCGCCCAGCCGCATGCCCGGGGTCGGCAGTTACTTCAACAACACCGACCCCGCACCCGCGGGTGGCGAAAGCATTTTGCTGTCCCCCGGCACATCGCCTGCGCAAAGATCGGCCGATGTCCGGCCCAGCGATCGCGGGCAAGGAGGGGTGCAGTTGAAATTGCGGGGCGAAGAGGCTGACTATGGCTTTTACCTGATCCGCTATCACGCCAAGACACCCCAGCTGGTACCCCATCTGGTCATGACCGCTGGGGGGCCGACGCCTGATTCCTACTCACTGGTCTATCACCAAGGTACGACCGCCTTGGGGGCCAGCGCAAGCAAGACGTTCGGTAATTTCAATGTGGCCATCGAGGGGTCGATCCGGCACAACGCCGACCTGGCGAGCAGTCAAGCGGCTGATGTGAGCGCCTTTGCAGCGGGTGGGGCCACCAACAACACCAACAATCCGGGATATGCGGTCGGCAGGACCGCGCATTTCAATGTCAACACGATTGGCAGCCTCGGGCCGGGGCCGCTGTGGCGTGAAGCGAACCTGGTTGGCGAAATCGCGTGGAACCGCCTCTTGTCGGTGTCCAGAAACGCGGCGGCACTCGACACCAATGGCACCCGGGATGGCGTGGCTCTCCGGGTGGTATTGGAGCCGATGTATCGCGGTGTGATTGATGGTGTCGACCTGGGCTTGCCGATCGGCCTGGGATTTGCCCCCAAGGGATCGCGGCCGTTGGCTGTGAGCAACCCGAATGCTTGGGTTCCCGCAGGTGGCGGTGATCTATCCATTGGGGTCAATGCCATCTACCGCGACGCGTGGCGTTTCTCGATGGCCTACACCCACTATTTCGGGCCAGCGAACACGTTCAACAACGCGAATCAGAACGGCGCCTATACCTGGGCCCAAACCCTCAAGGATCGCGACTTTGTGTCCGCTTCCCTCACGTACACCTTTTGACCCTGTGATCACCATGAACCGTAACCACAAACTGAGCGGCCTCGCCGCCTTATCGATTGCGCTGACCCTTGCATATGCCGCGGCTCACGCAGCCGTTTCGGCCGAAGAAGCCGCCGCCCTCAAGGCCGCCCTTACCCCGATGGGGGCAGAAAAGGCCGCCAACAAGGACGGCACCATCCCGGCCTGGAACGGAGGTCTGACGACCGTCACGCCGGGATTCATCAATGGCGGTCGCCGGCCCGATCCGTTCGCCTCGGACAAGGCCGTTTACAGCGTGGACGCAAAAAATGTCCAAGAGCACGCTGCGCGCCTCCCGGACGGAGTCAAGCAGTTGATGCAACGCTACCCAAACAGCTTCCGTGTGGATGTCTATCCGACTCGGCGAACCGCAGCGGCGCCGCAGTACGTTTACGACAACACCTTCCGCAACGCCACGCGGGCGAAGATGGTTGAAACCTCTGCAGGCCCGGTGCCCGAAGGTGCGTTTGCCGGCGTCCCCTTCCCGATTCCCAAGACCGGGGCAGAAGTGATGTGGAATGTGCTGCTGCGTTGGCGTGGAGAGTCCTGGTACAGCGAGTTCAATGGGTATACCTTGTCGCCCGACGGCAAGCAGGTGCTGGTTCAGCAGACCCGCAACGATTACCAGATGCCGTATTACGCACCCGATGGCTCGCCCGAAAAGTTCAGCGGTGAGCATTGGATGGTCCGCTCGATCAACACGGGGCCCGCCATTCGCGCAGGGGAAGCGCTCACCGGCCGTGAACAACTCAATGGCGACAAGACCCAGGTGTGGGTTTATTTGACCGGGCAACGCCGAGTTCGCAAGCTGCCCAATGCTTGCTGCGACACACCGACGCCTTTTTCTGCAGGCGTGGCCTCGTTTGATGAGGTGGAGGGCTTCTCCGGTCGTTTGGATCGCTTCGACTGGAAGCTGGTGGGCAAGCAGGAGATGCTGATTCCGTACAACAGCAACCGCTCGCTGGTTCCCCTCAAGGACAACGAACTGGTCGGAGAGCACCACCTCAACCCTGACAACGTGCGCTGGGAGTTGCACCGGGTATGGGTCGTCGAGGCCAACCTGAAGGCCGGACAGCGCCATACCTCACCCAGGTCGCGCTACTACATTGATGAGGATTCCTGGCTGCTGGTGTGGGGCGATCGCTGGGATTCCAAAGGCCAACTGGCGCGTTCCCAGTTCACTTTGCCGGTTGCCATGCCCGATGTGCCCGCACAAGCCGCCACGACCTGGGGCGCCTACGACCATATGGCTGGCAGCATGTTTGTCACCTTGGTGATGAACCAGCAGAAGAGCCAATACAAGATCCAGAAGCGCTACAGCGACTCGGTCTTTACGCCTGACGCCATGGCCGGTGAGGGCGTGCGTTGAGATGAACACACCCACCACACCCCAGTTCGAAGCCGCTGCGCCACAGCATCCATGGCTCAACGAAGCGGTCTTCATTGGAGACCTCTCGCTGCCCGCCCAACCTTGGGCCGTCTCAATCGAAGTTTATGAAGCCCTTTGAATTGGTGAACCGTCGCCGCTTCAGCGCAAGCGCGGCCTGCCTGGCTGTGTTTTTCAGCGGCGCTGGCAAGGCCACGGAACCTGGTGAGCGATCTGACGGCGGCAAATTCGGCGCGTTGGATCGCCCTGCTCAGACCGTGCGGTATCCGGAAAAGTGTGTCATGTTGGCGGTCACACAAGCCGGCAAGCGCCTGGTGGCGGTCGGCGAGCGCGGCGTGGCCATTCTGTCGGATGACGCAGGGCGCTCGTGGCGCCAAGCCAAAAGCGTCCCCGTGAGCACCACCTTGACGGCCGTCGGGTTCTCGGACTCTCAGAACGGCATTGCCGTGGGGCATGGCGGGGTCATCCTGGTCACCCGCAACAGCGGTGAATCGTGGCAACTGGCCGCAGATGGCCGCAAGCTGGCCTCGCTGGCCCATTCCGCGGCCCAGTCTCGTCAGATGGCCGGCGATCGTGCTGCGGCTGCGTTGCTGAAGGAGTCCGCCCTGCTCATGCAGGACGGACCCGATAAGCCCTTGTTGGACCTCGTCATCCTCGGCCCTCAACGCGCGGCGGTGGTAGGTGCCTACAACCTGTTTTTTGAAACCACGGACGGCGGCATGACATGGACCAGTGCCCTCGACCGCCTTGACAACCCAAAGTCCCAGCACCTCTATGCGATCCGGGCCCACGGCCCCGTTTGGATGATTGCTGGCGAACAAGGCCTGCTGCTGCGTTCTACGGATGCAGGTCGAAGTTTTCAGGTCTTGAAGTCGCCCTATGAAGGCAGCTGGTTCACGCTGGCTGTCACTCCCGAGGGCGGCTGGGTGGTCGCTGGTTTGCGTGGCAATGCGTACTTCTCTCAAGACGCAGGCAGTTCCTGGCGCAAGCTCGCTGGCGCACCTCCGGTGTCTTTTGTCAGCGCGTTGGCGTTGCCGGATGGCTCGGTGGTTCTGGCCAACCAGGCTGGCGAGTTGTTCACGGCACGGAATGACGCCCCCCTGCAGGCCATGGACCTCCCCACCCTGAGTCCCTTGTCGCAGGTTGCCGTGATGGCGGGCGGCGATGTCGTCACTGTTGGAATGAGCGGGACCTCTCGCCTGGAAGCGAAAAAGCCATGAATCTCGATGAATTTGATCGCCATTCCGGGTCGGTCCTGGAACGCCTGTTGTTCAATCATCGGCGGTGGGTTGTATTCCTGTGCCTGATGGTGACGCTGGTGCTTGGGTGGCAGGCCACACACTTGCGACTCTCTGCCAGTTTCGAAAAGACCATCCCGACCCGACATCCTTTTGTCGCGAACTACCTGCAAAACCAGACTGAGCTCAGGGGCCTGGGGAATGCACTGCGAATCGCCGTCGCCAATCCGAAAGCGACCCTTTACGACGCTCAGTATCTGGAAACACTGCGACAGCTCAGCGACGAAGTTTTCCTTTTGCCGGGTGTCGACCGCAATGCAATGAAGAGCCTGTGGACGTCCACGACGCGCTGGACGGGTGTCACTGAAGACGGCCTGGAAGGTGGCCCGGTCATTCCCGATGGCTTCGATGGTGGGCCGAACAGCTTGCGCCAATTGGCAGCGAACATTGCACGCTCTGGCGAAATAGGTCAATTGGTCGCTTTTGACGCGCGATCCAGTGTGATTTACGTCCCGCTGATGACGAAGCAAGCTGACGGACGTCCGGTTGACTATGGCCAGCTTGCGCAGTCCCTGGAAGGACTGCGCAGCAAGTACGAGGCCCAAGGCGTGACGGTCCACATCACCGGGTTTGCCAAACTGGTGGGTGATCTGATCGAGGGTGTGCAGGCTGTGTTGCTGTTCTTTGCCGCAGCCGTTGCCATCGCCGCAGCCATGGTCTACTGGTACACCCGGTGCGCGCGCTCCACCTTGCTGGTGGTGTGCAGCTCATTGATCGCGGTGGTTTGGCAATTGGGACTGCTGCCGACCTTGGGTTTTGCACTCGACCCGTACTCGATGTTGGTGCCCTTCCTGGTATTTGCCATCGGCATGAGTCACGGTGCTCAAAAAATGAACGGCATCATGCAGGACATCGGTCGTGGAACGGACAAACTGGTGGCCGCACGCTTCACCTTCCGCCGCCTGTTTCTGGCTGGCCTGACGGCGCTCGTGGCCGATGCTGTGGGCTTTGCCGTGTTGCTGGTGATCGACATTCAGGTCATTCGTGAGCTTGCTGTCGCTGCTTCGATTGGCGTGGCGGCGTTGATCTTCACCAATCTGATCCTGCTCCCCATTCTGCTGTCCTACACGGGCGTAGAACCCGCCGCCGCGCGACGCAGTCTGCAGGCCGAGCTGGCTGATGAGGCTGGGGCTGCAAAGCACCCGTTGTGGGCCTTTCTTGACCGTTTCACGCAGCCCTTCTGGGCGCGTCTGGCGGTTCTTGGTGGCATGGCTTTGCTTGTTCTGGGAGGGGTGGTCGGCAGCCGGCTTTCGATTGGTGATCTGGATCCGGGCGCACCTGAGTTGCGAGAGTCGAGCCGCTACAACCGGGACGTGGCGTTCCTCAATGCGGCCTATGGCGCTTCGAGCGATGTGCTGGCCGTGATGGTGAAGACGCCCGATGGAGAATGCACACGCCTGCAGACGGTTCAGAAGGTTGACGATCTGGAATGGCAATTGCGCCAGATCGATGGAGTTGAATCCACCAACACCCTGGCGTTGCTGAATCGACGTGTGCTGACGGGGCTGAACGAAGGCAACCCCCGTTGGTATGAGCTGCTTCCCAATCAGGAGATGGTCAACACGGTCACCGCCAATGCGCCGCGTGGTTTGTACAACGACAGTTGCAATCTTCTCACCGTCTATGTGTACTTGCGCGACCACAAGGCCCAGACGCTGCGCCGAGTGACCCAGCTCGTGCAGCAATTCGCTGCGGCCAACGACACCGCCGATACGCACTTCCTCCTCGCCGCCGGCACGGCAGGCATCGAGGCTGCCACCAACATCGTTGTGAAAGACGCATGGAACCTGATGCTGTGGCTGGTCTACGCCGCGGTGGCCTTGCTGGCCTTCATCACCTTCCGTTCCTGGCGTGCCGTCCTGGTCGCGATCATTCCGTTGCTGGTCACCTCCGTTCTCGCTGAGTCTCTGATGGTGGCTCTGGGGATGGGGGTCAAGGTCGCGACCCTGCCCGTGATCGCGCTCGGCGTGGGCATTGGTGTTGACTATGCCCTGTACATCCTGTCTGTTGTACTGGCCCGGCTGCGCGAAGGCTGCACGTTGTCCGAGGCCTACTACCGTGCTTTGCTGTTCACCGGCAAGGTGGTGATGTTGACCGGTGTGACCTTGGCCATCGGTGTCATCACATGGGTGGCCAGTCCGATCAAGTTCCAGGCCGATATGGGCCTTCTGCTTGCCTTCATGTTTCTTTGGAACATGCTGGGTGCGATGGTCTTGCTGCCGGCACTGGCGTATTTCCTCCTCAAACCGACCCCTCATGTGGGGCGGATTTCTCCGAACCCGATGGTCTTCAAGGTCCGGGATGCAGCTTGACTTCCGTTGCCGACATCGCCTTCGTGCGCCACCCAGTGATCGACCTGGATCGCATGGCCTCGTGACTCTCTGAGTCAGAGGCTGTTGACACAGTTCTGATACGAGCACTTCATCAGGGTTTACGTTTCGGAGGTGCGCAAGGCCTTGACGCCACAGTCCGACTGCATAAACTATACCCATGAGTTTAGTTAAGTTTCGGATGCAACCCTTTGCCCTGCGCGGCCCCTTGGGGTTGATCGCGTTGGCCGGGACTCTACTCACAGGCTGTGCTGTGGGGCAGGTGTATGTCCCACCAGGAACGACCCCGCCGGCATCCTGGCAGGCCTCGTTGCCCCATGGCGGCCAACTCGACCAAATCAATGATTGGTGGGGACAGTTCGACGACGCCACCGTGGCCACTCTGGTGGCGATGAGCGAATCAGGCAGTCCCAGCCTGACGATCGCTTGGGCGAACATTGAGAAGGCCCGTGCCACCTTGGCGTCGGTGCGCTCGGGGCGGCTGCCGTCCGTGAACGCCTCGGCCTCTGCCAGTCGGGAACGCTCCTTGGGGGTGGTCCAAACGGCACGCAGTGCCGGTTTTGACAGCTCGTGGGAGCTGGACCTGTTCGGAAAGTTGCGGCGCAATGAAGAGGCGGCCACAGCCCGGGTGGAGGCGCGCACCCGGGATTGGCACGACACACGTGTCTCATTGGCGGCCGAAGTGGCCGATGTCTATGTGCAGTGGCAGGCATGTGGCTTGCTGGCCGATGCCTATGACCGCGCGCTGGCCTCCAACCAACAGACCGAAACGGTGACGACTGCCCTGGTCCGCGCCGGTCTCGATGCGGTAGCCGATGGCGCGCTGGCGCAGGCCAGCGTGGCCAGTGCAGCTGACACCTTGCTGGCTCAGCAGGCCCAGTGCGACCTCTTGGTCAAGGCCATGGTGTACTTGAGCGGCGCCGAGGAGGGCGCGCTGCGAGCACTTCTGGAGCAGGCGCCGCGTCGGCTTGCCGAGCCGCGGGGGTTCGTCGTCACCGCCGTGCCGGCTCAGGTCCTGCGACAGCGGCCTGACTTGGGCGCTCTGGAGCGCGAAGTGGCCGCCACCCACGCCGAAATTGGCGCGGCTCAGGCTGCGCTCTACCCCAGTCTGTCGCTGAGTGGCTCAATCGGCCTCTCGGCGACGACCGGCACTCCCTCTTCGGCTTGGTCCTTCGGACCCTCGATCTCGTTGCCGATATTCGACGGAGGGTCGCGACAAGCCGCGATCGCGAATGCACAAGCGGCCTATCGCTCCGCGTATGCCAGCTACCAGCAGGGTGTGCGCCAAGTCGTGAAGGACGTTGAGCAATCTCTCGTGCGCCTGAACAGCGCCACAAGCCGTGCCCAATATGCCTTGATTGCTGAGACACGGTACCGGGATTACTTCCTGGCGACTGACAGCAACTGGCGAGCCGGAAAGGTGAGCTTGCTGACGCTGGAAGAAGCCCGCCGCTCGGCCCTTTCCGCTGAAGTCCAGCGCATCTCGCTGCAGCGCGACCGAGTTCAGTACTGGATTGCGCTTTACAAGGCGGTTGGAGGAGGCTGGACACAGCAACAGCAGCTGGCTCAGGCCCCAGCCGCAGGATCGCCCACGGCGTCCGGGCCCACGGTAGGCGCCATCGCCTCCGATGAATTCAAATTGCAACATCAGGCTTTGCCATGACTCAAGATACCTCGCATCCACGGACGCGGCCCTTGACGGCCGATGCCGTCGCCAAACAGTTGGGCGACGGGCAGGGCGGGACGCGGTTTTCATTGAAGCAACGCAAGTGGATGCTGGCCGTGCTGCTGGGCACTGCCGCCTTGGGTGGCCTGTTGTTCTGGAAGTGGCAGTCCGGCGCCTCGCGACTGCAATACGAAACGGAAGAGGCTTCGACTGGCGCTCTGGTTGTCCGGGTCTCTGCCACGGGCAATCTCCAGCCCCTGACGAAGGTGGATGTCGGCAGCGAACTGTCAGGCACGATCGACAAGGTCCGGGTGAAGGACAACGACACGGTTTCCCAGGGGCAGATCCTGGCGGAGCTGCAGACCAGCAACTTGCAGGATCAGGTCACGGCATCGGAGAGCGCGTTGCGCAAGGCCTCGGCCTCGCTGCTGCAATACAAGGCGGCCACTCGGGATGCCCAGGCTGGGCTCAAACGCAATGAGGAAGCATGGAAGCTCTCTGGCGGCATGGTTCCAGCGAAAAGTGAACTCGAGGGCTCGCAGATCACCTTGGAAAAGGCGCAGGCCAATGAAGCCAGCGCGGTAGCCGCAGTGGATGAAGCTCAGGCCACTTTGAACACCAACTGGACCAACCTCAAGAAGGCGACCTTGCGATCGCCGATCAATGGCGTGGTGCTGAAACGTTCGGCCGAGCCCGGGCAGACGGTGGCGGCCAGTTATCAAGTGACCACACTCTTCACGCTGGCCCAGGACCTGACCCAGATGAAACTGGAGGTCAATGTCGACGAAGCTGACGTTGGCCAGGTCAAGGAAGGGCAGTTGGCTGACTTCACGGTCGATGCCTATCCCGATCGCAGCTTCCCGGCCCGGATCGTCCGGCTGCGCTATGGCGCTGACACGACCAACAATGTGGTGACCTACCAGGCTGTGCTGGAGGTCAGCAATAAAGACCTGAGCCTGCGGCCTGGAATGACGGCGAATGCCCGCATCGTGACCCTGCGCAAGGAGCGGGTGTTGCAGGTTCCCAATGCCGCGCTGCGATACGCCCCGCCTCCGGTGTCGCAACAGACCACCAGCAGCGTGACCAGCCTGCTGATATCCGTGCCTCGGCAGCAAAAATCCACCCAGACCAGCACGTCTGTCACGAGTGGCAGCGAGCAGTCCGTGTGGAAGCTGATCGATGGCCGGCCCACCGAGGTCAGGCTGCTGGTGGGCGCCAGCGACGGCAGGATGACGGAGGTCTTGAAAACGCTGTCGGCGGAGTTGAAGGCCGGCGACCGTCTGATTGTGGACAGCAGGGAGCCTTCAAAGTGATGGCGCGGGCCCCTTTGCCAGAGGACACGCCAGTCATCGCCTACGCCAAGGTCTGCAAGACTTATGGCGAGGGGGCGACCCGCTTCCAGGCGCTCACCGATGTGGATCTGGAGATCCGCCGCGGCGAGTTCGTGGCCATCATGGGCCCCAGCGGATCGGGCAAATCCACGGCCATGAACATCATGGGGTGCCTGGATACGCTGACCTCGGGAAGCTACCGCTTTTTCGGCACCCCCGTTGAATCGCTGAGCCAGGACCAGTGCGCACTGCTGCGTCGCAACTACATTGGCTTTGTGTTCCAGGGGTTCAACCTGTTGCGCCGGACTTCGGCGCAGGAGAACGTTGAACTACCGCTGGTTTACCGAGGTCAACGCCCCGTCGAGCGGGCGCAGTTGGCGCAGGCGGCTTTGGCCGAGGTGGGCCTCAAAGGCTGGGAGCACCATACTTCGGCCGAGCTTTCTGGCGGGCAGCAGCAACGTGTGGCGATCGCCCGGGCTATCGTCACCGAGCCTGCCTTGTTGCTGGCTGACGAACCCACCGGGAACCTGGACACCCATCGAAGCGACGAGATCATGCAATTGCTGGTCCGGCTGAACCAGGATCGAGGGATCACGGTGGTGATGGTGACCCACGAAACGGACATGGCCGCCTACGCGGATCGGATCCTGCATTTCGTGGATGGTCGGCTGGTCAGTGACACCCCGACAGACGGCATCCGTTCCTCGGCGCAGAACAGTGGAGGCCAGTGATGTGGGGCAACACCTTCGTGCTGGCGTTGCGGGAGATTCGGCGCAACCTCATGCGCTCAATGCTCACGATGCTGGGAATCGTGATCGGTGTGTCGGCAGTGGTCACCATGGTCACGTTGGGCAACGGCGCCACGGCCTCTGTGTCCAGCCAGATCTCCAGTCTCGGCAGCAACCTGATCATTGTGATGCCCGGCCAGCGCATGGAGCTGGGCACCAGCACGTCGCCGCCCAAATTCAAGCAGGCAGACATCGAAGTCATGCGCTCACAGGTGACCGGTGTCGATCGGGTGGCGCCCATGGTGACTGCGTCACTCATGGCGATCTCCAGCGCCAAGAACTGGAGGACCAGTGTCACGGGCTCCAATGGCGACTACCTCGTGGTGAGCAACTGGGTGGTCAGGGATGGCCGCAGTTTCACGGATGCCGAACTGAGAGGCGGCAAGTCGGTCTGCATCGTCGGGGACCGCGTGCGCAAAGAGCTCTTTGGCGACAAGAAGCCTTTGGGCACCGATTTGCGGCTACAGAACTTCAGTTGCCAGATCGTTGGCTTTTTCAAGGCCAAAGGTCAGAGTTCGACGGGCACAGACCAGGATGACTTCATCCTGGTGCCGATATCCACGCTGCAGCGACGGGTCGTGGGCAATACCGATATTGGCGCCATCCTGATTTCTGTCCGCCAGGGGTTTTCCACCGATATCGTCAAGGGGCGCATCGAGCGTCTGATGAGGGAGCGCCGACACCTCACCGATGGAGAGGACAACAACTTCAATGTCATCGATACCAAGCAGCTTTCTGACACCCTCTCGGGCACCACGCGCATCCTGACACTGCTGCTGGGCGCGGTGGCCGGGGTCAGCCTGCTGGTGGGGGGCATTGGCATCATGAACATCATGCTGGTCAGCGTGACGGAGCGAACACGTGAGATCGGAATCCGGCTGGCCATCGGAGCGATGGCCCGTGAGGTCTTGATGCAGTTCCTGGTCGAAGCGGTGTCGCTGTCGGCGGTTGGCGGCCTGGTCGGCCTGTTGCTGGCGGCGGTGGTCTCCATCACGCTGTCGTCCCTGATGGGGCTGCCCTACCACTTTGATGCACAGATCAACCTGCTGGCCTTCATGTTCTCTGCGGCCATCGGCATTGTTTTCGGCTACACACCGGCAAAGCGCGCGGCCAGACTCAACCCCATCGAAGCGCTGCGGCACGAGTGACCGCGTGCGGCGTGCTGGCCGTATCCACGAGGTCAGTCTGTGGATGGATTCCGCAGACACAGGACTCGCAAGCGCTGCTCGACGACCCCGAGTGGCCCCTCATGCTGGGCTGTGGAACTAGAACCTGGGATGCGCCAGCCCCGCACTGATGCCATCGGAGGCCCTGGCGGTTCAGGTGGCTCAGTCTGCCGCGGCGCGTGATGCCGCAGGGCGGCCCAGCAGGTTGCTGCGCAGCGTCGAATCTGAGGCCTTGTCGCCCAGCCAGATCGCCAGCAAGGTGTTGTAGAGGCCCCTGTCATGGCCAGGCAGAGGGGGCATGTCCTTTCCTTTCTTGTGTTGGTCGGGGACAGCCTTCGGTTGGTGGGCCTTACCAGATGGACAGGCTGTTGGTCTGCGTGCGTTGCTCAGCGTTGCGTGAGGTGGCTTCGGATACGTCACCTTGGCCTGCAACCTCAAGGCGGGCATTGGCCACGTTGGAGGAGGCCACCACATTGCCTGTGGTCAGGTCCTTGGGGTTCACCACGCCCGAAAAGCGCAGGGTGCGCGTGCCGCCATTGAGGGCCACGCTGCGCTCGCCTGCCACCACCAGATTGCCGTTGGGCAGCACGTTGGTCACCGTGGCCGTCAGCTGCCCTGTGAAGCTGCTCACGTCGGTGGTCTTGCCTTTGCCCTTGTACGAATCGCTGCCCTTGGCGCTGGCGTCCAGGTTCAGCAGCGAGCGGATGATCCCGCTGCCCACGCCTTTGACGCCGGGGCCCTTGGTGCTCATCGCATTGCTGCGGCTGTTGTCGGTGGTCAGCGCATTGCTGCCGTTGATGCTTTCGGAGATGTCTACTTTGAGGATGTCACCGACGGCGCTCGGCTTGCGGCGGCCGGTGAACAGGGCGGCCGATGTCTGGCCGGGGCGGAACAACGAGCCTGGGTTGATCCGTTCAATGTTCGCAGGCTCGGCCATAGGCGTTGCCGTCAGCGGCCCGGGCACCGTGCTGACGGGGGTATTGCTGCTGCAGGCACCCAGCAGCGCCAGGCTGCTGCACAGGGCCAGGACCCTGAGGTGTGGGAGGTGAGAGGGATGGTGGGTCATGGCGGTGTCTCGGCTGCTTGGGTGCGTCATTCAGAACCGGTGTCCAGGGGCGTCATCACAGGGCCAAACGAGCCCGCCCGAACGGGGCTGCAAGCGCATGCCTGTGACGTTGGCCACACCCGGCAAGGGAGTGGGGATGAGGAACGAGCCTCCGCCCACGGCGGCGCCTGAGCCCGGTGTGCCCAGACGGGCCTGGGTTCGTGTCATCGGGGCGCGGGGTTGGCCGGCATGCGCGCGATCATGGGTCTGTCTTGCCGTCATGGTGAATCTCCTGACAGGGCGTGGCTCAGACCGAGGTGTCGAGCAGGGGCACGGTCGCCTGCGTGCTCAGGGTCACGTACGCGCTTATGTTGACCACGGTGTCGTTGCCACTGCCGCTCACAGAGAGCGCGGCGATGCAGACCGCGCTGGCGGCATCTGTGATGGGGGGGCTGCGTACCTCGCTGGCCGGCCCGCTCGCTGCGGAGCCCGGGCTTTCCGCGGCGTGCCAATCCCCGCTGATGGCGTTGCTGAGTCTTTGCAAACTCTCCGCGCTGAAATTGGGAACCGCACTGGCGGTCTCGGCGCCCCCGTCGACCGCGTCGACGGCGCTGGCGACGACCGGCCCGTAGGCGTTGGTGCTGATCTCATGGTGACTGGGGCTGACCTGGTAAGCCGCACTGCGGGTTTGGATGGTGCTCACGCGTTTTCTCTTGAGAGTTGGCGTGCCTGAATCGTAGGTTTTGGCTTGGGAAACCAGCGCTTGATGAGTCCTCGGGATTGGCTTCAATTCCGGCAAAAAAAGCATGCATCGAAATACAAATACACATCTTCTTGGTACGTATTGCGTCTCGGTGGTTTGTCGGCGAAGTGGCTCGCAGCCAACTTCTGTCAGGGGCAGTTTGTACGGGATGTGGGCGCTGCGCGTTGGAAAGCAAACGCGAGTGCCATGTCACTGAAAAGGGGGGGGCTCTCTGCGGGGCAGGGCAGGGCAGCGAGGCGAGAGCAGATGCTCAGTCTTCAGCAGGACTTGATCACCCCTGCCGTTTTGAGCAGAGCGGGATGGATGAGCACGTGATCCACACGCTCAAAGCCCCATGCTTGGCCGATACAGCCATCGGCGCATCTCACCAGGGCCTGAAAATGAAGACTCCTGCTGGGGCGGGTGCGTTGGCGGCCTGACCCGCGCAGAAACCGCTGGGTCCGCACATCGCGGCGCGCATCCACAGGGCCCGGACGGCGAGTCAAGATGAGGCGGCGCCCTGGCCCCAGTCAGCCACCACGCTTGTGACCAGTCGCTTCACCATCGTGCGGGTGTCAGACCAGTCCATGGTTCGTGTCATGCACGGAAAGACGATCATTCCATGCACCGCGGCGATGAGTATGTCGCTCGCCAATCGCACATTCATCGGCGGCCGTGCAAGCGTCTGAAAATACTGCTCGACCGTCTCGTAATAAAGGTTGAGACCTTCCTGCGCGGCATCCGACTGCCCGAAGGGCAACTCGCCGCCGAGGACCCCAGGTGATGGGCGCATGGTGGGCGCGGGGAAGAGCACCAGGAACGCCTCCATGTGCTCGAGCCAATAGTCGGCAGTGCCGACGAAGAGTTTGAGGACACGCTGCGCCGGCCTTTTCTCTCGTGAAATCAGCTGGCGCAGCTGCTCGGTGCATGCCTGCATGTCGTGCGCGCGGATCTGAAAGAAAAGGTCTTGCTGGTGCTCGAAATACTGATAGATCGCGCTGGGCGCATACCCCGCTGCCGCGGCAATTCGGCGCAACGAGACGGTGGCCGGATCTTCGTCCGCGAAGAGCTTTCGCCCCGCCGCAATAAATGCCTCGCGTACCTTGGCCTTGTCCGCGGGGGTGCGTGCGCGGCTCAGGGCTTCGGCTTTGGATTGGCGAAAAGACATGGATCAAGGCGCACTGAACGGAGGCTCTGGTTGGGTACGCGTGGGAAAGTATAGGCGATGGTGCGGGAATACCCTTTCGCTAAATGAACGTGTTCAATTAAGATGGCTGTCATGACTCAAACACCCATGACAGGCGTCAGTTCTTGCTGCTGCGCCAAAGCTGGCGCGACAGTCTTGGCGGCCCCGCCTTCACCGGTCGACGGCCGCTTCGAATTGACAGACCACTTCGGCCGGCCGGTGACCGAACTGAGCTTTGGCGACCGATACATGTTGATCTTTTTCGGCTTCTCCCACTGCCAGGTGGTGTGCCCTCGGGAGCTGGAGAAGTTGGGCACGGCCATTGAACGCCTGGGGCCCTTGGCGCAGCGCGTTCAGCCCCTCTACATCACTGTCGATCCCCAGCGTGATGATCCCAACACGATGCGCGCTTGCGTGGCGCGCTACCCAGGCAATTTCATGGGACTCACTGGAACGCCTGTGCAAGTCGAGAGGGCCAAAAAAGCCTTCCGGGTGTTTGCAGAACCTGTGCCTGACCCCAGCGCCCCGGATGGTTACGTCGTACCGCATACGGCATTCGCGTACCTGATGGCCCCGGGCGGCCGGTACATAACTCATTTTCCTGATGCGCTCACCGTCGATTCCGTGGCTGATCGATTGCGTGAGCACCTGGTCTGAGTGGCTTTGCACCGCAGGAAACGACCGGACGTGTTGACGCCGCAATGACGGCCAGGCACGGCCGCCAGAACGATCCAATTGGAAGACATCATGAACTCGCCAGAAGCTCTCGATACCCTCACTGACCGCCAGGCAGGGCACCTGCGTCATTTCGCCAACCTCTCGCGGCAACCGCAGAACGATTGGTCCATGATGCAAGGCCGCGGAACGGGGCAGGATGACTTTGGTGGCTACCGTTTTCAGTTGTCATACATGGCCTATGCGATGGCGCTGGCGCACCGGCACAGGCTGCCGGCGGCACCTGGGCTTTTCAAACCTGTGTTTGAACGCTTCATGGAGAAAATCCTGCTGCCTGAAGTGTGGATGTACTGGGCCCGCGTCAGTCAGGGCGGCAGCGTCTTCAACATGCACCTTTCCGAGACGCTGAAGGAAGAGTGGAACCCGGTTGGGCGCGACAACATCATGTACAGCGCCTACGTCCAATCCTTGGCGCTGCTCTATAACTACCTTTTCGACGACGATCGCTACGCTGCGCCTGGTGCGTTGACCTTCAGGTACTGGTCTTTCTTCTGGGGCGGAAAGGAGCGACGCTTTGAGTACGACCAGAACAGCCTCCACGAGACCGTTTACTGGCAGATGGTCGAGAGTGGCTACCTCGGCGTTGCCTGCGAGCCCAACTGCGTTTTCCAGATCTGCAATCAGCCGGCCATCCTCGGCTTTCGCATGTACGACCTGGTCAATGGGACATCGGTTGCTGCCGAGGTGACCGATGGCTACCAGAAGGCCTGGGCACAGTTCGGCCAGCTGGATGCCAACGGGCACTACAACATGATGATGGCGCAGGACACGCGTGCGGTTCGCGCGAATGCGGGCCCTTCGCCATGGGTTGACGCTTGGTGCGGCACGCTCATGAACATGTGGAACCGTGATTTTGTGCATGCTCACTATCCGATGCAGATGCGTGACTGGTTGGTCCAAGGCCAAGACGGCGCCCTGTCGGTTCGCTCGGTTGAGCGCCCGCTCATCATGGGTCAGAAGGTGGTCAACGACGATTCCGACTTTGGTTGGGCTGCGACCTGGGCCTCGGAAATGGGGGACCAGGGGACGCTGACAGGCCTGCTGCGGCATGCCGAGCGCTACATGGGGCCTGCCTGGCGTGACGGTGGCTTCTACTTCCCGCGCAACGACTCTCAGTACGACGCGGAGGGCAACCTCACGCTGGTGGAGCCGATGTGTGGCAATGCCCTTCTGGGCTATGCCAGCCTGAATGTGCCGAACGGGCTTTGGAAGCTCTATAACGAGCCCATCGGCGCAGAGGAGCGCAGCCAGCCAGCGCTTGTGCAGGTCGGCGATGGGGTCGATGTACTTCGAGCCCGTTTTGATGCGCCGACGCAGCGACTCCATTTCACGCTGCGCCGCTGCGCGAGCAGCCGCAATGGCTTCGAAGTCCAGATTGGGCGCCTTGCAGAGCGCGGACAGTGGTCGCTTTCGCTGGAGGGGCAGAAGGTGGCGGAAGGTTTCGCTGCCACGATCGCCCACACGTCACTGCCGTCGTTGCAGCTGGGGGAGCATGGCCTGAGGCTGGATTGCCGCGACTTTTCGGATTCTGCTCGGTTCGTGCTTGCCTTCCGCGCGACCTGAACGGCCTGAGCGGCCGTGGGCCCGTCCCCTCTGCCATTGCAGGCCGAGGGAAAGGTCGACCCTTCGAGCTTCGCCCGAACAGGCGCAAAGTCGAGTCTGGAAGGCCCACTCCGTGAATCCCGGTAGTCACAAGAGGCCTCAGGTTCGGATGTGACCTTCTGACCAAGGCGATGGTCGCACGATCTCGCTACCATCGCTTGAACGTACCTCCATCGCCGCATTTGTCGGTCCCCATGCAAGTCCTCCACGTACACGCCCCCACCCCCGTCATGCAGCGCGCGCCCACGCAGAGCGCACGCTTGCTCATTGCGCCCGAGCAGTTCGAAGCGCATTCGCCCTTCTTGCTGATGGCCGAGGATTGGTTCGCGCCCCCAGCGGGGTTCCCCACACATCCGCACCGCGGCATGGAAACCGTGACCCTGGTGCTGGAAGGCGAGGTGCAACACACCGATCACACGGGCGCGAACGGCACGTTGAAGGCGGGCGACGCTCAGTTCATGACCGCAGGCCACGGCGTGATGCACAGCGAGATGCCTGGACCCGGCGGGGTTCACCTGCTTCAGCTGTGGTTGAACCTCCCCGCTCGCCTCAAACACGTCAGCGCGCGCTACACGGACCTGCGGCTCAATAACGTGCCGGTGCATACAGCGCCGGGCTTGCAGGCGCGTGTCTATGCGGGGCGGTGGGGCGGTGCCGTGCAGGCGCATGGCAGCACCTGGCCCCTGAGCTTGTTTGACATCGAAATCGCGGCCGGTACCCACGCGGAGGTGCCCGTGCCTGCAGGCGAGCGCGCCTTTGCCGTGCTGCTGTCTGGTGCCGTCACCTTGGCGGGCACGGAGATGCAGGCACCGAAGGTGGCATGGATGGACATCGGATCGACCCCTACGCCAGGCCAACACCCGTCAGCCGACCCGTCGTTCACGCTGCATGCGATCCAGACGTCGCGGCTGCTGGTCTATGCCAGCCCGGTGATCGATGAGCCGGTGGTCGCACACGGCCCCTTTGTCATGAACACCCGAGCTGAAATAGAAGAGGCCTATGCCGACCTGCGAAGCGGCCGCCTGACCGGCTGAAAGCGGATCTCATGGCCGAAGGCATGCCCACGAAGCGCAGCCCGACACACCGATGTGATCGTGAGCGACCAGGGGCTGGAACGAGGGGGGCCGACAATCGGCGTTGTCTTTGCCCAGCCGGCTTTGCAGCGCGGTTGCCGCGCTCATGGGGCCGGTGGCGTCGAGCGCCCACTCGCTGGGTTCGCGGCGTCAAGAGCCCGTCGGCGTGGCCTTGGCGATCGCCTGATAGCGGGCGATGTCATGTTGGTACAGGGTGTCCAGCTCGGCCAGGCTCATGGGCCCCATCAGGTCGGTGCCTGTCGAACGCGCCCACTCCCGGACCTGAGGGTCTCGGCACGCTTCATAGAACACCTGGTTCAGACGCAGCTGCACGGCCTCGGGGGTGGCGCGTGGCACATGCATGCCGCCCCACACGTCGTAGTTGAACCCAGCAAACACCTGACTGGCGGCCGCCATCGGCTTCAGCGAGGGATACAGCGGGTACGGTGCGGCGGCCGTGATGCCCAGCGAGCGCAGCTTGCCCTGCTCGATGAGCCCCATGGTGCTACCGTTGACTGGAATGAACGCCACGTCGAGCTGGCCGCCCAGCAAGTCCTGCACCATCGGCGGCACGCCCTTGAAAGGCACATGCAGCACGGGGACCCCGCTCACCTTCTCGAACTGCGCACCGATCAGGTGAATGAGCGAACCTGGCCCGATGTTGCCCACGGTCAGGGGATTGCCTCCGGGCTTGTTTTTCAACGCCACCACGTCGGCGAGGCTGGCCTGGGGCAGGTTCGCACGCGCGACCAGGATGTACGGCACGCGTCCGAACAGGCCAACCATGCGGAAGTCGGAGGGCGCGTAGCGCACGGATGGAATCGTCAGCGGGCTGAGGATCAGCTCGGTGGGGGTTCCCATCAGTATCGTGTGCCCGTCGGCGGGTTGCGAGAACACCCGCCCCGCACCCAGGGTGCCACCGGCACCGGCGATGTTCTCGATCACCACGGTCTGGCCAAGGGACTTGGTCAGCAGGGGCTGCAGCGTGCGCGCAATGGCATCTGTCGGGTTCCCGGCTGGCCAGGGAACGACGAGCGTGACGATCCGTGTGGGCCAGTTTTGCTGCGCTCGCACCGGCAGAGTGGCCGCCAAGGGCAGCGCGGCCATGGCCTGCAACAGACGGCGACGGGCTTTTTGTGGGGTGATGTTCATTTCAATGTCTCCTTGTCGGCCTCAATCACGTTGAATTTCACTCACGACGCTCCGGCGCCCTCATCAGGCCATCACGACACTGTCCTCGAATGCCAGACGGGGCCCGCGCGGACGGTTGCCCGATGGATCACCCCAGCCGAGATTGATCAGGAAGTTGACCTTCAGGCGACCATCGGGAAAAAAGGCCTCATTCACTGCCGCGGGATTGAAGCCGCTCATGGGCCCGGCGGCCAGACCCAGGGCACGGGCCGCCATGATCAGATAGGCACCTTGAAGAGCGCTGTTGCGGGAGGCGGTCTCCGCGCTCAGTCCCGCGTTGTTGGCAAACATGTCGCGCGCGCCGGGATTGGCGGGAAACTGCGTCGGCATGTGCTCGTAGAAGGCGGAGTCAAAGGCGACGATGGCCACCACGGGGGCTGCCATGGTCTTCTCCACGTTGTTGGGCATCAGGGCGGGTTTCAGTCTTTCCTTGCCCTCGACACTGCGCACGAAAACCACTCGGCCAGGCTGCGTGTTCATGGAAGTCGGGCCCCACTTGTACAGGTCGTACAGCTGCTTGAGCAGGTCGTCGCTGACGGGCTCGGTCGTGAACTTGTTGTAGGTGCGCGCGGCCAGGAAAAGCTGGTCCAGGGCGCTTGAGTCAAGGGATTGGGTCATGTGGTGATGTCTTTCGGTGATGGACGTTTGGGCTTGAGGGCGGCTTATGCGGGCTCGACCACCCGGTGGCTGTTGGTCGCCACGGCATTGCCCGGCGCCGAGAACTCGATCATCTCGGCGCTCACATACTCCAGGATCTCCAGGTCGGCAATGCCGTTGACGACATGGCACGTCGTGGGCAACTGCTCGAAGGTGGCGCGGTGCCACTTCACCGACCCGCCCTTGGCCTTCCACTTCCTGAAGGCAGCATCTTCAAATTTGATGGGTGAAGTTCCACGGGACGCGCCTTGCATCGGTTGCGATGTGGTGACATACGTGACGTCGGCCCCGCCAGAACCAAAGGGGCCGGTGCGTGGCATGTACTTGTAAAAGATGGGCCCGCCGGGTGCCCCGAGCAGATTCATGCTGTCCACGGTGGTCTCTTCAATGCCGTGCATCTCCATCTCGAAGAACTTGAAGTCGAGCCAGGAGGCCTGGCCGCTCAAGGCGCCGCTGTCTGGGGCCAGGCGCACATCCGGGATGTCGGCAAACAGTTTGGGAAACCCCAGCTCTTCGCGACCGGTCATGATGGCATCCGGTCGCCCCTCCCAGATCGACAGGCACAGGCCGCCCTCGACGGTCTCGGACTTGCCGGTGTAGATCACTGGCACTTCAACGTTGACCAGCCCGTAGCCCCGTCCGGCCAGCCAGTACAGGTTGCGGAAGAAACCGAGCGTGACATACACCAGAGGTTCGCCGTTGAGGCGAAAGCCCGGTGGCAGCAAGGCCTCCAGCTTGTCCCTGTGGGTGCGGTACGCGATGGTCGCCCACTGCACGTTGGCGGTGCCGGACTCTTCGGCCTGCCAGGGGGTGCCATCGTGTTTCTGACGGGGGCCCGGCGCGGGCCCGAAGACCACCGGCATCCGATAGCGCACATTGGGTTTGAAAATGAAACTCATGGAATAACTCCTTGGGTGGGGAAGTGGCGAATGTTCAGAAGGGGTACTGACGGGGCGTGGTCTGCACCGTGACCCAGCGCAGCTCGGTGAATTCGTTCACACCCGCACGGCCGCCGAAACGACCGAAGCCGCTGGACTTCACACCGCCGAAAGGCATCTGGGCTTCGTCGTGCACGGTCGATGCGTTGACGTGGCAGATGCCCGACTCGATGCGGCCGGCCACTTGCAGCGCGCGCGTCACATCGCGCCCGAAAACGGCGGCCGACAGGCCGTACTCGGTGTCATTGGCACAGGCGATGGCTTCTTCGACGCCGTTCACACGGATGATCGGCTTGACCGGTCCGAATGACTCGTCTCGGTAGATGGCCATGTCGGCCGTCACGTGGTCCAGCAGCGTGGCGGGCATCAGGGTGCTGTCGGCCGGGCCGCCGCACAGCAGCTTCGCGCCCTTGGCCACGGCATCGTCGATCAGCGCGTTGCAGCGCTGCACGGTGCTGCTGTCCACCACGGACCCCAGCACCACCGGATCTTTGCCGCGCGGGTCACCGAGCGGCAGGCGGCTGGCCTTGGCAACCAGGCGCGCCACGAACTCATCGGCGATCGTCTCGTCGACGATGATGCGCTCGGTCGACATGCAGATCTGGCCCGAGTTCATGAATGCACCGAAAGCAGCCGCGTTCACGGCGGCGTCCAGATCGGCGTCGTCCAGCACCACCAGGGGCGCCTTGCCGCCGAGTTCCAGCACGGAGGGCTTGAGGTGCTTGGCGCAGGTGGTGGCGATGATGCGACCGACCCGGGTGGACCCGGTGAAGTTGACGCGACGCACGGAGGGGTGCGCGATCATGGCTTCGACCACTGCCGCCGCATCGGCTGGCGCGTTGGTCACGAAGTTCACCACGCCCGGTGGGAAGCCCGCTTCCTGCAGCGTTTCAATGATCAGCTGGTGCGTGCGCGGGCACAGTTCCGATGCCTTGAGCACCACAGTGTTGCCACAGGCCAGCGGCGTGGCAATGGCCCGAACGGCCAGGATCACCGGCGCGTTCCACGGGGCCATTCCCAGCACCACGCCAGCGGGCTGGCGCACGGCCATGGCCAGGCTGCCCGGCACATCGGAGGGGATGACCTCGCCGGTGATCTGGGTGGTCAGCGAAGCCGCTTCCAGCAGCACACCCGCCGCGAGGTGCACGTTGAATCCGGCCCACATGGCGGTCGCGCCGGTTTCGGCACACACCGCTTCGATGAATTGAGGCGTCTTGGATTCGAGCAGCTCTGCGGCTTTGAGCAGCAGCGCCCGGCGTGCGCTGGGACCTTGCTGGGACCAATTCTTGAAGGCAGCCGAAGCGGCCTCAACAGCCGCCACGGCATCAGCCGGTGTGGCGGCGGTGGCACGCGAGACCACCTCCTGGGACATCGGATTGCGACGCTCGAAAGTGGCGCCATTCGAGGCCGGAACGCTGTTTCCGGCCATCAGCAGATTGACATTGAACATGGTGGTTTCCTGGGGGTTGAACACGTTTCTTCAGACCGACGGTGATCGGTCACTGGGGGCGAGCGACACGGCCTGCGCCAGGCGGCGATAGCGTTCGGTCTGATCGGTGAGGTATAGGTCGGCTTCGGCCAGCCTGACGATGGGCAACGTAGGTTGCTCTGGCCAACGCGACAGGCGCTGCACGGCGAATTTCGAAATTTTCAAGACAGTGTCTCCTTCGACAAGGCGCACGAAACCGCTCTGCACTTGCAGGGGGGGCTCAAGGCGGTGCGGGTTTCAGGTTGGGGGGATGGCTGCGAGTTCGATGTCGTGCAGCACCACACTGTCTGCACCGACGCTCACCGGGCGTTCGATGGCGCCATGCTCCGGATGCGAGACGCGCACCAGGTAGGCCCCGCTGTGCAGTGGCAGTGCATCGAACTTGAAATCACCGAACACATCAGTGACCGTGCTGGCGAGCTGAGCGCCCGCGCGCAACAGCGCCACGTCGGCGCCCTCCAGGCACTCCAGGCGCCCCGACACCGTGGCCGCCACGCTGCCTGCGATGAAGCCGTGGTCGGCGCGGTGCAGGTTCTTGTAGTAGACGCGGGGCCTGGTCCCGAACTCGGGTTGGAGCGTGCGCAGCCCTTCGGCTTTCACGCGCTGCGCCATGGGGGCGTCGCCCAGCTTCACGGCTTCAATGGCCTGCGTGGGGCACACACCGACACAACGCGGGGCGCCAGCCCCGGTGTCCAGCAGGTGCGCGTCGAAGAACCAGCTTTGTGGCAGTTGCAGCGGGTCGTTCCAGACGATGGCGCCATAGGGACAGGCGTCCACCAGATCGCGACGGCCCTTTGCCTTGACCGGGTCGATGATCACAATGCCATCGTCCCGTTTCCGGACCGCGCCGTCTTCGCCCGCTTTCACGCAGGGCGCATCGTCACAGTGGTTGCACATCTTCGGCACATAGGCCGCGTCCACCAAGGGGGCCGCGCCGCGCACCGTGCGTTCGATGTGAATCACGCCACGGCCCTGGGCCGGGTGCGGGGCTGTGTAGCCCGGGAAGTCATTCCCCACCAGTTCGTCTTTCGTGGCAAGTACGCAGTTGTTGCAGTTCTCGCAGCCGGCGACATCAATGATCAGATTCCATTTATCCATGTCAGGCCACCTTGCGCACACGGGCTGCATGCGTCCATTTCTCCACCTGCACCAGACACGAGTTTGGCGACATGCTGCTGGTGCCACGCATCTGCGAGCGCGACGGCGTCAGCGTGTTCATGCACCCGCCCAGGTCCACCCATTCACCGTCGATTTCCACCGGCTCGAACTCAGCGCTCGATTCAAAGGACTTGACGACGCCCGACGCCACCATCGGTGAAACGTCGACCGCGCAGATCACGGCACCCCTGTCGTTGAACACCTTGACCAGGTCGTGGTGTTCAATGCCCCGGGCTCGCGCGTCCTGCACGCTCATCCTGAGCAGCCAGTAGTAGTGGCCGGCGATCAGGACCCGGTGGTCTTCGATGTCGTTGGTGAAGCTGTTCTTGCCGTCCACGTTGGTGTGGAAGCTGTAGCGTGAGTGTGTGGCAATCATCTGCAAGGGGAATCGCCCGGTCAGCGCGGCGGTCTGCCGCCCTTCCCACGACGGGATGTAGCGGTTGAGCACCGGGCGCTCGGCGTTGTCCGGGTCGGAACGCTTCAGGGTTTCGGGCATGAACTCGAACTTGCCGCTCGGCGTCTGCAAGCCCTTGCCGAAATCGCCGGCCCATTGCGACGGCAATGGCTGGGCTTCCGGGAGGTCCTTCATCCTGCCCTCAGCAAACCAGCGGAAGACCACCGGTGCGCGGGTGGCCTCGGGCTCCGGTGGCACCACGTAGTAACCTTTCTTGCAGAACGCCTGCCAGGAGATGCGTTTGGCCACGTCCGATGACTTGAACACCCGCTTGACCCAGTCAAGCTCGCTGCAGCCTTCGGTGAAGATCGCTCCCAGACCCAGGCGGGTGAGGATGTCGGTGAAGATCTGGTAGTCGGACTTCGACTCGCCCAGCGGCTCGATGCACTTGTGTTGCAGCGCGATGACTCGGTGGTTGACGCCATCGAAACCGTGCTGCAGGTAGCCGCCACCTGCGCCCCATTCGCCGATGTCGTAGCGCTCGAAGTTCGTGCAGGCCGGCAAGATGATGTCCGCGAACTGCGTTTCGCCTTCCATCCATATCGACTGGTTGACCACGCACTCGATGCTCTCGTGGCGGTAGGCCGCCACCATGCGGTTCGACTCGGTCAGCGTGCTGAACGCCGATCCACCGTACTTGTAGATCATGTGGATGCGGGGGTAACCCGGCATCGGGTAGCTATAGGGCTGGAACTGGATCTCGGTGGCAATGCCATCCCACAGATAGCCTGTCGCCTTGCCTTCGATGATGGCCTCGGGGAACTGCTGGCGCGGCACCAACTGGCGCACCGGGTTCATCGAGATCACATGCGGCATCTTCTGGTAGTTGTTGACCGAGTTGCCGTTCCACTGCAGCTCGCCCGAGATCCCGCCATCGGCATAGCCTGGGAAGTAGAACTCGTAGTCCACCGGCGCGCCTGCCTGCAGGTTGCCCATGTTGACGCCGGGTTTGCCCAGGCCCTGCATGGCCATCATCATGACCATGCAACGGGCCCACTGGGCGCCGCCTGCGCCCCGGCAGGCGCCCCCGAAGCCGCCGCCATTGGCGCCGGCCGCGAGGTAGGTCTTCTTCCTGGCCCACTGGCGGGCCAGCGCCCGCACCACCCGGGCCGGCACACCGGTCTCAGGCTCCTGCCATTCCGGCGTCTTCGGCACCCCGTCGTCCTTGCCCAGCAGGTGGTCGCGCCAGTCGTCGAAACCCGTGGTGCGCGTGGCGACATAGTCCTTGTCGTACAGGTCCTCGGCCAGCCACACCTGCATGATGGCCTGAGCCAGTGCGGCATCGGTTTGCGGCCTGATCGGAATCCAGCGCCCGCCAAGCAGTTGCGCCGTGGGGTTGTAGTGCGGGTCGATGTGGATGAACTCGATGCCCAGTGCCTTCGCCCAGAGCCGGCGCTGCGTGCCCTCGAAACCCATGTAGGCGCCGTTGGTGCTCTCCGGGTCGCTTGACCAGAACACCATCAGCTCACTCTCTTTGAGACAGTCTTCCACCGTGCCATAGGCCGCCGCGATGCCCACTCGCTGGCTGTGTCCCCAGTGGTGCATGGCCCCCCAGTACCAGCCTTCCCAGCTGTCGGGGTTGGCGGCCATGCGGGTGAAGCCGATCTGGTTGCCAAAGCGCATCAGCGCGCTCAGGTAGTAACCGACATTGCCCCACTGGTGGTGTGACGACATCGGGATGACCATCGATCCTTGGCCATACGTTGCCTTCTGGCGCTTGATCTCGCCGGCCACGATGTCCAGTGCTTCGTCCCAGCTGATGCGCTCGTAGCCGCTCTTGCCCCGGTTCTGCGGATTGCGTTCGCCGTGGGGGTCGAAGTCCACGCGCTTCATCGGGTAGAGGATGCGCTTGTCGGAGTACACCGCCGACTTCATGGCCATGGCATGCGGGGCGATGGTCGCCTGGCGGCGCGGCGTGAAGCTGCGTCCTCTGGCGCGGATCGTCCAGCTCGGCGCGTCCGTCTTGTCGAGGTCGATCGGCGTCATGCGCACGATCTTGTCGTCCTTCACATGCACGAACAGAGGCCCCCCGTTGGTCAACATCGTGAAGCGCGTGCAACCGTCGGGCATGGGGGTGCCCATCTGCAGGCCGGAGGTCTGCGAGAAATTGAGCAGCTGCATGAACCAGACCACCAGGGGATCCGGCCCCATGACCATGACCTTGAAGTTCTTGGCCGCGTGCACGACTTCGCCCATGTCCGGGTCGGGCTTCATCATCAGCAGCGCCGTGTCCACGTCCTTGAAGACCATGTTCACGTGCGGACGCGGGTGAGCGCCGGCCACCGACTTCACCTTGCCAGCGGCGATGATGAAGTGGCGCACGATGCTGCCGTCCTTGAGCCCGATCTGGGCAACGATGTCGTGCTGTTTGAGCCGTACCCGAAAGGCAGGCCGCGTGCCCGCGACCCGGTTGAGCATGGGACCCAACGCAAAGAGAATGGTCCGGAAGATCGTGCGTTTCATACAGGCCTGAATGCGGGCGTGGCGATCACAATGCGGCGGCGTCGGGGACGTGGTCTTCGACGGGCTCTTCGATGACACGGTTTTCGATGTAGCCCAGTTTGTCGATCTCGACCTTGACGACGTCACCCGGCTGCAAGAACTTGCCCAGGGCGATGCCCACATTGGCACAGGTGCCGGTGGCAATCAGGTCACCAGGCTCCAGCGTCATCACCTGGGACAGGTGGTGAATCTGCTGCCAGATGTTGTAGATCATCTGGCCCGTGTTCTGCTCCTGGCGCAGTTCGCCGTTGACCCACAAACGCATCATGAGGTCGTGCGGGTCGTCGATTTCGTCGTGGGTGGTGATCCAGGGGCCGATCGGGCCGTGCGTGTCGAAGGACTTGCCCAGCGTGAAGGTCGGGCTGGCGAACTGCCAGTCGCGCGCCGTGAGGTCGTTGGCGACAAAGTAGCCCGCGACCACACTGCGCGCATCGGCTTCAGAAACGTAGCGGCAGCGCTTGCCGATCACCACGCCCATCTCGGCCTCGTAGTCCATTTTGGTGGACACGCGCGGCTTGTAGACCGGCGAATAGGGCCCCGTGATGCAACTGACCTGCTTGTTGAACCAAAGCTGGTTCTTGGGGACGGCCACGCCCGCTCGTGCCGCCTCGTCGGCGTGGTCCTGGTAGTTCATCCCGATGGCGAGGTATTTCTGCGCGTCGGGGATCGGGGCTTCGAGCTTCACCTCGGTGAGCGCATGGCCTGCGCCCGCCGGCTGCTGGTTCAGCGCGGCGTTGATCTGCTGGCGCAGCGCAGCGCCGGCAGCAAGCACTCCGGTGATGGTGGATGGCGCGTCGGGCAGCAGGTGGGACAACTCGATCACGCGGCCCTCGCGAACGAGTCCGATGGTGGTGCGGTCATCCCGGGAAAAGCGAGCCAGTTTCATAAGTTCTCTCTGAGTTTTGAATGGAAGATGGATGCCGCTTCAGGCAAAGAATTCGGGGTTCAGAGGAGGTGCCCACTGGCGCAGTTCCTCGTTGCTGATGGGGTCGTTGCCGACCGGCGTGTTCTCGTTCACGAGGTCGCCATCGGTCCAGTGCTCAACCTTGTTGCCGAACGGATCTCGCCAGTAGTCGAAGAGCTGGCTGCCCTGGATGTGGCGGCCGACGCCCCAGGAGTGCTTCCACTCCTTGGACTTGAGGTGTTCGTTGCCTTGCACCACGTCGTCCAGGTCCAGCACCTCGAACGCGGTGTGGTCGAAACGGTTGGTGCCATCGGGCGAGGCGATCACGGCCAGCGTGTGGTGGTCGGTCCATTGCGGGCCGAGCCCGCAATGCATGAAGGCGGCGATCTTGTTGTCGGGGTGGCCTGCGTGGTAAGTGTCGGAGGGGCGGAAGCCCAGCACACGCGTGTAGAAGTCCAGCGCTTTCGGAAAGTCCGCCACCAGCAGCGCGGCATGACCCAGGCGCATCACCGTGGAAGGCTGCGGCTTCAAGCGCACCACCTTGCCGAAGCGCGCGCGACCTGTGGCCGGGTTCATCAACAGAGGCTTTCGGTGCGGAAGTTCGGGCAGGGTTGCCTGGCCATGGATCACATCCACGAGGAAGCCCATCGGATCCCGGAAACGCACGCGCATGCCGCCGCCAGGCTCGGGGTTGTCCTCCACGGTGCTGTTCACTTCCAACGCGAGCTTGTGAAGGTCGGCCTCGCTCTGGGCGTGCAAGCCGAAGCCCAGGGTCGCGTTGGTCTCACCCAGCTCGGTGATGTGGCAGTGGTGTGCCGTTCCACTGGAGCGCAGGTACAGCACCTGGTCGGTGCGTTCGATGCGATAGAGCCCGAAGTCCAGCATGAACTTCTCCATCAGGTCCAGGTCGGTCGCCTGGTAGCGAACGAAAGCAATGTCTTTCACGGAAATCATGCGGGTTTCCTTTTAACGAGCGTGGGGTTTCTGGCATCGGCAGGCTGCGCCGACACGGTGGAGGGAGGCTGAAGGTGCTCCTGCGCAGGCTGCAACATGGGTGCGGCTTTGGCAACAGGGGGCGTGCCACGACATGGTCTCTGGCGTCCTGTTCATTGGCATGTTTGTCTCCTCGGTCATCTGCCTTTGTTGGGGGGGCTGACGGCGTTGTGCACTGGGTGCCCCGCAGCATTTGGACCGAATACTAAGTCATGTTTTATCGATAATTCATGGGGAAAACCATTATCTGTGAAATTTACTTTTATCGATAATATTCAAAAAAAGAGATGGAGATGGCGTAAGACGATGACCCAGGGCTGACACTCGCAAGAGGCCCTTCATCCCTCTCAGGACACACCATGGTTATTCAAGAGATCGACAACCGCAGCCTGACCTCACGCGCCGTAGAGCTGCTGCGCGCCGACATCATTGGCGCCAGCCTCAGGCCCAACGAGCGCTTGCGCATTCAAGCCCTTAGCGAGCGCTATGGCGTCGGGGCCACCGCCATTCGTGAGGCGCTGTCTCGTCTGGTGTCGGATTGGCTCGTGGTGTTCGAAGACCAGCGCGGGTTCTGTGTGGCACCCATGTCGCGGGCCGAGCTGCTGGAAATGAACCGCACCCGGATCGATGTCGAAAGCCTGGCCATCCGCTATGCCGTGGAGGAGGGCGATATCCAGTGGGAGTCCGGTCTCATCAGCGCTTTTCACCGGCTTTCGCGCACCCCCCCACCCTCCGATCCCACCCAGCAACCCAGCTGGGCCGAAGCCCACCGGCAGTTCCATGTGGCCCTCATCGCGGGTTGCGGCTCTCCCTCGTTGATCCGCCTGTGCGCGCTGCTGTACGACCAGTCTGAGCGCTACCGCAACTTCGCCAATTCCCAGCGCGAATCCGCTGGACGCCACGTGGGCGTCGAGCACAAAGAACTGCTGGACGCCGCGCTCGCGCGTGACGTCAAGCACCTGACCCTGCTGCTGGGCAGCCATTTCACCCGCACCACCGAAATCATCCAGAACGCCGACTTTGGTGAAACGGGCGCCAGCGCGCGCCTCAGCGCCACCCGTGCATCGTCACAGATGTAAGGCAGCCGACGCGGTCTGAGATTCATTACAACCATGACCCGGAGACAACCATGAGCCCCTCGCCCCAACCCCAACCCATCGACACGCTGCGTGGCCGCGCCGTGCTGTCCGTCGCGCACGTCGCCGGCATGGTCGACATGGTCTCCCTGCCTGTCTGGGTGGGCACACTGATCTCCAAGTACCAGTTGAGCCCGCAGCAGGCCGGTGGCCTGGTGACTCTTTTCCTGGCTGGGGTGGTGCTGGCCAGCCTGATCGGCGCACCCCTGTTCCGCCGGCTGCCGGCACGGGCCATGACTCCCGTGGGATTCACGCTGGCAGCACTGGCCTTCGCCGCATTGGGCTCGACCACCGACTTCATGGCGATGGCCGCCCTTCACGCCGCGGCCGGTGCCTGTGTGGGATGGGCGCTGTGTTTCACGCACGGCACGATGGGGCGCACGTCGAACCCTCACCGCATGTTTGCGGCGGCAGGCTTGGCGCTGGGCATCTTCGCCGTGATCTTTCTCGGGTTCGCACCCAAGCTGATCGAGGCCATGGGCGGCGCCATGCTGTTCCGCGTGTTCGGGGGGCTCATGTTGTTCGCAGCGGTGATCACCGCGATGGCCTTCCCCTCGCCGCCGACCGCCAGCGCAGCGGAATCGGCTGCGCGCCAGTCTTCTGCGCGCATCCCGTCGGTTGTCTGGGGCGGCATCGTTGGCATCGGCCTGATGGCCCTCATCCAGGCCATGATGTTCAGCTTCATGGAGAGTCTGGGCGTGTCGCGCGGTTTCAGCGCCGAGCAGGTGCAAGCCGTGCTCATCGCGGTCGGCTTCATCAATTTGCTTCCAGCCATCGTCGCGACCTGGCTTCAGGAGCGCTTGCCCGCGCACCGCGTGCTCTTGGCGGGGCCGTTGGTACAGGCCATTCTGGCGCTGATCATCACGCAATCCATGGGTTACATGCCTTTTGCGCTGGCCTGCAGCGTCTATGTGTTCGTGATGATCTTCACCCACATCTTCGCGTTCGGCATGTTCGCCGCCCAAGATCCTTCGGGACGGGCCGTGGCCGCGACCCCGGCCATGATCATGACGGGATCGGCCATCGGTCCGATTCTGGGCGGGGTGTTGGTGCAGAACTTCGGCTATGAATGGCTGGGGTATGCGATCGCGCTGCTCGCTGTGGCGGCCATCGTGGCGTTCTCCCGGGTACGGCGTGGCAGCGGCGGCACAACCACGGTTCACGCTGTTTGAACGGGCCCGTCGGCAGACCCCCTTGAGCGAAAGACGCAAGAGGGCTCCGGTGGCCGGAGCCCCTGCGATCCATGTCGATCTTCGCGCCCCCGGCGTTCCCCGTTGACCCTCTTCAGGGCGCGCGCGGTCGAGCGGCCACCCAAGCCCCGAACCCATACCCGACTGCGCACACGGTCGGCCAAGAAGGAGCGATGCCATGGCAGATGATTCCGCAGTCCCCACAGTCGACCCGGCCGCCGCGCTGTGGCGAGAAGAGCTTGCACGCGTGCTGGCCAGCGACAGCTTCGCCGGCGCGACCCGCATCCGGGCCCTGCTGACGTTCCTGGTCGAGGAAGTGCTGGCCAAGCGTGGGCGGCGCCTGAAGGAGTACGTGATCGGCGTCGAAGCCTTGGGTCGTTCGTCTGACTTCGACCCACGCGTGGACACCAACGTCCGCACCGAGACGTGGCGGCTGCGCGTGAGGCTGGAGCGCTACTACGCCAGCGAGGGCGCGAGCAATCCTTGTCGGATCGAACTGCCACGCCGGTCCTTTGTACCGCTGCTGCACAGCCAGATCGCGGCGGCCGACACCCCCTCCGTCATGCATGCCGAGAGCCGGGCGCCCACCTGTGGATTTCGCCGCACCGAACCCTTCCACCTCGCGCTTCAGCAGCTTCGTGAGACCTTGCCCGAAGGAGATGAAGCTTCCGGCCTCGGTGCCAGTCTGATCGACGAGCTGGCACTGGAGCTCGGCGACCACCCGGGCCTGCGAATTGCAATCACATCCGATGCCATCACCAGCCTGACCACCTCACGACAGTCCGACTGGACACTCAGCGGCAGTGTGCGACGCGTGCAGGGTGCACTCCGGACTGTTGTGCACGTGGTGCGAACAGACGATCAGGAGCAGGTGTGGAGCCACGGCTTTCAGTGTCCGGCGCAGGCCGTTCAGGACACCCAGGATCTTCCGCGCGAGCTTGCCCTCAACGTCGCCCGCCAGCTCCTGAGCAGCCCCGCCGTGCAAACGCTGGGCATCAACCGCCCCACGCCCCTGGGCGTGGCGGGTGGCAGTTTCGTGCGCAGCCTGCTCTCCTCGGGGTTTGCGCGCATGGCGTCCGACCCAGAGTCTCTGCGGCGTCAGGTGCGGCGCATCGATGCCTGGTTGCTCGACCATCCGCAAGACGCCGCCGCGTACCGGCAGCTTGCCATGTTGCTGGCCTGTCTGGCTTGCGCCGCGCCCGCTTCGCGCGGTGAGCTGTCCGGGCATTTGCGGCGCTGCGCGCATTCATTGCTGGCAAGGCCTGAGGAATCCGTTGACGCCTTGCAGGCCCTGGCGCTGGCTTCCATGGTCGATTTTGACTGGTACAGCGCCATGTCGCTGCTCGACACAGCCATCCTGGCCGACCCGCAGTGCTCCGATGCTCGGGTGGTGCGCGGGCTGTGTGCGATGCATGTCGGCGATTCGGGGGCGGCACAGAACGACCTGGCACAGGCCTGTGCCATCGACTCGCAATCCTCGCTGGCTTTTGCCACGCTTGGCCTGCACCACTTCCAGCAACACCAATTCGACCGCGCAGCCAACGCAGCCCGGCACGCGCTGGCGATCGACAGCCGCTGCGAGCCCGCGGCGGTGCTGTTGGCCGATGCGGAGTTGTGCGTCGGTCAGATGGACGAAGGCATCGCCGTGCTGCAGCAAACCCGACACTGGAGCGGACGTTGGCCCGTCATCCTGGGGCGCCTCGGGCATGCACACGCCGTGATGGGGCGCCCGCAACTCGCCCGCACCCTGCTCGGCGAACTGCAGCAAGGCGTTGCTCATGGCATGCAAGCGCACGCGGCGATGGCCGACATCCACATCGGCCTCGGCGACCGCGAGGCAGCGCTGACACAGCTGGACCAGGCCGTGCAGCGCCACGACCTGCCTGACCTGCTCCTCCTGCGCTCAGCGCCGCGCTATCAGGGGTTGCGCCGCGAGGCCCGGTTTCACCAGATCATTGAACACATGATGCTGCCGGCCGCAGCCTGATGCCGCGTCGTGCAGGGTGTGTGCCGGTGCTCATGCCTCGCACAAGGCCGGGGCCAGTTGCGCGTAGCGGCCTGCGTGAAATACCAGCGGCTGCGCCTCCCTGTGCTCGCAGGCCAGCACCTCCCCGATAAAGATCACATGGTCGCCGGCCAGGTGCTGCGCGACCGTGCAGCACTGGAGCACGGCCGCGCAATCGGACAGCAGCGGAACGCCACCCTCACCGTGCCCGATTTCCAACTCGGCAAACCGATCTTCGCTGCGGCGAGCAAACCGGTCTGACAGCGATTGCTGCTCTGCCGAGAGCACATGAACAGCCCAATGCCGCGCGGTCACGAACGATTCCATGGCGCTGGAATCACGGCGCAGACTCCACAGCACCAGCGGTGGCGACAGGGACACCGAGCTGAAGCTGTTGGCCGTCAGACCGACAGGGCGCCCGCCAGCCGAGCGCGTTGTAACGATGGTCACACCGGTGGCAAAGCTGCCGAGGACGCGGCGCAGTCGGTTCGAATCAATGGAAGAAGAAAGGGCTGTCATGGCGACTTCATGGAGAACACGGTGACGTTGATTGGACGGCCCATGCCCGGCAAAAAAAAGACTCTTCAGGTCTCGTCCTCGTGACACGCCTCCGGTGTGACGTTACGTGACTTTCATGCCGCGCGGCAGTCACGAGAATCCACACCGCATTGCTACTGCGTGTCCGGCAAAACGCCCGAATCCAACTTGAATCTCAACCGAATCCAGGAGACATCTGAGATGAGCACCTATACCCCCACCTACCGAGACATCCCCTTGGTCACTGAAGCCGGCCGGCGCATTCGCGACGAAGTCACCGCGCTGATCCCGCTGCTTCGCCGCAACGCGCTGGAAGGAGAACGCATCGGTGCCATGCCGCAGGAATCGCTGGATGCCTTGCACCGCACGGGGGCCTTCATGATCACCACGCCCGTCGAGCTCGGCGGATACGCGCTCGGCATCCGCGACGTGGTGGACATCGTCGCCGAGATGGCCCGTGGCGACGGTGCCGCCGGCTGGCTCGGATTTGTTGCCGGCGGCGTGCGCAACCTGCTCGGCTTCCCTGAGCAAGCGCTGCAGGAGCTGGCCGAAACCGGTCGGCAGGCGGTTGGCCCGTGGGCGGTGGGTGCTTCGATCTTTGCCACCAAGGTGGGCGATGGCCGCCGTGTCGACGGTGGTTTCATGGTCAAAGGCACTTGGCACTTCGGCAGCGGCTGCAAGCACGCTGCGTGGGCGGCCGTGGGCATCACGTACACCAGCCACGAGGGCGTGCCGCACCGGGGCATGGTGCTGCTGCAGCGAGATCAATACGAGATCCTCGACGACTGGAAGGTCATGGGCATGCGAGGCACCTGCAGCAACTCCCTCCGCGCCGCAGAGGAAGTGTTCGTTCCCGCGCACCGCTTCATCGACATGGCCGAGCTGCCGGTGCGCATGGACGCCTTGAACGGGCGCTTCCAGGGCCTGGCCTACCAAGTGGGTGCGCGCAGCCTGATGATGATCACCAACCTCACCAACATGGCCGTCACCTACGGCATGGCCCAGGGTGCCCTGGAGTGCTTCATCGAGCAGGCGCAGAAACTCAAACCCTTCAACTTGCCCTATGCCACGGTTGCCGACGCAGCCTCCACCCAGATGGTGGCAGCCAAGGCACACGCCATGCTCAACCTCACGCGCAGCGTGATCCACGAGATGGCCGAGACCGTGGACCGTGCCGCCATTGACCACACCGAAATTTCACAAGACCTGGAGTCGGCGATGCTGATGAACTCGGTCTACGGGCGCCAGTTGTGTGACGACGCGGTGAGCATGCTGCAGCTGTGCCTGGGCTCCTCCACCGTGCATGAGAGCAACCCTGTCCAGCGCTTCGCGCGCGACATCCGGGTGGCCAACACCCACGGCGCCGTGCGCGTTGACCCGACCGCCGAATTGCACGGGCGGCACCTGCTCGGGCGCGCGCCGTTCAACATGTTCGGGGGCGGACTGCCCAACGTCGCTGGCAAACCACCGGCCGCCTGACAACCGAGCCCGCACCGCGTCGGACTCGTTTCCGGCGCGCGACATAAAACAGGAGACAAACATGGCATTCGATTCTTCATTGGCCCTCGGCGACCGCGGAAAAGCGGCGGCACGCACGGAGCCCTCCAGCTACCGGTGGCGCATGATCGCCGTGCTCTGGTTCGTGGTGGCCGTCGTGGTCGCGCTGCCCAGCGTGGGCTCGGGCGTGCTCAACGCGCGCATGCTCACGGAGCTCGGATTCGATCACGGGCTCTACGGGATGGCATTCGGCCTCTTCGTCATGATGATGGGCGTCCCCGGGCCGTTGGTGGCTGCGGGGATACGCCGCTATGGCGTCAAGGCCGTGATGCTGTGCGGGACCGCCATGGTCATGACGGGGGCCACGTTGATCGGCACCGTGGTTCGGGAGGGCTGGCATTTCCAGCTTGCGTTCGGCCTCTTGCTCGGCGGCGGCGTCGCGATGGCCGGCGTGCTTCCAGCGCAGGCCGCCGTCACCCATTGGTTCCAGGACAAGCGTGCGCTCGCCCTGTCGATCGTGCTGTCTGCGATCGACATCGGAGGCATTGCCGCCGCCCCCCTGCTGGAGTGGGTGGTCACCGGCCGCGACTGGCGCCTCGGTTGGTTGGTGATTGCGGCCCTGGCCGCCGTCGGGATGCTCGCCGTGGCGCTGTTTCTGCGTGCGGAGAGTGGCTATGCCGTCGACGCCCCTCCGGTGGAGCACCTGTCCCACGTGCACAAGACCACTCGCGACTGGACACTGCGCGAAATCATCAGAACCCGGGCGTTCTGGTTCATCGCCATCTTCAACCTCGCGGTGGGGCTTTCCTGGATTCTGCTCATGGCGCATGGTGTGGTCCATCTGCGCGACCTGGGCTTTTCTTCAGGTCAGGCCGCTCAGACGGTGGCGCTCATGGTCAGCGCATCGTTGGCGGGCAACATCATTGCGGGCTCGCTGGGCGACCGTGTTCCACCGCACCGCATTGGCGCCTTCACCATCGCGTTGATGGTGGTCGGGATGTTCCTGGCCGCCCACCCCAACGGATCGTTGGGACTGATCGCGTTCGCCCTACCGGCGGGCTTTGCGTACGGCGCCTCGCAGGTGTGCCTGATGGCCTTGCTCGGCAACTACTTCGGCCACCGTGCGTTCCCGTCGGTCTTCGGCCTTCTGCTGGCCATGGGAACGATCGCAGCGGCGGCTTTGGCGGCCACTGCGGGCGTGGTGTTTGAACAGATCGGCACCTACACACCCGTGTTCTACGTCTGTGCCGCGATCACGGGCATCGCCACCCTCGCCATCGCCATGGCGTCTCCCCCGCGTGCCGACCCCATCACCGCTTGACGTTCGTTGTAGTTCTTCCAAATAAAAAAACTCGGAGACAAACCATGAAAAAGCCCATCTTGTTCACCCTCCTGGTCGGCGGCTTGGCCTCACTGGCCCTTCCGGCCGTGGCGCAGTCCACAGACGCAGCGAAACCGCAGACGCCTGAGCTTCTTGTGCGCGGCCCCCAAGAGTCCGGGGCTGCGCTGGGCAGCGAGGCATTGGGTAGCATGGCCGTGCCGGTCGCACCGACGCCGCCATTGCCCCCAGGCCCGCTCACGGCTCTGGGCAACCAACTGCGTGAGCGCGGCGTGAGTCCCGGGCTCACCTTGATCAACGCCAACTTCCGCAACCCGTCCACAGGCATCTCGCGGGGCAAGTCGGCCAACTATGGCGAGCTGATGTTCAGCCTCGGCCTCGACCTCGAGAAAATCGCCGGGCTTTCTTCGACCGAGCTGAACATCACCCAGGTGGTGCACCGGCCCTCAAGCAACACCGACCAGTACCTGTTCCAGACCGGCTCCGCCTTCACGCCGTTCCCGGTGCTCAACAAGGCCACCGACCTGGCCAACTTCACCGTGAGCCACCGGTCAATGGATGACCGGCTGAAGCTGGAATTCGGGCGCATGAACCTGACGAGGGAGTTCATGGTCGGCAACATGTGCAGCGGCTGCATCCTGAGCGCGCAGGCCACCGTGCTCAACCAGCCTGGTATCTCCAAGTCGGTGTGGGGTGCCTCCGCCCGTTATGCGCTCGACCCGTACCGCACCATCGGGCTGGGGGTCCTCGAAGACAACCCGGACAAGTGGCAGAAGACCTCCGGTTGGAACTGGGGTCACGGCTCGTCCATCGGCACGATTGCCGTGTTGAACTACACGCAGCGGCGTGGCTTCGAGGACACGCCGCTCCCGTACAAGCTCGAGACGGGGCTGTTCCATTCCACATCAAGCTACAGCGACGCGCTGTACAACACCGACGGCAGCTCGCAAGCTGAGAACAGCGCCGGCACACCACTGCAGCACAACGGTCGATCCGGCGCCTATGTCCAAGGGCGCAAGGTGTACTGGCGCGGTGGCAGCCCCGGCGTACCGGAAAACCTGGCCGCCTATGGTGGCGTGGTCTTGAGCCCGGGCGCAGGAGAGAAATATCCCTTGGAGGCCTATGTGGGCACGGAGTGGAGTGGTTTTGCGCCCAGCAATCCGCTGGCCATGATCGGGTCCACGCTGCGCTTCATCCGCCTGAGTGAGCAGCGCGCCTTGTTCGAGCAACAAACCCGCAAGGGCTACACCACCGCCATGAACATGATGACTGGCGGCGCGGTGCCCGTCGTGGACGAGCGGGTTCCCCGCAACATGTTCCTGCTCGACGTGCATGGCCGCGTCGGCCTCATGCCGGGCGTGTTCCTGGAAGGCAGCGTCCAGTACCTGAAGAACCCCAATGCGCTGATCCCCGCCACCACCGAACGCATCCGCAACGGCTTCATGACCAGCCTGATGCTGGTGATCGATTTCGGGGTGGTGTCCGGCCTCTCCCGCATGCCTGGTGACAAGATTTTCTGATCTACCCACTGAAAGACCCTCACCCATGAACGACACACCCGACGCACAAGCGCGCATCGAGCGCGCGCAGAAGAACAAGCAGCTCGTGATCGACCTGTACCGGCACGTCTTTGACGCACTCAATCCCGCTGCGGTGAAAAATTTTGTGCGGGAGGACTATCTCCAGCATTGCCGCCACATGCCGCAAGGCCGTGCAGGGCTGGAGCAGTTCGTGGCCCGTGTGGCAGGTGGTCGACCACCGCTGCCGGTGCAACCCGACCTGCTCAACAAGCCGGCGTTCATCGTGGCCGAAGACGACATCGTCGCGATCGGCGGTGCGCTGCCGCAGCCCGACCCGGACCGCCCGGGCGAGTTCTATGACTATTTCATCGTCGACACCTTCCGGGTGAAGGACGGCCTGCTTGCAGAACACTGGAGCAGCATCAACAAGATCGCACCACCCAAGCACCCCGGCTGAAGATGATGCAAAGGCCAGGGCGCTTGCGCCTGGCCTTTTCAAGGCAACGTGTCAGCTTCCCGGCGTGTCCGTGCCTGTCGATGCCCTCGTTCTCCGCACCACCGCTGCCTTTGCCGGAGGCAGAAGCTCCTACCCGTGACCGCCGCTCTTGGCGTTCCCTAGGCGTCCAGCTTGAACACGGTGACCGTGCCCACCAAATCGCGGGCCTGTACTTCCAGGCTGGCCGCCGCCGCTGCCATCTGTTCTACGAGTGCCGCGTTTTGTTGCGTGGCCAGGTCCATTTGCTGAACGGCTTCTCCGACTTGTGCCACGCCCATGCTTTGCTCGCTGCTGGCGGCACTGATCTCCGCCACGATGTCTGACAGTCTGCGGATCGAGGCGACCACTTCGCTCATGGTGTTGCCCGCCTGGTCAACCAGGGTACTGCCTTGCTCGACCCGCTCGACGCTGGCCGAAATCAAGGTATTGATCTCTTTGGCGGCCGCCGCACTGCGGCCGGCCAAGCTACGCACTTCCGAGGCCACCACGGCAAAACCGCGCCCTTGCTCGCCGGCCCGGGCCGCCTCCACCGCGGCATTCAAGGCCAGGATATTGGTTTGAAATGCAATCCCGTCGACCACGGAAATGATGTCTGCGATCTTCTTGGACGACTCATGGATGCCCTTCATGGTTTCCACCACCTGGGTCACCACATCGCCGCCGCGCACAGCGACCTGGCTGGCATTTTGAGCCAACTGGTTAGCCACTTGCGCACTGTCCGCGTTCTGACGCACCGAGCTGCTCAGCTCCTCCATCGAGGCGGCGGTTTCTTCCAGCGCACTGGCCTGGCTTTCTGTGCGGCTGCTCAGATCCTGGTTGCCTTGAGCGATTTCGATGCTGGCAGTTTCCAGGTTCTCAGAGGCCTTGCGCACCTGGTTGACCAACTGGTTGAGCGACGCCTGAGTGGTCGACACGGATTCCATCAAGCTGCCAGGGCGATAGGTTTCATGGTCCCGACGACGCAGGTCGCCATTGGCGATGGAGGCGGCGATCTGGGCGGCCTTGTGGGGTTCTCCCCCCAGCGTCTTGTAAATGCCTTGGCTGACCCGCACGGCCCAGAAGGCCAGGACGACAAAGACGGCAAGGCTCAGACCGATGACGCTCCAGGCGGTGCGCCAGAAGATCTCATCCACGTCGTCAACCCACACGCCAAAGCCGACCACCCAGTCCCAGCCCGCAATTTTGACGACCCCATTGATTTTGGGTACTTCCACATCGGTGCCAGGCTTTTTGACCATCAACTGCACATAGGCAATCTCTTGATTGGCCAGGCCGTCGAGGTAGCGTTGAAAATCAAATCGCCCATCGGGCAATTTTTTTCCGAAGTCCACCTTGCCAACATCCGCCTGATTCGGCAGGACCAGGCCCAAAGCCCCCGTGGTGCGCACCCAGACGTAGGCTGTTTTGCCATTGCGCAGGGTTTTCAGCACATCAATGGCCTTGGCTTGGGCCTCATCGCGTGACAACTTGCCGCCTTGCTCTTGCGCCTGAAACTCTTTGACCGATGCCGCGGCCAAGCCCAGCACCGTCTGGATCTCTGCCCGTTTGTCATCCAGCAGCAAAGAACGAAGCGTCAGTAACGACAAAAAAGCAACCAATATCAAACCGAGTATTGAACAGGCCACCAGTCCTGCCAGACGTGTCGATAATTTCATGGTTGCTCCTCAAGTCCAACGTGACAAAGCTCACAGCGTTTGCCTGGGATTGTGGCAGGCCTGGGAGCCGCATGGAGGGCTTGTTGTCTCAGGGATTGCGACTAGTCAAGCGCCGGACCTCAAGACAGCGCTGCCCCTGTTTCAGCCTCACCGAGTCAAGCGCTCGTCGGACCGTCTTCCAGCAGTCCTGTCCCGCTTCCTGTGGGCTTTCCCTGTTCGAATGTCATGGGAGGGCCTAGACTGGCCTACCTTCACGAAAGACGCCTCATGCTCATTCGCCTGACGTATGCAAGCCGAACCAAAGGCGTGCTGGGTCCTGCCGATGTCAAAGACATCATCCGTACGTCTCAAAGCAACAATGCCAAAGTGGGTGTCACCGGCGCGTTGTTGCTGGTGGATGGCGTTTTTCTACAGTGCCTGGAGGGCAGTGTGGCTTCTGTGAATGCGCTCTACCACCGGATTGCACTTGATTCGCGGCATCAACAGACCACCATTCTTGCTTTCTCAGAAATAGACCGCCGCCTTTTTGGCGGGTGGAGCATGGGGCTGGTGCCGGCGATTGCCGACAACCTTGCGCTGTTGTTCTCCTATTCCCCTGCGCTGGCATTCGATCCCTTTGCGATGAAGGCCAGCGCTTTGGATGCCTTGTTCACCGAACTGGTGTCGCGCGCGCGGGTGCTGAGTGATTGATGCGGGCACGCCCGCCCGGCAGGCCTTCCTCGCGGACTGCTCGGCTCGTCTGTGAAAGTACAGGAAGTGACGCGGCGAACCCGCACACTTTGGGCAGGTCAGCCAGGAATCCACGGCTGTGCATCCATTGGGAACGTGGTAGAACAACAGGCGCGGGCCGTTCAGGTGGCGTTTCAATCCTTGAGGCCATGGCTCCCCCCGCAATGCCCACCATGTCGACTGAGACCTCTCCTCCCAACGGACGGAACGCAGCGTTCCCTGCCACCTTTGTTCCCCTGAGTGGCAGTGTCCAAGATTGCACGGACTGCGCCCGTGGCGAGCGTGTGGGGTTCACCTTCGACTATGCGTACCAGCCTATCGTGGATCTCGCGCGCAAGGCCGTGTACGCCCATGAAGCCTTGGTGCGAGGCCCGAACGGCGAGGGGGCCGCGAGCGTTCTGGCCCAAGTCAATGATTTCAACCGGTACAGCTTTGATCAGGCCTGCCGCGTGAAAGCCATCAAGGGCGCCAAAGAACTGGGCATTCAAGAGCCCATCTCCATCAATTTTCTTCCCAACGCCATCTACAAGCCCGAGGTCTGCATCCGCACCACCTTGGAAGCGGCCCGTGTTCACGGCTTTCCGCTCGATCACATCATCTTTGAGGTGACCGAGGGCGAGCGGATCGAGGACGGCCCCTGGTTCGCCAGCATTCTTCGCGAATACAAGCGCTGTGGCTTCAAGACGGCCATCGATGACTTTGGTGCGGGCTACGCCGGGCTCAAGCTGCTGGCAGACTTCCAACCTGATCTGGTCAAGATCGACATGGACCTGATCCGGGGTGTCGATGCCAATCCCGCCCGACAGGCGATTGTTCGAAGCCTGGTCAGCCTGTGTCGAGAGATGTCCATCACCCTCATTGCAGAGGGCGTTGAAACATCCTCAGAGCGAGACTTCCTGTTTGACCAGGGCATTGAGCTGATGCAGGGCTACCTGTTTGCCCGCCCGGCCTTCAGAGCCATGGCGGCGGTCGATCCTGGCACTTACCGTTGAGGGCGGGCAGAGAAAGCTCAGGCAGAACCCCACATAGGAGAACGTACCTTGGGAAAGACCCGTCTGGAAGCCTTCAGTGATGGCGTGCTCGCCATCATCATCACCATCATGGTGCTTGAGATCAAAGTGCCTCACGACCCCACGCCCGAGGCCTTGCTGGCGCTGTTGCCGGTGTTCCTGAGTTACCTGTTGAGCTTTGTCTACGTCGGCATCTATTGGAACAACCACCACCACATGCTGCACACCTGTGAGCGGGTGACCGGCCCCATTCTTTGGGCCAACCTGCACTTGCTGTTCTGGCTGTCCT